>Ga0153956_1002089_pt1 | contig 15502 bp, 17 predicted proteins | sample TSFL040MetaG_FD_104704 | JGI IMG/M metagenome (GOLD analysis project Ga0153956, IMG submission 104704) | Attine ant fungus gardens microbial communities from Florida, USA - TSFL040 MetaG | ecosystem: Host-associated > Fungi > Mycelium > Unclassified | place: USA: Florida, Wekiwa Springs... | reverse complement strand
ACCGCAACATCGAGATTCGGTTGCAGGGCTGGGAAGAGTTCGATGAGCGGGTCGACCGGATCGTTTCCATCGGCGCGTTCGAGGCCTTCAAGCAGGAGCGCTACCCGATCTTCTTCGAGCGGGCCTACAGCATCCTGCCTGAGAACGGCGGCCGGATGCTGCTGCACACCATCCTGGCGCACACCCAGCAGTTCTTCCGCGAGAACAACATCAAGCTGACCATCAGCGACCTGAAGTTCATGCGGTTCATCGCCGCCGAGATCTTCCCCGGTGGCCAATTGCCCGCGGTCGAGGACATCGAGAAGCTCGCTGCCGACTCGGGCTTCGAACTGCAGCGCACCCACCTGCTGCGCCCGCACTACGCGCGCACGCTGGACATGTGGGCGGCCAACCTGGAGGCCAAGAAGGACGAGGCCATCGCCCTACAAGGCCAGGAGGTCTACGACCGGTTCATGAAGTACCTGACCGGTTGCGCCGACTTCTTCCGTCGCGGTATCACCAACATCGGGCAATTCACTCTGGTTAAGTAGCGCGCCGAGACGGCAACTTTTGGCCAGAAATCACCGATTTCGTGCCAAAAGTTGCCGTCTCGCTGCATTCATATCGGGCAACCGGCGGCGCGTAAGGCCCGTCGCACCCGTTCCACCACCTCGTGCGGGCGTCGGCGCAACTGTTCTGCGCTGACCCGGATGACCACCCAGCGCCGCGACGCCAAGAACTCCAACCGTTCGATGTCTTCGGCATGCTGACGTGGGTCGGTCCAATGTTGTTCTCCGTCGTACTCGATCGCCACTTTCCACTGGCGGTAGCCCATGTCGATGCGCCGGCGGCCCTCCGGAATCTGGGTTTCGGGCCGGGGCAGTCCCGCTTGCACCAGCAGCAGTCGAAGCCGGGTTTCCTGCGGTGACTCGGATCCGCCGTCGACGAATTCCAGAGCCCGCCGAAGACGGCGTATGCCGCGTGCGCCCGGATACCGTTCGGCGATCGCCGCGATGTCGGCGACACGGCCGCCGGTGGCGTTGAGCAGGGCGTCGATCCGTATGACGGCGGACTGGAACGGTAGTCGTCGACCGAGGTCATAGCCGGTGCGGGCGACGGTTGTGCAGGACATGCCACCGACGGTCATCAACTCGTCGCCGGCGATCTGGCCGGTATGGATGACGATGCCGCGCGCCGAAGACCGGTAAAAACGACTCAGTTCTGCAGGAGCGTCGGCAGGCAGCCAGCGGCTGCCGAATATCGCCGCGGCGGAGTGCCCCGCCAGGCTCGCCCGGCGGTCGGACCAGAGCCAGGCGGCCACCGCCTGGTCACGTGGTGTGAACTCGAATCCTTTTGTCGCGTAAACATTTTGATGAACTTTGCGATATCTGGTCTGCAGCCCGTGCCGGGTCACCTGCCCGAGGCCAGGGCTTCGGTGCCCAGAAAAATTTCCCCCATACAAGAGTTGGACGCACCAGGTGACTCTTTGGTTCCACCAGCGGCGAGATGGCAACTTTTGGCCAGAAATCCGCGATTTCACCGCAAAAGTTGCCGTCTCGGCGCGCGCTCAGGCCTTGGCCAACCTGCGCTTCTCGGCGTTGACGTCGAATGACGCCGGCGGCCAGGACAGGTTGAACCCGGTGAGCGCCTCGATCAGCAATTCGGTGATCGCCAACCGGCTGTACCACTTGCTGTCCGCCGGAATCACATGCCACGGAGCACGATCGGTCGACGTGCGGTCCAGCATCGCCTGGTAGGCCTCCTGGTACTTGGGCCACAGCATCCGCTCGTCGATATCGGCCGGATTGAACTTCCAGTACTTCTCGGGCCGCTCCAGCCGCTCCTGCAGCCGCTTCTTCTGCTCGTCGAGTGAGACGAACATCGCGACCTTTGATGATGGTGGTCCCGCTGTCGACGAGATCCTTCTCGAAGGTGTTGATCTCGTCGTAACGGCCTTCCCACACCTGCGGCGGCACCAGGTCGTGCACCCGCACGATCAGCACGTCCTCATAGTGCGATCGGTCGAACACCCCGATGTGCCCGGCCGGTGGCAGCTTCTTGCGGATCCGCCACAGGAAGTGGTGCGACAGCTCCTCCTCGGTCGGCTTACCGAAGTTGGCATACCAAATTCCTTGCGGATTAGCCGCTCCCACAACATGTTTGACTATTCCACCCTTGCCGGCGGTGTCCATGCCCTGCAGTACCAGCAGGATCGAGCGCCGATAGCCCGACAAACTATTGGCGTACAGCTTCTCCTGCAGTTCGGCGTAGACGGCGTTGCGCTCGGCCTGCAATTCGGGGGCGTCGGCCTTCTTGCCGCGAAACCCCGGCGTCGAACTGGGGTCCAGGTCCGCGATCAGATCGCCGGGCTTGAACTGCAGATGATGGTGCGGCTCATGGGTCCACAGCTCGGGCAGATCGGAGGTCATCCGAGTTATTGAAGCAGGTGGCGAGGTAATGCCGGGGAAGGATGAGGTTGCGAGTTGAAGATCTCCAGCGAGCCGCCGACCTCGACAATGCCGCGCAAGGCATTCCACGACAGCATGGTCAGGTAGTCGATGAGCTCGGCGGAGGTCATGCGCGGGTTGGACATCCACGAGTGGGTGGCCAACTGCACGCCGCCGACGGTGTGGAATGCCCATGGCTCGGCGCCCTTGGTGTCCATGCCGACGCTGGCCATCCGCTGGCGCAGCATCACTGCCAGCATCCGCGCGATGATGTGCTCGGAGTCGGCGACGGCCTTGCTCTTGCTGGCCGAGGAGTTGGCCATGACGAACGGATAGATCTCCGGCTCGGCGGCGACGGTGTCGACGTACACCCGGATGATCTCGCGGGTCAGGGCATAGCCGTCCAGGTTCGACGACAGTGCCGAGGCCATGTTCGGGATCAGGGTGGTCTGGGCGAACCGCATCATGACCGCGGTGGTGAGGTCGTTCTTGTCGGCGAAGTAGCGGTACAGGACGGTCTTGGACACGCCGATCTCCGCGGCGATCTCGTCCATGCTGACATTGCTGCCACGGCGTCGGATCGCGTCCAGCGTGCCGTCGACCAACTCGTTGCGGCGGTCGACTTTGTGCTGGTGCCAGCGTCGCTTACGGCCGTCGGTCTTGGCTGCTGCCGGTTGGGGCTGTTGTGCCACTGTCGCGCTATCCCGTTTCCCTAGGTCCGCTTAATAGTACGGGCCCGCGTCTGCGAACCGACAACACCGCGCATACAGGATGATGGTGGGGTGGCACACCGACCGAGCCAATCAATCCGGCCCGCTCCGCGAACCAGCTTCGCCGAGTCGATCGCCGGCGCCGATCCGGCAGCCGACGCGCAGCGGCTGCGCGACCTGCGCCGGATGAAGGCCGTCGCGCTGAGCTTCCTGCTCGGCGCGACGCTGATCTTCGCGGTCTGCACCTGGGTGCAGGCACACGGTGGCGCACCGACCTGGGTGGGTTATGTGGGGGCGGCGGCCGAGGCCGGCATGGTCGGCGCGTTGGCCGACTGGTTCGCGGTGACCGCGTTGTTCCGACATCCGCTGGGGCTGCCCATCCCGCACACCGCGATCATCAAGCGCAAGAAGGACCAGCTCGGTGAGGGTCTGGGCGTCTTCGTGCGGGAGAATTTCATGTCCGCGGAGGTGATCGAGACCAAGCTGCGCGACGCGCAGGTCTCCAGCCGGCTGGGCAAGTGGCTTTCCGAACCCGCCCACGCCCAGCGCGTCGCCGCCGAGACCTCGACAGTGGCCCGGGTGTTCGTCGAGATGCTGCGCGACGACGACGTCCAACAGGTCCTGGACCGGATGATCATCAAGCGCATCGCCGAGCCGCAGTGGGGCCCGCCGGTGGGACGGGTGCTGGACACCCTGCTGGAGGAGGGGCGGCAGGAGGCGTTGCTGCAGTTGCTCGCCGACCGTGCGTTCCAGTGGTCGCTGAACTCCGGCGAGATCATCGAGCGGGTCATCGAACGCGACTCGCCGACCTGGTCGCCACGCTGGGTCGATCATCTGGTCGGTGATCGCATCCACCGCGAACTGGTCGACTTCATCGACAAGGTCCGTCGCAACCCCGATCACGAGCTGCGTCGCTCAGCCACCAAGTTCCTGTTCGATTTCGCCGACGATCTGCAGAACGACACCGACACCATCGCCCGCGCCGAGCGGGTCAAGGAACAGGTCATGGCGCGCGACGAGGTGGCCCGCGCGGCCGAGACGGCATGGAACGCCGCCAAACGGATCATCTTGGCGTCGGTGGACGATCCGTCCTCGGAATTGCGGACCCGGGTGGCCGACACCGTGGTGCGGATCGGGGAGTCGCTGCGCGACGATGCGGAGCTGCGCGACAAGGTGGACAACTGGCTGATCCGGGGTGTGAAACACCTGGTCGGACAGTATGGGACGGAGATCACAGCGATCATCACCGAGACCATCGAGCGCTGGGATGCCGACGAGGCGAGTCGCCGGATCGAACTTCATGTGGGCCGTGACCTGCAGTTCATCCGGATCAACGGCACGGTGGTGGGTTCGCTGGCCGGCCTGATCATATATTCGTTAGCCCAACTACTGTCCTGACCTGCGCTAGCTACTGCTTGCAATAGTTAGCACCCGGCTTTACCGTTGTTTCGTACGGGCCACTTACCCGATGTGGCCGACGAAAACAGGGGGCCGACATGGCGCAGGACGCAGATCTTGCCGCTGTGGTGTCCAATGCGGCACAGGACATCGGCAGCTTCATCCGCACTCAGCGGGAAGCCGCGCAGGTTTCGGTACGCCAGCTCGCCCAAAAGGCCGGCGTCAGCAACCCCTACCTCAGCCAGATCGAGCGGGGTCTGCGCAAGCCGTCCGCCGACGTGCTCAACCAGATCGCCAAGGCGCTGCGGGTCTCCGCCGAGGTGCTCTACGTGCGGGCCGGGATCCTCGAGCCCAGTGAAACCGGCGAGGTTCGCGACGCGATCTTCGCCGACACCGCGATCACCGAGCGGCAGAAGCAGGTGCTGCTGGAGATCTACGCCACGTTCGTTCAACAGAACGAAGATCAGTCCAGCGATGTCCAGGGGGACGTGCCGGCCCCAAACATCGAATTCACACAAGTGCTTGCCGACCCATCCGAACTGGCAGCTGCAGGTGAGGAGCCGACCACGACCGACACCACACTCCAAGCGCAATAACCAACCAACACCGAACGAATCACTCTCTGGAAAGGACATACCCATGGCCGAGAACAACCAGCCCACCATCGAAGACCTCAAGGCCCCGTTGCTGGCCGCCGTCGGCGCCGCCGACTTGGCCCTGGCCACGGTCAACGAGATCGTCGCCAGCCTGCGTGAGCGTGCCGAAGAGGCCCGCACCGACGCCAACGCCCGCGTCGAAGAGGGCCGCGCCCGCCTGACCAAGCTGCAGGAAGAGCTGCCCGGCCAGGTCGAGGAACTGCGCGAGAAGCTCAGCACCGACGAACTGCGCAAGGCCGCCGAGAAGTACGCCGACGAGGCGCAGTCGCAGTACAACAAGCTGGTCGAGCGTGGCGAGGCCGCTCTGGAGCGCCTGCGCAACCAGTCTTCGATCGAGAGCGTTCGCGACCGCGTCGAGAGCGTCACCGACCAGGTCGCCGAGCTGACCCAGGATGCCCTGGGCACCGTGTCCTCGCAGACCCGCGCCGTCGGTGAGCGTGCCGCCAAGCTGGTCGGCGTCGAGTTGCCGGCCAAGGACGAGGCCCCGGCCAAGAAGGCCCCCGCCAAGAAGGCGCCGGCGAAGAAGGCCCCCGCCAAGAAGGTCCCGGCGAAGAAGGCCCCCGCCAAGGCTCCGGCCAAGAAGGTCACCCAGAAGTAAGCAGTCTCCGTTCGACGTCAAGGACGTCATCCGCATAGGCTTGAGGGCGTGTACCTCATGAGCCTTGCGGGTGGCGTCCTTGGTCTTTTGAAGATCTGTGCCGCTGTGATGGGCGGGTATGCGTTCATCCACGCGGCGTTGCAGCGTCCGGACGCCTACACCGCGGCGGACAAACTGACCAAGCCCGTGTGGCTGTTGATCCTCGGGTTGGCCACCGTGGTCGGCTGGTTCATGGATCCGGCCTTCGGGGCCGCCATCACGGTGTGCGCGGCCGGCGTATATCTGGCCGATGTCAGGCCGAAACTTCTTGAAATCCAAGGGAAATCGCGATAAAGCGCAAACTCGGCGCCGCAATGATCGTGGCGGGTCTCGCGTTGTCGGACGCGCCGGCCGCAGGCGCCGCTCCGCAGTACATCGATCACACGCAATGGTCGACATGGAGCGGCAAGCCCAGCCTGCGGGTGTTTCCCACGGCGGTCGGGCGCCGGACCGCCCGCCCGAGTGCGGTGTCCCAGGGCGAGGTGGCCTGGGCGCAGGTGCTGGCCGATGCGCCCGATGCCGACACCCCCGGGATGCGCGCACAGTTCTTGTGCCACTGGTATTTCGCCGAAATGGCGGGGCCGGGCAAGTCGAGCTGGAATCTGGAACCCTGGCGCCCCGTCGTCGATGACGCCGCGATGGTGCAGTCGGGATGTAACCCCGGTGGAGCGGAGGAACGGTTCTGATGGCTACCTGGACCCGTGCGCAGGTGGCGGCGTTGGTCGATCACACGTTGCTCAAGCCCGAGGCCACCGTCGCCGATGTGCGGCAGTTGGCGCTGGAAGCCACTGAACTCGGCGTGTACGCGGTGTGCGTGTCGCCGTCGATGCTCGGTGCGCTCGGCTCGCTGGACGGGGTCAAGACCGCCACCGTGGTGGGATTCCCGTCGGGCAAACATGATTCGACGATCAAAGCCGCCGAGGCCATGTTGGCCGTCGAGTCCGGCGCCGATGAAGTCGACATGGTGATCGACGTCGGAGCTGCGGTCAGCGGTGACATCGCCGCCGTGGCTCTCGATATCGCGGCAGTGCGCGCCGGTGCCCCGAGCGCGGTGCTGAAGGTGATCGTGGAGTCGGCCGCGCTACTGCAGTTGGCCGGCGAGCGGACCCTCAAAGACGTGTGCCTGGCCGCCGCCGATGCCGGAGCCGATTTCGTGAAGACCTCCACCGGTTTTCACCCCGCCGGCGGTGCCTGCGAGCGGGCTGTGCGCATCATGGCGGAGACGGTGCCTGCCCTGGGTGTCAAGGCCAGCGGCGGTATCCGCACCGCCGCTGACGCTCTTCTCCTGCTGGAGGCTGGTGCCACCCGGCTCGGGTTGTCGGGTACCCGCGCCGTCCTCCAGGGATTTGTGCACGAAAACCCGCGCTGATCGCGGGAAATCGTGCACAAATCGCTGAGGGTCAGTTGCTGGGCAGGCCGGTGAAGCAGCGGTTCTCGCTGGCCGGCGGCATGCTCGCGTTCGTGGTCGAGAACTTCGCGATGATCCCCTTGTCGGTGACCTGGATGCTGTCGGCGTGGATGCCCATCGGGTAGTTCTTGGTGATCTGCCCGGCGAACGCGTCGAGCGCGGGCTGGATGGCCTCGCGGGGCAGCATGAACCCCAGACCGCCCAGCTGCTGTACTTGCAGGGTCACCGCGCCGTTGGACACCATCGGCTTGACCACCACGTTGGCTAGCCCGGCCTCCAACTCGATGGTGCCCGCCGACGCATCGGTGCTCACACTGTTGACGAACGAGCCGATCAGCGGGATGGCGGCGGAGATGGTCTCCTTGATGCCGTCGGTCGGCCAGTCCAGGGTGGCGCTCAGGGCCCCCATGGTGCCGCTGGAGTTGCTGGTCGGTTTCAGCTCGACGTCGTTCATCACGATCTGGGCCTTCATGCCCTTGGCGATACCGACGTTGTTACCCGCGCTGGTCACCATGATGTTGTCGTACTTCTTCTGCGCCACCTGCAACAGGAACGGCCGGGCGCCGAAGGACACGTCGACCTTGTCCTGGATGACGCAACCCGTCGCCTGCGACACCACATTGCTGCCGATATGGCGGGCGTACACCTCGCCGCCGATCAGCCCGGCCGCGGTCAGGGCCAACACGATGACCACGACCAGCGTGATCGACAGCGGATCGCGCAGCAGTGCTGTGATGTCGAACCGGCGTTTGGCCGGCGGCGGGTCGGCCGCGGGTACTTCCTGGGGCAGGGCGTGCGGAGCCGGTTGATCGGGCGCCGGTGTTTCCGTCGAGAACGCGGTCGTCGCGGTGTCCGGTGCCGCCGCCGGGGGCGTGGCAGGTGGCAGGTCGGACGGTGCTGGTTCGTCGCCGGTCGGTCGGGCCCAGGGATCAGTCACCCCGCCGATTCTGCCTTACCGCCGAAATCGGCGTGATTGCTCAGCACCGCGATACTGCGCCGGGCCTGCTGGACGCTGTCCAGATCGACGTCGACGATCAGCAGTTCCGGATCGGGGCCGGCCTGGGCGATCACCCCACCGGTCGGTGAGGCCACCACGCTGCCGCCGACCCCGGTGGGACCGACCTTGGCCAGCTCGTCGCCCGGATAGGCCTGGTCCACCGCGGCCAGCACGCTGGTGGTGTCCAGCGCCCGGGCCCGGGCCAACAGCGTCCACTGGTCGAGTTTGTTCGGTCCCGATGCCCACGAGGCATGCACGGTCAACACCTGCGCCCCGCGCCGGGCCAATTCGGTGTGCAGCGCGGGGAAGCGGATGTCGTAGCAGGTGCTCAACCCGACGCGCACGCCGCCGACGTCGATCACGATGGGCTCGAAACCTGGTGCCACCGTACGGGATTCGGTGAATCCGAACGCATCGTAGAGGTGGATCTTGTGATAGTGCGCGTCGACGCCCGGCCCGGTCGCGATCAGGGTGTTGGTCACCCGGCCATCGGCGGCGGGGCAGAACATCCCGGCGATCACTGCGATGCCATGGTGGGCGGCGATACCGCGTACCGCATCGGCCCACGGCCCGTCGAGCGGCTGGGCCACCGGGGCCAGCGGCACACCGAAGCGACACATGGTGGCCTCGGGAAACAACACCAGATCGGCGCCGGCCTGCGCAGCCCGCGCGGTGTGATCGGCGACCAGATCGAGGTTCGCGGCCGGATCGGTGCCGGCGAGGATCTGCGCCAGGGCGATTCGCATCCGCCCAGCCTAGTTCGCCCTCGCCCGGAGAATCACGCGGTGCAGCGGGCCCACACGGGGTTCTTGGCCTTGGCCATCGTGCGCACCGAGGCGTCGACCCGATCCTGGGTCAACTCACCGTTGTCGAGGGCCTGCTGCAGCCGCTTGAGGACACCCGGTACCTCTTTGGTGGTGATCCACAGCGCGTTGTCGGCGCCGGCCTGTAGGGCCTTGAGCACCGCTTCTGGCACCGTGTAGTCGTTGGAGATCGCTTTCATGCTGGACAGGTCGTCGGTGAAGATCGGTCCGGTGAACGGTTGCGCGCCTTCGCCGTAACCGCCTGTGCGCAGCAGATCGTAGGCGGCCGGGGACAGGCTGGCCTGTTCGCCGCCGGTGAGATCGGGGACATCCATGTGGCCGACCATCACCGCGACCGGCGCCTGCTGGGTCAACGAGACGTAGGGGATCAGGTCGTGGGTCTTCAGCTCGCTCAGTGGTGGCGTGATGACGCCGGTCTTGTGCGAGTCGCCGGAGGCATGGCCGTGGCCGGGAAAGTGCTTGAGCACCGGCAGGATTCCCGCATCGCGCAGGCCCGCGGCATAGGCCCCGGCATAGTCGACGACCTTTTGCGGGTCGTTGCTGAAGGATCGGTCGCCGATCACGGTGTTCGGGTCGGCATCGGTGGTGTCGACCACCGGGGCGAAGTCGACGGTGATACCGAGCTCTTTCATCGCGTCACCGCGTTTTTTGGCGATGGCGCGCACCTGATCGGGCGTCAAACCCTGCTGCACCAACGATCGTGGTGAACCTTGCTGCCCGATAATGGATTTCAGCCGCGATACCCGGCCACCCTCCTCGTCGACGCTCACCGCGAGCGGGATGGGCCGGTCCTCGGATTCGAGTGCGCGCAGTGGCTCGTCCATCATTGTCAGGTCGGTCCAGCTGCCGATCATGATGCCGCCGACATTCTGGTCGTGGACCACCGACTGGGCGTCGTCGAGGCCCTGGACACCGACCATCAGCAGTTGCGCCAGTTTCTGTTTCGGGGTCAACTGCCCGATCGCCGCATCGAGTTGTCGGCATTCCGGCGCGGGCGCCGGGGCTGCAGCCGGAGTGCCCGCGGCCGCCGAGGAGTTCTTGCCCGGCGCGGTCTCGGGGCGGGACTTGCTCGTCATCACCACACCGGTGGTGACCGCGACGGTGGCCAGCAATGCCACCCCGGCGGTGATCAGGATGGACCGCTGCCGCCGGGCCGGCTCGTCGGTCGGGGCTATGGGCTCGGCGCTGGGCTCGGCGCTGGGCTCGGGTTGGGCGAAGAAGCGCTGTGCCGGTTCTTGCTCGGGGTTGCGGAACGCTGCCGCGAACTCGTCGCACGAGGCGTATCGCTGCACCGGGTCGACGGCGAAGGCCCGGGTGAACACGTCCGTCAGCCCGGCCGGCGCATTCAACACCACGGCCAGTGCGGCCTCGTCGAACTGCACCCGCCCCTTGCGCAGGACGCGATCCGGATCATGAAACGCCGGCCTGCCGGTGAGAAGATGGAAAATGGTGGCCGCCAAGGCGAATTGGTCACTGCGGGGCCCTATTCGCCCACGGGACAACAGTTCCGGGGATGCGTAGCGAAACGCCTTGCCGTCCGGGTCGATGCTGCCCTGGCCGAAATCGGTCAGCACCACGCGATAGTTCGCCGAAAACGGTTCGTCCAGAATGATGTTGGCGGGCTTGACATCACGGTGCAAGAGGCCTGCGGCATGTGCGCCGTCGAGGGTACGGGCCACCTTGTCGGCGATCAGGCACAGGCTGCGGTGCGCGATGCCGCGGGGAAAGTGTTCGTGCAGCAGGGTATCGGCGTCGATGCCGGGTACGTATTCGCTTGCGATCCACAGCCGGCCCCGTCGTTCACCGGAATCGACGACCCGCGCCGCCCCCGGAATCTGCAGCCGCTTCAGCGCATCATTGACCTGGCCGAACCGCGTCCGGAAAGCCTCGTCGCCCGACGGGACCGCACGCAGGATCTTGAGGGCCACCTGGCTGCCGTCACGGTCGTCGGTGGCCAGGTACACGGTGCCGGTCGCGCCGGCCCCGAGTAATCCGCTGATGGTGAATCCGGCGTACTGGTCACCGACGGCCAATGGCATGTGCGGCATCCTAGACCGGTTTGCTGGGGCATCGGGTCCGCCCGCGGTGTGTCAGTCGTTCGACGGACAGGGCATCACCGCATCCCAGGGCACCGTCAGTACGCCGTCGCGCAGGCGCCGCCGGGGTGGCTCGATGCGGAACCCCTGATCGATCAGCAGGTCGAGCATTGCGCGCCAACGGATTCGCGGCCCGAACACGCTGTGGCCGGCTGCGGTGGCCCACGCCCGATCGGCGGCCTGCAGCAGGTGGTGGATCGGTTGACCCGGAACATTGTGGTGGATAAGTACTTTGGGTAAGCGTTCGGCAAGATCCGAGGGTCGTTCGATGGCGAACGGATCGCAGGCCAAGGTCAGGCTGATCGGTCCGCCGGCCGCCAGCAGCACCCAGGCGCATCGCCGGCCCAGCTCGTCGCAGGTGCCGTCGATCACCAGGCCGCCCGGCGCCAACCGCCTGGTCAGCTGGCCCCACGCGGCCGGCACATCGGCCACGTCGTACTGGCGCAGTACGTTGAAGGCCCGCACCAAAACCGGTGTCAGACCGGATAATTCGAAACCCCCGAGCCCGAATTCGACGCCGGGGTCAGCGGCCAGCTCGCGAGCCAGGCGTACCCGTTCGGGATGGATTTCCAGGCCGGTCACCCGAACGTCGGGCCGCACCCGGCGCAGCCGGGCCGCCAGTTCGAGTGTGGTGATCGGCAATGCCCCGTACCCCAGGTCGACCACCAACGGATCGGCAGCGCCCAGCAACACCGTGCGGACCCGCGGGGAGTGCATCAGCCACCGATCGCTGCGGCGCAGGCGGTTGTAGCCGGTGGTACCGCGCGTCTGGTGGCCGACGGGATTGTTCACGCGGTGGTCTTCCTGACGGCGTTCGACCGGGAGCCGTCAACAAAAGTTGACATGGTCAACAAATGTTGACGGTCCGGGATCCAAACATGGCAGGGCCGGCCGTCACCTGGCGTGACCTCATTTGGCGCGGGCGCTCGGCCCGGCTCATTCTGTAGCGCGGGCATCTCGCCCGACGGCGAGCCACTCATCGGTGAAGGTGCGTTCCATCCGCATCAGATTCTGCATCTGCTGGCCGATCATCGACTCGACCTTGCCGCCCAGCAGCGGGATTCGCACCTCGACCGTCGCCTTGAGTTCCAGACGCGACCCCGCGCCGGTCGGTGCGAGGACCGCGTTGCCGACGATCTTGAGCGGGGCGCCGCTGATGCCGCCCCACAACGTGCCTAGGGCCCGGCCGTCGACCACGGGACCCCAATGCTCTCGACGCAGCGCACTGAGATCTCCGCGATGCAGTTGGGCGACCACGGCGGGCAACTTGGGTGCCCAGACCGTTTGCGTCGTGCTGAAATCCAGGCCGCCTTCACCGTCGTCGACCACCGAGTCCAGCGAGTAGATGTCCACCCCGGAGGCCGCCAGCCGGGCCAGCCAATAGTCCTTGTCGCAGAACGCCCCGTGCACCTGCTCCACGGAGGCGCCGTAGTCGGCGACCATGTCGAAAGAGCGTGGCATAGCCGCCCAGGCTACCGTTGTGGCCTGTGATCAGTTCGTATATTGCGGGCGCGGCGGTGCGGCAGGACGTTCCGCTGGCGCCGCTGACCACCTTTCGGGTCGGCCCGGTGGCTCGTCGGCTGATCACCTGCCAGAGCACCGACCAGGTCGTGGGCGTGTTGACTGCGCTCACCGATACGCCGGAGCCGGTGCTGGTACTCGGCGGCGGCTCCAATGTGCTGGTGTCCGACGATCTGGCCGATCTGACCGTGGTGTTGCTGGCCAACACCGAGATCACCGTGTCCGACAACCGAATTCGGGCCGAGGCCGGTGCGCTGTGGGACGACGTGGTGGTGACCTCGCTGGCCCATGGGCTCGGCGGCCTGGAATGCCTGTCGGGTATCCCCGGGTCGGCCGGCGCGACCCCGGTCCAGAACGTGGGTGCCTACGGCGCCGAGGTCGCCGACACCATCAGCGCCGTGCGGATATTGGACCGGCGCACCGGAGTCGACAGCTGGGTCGACCCGCAGACCCTGGGGTTCGGCTATCGGCACAGCGTGCTGAAGAACTCCGACCATGCCGTCGTGCTGGAGGTGGAATTCACCCTGGACGCCGATGGACGCAGCGCGCCGCTGCGGTACGGCGAACTGAGCACCGCACTGGGCGCCCAACCGGGTGAGGTCGCCGACCCGCTGGAGGTGCGCAGGGTGGTGCTGGCCTTGCGCGGCGGCAAGGGCATGGTGCTCGATCCCGACGACCACGACACCTGGAGCGCGGGCTCGTTCTTCACCAATCCGGTCGTCCCGGCCGAGGTTTTCGCCCGGATCCGCGACCGGATCGATGGTCCGGTGCCCAACTATCCCGCTGCCGACGGGGTCAAACTGGCCGCCGGCTGGCTGGTCGAGCGCGCGGGATTCGGCAAGGGATATCCGGATGCGCAGGCGCCTGCGAGGCTCTCCACCAAGCACGCCCTGGCGTTGACCAACCGTGGGTTTGCTAACAGCGCCGATCTGATTGCCCTGGCCAGAACGGTTCGAGACGGGGTCAAGGCGACATTCGGGATCGAGCTCACACCCGAGCCGTGCCTAATCGGTTGTTCGCTGTAGGTAGATTTGGCATCCGTGACGATCAACCGGAGGCAGGCGCTCGCTGCGATCGCGGTGGGTACCTCGGGGGTGCTCGCCGCCTGTTCGGAGACCACGGGCGGTCAGGACGCGCAGAACGAGGCCCCGGCAGGGCCCGTGTTGACCTATCGCCCGGCCGGCGGCTCCACCAACGTGGTGCCCACCGAACCGGTCGGCGTCGACGTGACCGACGGCTGGTTCCAGAAGGTCACGCTGACCAACCCGGACGGTAAGGCCGTTGCCGGTGTGCTCAGCCAGGACCGGACGTCGTACGCCACCACCGAGCCGCTGGGCTACGGCCTCGCCTACACCTGGGGCGGGTCGGTGGTCGGCCGCGACGGCAAGTCCCACCCGGTCGAGGGGAGTTTCACTACCCTGACCCCGACCACGCAGGTCAACGGTCAGTTCCAGCTCGCCGATGGTCAGACCGTCGGGGTCGCGGCGCCGATCATCCTGCAGTTCGACGCGACGATCAGCGACAAAGCCTCGGTCGAGAAGCACGTCACCGTGATCACCGACCCGCCGGTGGAGGGCAGCTGGGCCTGGCTGCCCGACGAGCGTGAGGGTTCACGGATGCACTGGCGCACCCGTGACTACTACCCGCCCGGCACCAAGGTCGACGTCACGGCCAAGTTGTACGGCGTGCCGTTCGGCGACGACTCCTTCGGAGCCCAGGATTCGACGCTGTCGATCACCATCGGGCGCCGTCAGGTGGTCAAGGCCGACGCGACCAGCCACCGGATCCAGGTGATCACCGACGGTGGGGTGCTGTTCGACTTCCCGTGCAGTTACGGCGAGGCCGACAAGCCACGTAACGTCACCCGCAGCGGTGTCCACGTGGTCAGCGAGAAGTACGCGGACTTCTACATGTCCAATCCGGCGGCCGGCTACGACCACGTGCATGAGCGCTGGGCCGTGCGCATCTCCAACAACGGCGAGTTCATCCACGCCAACCCGGCCAGCTCCGGTGCCCAGGGCAATACCAACGTCACCAATGGGTGTATCAACCTGTCGACCGACGACGCCCAGCAGTATTTCCAGACCGCGATCTACGGCGATCCGGTCGAGGTCACCGGAACCTCCATCCAGCTGTCCTACGCCGACGGAGACATCTGGGACTGGGCGGTGGACTGGGACACCTGGGTGTCGATGTCGGCGCTGCCGCCGCCCAACGCGCCGCGCGCGCAGACCTCGATCCCGTCGTCGGCGCCGGCGACCCCGACCGACGCGCCCACCTATTCGGGTACGCCGACCACTACGACAACCCTGCCGCCGCAGGGGCCGGCCACATCGACCACCACCGCCACCACGACCCTGGCGCCGACCACATCGACGACACCGACGACAGGCGCCGATTTGCCGATGACTACGTCGACCGGCGGTTGAACCGGCTGTAGGGCGCCTGGTCGCGCGGTCGCATCACGATCTGGTCCAGATCGACGTGCGACGGCCGGGAGGCCACGAACCCGATCACCTCGGCGACGTCTTGGGCGACCAGCGGCGTGATGCCCTGATACACCGCGTCGGCTCGTTGGGCATCGCCGTCGAAGCGCACCAGGGAGAATTCGGTTTCCACCGCGCCGGGCGCAATCTCGGTGAGCCGCACCGGTTTTCCGAGTAGTTCGCCGCGCAGCGTGCGGTGCATCGCGCCCTGGGCGTGCTTGGCCGCGATATAGCCGGCGCCGTTGTCGTAGGTCTCCAGCGCGGCGATCGAGGTGACCGTCACGATCAACCCGTCACCGGAATCGATCAGCGCCGGCAGCAGCGCCCGGGTCACCCGCAGGGT
>Ga0153956_1002088_pt1 | contig 15504 bp, 11 predicted proteins | sample TSFL040MetaG_FD_104704 | JGI IMG/M metagenome (GOLD analysis project Ga0153956, IMG submission 104704) | Attine ant fungus gardens microbial communities from Florida, USA - TSFL040 MetaG | ecosystem: Host-associated > Fungi > Mycelium > Unclassified | place: USA: Florida, Wekiwa Springs... | reverse complement strand
TCGTTGCGGGAAAGTCCCGCTGACGCAGCATCCGCATCGATACGGGCTACCGCTGCATCGGAAAGACCCCTTATCAGTACATCTGTCATCTGCCCTACCTCCTGATATCAACGATATCACCGACGCTGATGCCGAGTCTGCCGATCGGAACGTGGTGATTGGTGCGCTACTCAGCGGCAATGACCCACGGCCACTTGCACTTCATCGTCGGTGGCGAGTACCGGCCCTGGGGTACCTGCGGCGGTCGGTACCGACATTTCGGATCGCTCGCCTGCGGCAGTGGTTGTCTCGGTCATCTCAGTCCGCACCACTGCGTGGTGCTATACCGCATTTTATTCCTAATAAAGTGCGGTATAACTACCGTTAGTGGCGTTTTTTGGGAGAAGGTGCGGTATGGACTGGCCAGCGCACGCCTACGAGACCTGCCCATGGGTTCCGCGCGGCCGACAGGGCAGCCGAGAGGATCGCATTCTTGCTGAATACACCGCCGCCATACCGCCGTACATCGCCGACCTCAACTACGACCCGACCGGCCAGACGGCACGCGCGCATGATTCAGCGCTGATCGAGGTATCGCGGTTGGAGGCGGGATGGGGCCAGTCCCTTGTCCCGGTTCGTGAATTCTTGTTGCGCAGTGAGTCTGTGGCGTCGTCGCGGATCGAGCGGGTCGACGCCGGGTGGCGGGCGTTTGGGAAGGCTGTGGCCGGCGGTCGATCCACAAAGGATGCACAGCTACAGCTTGCCGCAGTAGATGCGCTCGGAAAGTTGGTGGCTTCGGCTGATGTAGGGGCGATCATTATGCCGGCGATCTTGGACGCGCATCGGTTGTTGATGGAGCCCGAGCCGTATGCGGACGAGCCGGGGCAGCTACGCAGCGTGCAGAACTGGATCGGTGGCAGTGACTATTCGCCGCGCGGAGCGAATTTCGTTCCACCGCAGCCTGATCGGGTATCAGATTTGATGGAGGACCTGCTGGCGTTCGTCGAGCGCGACGATCTGCCGGTCATGGCGCAGGCCGCGATCGCACACGCGCAGTTTGAGTCGATTCACCCGTTCATCGACGGCAACGGTCGTATCGGCCGGGCGCTGTTGTCTGCGGTGCTCCGCCGTCGGGGCCTGACACGGGTGGTCACTGTGCCGGTGGCATCGGTGATGCTCGCCGATACGGCGACGTATTTCGCGCGCCTGGGGGACTACCGTGGCGGTGACGTCGATGCCTTGGTGGGTTACGTCGCGACTGGGGCCGTGCATGCCAGTATCGCGGCGCAGGAGTCTGCGCGGAGGTTGGCCGAGTTGCCGAAGCGGTGGCGGGAAATGGCGCGGCCACGCGCTGGGTCCGCCGATGAAGCTCTGATCGACGGCTTGCTGGGGACCCCGATTTTCAATGCAGAAACCGCGCAGACACTCACGGGGACAATCGATACCAGCACCTATCGTGCGTTGGGCCGGCTGGTTGAGGCGGGGGTTCTGGAGATGCTGGCCGATGGTGCTCGCAATCGGATTTGGGCGGCGAGGGACGTGTTGAGTGAGCTCGACGTGCTCACCGAGACGATCGGTCGCCGAGTGGCTGGGTGAACCCACCCACGGGATTCGCAGTCACGCTACGCTTTTGGGCGGTGGAGTAGCGGGTGGGTGCCGGGTCTGCTCACGCCTCGCGCGGCCCTCATCGAGAGAGCTCGGTGAGGGCCTTGGGCTGCCTCGCCGCAAAACAAAACCTGACGGTGCTGTCCGACAGCCAGGCGGCTGTCGCGATGGTCGATCGGTGGAAACGGGGTGACGCAGTGATGCCTGCTGGGTACGCCGCGAACGAGTCGGGTGTGGTACGGACCCTGCGCGTCATGCAGCGCCGCATTTGCTCCGAGCGTGAGCGGATCGAAATGCGTTGGGTCCGAGGCTATTGCGGGCATCCCCTGAACGAGGGCGCCGATGCGCTGGCGCGGCTCGGGTCGCGGTTTCGGCGCGGCGATCGGGACCTGGATGAGCAGGAGTACCGCCGTCGTGCAGCCGGAATCGCGAAGAGTTTCGCCGCGGAATTCCGGCGCATCAACCATGTGCTGACGCCGTCAGGGTGTGCGACACGAATGTTGGTAGCGGGGGTTGGGGATGATCACGCAATAGTCTGGTTGTGATATAAACAACCAGACTGGAGGGGACGTGTCCAACGCTTCGCTTGAAGACCTGGAACGACAACGAGATCGACTGTTTGACGAACTGGCCGGGATCGGTGATTTCCGGCGTGGTTCGGTCAGTGAAAACTACCGCCGCTGCGGCAAGCCCAACTGTGCGTGCGCCCAACCGGGCCATCGGGGCCACGGCCCCCGCTATTTGTGGACCCGCACCGTGGCCGGGCGCGGCACCAAAGGCCGCCAGCTGACGGCGACGGAGCTGGACAAGGTACGTGCCGAGCTGGCCAACTATCACCGGTACGTCGAACTCAATGAGCAGATCGTGGCGGTCAACGAGGCGATCTGCGAGGCACGCCCACCCGGTCCGGTCCAGGCGGTGTCACCGGCGGCCCGGACGGAGGCCGAAAAAGGGGGCTCGGCACACAGATCCACGACGACACGGCGGCGGAGGTAGAGCACCTCGCGCAGGGCGCCTGAAACTGTCCGGCATGCGCTGGAACATCCCCGGCGCCACCGGCATCCTCACCCTGCGCACCCACCACGCCAGCGGCCGCTTCGACCACATCTGGCCATAACCACACGACCAGACACCCACCTACGCCACCGCATGACCAGCAAGCCAGCGACCCAATCCAAGATCAACTTCGGGCGACCTACAAATCTGACGCACACCCGTCTTCCACTCAACTGCGCCAACTTGTCGGTGCCGTCTGTCATTCTGTCCGGCTCGCTGAAAACGGCGGTGCTGAACAGGAACTTTGGAGGTTGCCCAGTGCCAGTGGTGATGTCACCTACCCGCCCTAAACTGAACGACCTCGGGCGGCGGTCGGCCGCCGGGGTTCAACGGACCGGCTACGAGGGTGTGGGCCGAGTTCAGCAAATTGACAGCGCCGATGGTTTGGGAGTAGTTACATACCTGGGGCGTTCCGGCAAGTTTGCTCTCCGCAAGGGCGTGGTGAGCGGAGGTCGACGGGAACAACTGCAATCAGTGAGTGGGGAGTACTGAATCGTGGCTAGCGTCGACCATCATCAGGTTGTCGGTCAGGCACTGAAATCTGTGGCCGGTGGCTTGGCGCCATTTGTCGCGCAGGTCCTCAACCGAGTACTTCCGCCGGGTACCGACTGGGCGCAGGCGTTGAAGCAAAAGGACGCCGCGGCCGGCAAGGCGGGCAACCGCGAGTACCAGAACTCCGACCTGGCGCTGATGCTGCGCGCCATGACCGAGCGGTTGGGCACGCTTGGCTACCCGTTCAACGGGCAGATGCCGCGCCAGGCCGAGGTTTATGCCAAGGAGCTAAAAGAGGTCCGCAACAGGTGGGCGCACACGGAGTCCTTCACACAGGCTGAAGCCCACCGCGCGATCGAAACAGCCGAGCTCCTGCTGCGCGCCATCGGCGCCGCGCAGGCTCAGACCGTTGCCGAGCTGAAAGCGTCACTGTCGCAGCCGCAGACTGTCGCCTCCACCGAACCGACTCACGTCACCGCCGCGGCCACTCAGCTCCCTACGCGGGACTCGCAGTCCGCCACCATCGACATCACGGCCATCGCGGACCTCAGCTACGCCATGGCGCACTGCCGTATTCCGGTGATCGAACAGATCATTGTCGACAACCACGGGGGAGAAGCGCACGGCGCTGTCCTGGAAGTCGACATCGTCAGCGCCAGCGGCTCGCATGGCGGCCCAACGGAACTTCACCTTGACCTGAGCGCCGGCCAGCAGACGGTGCTGACCGACATCAACCTGAAGCTCGATCCGGCGTCGATGCTCGGCGTCGATGAACAATGCCCCGGCGAGATTCGCGCAGTCCTCAAGAACGCCGCTGGTGACGTTCTGGCCGAGGCGGCCCAGCCGGTCAAGATCCTCGCCGCCAATCAGTGGAAAGCAGTGCCGGCCCAACTCGCCATGGAGTTGACGGCGGCGTATGCCCAACCCAACTCCTCGGCTGTCGCCGCACTCCTGTTGGAAGTCTCTGACCGGTTGAAGGCGGCGACCGGCAACTCCGCGCTCGACGGCTACCAGAGCGAGGACTCTGAACGGGTCGACGCCATCGCCCGGGCTGTCTTCGAGGCAATGCAAGCCCGCGACATCCGGTATGCAGAACCGCCCGCCAGTTGGGGCGATGTCGGCCAGAAGGTCCGTACCCCGGCGGAAGTCCTCGAAGGCCGCCTCGGCACCTGCCTGGATACCACTCTGGTCATGGCCGCTGTGCTGGAGCAATGCGGAATCAACTCGACGATCTGGCTGTTGCGCGGCCACGCCATGCTCGGCTACTGGCGCGGCGACATGTCTCTGGGATCGGTGTCGACAACTGAGGCAGCCGACGTCGTCAACATTGTCGATCTGGGTTACATCGGTCTGGTCGAAACCACCATGGTCACCGACCGCGACTCATCGCTGACATTCGACGACGCACGACGCGCGCCGAAGGCCAGCGGTCGACTCGATGACATCTCAAATATCATGGGCGTCACCGATATTCGCCAGGCTCGTCAAGCCGACATCTATCCGCTGCCCAGTCGCACCGTCAAGGCCGGTGGGCAAGTCGAGGTCATTGAGTACCAGCCGGTGAGCGGGCCAGTCATCAAACAGTACGAGGCCAGTACGGTCTCGCGCTCACCACAGGTGCAGAAGGTACCGCCGCGCGTCCGGCAGTGGAAGAACGCGCTGCTCGATCTGAGCTTGCGTAACAAACTGATCAATTACACCGACCGCTCGGGCTATCGCATCGAGATCCCGGGGCGGTTCCTCGGCTACTTTGAAGACGCCATCAACGCCGGTACTCCCATCACATTGTTGGGTTCCGACGAAGTCACAAGCACCACGGAGGTCGCCCGCGGCATCCGTTATGGCCGCGACCTTTCTGAAGACGACCGCCAGGTTCTGCTCGCAGGTAAGCACAGCGCGTACATCGACATCACCGCGGGGTCGTACACCTCTAAGCTCCGCTACCTGGCGAACAAGGCCAAGACGATCGTCCAGGAGACGGGCGCCAACAACCTGTATCTGGCGTTCGGCATGCTGCATTGGAACTTCAACGGCAAGGAGCTGCGGTCGCCGCTGGTCCTGGTACCGGTGACGATAACGCCGAAGCACAAGGGCGAGCGCTACACCCTCGCCATCGACGAGGCCGGCATGTCGACGCCGAACTACTGTCTGGTTGAAAAGCTCCGTACAGCACTGGCTTTGGATATTCCAGCGCTCGCGAACCCCGACGAGGATGCATCGGGCATCGACCTTGATGGGACTTTCAGGGCGGTTCGCGAGGCGATTCAGGGTTTAGGGTTCCGCGTCGAAGAGACCGTCCACCTGTCGGTCTTGCAATTCGCCAAGTATCCGCTGTGGAAAGACCTCGACGATTCGTGGAGCGAACTGTCTGGCAACAGCCTGGTCAAGCACCTCATCGAGGGCAACAGTGACCAGTACACCGACAATGTGGTCGCTGGCCCCGATGTCGATCTCGACGAACTGGGTGTCTCGGTTCCGATGTCAGCGGATTCGTCTCAGCTGAGAGCTGTTGCGGACGCAGTAGGTGGGCGTACCTTTGTGCTTGAAGGCCCGCCAGGGACCGGGAAGTCGCAGACCATCACGAACCTGTTGGCGCACGCCATGGCCTCGGGGCGGCGTGTCCTGTTCGTCGCAGAGAAGCGTGCCGCACTCGACGTGGTGAAGAAGCGCCTGGAAAGCGTTGGCTTGGGTGATCTTTCGCTTGACATTCACGACAAATCGGCGAAGCCGGCGGCGGTGCGCGCGCAGATCAAGCGGGCGTTGGAGCTGTATGTCACTCACGATGGTGACCTGCTTCGCAGCAAGCTCCAGACGGCGAAGTCGAACCGGCACAAATTGGCCAGCTACGCCGGGGAACTGCACGCGGCCAACGCGGCAGGTCTGTCATTGTATTCGGCGCGCAAGGCCGAGCTGACTGCCGACCGCGAGGTTCCAGCGCTGGACGTTCCGAAAGCCTTTGTCGCCAGCGGTAGTCCGGAGCAGCGGGAGGCGGTGGCCGAGGCCATCCGCGGGTTGAGCGAGAAGACCGACCTGGCCAAGCCCCGCAAGGGTCATCCGTGGACATTTGTTGACGCCGTACCGCCCAATGGCCTCGACGCCGCCAAGATCTACGCCGCTGCAGTCGAATTCGACAAAGCGCTCGAGGCTGTTCAAAGCGCCGGCATCGCTTTGGACGTAGTGGCGAAGTACCAGGACCATGTCGCCGTCGACGCCTGGGCTCGCCTGAGTTCAGAGCCCCGGTATCCGATCGACGGGATTGATGCGCTGCATACGGCTGCGGGCCAGGCGCAACTTGCGGCGATCGAGCAGCTGCTGGACAAAGTTGTCGCATCCCAGCCGGAGTGGTTCGCCGTGGCCCAGCCATCGGCGATGGACTTGGACATTCCGGAGGTTCACGGCGCCGCCGTGGCGGCCGACGAATCGGGCTTCTTCGGTCGCAAGAAGCGCAGGCGTGCGGTTGTCGAGCAGTTGGTCGACGTACTCGCTGTGGAGCCTGAGGCGATCAAGCTTAAGACGCTCTCGGCGACCACCGGCGCGATGAACGACACGTATGACGAGGTCACACAGCTTCGTGAGCTGGTAGCCGCGCTGCCGGTGGTGCTGTTCGACCGGTCGTGGAATCCGTTCGCGGCCGAGGACGCCGCCCACGTGTCCGACAGTATTGCCACGCTGCGGCGCCTCGGCACCGTGCTGTCGACCGCTCCGACAGACCCGCGCGTAGCGGATCTTCGAAAGTTCTACAGCGACACGGCATCCGGCGCTGCTGGACAACAGCTGCGTGCGTTGGCGACCGCTTGGCAGAAACTCAGTGGTGCCACGGGAACAACACCTGCGCAGCAGAACGCCTGGGCGGGTGACGACTCTTTCATTCAGCGTTGGTGGGTGACACGTGGTGATCGTCGGCTGGAGACCAGCGCCACGACCGAACGCTGGGTTGACCTGCTGTGGCATCTCGAGCCTCTGCGGGCCGCAGGGATGGACGTTGCCCGAGCGGAGATTCTCGACGGCTCGGCTGTTGGCGAGGACGCGCCGGCCGCCTACGACCGTGGCACCGCCATCGCGTCGACCGCTGAACGTCTTGAGGCCAGCGGCCTGAACGATTTCGACATCATCGCGCACAACAAGGCTATTGGTCGTTTCACGGAGAGCTCGGCTGTGGTCCGCCAGGAGCTGAAACGGTCGATAGCCGCGGAGATTCTCGCGAAGCGCAAGCTCGACGTCGCCGGCGGCAAGGGCAAGATCGGTGAACTGAAGAAGCTGGTCGAAGCCAAGCGGAGCGGCAAGGGCGTCCGCTACCTCATGGAGCACTACGGCGACCTGATCACGCAGATTCTCCCGTGCACGCTGACCAGCCCCGATTCGGTCGCCCGATTCTTCCCGGCCCGCGCGGGTGTGTTCGACATCGTCGTGTTCGACGAGGCTTCGCAGATTCGAGTTGCCGACGCAATCGGTGCAATGGGCCGTGCGACTTCGGTTGTGGTCGTGGGTGATAGCAAGCAGATGCCGCCGACGAGCTTCGCCGAGGTCAACGCCGCTTCCGCGGAGGACGACGACGCAGATGAGATTCCTGGCGTCATCACGGACGAAGAATCGATCCTGAGCGAATGCGTGAGTTCCCAAGTGCCACAGCAGTGGCTCTCGTGGCATTACCGAAGCCAAGATGAGGCGCTAATCGCATTCAGCAACATGCAGTACTACAGCGGACGGTTGGCATCGTTCCCCACGCCGTTGACGGACGCGGCGGGTTATGGCGTCTCGATGATTCGGGTCGATGGCCACTTCAACCGGTCGGGCAAGGGAAAAACTCTGCGGACCAACGAAGTTGAGGCCGGGCGGATCGTCGCGGATATTCGACAGCGGTTCGCTGCGTCACCTGACTGTGCGCCATCGCTCGGTGTCATCACCTTCAACGCACAACAGCGCGACTTCATCGAGAACCTGCTGCGCGACACCGGTGATGAGCGGCTGTTGACTGCGCTGGACGAGCCGGACGGATTGTTCGTCAAGAATCTGGAGAATGTGCAGGGCGATGAACGCGACACGATCCTGTTCTCAATTGCCTTCAGCAAGAACGCCAACGGCGTTCTGCCGCTGAACTTCGGGCCGCTGTCCAGGCCCGGCGGCGAGCGTCGCCTCAACGTGGCAGTGACCCGGGCACGCTGCGAGGTCGTCCTGTACGCCAGCTTTGACCCGGCAGACCTGCGCGCAGAGGAGACGACGCAGGTTGGAACCAAGCACCTCAAGGCCTATCTGGAACTGGCTGCGCGTGGCGTGCAGACCATCACCCAGGGCGGCAAGCGCAATCCGGTCATCGACCGGCACCGTGACGACATTGCGGATGCGCTGCGTTCTGAAGGCTTGGTAGTGAGTACCGATGTCGGGCTTTCTGATTTCCGCGTCGACCTCGTGATCTCCGATCCTGACGATGCATCTCGTCCGCTGGTCGCAGTGCTGCTCGATGGGACGGAGTGGTACCAGCGGGGGACCGTCGCGGACCGCGATGGGTTACCTGTTGACGTGCTGTCGTCGCTGATGCACTGGCCGGCCGTGGAGCGGGTGTGGATGCCTGAGTGGCTGCACTACCGCGGGGCAACCGTTGAAAGGCTCCAAGCGGCAGTAGTTGCGGCCAAGGAGAAGGCTTGGGAGCCTGCGGTGCCGGAGCACGTCGTGGAGCCTGTCCAGGTCGGCAGTCCAGAACACGAGACAGCTGCGGGTGCGACCGATGTTGCCGAACCTGTTGAGCGCCAGGAGCTTCTCTCGTTCAAGTCGGACTCAGCGCATGCGTCGACGTCGCATCGCCATCCGAACGTCACGGATTTCAAGCCATGGACTCCGGTGGTCGCTGGAGACAAGTCGGTGCTGGACGAGCTCCCTCAGAAATCGGCGAAAGACCGTGTGCTGCCGATCATCCGCGAGGTCATCGAGGCCGAGGCGCCGATCTCCCGGGGCCAGCTGGCCAGGTATGTCGCAGGCGCTTTCGGGTTTGGTCAGGTTGTCGAAGCGCGCAAGCGGTCCATCCAGAGGTTGGTTCCCGCCGAGTATTTCCGATCGGCTGACCCCGAGTTCTATTGGCCCGTAGACGTCTTGCCGGAGTCGTGGAAACTGGTTCGGGTCCCACAGTCCGGCGCCAGCCGGCAGATTGAAGACGTCAGTCTGGTCGAGATCGGCAATGCCATGGTGATCGTTGCCCAGCAGTCCGGCGGAGCGCCGGCTGATGAGCTCAAGCGAGAGGCCATGAAGATGTTCGGTATCACGCGGATGGGCCAGAAGATCGCGCCTCGACTGGATGAGGCGTTGCAGCGGGCGCTGACGCTGGGGCTTCTTGCTGGGTCTCCCAGCGGGCAGGTGGTAGCACCGTGAATGTGCCGGTCTACCAGCTATGGAGCCCACACCGCGGCGATTGGTGTGATGCGGACATCGTTGGCGAAAAGTCATACGGTGCAAACATCTATCAGCTGTTGCCATCCGACTGGTCGCCGACCGGTACCGAAGTTCGACGAACGTTCGAGTTGATTCCCGAACCCGGCAATCCACATGATGCGTGGGCGATTTCGGTGCGCGCCGACGGTCGTACGGTCGGCTACCTTCCTCGCGAAAACTGCCCTGCATGGGCAAATGTAGTTCGCCGCGTGGTTGCTTCGGGTTACATCCCCGTCGTGCCAGGCCGTGTCTACGCATTCGATGCTGTCGAATGGGCCAACTGGGATGGCGGCGGCGATCCATCGAAAGACTTCGCTGCGAAGGTGCAATTGAAGCTGGGCGAACCCAGCACCGCGCTACCTCTGAACGATCCTCCCAAGTGCGCGTACACATTGATACCTCGCTCGACGATTGTGCAGGTCACGAAGGAGGAAGAACACGCCGGTGCGCTTCTGAAATTTGTGCCCGCCAACGGTTACGGGCTGTTGATCGTCACCCTTCATGAGTGCGATTCCGGACGGCCATCTTCGGGCAAGACGGTCGTGGAAGTCCGTATCGACGACGAGCGTGTCGGACAGTTGACACCGCAAATGAGTCAGCGATTTTTGCCGATGATCCGTCACCTTCAATCTCGAGGACTCGTCACAGCGTGCTGGGGCGATATCACCGGATCGGCCGTTGCGGCTGAAGTGCGGATCGATGGGATCAAGGCGAACGAAGCTGATTCTGTGGTGCTTGACGGCGATCCGATAACTGTCCCGAAGCTCGTCGCAATGCAAGAAGATGCGCTGCAGTACGACTTGTCCGTTGGGGTAACGTGCACCGCCCAGCCTGCTGCGCGGCATTCGTACGGAGATCCAAGGCCCAGCCAACCGGCTCCCGTTGCGCCTCCCCTTCCGCCGGCGGCGTGGTATGACGACCCACGCGACTCGCGGATGTTGCGGTATTGGGATGGCGTTAGGTGGACTGAACACATTGCGCCGAAGATCAACTAGATACGTCTGTAGTTGAACATTCCCGCAGGGGGTTTGTTCGTGCGTGACGATCACGCTCGCCGCAGTTGATCTCAATCCACCTTTTCTGTCAGTGGTCCGTTATCTAATCGAGGTGTGGAGCAGATGTCACCGACCAGTCCGGCGGGCAGCGAGGAATCGGTTCAGGATGTCATCGTCCGGCTGCTGGATGACGATACGAAGCTCGATGAAGTGGCCAAGGAGGTCGTCCTCGCGGCCCTCGCCGAAGTCGGTGACGGAAGCAGGGCGCACGTCGACACCAACTGGTCGCCAACGTTTCTCACCAGCATCAAGGTATCTGGCTTCCGCGGCATTGGATCGACCGCAAAACTTGACCTGCATCCGGCTCCTGGATTGACAGTGGTCAGCGGCCGCAATGGATCCGGTAAGTCCAGCTTCGCCGAAGCACTGGAACTAGCGCTGACGGGCACCAGCTATCGGTGGAAAGAAAAGCAGGCGCTATGGGCTGAGTCGTGGCGAAACCTGCACAAGCCCAGCCCCACGACCGTGCGCGTCGGGTTCACGCGCGAGGGTAGTGGTCCGATCGATGTCGGTGTCGACTGGACTGATGAGGCTGTGCTGGCCGACTGTGAGATATGGACGCAGGTTCCGAGCCAGGAGCGTGTTCCAGGCGTCGACTCGCTCGGTTGGGCGTATCCGCTTGACCTGTGCCGGCCGGTGCTGTCCTACGAGGAATTGGGGCAGCTGTTCGACGGCGGACCGTCGAAACTGTACGACGCGCTGGCGAAGCTGTTAGGCCTCGAGGTATTAGCGGAGGTCGAGAAGAAACTGGCCGCCGATCTCAAAGACGCCAAGTCGGCTCGGGATACCGCTGACGCAGAGCGCAAGCAGGTATTGCTCGCCCTGGCAGATTCCGACGACGAGCGAGCCCCGGGCTTGGTGACTCGGCTCAACAAGCGCGTCCGGCCGGTCGAAGAGATCTTGGCCATCGTCACCGGATCGGGCATGTCCGAGCAGAGCGTCATCAACGCGCTGCGCGCGCTGACTCAGCTCGAAGTCGTTTCGGTAGAGGATATCTCGACGTGTGCCACCCGCTTGCGGACCGCGAGTGTGGCGGCGGAAGCCGCCGGCGCAGGGGTGATCGCTGCTGCAGACAAGCGAGTTTCGGTCTTGAAGGCTGCGTTGGACTTCCACGACGAGGCCGGCGACGGCGACTGCCCGGTGTGCGGCGTCGGACAACTGGATGCAGCATGGGCACAGAGCGCCCGGTCGGCCATAGCCGATGACGAGGCCGCACTCGCTGAATATCGCTCAGCAACAATAGAGCTCAAGGCAGCGAGGACGGCCGCGGCGGAGCTGAGTTCACGGTTCCGGCCAGCGCAGGCAGTCTCGGGCGTCGACCTCCCAGCGATAGAGGCGTTCAACACCGCTGTTGCGGCCGCGGGCCAACTGCCGGTGGGTGACGCGGCACTTGCGGACCATATGGAATCCAAGCTGGTCGATGTGGTCGGCGCCGCGGAACTGCTGCGGGCTCAGGCCGAGCAGCAGTTGGCCGAGCGTGAGGATGCCTGGGCACCGTTGGCCGCGCAGGTGGCCGCCTGGGTACCGCTGGAACGGAAGGCTTGCGAGCTCGATGGCGTGCTCAAAGCGACGACTGCTGCCAAGAAATGGGTCACGGATAACGGCACGGCGTTCCGCAACATGCGGCTGATACCGATTGCGGAGCGAGCCCGGCACATCTGGAGTCTGCTGCGGCAGGAAAGCAACGTCGAACTCGGCGATATCACGCTGGCCGGCACCGCGACCAAACGCCGAGTGGTACTTGGGGGTTCGGTCGATGGAAAACCGACGCAGGCCTTGTCCGTGATGAGCCAAGGGGAGCAGAACGCTATCGCGTTGGCGCTGTTTCTGCCGCGAGCGACATCGGGAAAGAGTCCCTTCCGCTTCATCGTGCTCGATGATCCGATCCAAGCCATGGATCCCGCCAAGATTGACGGATTTGTCCGAGTGATGGTGGAGATTGCGAAAACCCATCAGGTGGTGGTGTTCTCGCACGACGACCGGTTGGCCTCGGTGATCCGTGAGACCGGCGTGGATGCTCGCCTTGTGGAGGTGGTGCGCTCGACCGAGTCGCAGGTCAAGACACGAACCAACATGAACCCGGCGAAGCGGCTGGTCAACGATGCGCTGGCAGTGGTCCGCGACAAAGACGTGCCTGACGACGTTCAAAGGCGCGTGGCACCCAGTCTCTTCCGGATGGCGCTGGAAGAAGCGGCCAAGCAAGCGTATTTCGCTCGGCAGTCACGGGCGGGGTGTTCGCGAGTTGAATCCGAGGACAACTGGCAGTCGGCCAAGAAGACACGGAACCGATTGGCATTGGCAGTATTAGGGGACTCGAAGGCTGATCTCACTGATTGGGTTGAGGCAAAGCCTTGGCGGCGGCGAGCCCTCAACATCGGCAATGCCGGCATACACGGAGCGGGGCACGTCATTTCGAAGGAAGACGCGAGCGACCTGGATCGCGCCGTCAACGACCTCCTGGCTCTGCAATGAGCGCGGTCGTTCTGCTGGCCCACGCCCAGCAGATATTGGCCAAGCCTCGCGGCGACGGCTTGGCGCCGCGGATGGCGGCGTTTCTGGCACGTCAAGCGCTGGAGCAGATCATTGCCGTGCGATGCGAAAGTCTCGGCGCTGCGGTGCCCTGGGCCAACGCCCGCAGTCGGCTAATTGTGTTGCGGGCCTTGGATACCTCCGATGCGGCCGACTCGGCCTCCCGGGCCTGGAGCGGATTGAGCAGTGCGTGCCACGTCCACGCCTTCGAACTGCAGCCCTCAGCGTCTGAAGTCAGGTATCTGTGCGGGGTGGTGGCGTCACTGTTGCCGGCATCGCCGTGATCCACCCAGGTACGAACCCGACATCGAACCGCACACTCGACTTGTATCCGGACCATGTCGCGATACCCGGCGGCTGGCCTCGGTAGATTCCGCGCGCCGCGGCGACCACCCTGTTGTATTCAGTGGGCCAACGGATTTCGTCAGCGATCTCCTTCAACACGTGCCGGTCGCTCAGAGATGACGCACCCGCCGCACTGCGTAACGCTCTGACAGCGCGAGGGATTCGCTCGCTGCTCGACTGGTCGTAGTGGCTGACCTACGCGCTGACCTAGCAGTAGGGGATCGATGGCGTCCGTCACCTCGTCTTGGTACCACGTCGTGACGCATGAGGTATCCAGTTGCAGGTGGTGGCCCGACTCACGTCGCCGGTCCACGGTCAGCTGATCGTTTTCGTGCCGAACAATGTCGGGTCGGGCGCCGGCTCTTCGTCGCCGCCCTCGTCCCACGGCAGGCAGTACGGGCACCAAGGGCGCAGGCGGTGGTGTTGCCACGCCGAATAGATGAGCGCGAACGTCCAGGCGTCACCCGGAACGAAGTAACCGCGTGGGAGCGTGCCATCGGTCATTACGTCGAAAATGGCTGGTGTGCTTATGGATACGACCATGGTGAGAGTGCCAAGTAGGGTCGTGGCGAAGTGAAAGAACCGGAGCGACCGCCGGCTGCGTTGGGCGAGTTCGGGCGCGTCGAGCGGAACCTCGTTCATACAGCGTGTGCAGAGATGATCCTTGTGCCGGTGAAAGAGTGCCATGCCCCAGCAGACCAGGAGGGCGATGGACGCAAAAATGTTGACGCTGGTGAGCAGGCCGAACCACGAAGCGATACGTATCGGTATTGCCACCGCAAGTACGTACATCAGCGCATGCGCCATCGCTGATTGCGTCCGAGACATCCGCGACTCGTCTCCGAAATGTGCTGTCGGCATGGCCTTATCCAGTCTGTAGGTGCCCGTGTGTGGGCGCGGTCAATTGAGAACCGGCCACCGTATCGCTGTGCACTGACATCTGCCGAGCCCGCGGGCTCCTCGCGTGAAGCCAAACCTGTCGGTGGGTCCTGTCAATCTGTAGGGCTCGCGGGAAGCGGGCGTTTCTTGACAAGGACGGAGACCCCGATGACCACTTATCTCAACCGCGCGTGTGTGCTGGTGGCTGTCGGCGCGATGGCGCTGATCGGGCTCGTCGTTGCGACACCTGCCCAGGCCGACCAGTACGACTTCGTTTCGTACCTCGACAACAACGGCGTCTACTACTCGTCGATCACGGGCGTCATCGACGCCGGCAAGATGACCTGTCGATTATTGCGTTCCGGCGCCGGCGTGCCCGGTGCACTGGGCTTCCTGAGCCGGGCGGGTTACGCGCGTTACGAATCGGCCACCATCGTCGTCGCCACGGTCGACAACATGTGCCCTGATGCTCAGCCGGTGATCGACGCGTTTGTGAACAAGCCAACGGGTGAAGGCGTGCGCGCGTGATGGTAGATGAGCGGCGAGATGTGACGTCGACAAGCGCGGTTCCGCTACCACGGGCGCGGCCACCGCGTATTGATCTCGCGTTCGCGCAACCGCGGCCTGCGAGGGCGATCGCCATTGATATCGCTGGGTGGTACTCGGGCTATCTGTACGCCGCGGTCAGTGCAGATCAATCGTGGTCAGGAGTTGTCCCGGCGCCGAATGCCGCGGTCGCAGCGCTCGAGGTGATCGACCAGATTTGCGCGACATGCCCGGAACATCAGCGGATCCGGTTCGTCGTCAATCTGGGAGCTCAGAACGCGCTGTGGCGCTATGTCGCCCAGATCGCTTCTGCGCCAACGGATTGGTGGATTGAGCGAACCTCGGTGTCCGATCGACCGCTCGCTGGAGCGGCAGCCGCGCTATTGGAGCGCCTACGCTTGTCACCGCCGGCGTCGCCGGTTCTCCCAATGGAGCCGGGCTCGATCACGGTGGCGACAGACGGCTCGGTGCGTCGCAGGCACGCCGGTCTGGGGTGGCTCAGCGACTCTGGAGCTTTTGGACTGGCTGGTTATCGTTCGTCGTCGAAACGATACGGGCGAGACCCGGTGCTGGTTGCAGAACTTTGCGCGATCGCCGA
>Ga0153956_1002087_pt1 | contig 15508 bp, 12 predicted proteins | sample TSFL040MetaG_FD_104704 | JGI IMG/M metagenome (GOLD analysis project Ga0153956, IMG submission 104704) | Attine ant fungus gardens microbial communities from Florida, USA - TSFL040 MetaG | ecosystem: Host-associated > Fungi > Mycelium > Unclassified | place: USA: Florida, Wekiwa Springs... | reverse complement strand
GGAACTGGCCTTCGTCGAGCTTGCGCAGGCGCGTGTCCACGTTGCCGCGCACGGACTCGCAGATCACGTCGTTGCGGCGTGTGCGCAGCTGGGCCTGGCGCCGCAGGGAGCTCGTGCCGATCTTCGAGAAGGCCTCCAGATCGTCGAGCGCGGCTCCGTCTTTGGTGACCAGTACGTCGCGCGCGTCTTCTCGCGTGGGCACGCAGACGATCTCGAGGCCCGCTGCGAGCTCCGCGGGCACGTCTTTCATGGAGTGCACCGCGAGGTCGGCGCGGCCCTCGACCAGGGCTTGCTCGATCTCCGTGACGAACAATCCTTTGCCGCCGACCTCGGAGAGCGGGCGGTCCTGGATGCGGTCACCGAGCGTGACCACGTGCAGCTCCTCGACCTCGAGCCCTGCGTGATGACGCTTGAGCTCGCTCGCGATCCAACGAGTTTGGGCCAGAGCCAACGGGCTCTTGCGGGTGGCGATACGCAGTTTCAAGGGCTTTCTCCGCTGGGGTTACCGGTGCGCACGAGCACGTTGGCGGGGGCTGGCTCGAGCTCCGGCCCGGGCTCGGGCCCCGCGGCGTGCCGGATCTCGAGCTCGAACAGGCGCCGCACGCTCTCCACGAGCTGGGAGCCGTTGGGATCGCTGCTGGTGCGCTTGAGCTCGGTCATGGGGCGATGGAGCAGCTTGTTGACCATGGCGTCGCACATGATCTCGAGGGCCTTGCGCTCGGCCTCGCTCACGCTCTTGAGCCGCGGCAGCGTGCGCTCGAGCTCGCCGTGGATCACGGTGCGCACGCGCTCCCGCAGGGCCACCAGCGTGGGCGTCAGATCGAGGGTTCGCTGCCACTCCTCGAACGCTTGGACCTCGGCCTCCACGATGCGCTCCGCCTGCTCCGCTTCTCGCTTGCGCGCGGCGATGTTCTGGCTCGCCACCTGCTCGAGATCGTCGAGGTCGAACAGGAAAACGTTATCGAGGTTTTCGACGCGGGGGTCCACGTCGCGCGGGACCGCGATGTCGATCAAGAACAGGGGGCGATGACGGCGAGCGCGGATCACGCCCTGCATCAGCTCGCGCGTGATCACGTAGCGCGGGCTGGCCGTCGACGTGATGACCACGTCCGCGGCGATCAGCTCCTGGGAGAGCTGGTCGAACTCGCGCGCTTCTCCGCCGCAGGCCTCCGCGACGGCGCGCGCGCGCTCCTGGTTGCGATTCACCACCGTGAGCAGCGTCCCGTTTTGTGCCAGGGCCTTGGCGGCGGCCTCGCTCATCTCGCCTGCGCCCACCAGCACCACGCGGCGTCCCGTGAGCTCGCCGAAGATGGAGCGCGCCAGATCGCAGGCGATGGAGCTCACGCTCACGGCGCCCGCGGCGATGCCCGTCTCGTTGCGCACCCGCTTGGCGACCGCGAACGCGCGGTTCATGCAGCGCCCGAGCAGGGAGCCCACGGTGCCGGCCTCGGTGGCGAGCGAGAAGGCCTCCTTGACCTGCCCGAGGATCTGCGGTTCGCCGACCACCAGGGAGTCGAGGCTCGAGGCGACGCGGAAGGCGTGTCGCGCCACGGCGTCACCGGTGTGCTCGTAGAGATGGGCCGCGAGGTTTTGCTCCTCGGCGACCTCGGCGAAGTAGTCTCGGATGCCCCGCGTGGCTTCTTGGGGATCGGCGGCGCTGCCGTACATCTCCACGCGGTTGCAGGTGGAGACCAGCATGGCTTCCTGCAGGCCGGCGCGGCTGACGAGGGCCCGCAGGCGCTCGGGCATCTGCTCGCTGGAGAACGCCAAGCGCTCGCGCACCGCGAGGGGCGCGGTGTGGTGGGAGAGGCCGACCAGGACGAGGTGACGCGGCGCCACTAGAACGCTCCGCTCTTCACGCGCAAGGCGTATCCGATCACGACCGCCAACGCGCAGGCGAAGCCGAGCAAGGTGCCGATCGCGGCGCGACGCCCTTGCCAGCCTGCAGCCACGCGCAACAGCAACACGCCGGCGAACACGCACCACGCGACCAGGCCCAGCGCCTGGTTGGGCGAGATGCGGGTGGGCAGCTGGGCGGCCCAGATGGCGCCCGACACGGAGCCGAGCGTGAACAAAGGAAAGCCGACGAGGAGCAGCTTGAGCCCGAGCGAATCGAGCACGTCGAGCGGCGGCAAGCGATGGAAGAGCCCACCGAGCTGGCGCCTTCGCAGGAGGCGCTCTTGGATGAGATAGGCGGCGGCCACCGCGAAGGCGAGCGTGAAGGCCGCCACGCCGAGCACGTTGACGACGACGTGGGCAGGCAAGAGCGCCGAGCGCACGTCCTCGGGCACGTTGGGCACGCTGTGCCCGAGCCCCGCGGCCAAGAACATCAACAGGGCAACGGGCGTGACGAACGCGCCCAGCACCGACAGTCGTCCCACGCGCTGCGCGAGCAACAGCCCCACCACGATGGCCAACGAAGCCAACGTGAACATCTGGCGCACGTCTTCGAACTGGGGCACTCCGTAGGTGTCGCCGAGCATGAACGCGAGCTGACAGCCAGCGCCCACGAGCAACAAGCGCGCAGCCCACTTGGCGGCGTTCTCGCTGCCGTTGCCGATGAACAAGAAGTAGCCGAGCGAGGCCATGGAGTAGGCGCAGCTCGTGGCTACGAAGAGCAGCGAGAGGGCGCCGCTCACGAGGATGCTCCGGTGTCGTCGGTCCCGCTCGCGAGGGAGCGCGCGCGCAGGCGCTGGATCTCGGGCTCGTCGTCGCGGAGGCAGGCCTCGAACAGGTCCCCTTCGGCGAGCCGTCGCAGGCGCTGCGCAGCCTCCGGGTGCCCGCGCAGCGCGCGACGCGCACCGGCGAGCTCGGCAGCGAAGCGGTCCGGCCCCTGCGCGACCCAGCGCGCGAGCTCCCTGCCGAGTCGGCGACTCGCGCTCGGCGCGGCACCCGCGGTGGCGACAGTGACCTCGACGTTGTCGCCGCGTGCGATGGCGGGCACCGTGAAGTCCGAGTCCTCGGGGGCATCCGCGCGTGAGACCAGCGCGCCGGCGGCCCGGGATGCCTCGGCCAAGCGCGCGTTTTGCGCGCGGTCGTCGGTGGCCGCGATGACGAGGAACTTGTCGCGCGCGTCCGCGGGCTCCACGGCGCGCAACGCCAATTGGAGGCGACCTTCGTGGGCCAGCTGCGTGACGATGCTCGAAGCGCGAGGCGCCACCACGTGCACCTGCGCGCCGCTCTCCACGAGCCGCTCGATCTTGCGTGTGGCCACCCGCCCTGCACCTGCCACCAGGACCGGACGGCCGGTCAGGCGCACGTGCATGGGGTAGGAGGGGGGCGACGACAGGGTCATGACTTCGGGAAGAGCTTGATGACGCGATCGTTGGTGAGCTGCTCGGTGCCGGAGGCTAGCTGCGCCAGAAAGCCGTCGATGACCTCGTAAGCGTTGTCTCCGAGCACCACGGAGGCGGTCACATGCTCACCGCCGAGCTCGCTGACTTGAGCCAGGGTCTTCACCCGACCCACGAGCTCCTCGGCGTCGCCGCCGCCCGCGACCTCCGCGATGAAACGCACGGCGCTGGCGAGTTGAAAGGGCACTTCCTCCAGCAGCAAGGTCTCACCTTGGAGTTGAGCGCGCCCTTCGGCGACCCAGCTTTCGAGGGCTTCTTGCGGCACGAACACGCGCGCCAGGGACATGCGCGACTCCTCGCGAGAGTAGGTCAGAACACCAATCACGGGCCGCCGACAAGCGCACAGCCTGTGGTGCCGAGCCTACCACGCCGGGCAGCCCCGAGGTAGCGCGTGGAGGGGCGGAGAACGGGGGCTGAGGAGCGGCGTAACGCGCGGGCTTTGGCCCGCGAACTGAGGTCACAGGCAAGGACTCCACAGGGCGGTCGAGACACCCCCCAGAGACCGCACGCATTGACATGGCGACACGCCGTCTCTACGTTGCCCCATCAGGAGAAGCAGCAATGGCTGGCAAAAACGTACAAGAGTTCAACGAGCTGAACTTCGACGCCGAGGTGCTCAAGTCCGACGTGCCCGTGCTCGTCGATTTCGCCGCGACCTGGTGTGGGCCCTGCAAGGCCATCGCGCCCTTGGTCGGTCAGTTGGCTGACGAGTACACCGGCAAGGTCAAGGTCGGCACCATCGACATCGACGACAGCCCCGGCATTGCGCAGCGCTACGGCATCCGCGGTGTGCCCACCCTCTACGTCTTCAAGGGAGGCGAGGTGGTCGGCAAGTTGGTCGGCGCCGCGCCCAAGCAGAACATCGCAGCGCTCGTACAGCGCGCGCTCTGAGGGGAGCATCAGCGGCCGGTGCTGCCGAAGCCGCCGCTCCCCCGTGAGGTATCTCCCAGTCGAGCCAGATCGTCGCACGTTTCGATCGCGACCTGAACCACCGGTGCGACGATCAGCTGGGCGATGCGATCCCCGTGCGAGATCGTGAAGGGCGTGTCGCTCAGGTTCACGAGCAGCACCGCCAGCTCACCGCGGTAGTCCTCGTCGATGGTGCCCGGGGCGTTCAGCACGGTGACCCCGTGCTTGGCGGCCAGGCCCGAGCGCGGGCGCACCTGGCCTTCGTGGCCCTTGGGCAACCCGATGATGAGGCCCGTGGGAATGCGGGCGCGCCCCAGTGGCGCGAGCACCACTGAGGCGTCCAGATCTGCGCTGAGATCGAGTCCCGCAGCTCCGTGCGTGGCGTAGCGCGGGATGACCGCGCTCGGACGCACTCGATAGATCAGGAGCTTGGGACTCTCAGGCATCCGCGATCAGCGACGGTCGCGCTCGCGCTCGGCTTCGCGCACGCGCTCGCGGTTACGCGCGCGGGCCCGGATGCGAGAGGGGCGTTCACGTTCGGTTCGGTCGTCGCGGTCGCTGCTCGAGGTCGGAGCGTCACGCTCCTCGAAGCGCTCGTCGCGCTCCTCCTCGAAACGCTCGACGCGGCGCGCGGCGGGGCGCTCAGGGACGTCCGAGGTGCGGGCGCGGCTCGGGCGCTCGTCTTCGCTGCGGGCACGCCCGGAGCGAGACTCGAAGCGCTCGTCGTCGCGGCCCGCGCGAGCGGGACTGCGGGCGGGGCGCTCGTCAGCGTCGAGGTCACGGCTGCGCGGGCGCTCTTCGCGGGCGCGGCTCGGGAGCTCCTCGTCGCGTCCGCGTGCGCTCACGGGCTTGCGCGCGCCAGCGCGGTCGTCGAGATCGCGGCCACGGGGAGCAGGCTCATCGCGGTCGAAGTCTCGCGCGCGTCCACGACCGAGCTCGCGCTCGCTCTCGCGGGCGGCGGGCTTGGCAAAGGAGGGGCGCTCTTCATCGCGCGAACGCGCCGGACGATCGAGGTCGATGTCGCGCGTGCGGCTCGGACGCTCATCGCGCTCGGGCTCGCGCGTGCGCTCACGGCCGCGCTCTTCGTCACGCGGACGTGCCGGACGCTCGACCTCACGCGCGCGGCTCGGACGCTCGTCGAGATCATCGCGCGCCTTCAGCGGAGCGCGTTCCCTACGGCTCGCGTCGCGGTCGAGGTCGCGCGGCTTCTCGTCGCGGCGCTCGAAGCGCTCCTCGCGCGGCGAACGCTCACGACGGGGCTCCTCTTCCCGACGCGCAGGCTTCTCGCGATCGAAGTCACGGCCTTTGACGGCCGGGCGCTCTTCACGCTCTTCGCGCGCCTTGAAAGCGGGCCGCTCTTCACGCTCTTCGCGCGCCTTGAAAGCGGGCCGCTCCTCGCGTGCCTTGAGCGCCGGGCGCTCGTCGCGCTCCTCGCGTGCCTTGAAGGCCGGCCGCTCGTCGCGCTCGAAGTCGCGCGGCTTGCGCTCTTCGCGCTCCTCGCGTGCCTTGAGCGCCGGGCGCTCTTCGCGTTCCTCACGCGCCTTGAACGCAGGACGTTCCTCACGCGCTTTCAATGCCGGGCGCTCTTCGCGCTCTTCGCGCGCCTTGAACGCAGGACGCTCTTCGCGCTCTTCGCGCGCCTTGAACGCAGGGCGCTCCTCGCGTTCGAAGTCGCGCGGCTTGCGCTCTTCGCGCTCCTCGCGTGCCTTGAAAGCGGGACGCTCTTCGCGTTCGAAGTCGCGCGGCTTGCGCTCTTCGCGCTCTTCGCGCGCCTTGAACGCGGGACGCTCCTCGCGTGCCTTCGCCACCGGGCGCTCCTCGCGCTCTTCGCGTGCCCTGAACGCCGGGCGCTCTTCGCGCCCACCCTCACGGCCGCGCCCACGACTCTCGCCGCGCTCGAAGCCACGGCGCTCGCCGCGGCCCTCCTCGCGCGCGTCGCCGCGCCCGTTGAGCTTGCTGGCCGCTTGCTGGCCAGCAGCGTCGGGCAGCGCGTCCTTGCGCGAGAGGCGGATGCGACCGTCGCGGTCGATGTTGGTCACCTTCACGGTCACTTTGTCGCCGAGGTTCACGAAGTCCTCGACGCTGTTCACGTGATTCCAGTCCATGTCACTGATGTGGCAGAGCCCATCCTTGCCAGGCAGGATCTCGATGAACGCGCCGTACGGCTCGATGCGCTTGACGGTGCCCTCGTAGACCTCGCCGATCTCTGGCTCAGTGGTGAGGCTCTTGATGATCTCGAGCGCCTTGGCCACCGCGGAGCTGTCGGCCGAGGCCACGCTCACGGTGCCGTCGTCCGCCACGTCGATGCTGGCGCCGGTCTGGTCCACGATGGCGCGGATCATCTTACCGCCAGGGCCGATGATGGTGCGCACCTGGTCGGGCTTCACGCGGATCTGCGTGATGCGCGGGGCGTATTGCGAGAGCTCCTCGCGCGGCGCCTCGATGGCGCGATGCATCTTGTCGAGGATGTGCAGGCGCGCCTCGCGGGCCTGGTGCAGCGCGCGCTCGAGGATCTCGCGGCTCAAGCCCTCGATCTTGATGTCCATCTGGATCGCGGTGACGCCCTTCTCGGTGCCGCACACCTTGAAGTCCATGTCGCCCAGAGCGTCCTCGTCGCCGAGGATGTCCGTCAACACGGCGTAGCGCTCGCCCTCCTTGATCAGGCCCATGGCGACGCCGGCCACCGGCGCCTTGATGGGCACGCCCGCGTCCATCAGCGCCAGGGCGCCGCCGCACACGGAGGCCATCGAGGAGGAGCCGTTCGACTCCGTGATCTCGGAGACGATGCGCAGCGCGTAGGGGAACTCCTCCTGCGTCGGGAGCACCTTGGCGAGGGCGCGCTCTGCGAGGTTGCCGTGGCCGACCTCGCGGCGACCCGGACCGCGCATGGGCTTCACTTCGCCGACCGAGTAGGGCGGGAAGTTGTAGTGCAGCATGAACGCCTTGTGCTGATCGCCCTGCAAGGTGTCGAGGCGCTGCGCGTCGCGCGTCGTGCCCAGCGTGGTGGTCACGATCGCCTGGGTCTCACCGCGCGTGAACAGCGAGGAGCCGTGGGTGCGCGGAAGCACGCCGAGCTCGATGCTGATGGGGCGCACCGTGTGGGTGTCGCGGCCGTCGAGGCGACGGCCTTCGTCGAGCACCTGAGCGCGCATCGTGTTGTAGCGGAGCTCTTCGAACGCGTCCTTGATGGACTGCTCTTCGCCAGGGAACTCGTGAGCCAGCTGGTTCACGGTCTCCTTCTTGATCTGCTTGATGCGGTCCGCGCGCGCGTGCTTGTCGGCGATGTTGCAGGCTTCGCGCACGTTCCAGGTGGCCGCCTGGCTCACGCGGTCCTTGAGGTACTGCTGCGGGCCGCTGGCGCTGAAGGACCACTTCTGCTTGCCGACCGCCTGCCTCATGCGGTCGATCAGCTCCAGCGTGTCCTGCACCGAGCGGTGCGCGAACAGCAGGGCTTCGATCATGTCCGCTTCGGACATCTCATCGGCTTCGCCTTCCACCATCACGATGGCGTCGCGCGAGGCGGCGACCAAGAGCTCGCAGTCGCTCTTCTCCATCTGCTGGAAGGTCGGGTTCGCGATGAACTCACCGTTCACGCGCCCGACGCGCACACCGGCGATGGGGCCGCTCCACGGGATCGGGCTGATGTGCAGCGCCGCGGACGCGCCGATCATGGCGAGCGTGTCGGGCGGGTTCACCTGGTCGAACGACATCACGGTCGCGACCACCTGCACCTCGCTCAGATATCCCTCGGGGAAGAGGGGACGGCACGGGCGATCGATCAGGCGCGAGATCAGCACCTCGTAGTCGCGCAGCTTGCCTTCGCGCTTGAAGAAGCCGCCCGGGATCTTGCCCGCGGCATAGGTCTTCTCCTGGTAGTCGACGCTGAGCGGGAAGAAGCTCTGCCCGGGCTTGGGCTCCTGCGTGCCGCACACGGTGACGAGCACGATCGTGTCGCCTGCTCGTACCAGAACCGAGCCGCCGGCTTGCTTTGCGATGCGACCCGTCTCCAGAGTCACGACCTGGTCGCCGATCCGTACCTTCTCTCTAATGATCATTCAGCGCTCCTCGGGCCCCGCTGAGGGGCCGGGATAAAACACGGAGCGCTGGGGGCTGCGGGCTCGGTCTTCCTTCGGAGCGCTCGAGGTCATGCTCGAGCGTTCGGAGCGAAGATCGAAGAGCCGCGGGCCATCCCTTGCGGGAACTCAGCGACCGTGCTGTACGCGCCACTCCGATTTTGAAGGGGCGCTCACGTGAGCACAGTGCCCCATGGGCATTGCGCTCCGGCAGCCACCTGGCCTCAGCTGGCCGCCTATGGTGGGGCGAGTGCAGTCTGCACTGCATAGAGCTCGCCCCGAGGGACGCCCTACCAGGGCTGTCCCGGGTCGCTCCCCCCTGGGACCGACCCTGTTCGGTGTCGAACACCATGTCCGACACCGCAACCATACCGAGCCATCAGCTCAGTATCTAAAAAAATCGCCAGGCCCCTGACCTGACCTTCCCCTGTTCCCTGCTTCGAAGGCGCACGATGGAGACGCGCAGCGCAAGAAAGCGGAAAAGCCCGGGGCAGCTTCCCGACCTGGGCCGAACATCACTTGCGGATGTTGAGTTCCTTGATGACCTTCCTGTAGCGCTGGAAGTCCGCGCGCATCAGGTAGTCCAGCAGGCCACGACGCTGGCTGACCATCTGGAGCAGGCCGCGGCGCGAGTGGTGATCCTTGGTGTGGGTCTTGAAGTGCTCGGTGAGGTGCTGGATTCGCTCGGTCAACAGGGCGATCTGGACCTCGGGGGACCCGGTGTCGGTGGGGTGCGTGCGGAACTTGCTGATCAAGTCCGTCTTGCGTTCTGCTGCAGTCGCCATCGAAATGCTCTCTACGTTGATCTCTTGGGCGGGCGAATATGAAGGGCACCCTCGCCGCCGTCAAGCCTGAGACCGGCTCGGACCGGCTTTCCAGCGCCCGACGGCTGCTCGGCCCCCGGACTCACCCCGCAAAAGGGATGCGTTCTTTGAGCAAACGAGCTCGTTCCCGGGCCAGCGGCACCCGCGGGGAGTCCGGATGATCGAGGATGAGCTCGTAGGTGCCGGCTCCGGCGGGCTCCATCGCGCGGATCTTGTCGATGCGCACCATGGCTCCGCGATGTGAGCGGAAGAACTCGGCCTCGGAGAGCCTCTGCTCCAGGTTCGTCATGGTGAGATCGAGCGCCAGGCGATCGGTGGCGGTGACCGCCCACACGAGCTCGTCCTTCATCTCGAAGTAGATCACGTCGGCGACCTCGACCACCACGTAGACCCCGCCGCGCCGCACGGCCAGGCGCTCGAAGGGCGCCTCCTTGGGGCCTGCGGGGATCGAGCCCGACACGGGCGCTGGCGCCATGGACGCGACCATGTCCTTGCGCAGGGCGATCTGGGCGCGGGCGATCGCGCTCCGCACGCGCTCGAGCCTGGCCGGCTTGAGCAGATAGTCGAGCACCTGGGCCTCGAAGGCGCGCAGCGCCGCATCGTCGTAGGCCGTCACCACGATGACCTGGATGTTCGGTCGCCGTCGCTTCAGCGCCTCGGCGAGCGCGATGCCGTCGGGACCGGGCATGCGCAGATCGACGAACGCCAGCTCGGGATCCTCGCGCTCTGCCAGCTTGAGCGCCTCGTGCGCGTCTCCGGCCTGCCCGACGACGTCCACGCCGCCCACTTCTCCCAACATGAACGCCAACTCGTCGCGCGCGAGGGGTTCGTCATCAACGATAATGGCTCGCAGAGGAGCGTTCATTGCGCTGCTGCCTCTTCTTCCGCTCCGGCGGACTTCTCGGGCAAACGTACCGACGCGATCATGCCGTGTTCCGTGGGATCCAGGCTGAGCTTCGCCTGTCGACCGTACACGTGTGCGAGGCGTTGCCGCAACGTCTTCAACGCGATCCCGGTGCCAGGGCGTTCGTCGTCGTCGTAGGCGTTCGCGCTGCTGCTGCCGGCGAGCGGCCTGAGCGAGCGCAACGGACCTTCGCTCTTGTCTTCCACCTCGATCAGCAGGTCGCGACCGTCCATGTGGCCGCGGATGCTCACCGTGCCCTTGCCGGTGCGCTTGCCGATGCCGTGCTTCACCGCGTTCTCGACCAAGGGTTGCAGCAAGAGCGCGGGCACCAGGCGATTCTCCACGGCCGGATCGAGCTCGACGTCCACGCTGAGGCGCTCGTTGCCGAGGCGCGCGGCTTCGATCTCCAGATAGGAGCGCGCGTGGTTCACCTCCGCGCGCAGCGGCGCGTCGCCCGGGTGCGAGAGCAGGTAGCGATACAGGTCCGCCAGGTGGCTCACCAGCTCGCGCGCGCGCATGGGGTCGATGCGGATGGTCGCGCGCAGGACGTTCAGGGAGTTGAACAGGAAGTGGGGTTCCAGGCGGCGCCGCAAGGACTCGAGCGCGGCTTGATCGGCGGCCGCGCGCGCCTCGACCAGGGCCACGGCGGCCTCTTCGCGTTGCACCACGAGACGCGACACCTCCACGAAGAGCGTGACCCCCGCGGCGTTGACCAAGAGCTTGATCAGGTGCGCCGGCCAGGCAGGCAAGTAGCGCCCCGCGTGTCCCACCAGCACCAGACCGAAGCCCACGATGGCCAGGTGGAAGACCTGCACGCCGATCGCCGTGAAGAACACGCGGTGTCCGCGAAACGCCTGGGGCCGGCGCTTGGCGATCACGCCGGCGACCACGCCGTCCACGGCCGAGGCGAGCAGCACCCAGGGCGCGGTCTGGTCGTCCACCCGACTCGCCATGAAGATGCCGCTGCACAGACCCGCGAGGGCGCCGGCCTTGCGGCCGCCGAGGATGGCCGCCACCAGCACGCCGATCGCGCGCACGTTGATGTGCTCGCCGGCGACCTCGAGGCCGAGCGTCGAGCCCCATACGCTGAGCGCCGTCCCGAACAGCATGCCGAAGGCTTTGTCTCGGCTCTCGCCGGCCTGGCCCAACAGGCGCTGACGGAGCGGCGGGAACAGCACCGCGAAGACGGCGGCCGCTGCGAGCAGCGCCATCTTTTCGGTGAGCGCGGTCAGCAGCTCCAGGGTGGACATCTGCCTCCGAGCTTAGCGCGCCTGCGCGCGATCTTGGAACACCTCAAGGGCGTCGCAGGGGCGCTGTGAGGACGCGTCGCACGCTCTCGGAGATCTCCGGGGTCAACTCGATCACGGGCGTGCCCGCCTCGCGGTCCGTGTGGATCGGGTAGCGCACACGTACGCCCCCCGAGAACGCCGGGACCCGCAGCTTGGGGAGCAGGGCCATGAGACATTCTCGGAGCGGCTCCGGGACGTCGCCTTCGATCGACGCCTCCGAGACCTCGCGGTGGCTGAAGAAAGCCCGGAAGGAGAGGGCGACGGCGTAGTCTCCGCGGCCGCGGCGGTCGCTGCGAAGGCACGCGCGCGCCTTGGGGACGAGCTGGGTGCGCAGCATCTCGAGCACGCTCTCGGCGGGCATCGCCGTGTACGCAAAGGGCGCGGGGGCTGGGGCGTCGGTGAAGGGGATCGCGGCGACCACGGAGGTGTACGGTCGGTTCGCGCCCAGGCGCAGGTGCAGCGGGGCTTCCTCGCGCGCCATCCAGTAGCTCAGCCACGGACCGCGGGGCTCGAGGCGATAGGGCTTGTCGGGGCGATGCTCCTCGACGCGTTGTTCGCCCGCGCGCAGGCCCGGCAAGAGCTGCTCGCTCATGGCGGCCCCGAGCGCGTCGCTCAGCGCCGAGAAGTCCCCTTGCTTGAGCGCGCGATCGGCTTCGTCCGCCAACCACGTCACCTGCGCGTCGCGCGTCGGAGGTTCCGGCGGTCGATCGCCCACGGCGAGCAGCCAGAGCTCGGCGCCGTGCTCTTGCGCGCGCTGCCAGGCGCGGCGTTCCTCCGCGCTGCGCTCGAGCAGGCCATCCGACAGGATCAAGATGCGCGGTCGTTGCTTGATCAGCTCGTCCCGGCTGAGCGCGAACACGCTCGAAGGGCGCGTCCCTGCGTCGAGGTCGAGCATGGTGGCGTCGCTCAGCGCGAGCAGCGGCGCGGCCTCGGCGCTGAACTCACCGAGCGGCTCCGCGCGCGCCGCGAAGGCGTGGGCTCGCAGCGGAGTTTGGCCGGGCAAGCGCGCCAAGAGGGCCGCCAACGTGACGTCGACGCGGCCTCGGGCAGGGCCCTCCATCGAAGGGCTCGCGTCGATCCAGAGCCAGGTCGGACGCACCGCGGTGGGCGTGGCCCCCGCGAGCTGGTGGCGTCGACTGCACCAACCGGCGCCGCAGCGGACCCGCACGTCGACCACGGGGCCGGGCGCGCCCTCGGGCCACTCTGCCCGCAAATCGAGGGGGAGACTCGCCTCCCAGTCGAACTCATCGGGCACCTCGAACGGCAAGAAGCCCGGCGCTCTCAGGCGGATCTTCGCCTTGGGCGCGATCTTCGGGTCTTCGCCGCGGGCGGGCAGGTGCAGCTGCACGTGACCTCCGCGCAAGGGAGCCGCCACCACGTACTGCAGCTCGAGCTCCAGTCGCTGCGCGGGCTGAATCGGGCCGAACTTGAGCGCGAGCGCCGCGCCCGTGCGATCGTGGATGGGCGCCAGGTCGAACCAGCTCGGGAGGCTCGCGCTCGAGCGCCCCGCGTCCGCCGCGCTCTCGGACTCGCTCGGACCTGCGGAGACGCACGGGCCGCCCTGCGCCGCGCAGAGCGTGGCCGCGAAAGGGACGGCGCCCTCGGGGACGGCCAGCCGGTAGGCGATCTCCGCCGCGAACGAGGCCCGCGACTCGAAGCCGAGGTTGACCTGCACGAAGGCCAGCCCTTGCTCGAATTTCACGAGGACTCGATGGTTCGTCTCGCGGACCTGGCTGAGCGAGCTCAGCACGGCCCCGCTCACCGCGCTCGGCGGGGGCACCGGCGCTGCCCGAGGGAGGAGCAAGGCCGCCTCGTCGAGCTCCGAGCCGGTGGCTCGGTCGATGCCGAGGGGGTCCTCGCCCTGCTCGGTGCGCTCGATAATCCTGAGCTCTTGCGTGTCGTCCGGTGTGGGGGCGGCGCCGCCGGGCTGGGCCGCGACCACGCCCAACCCCAGGGCCGGTCCCAGCAGCGCTCCGTACAGAACCACGCGAAGCCTCGGTATCACTGCTATTGTCGCCATCGCGTCCGTTCGGGGGCTGTTCGTAGGTGTCTTGGGCGCTGCGAGGGTTCCCGAAGATCTCCGGTGTGCCGCGCACCCCGGCGGGACCCGAGTGTCACCGGGGATGGTCTCCGGGCGAGGGGAACGGGCTTTACACCATCATGCGCTTTTGTCCTCGCTGCGGCAGTCGATACGACCACGAGCGCTTCTGTCCCGAGGACGGCGTGGCGACCGAGGTCTTGCCGGATGCCGGCTCGGCCAAGGATGCGTTGATCGGCACCGTGGTCGACGGCCGCTACCGCATCGGCGAGCAGATCGGCGAAGGCGGCATGGGCGTGGTCTACAAGGCCCTGCACGTCACCTTGAACAAGACGCTGGCGCTCAAGGTGTTGCGCGGCGAGATGGCCAAGGACCCCGAGGTGGTCCAGCGCTTCATTCAGGAAGCCCAGGCGGCCACCTCCATCGGCCACGAGAACATCATCGACATCAGCGACTTTGGTCGCCTGCCCGACGGCACCGTGTACTTCGTGATGGAGTACCTCGACGGTCGTCCGCTCAACGATCTCATCAAGCGCGGTGGTTCCATCCCCATGGCGGAGGCCGTCGCCATCGTGCGCCAGATCGGCAGCGCGCTGGGGGCGGCGCATCTGCGCGGCATCGTCCACCGCGATCTCAAGCCCGACAACGTCTACGTGGTCGCCCGTGGCGAACAGACGACGTACGTGAAGGTGCTCGACTTCGGCATCGCCAAGGTCGGCGGCGCTTCCAACAAGCTGACGCGCACGGGCATGGTGTTCGGCACGCCCCACTACATGTCCCCGGAGCAGGCGGCCGGCCAGAGCGTCGACGCTCGCACGGACATCTACGCCCTCGGCATCATCATGTACGAGATGTTCACGGGGCACGTCCCCTTCGACGCCGACACCTTCATGGCGGTGCTCACCAAGCACATGTTCGAGCAGCCCGCGCCCATGAACGCGCCCGGCGCTGGGCGCATGCTCGGCGCCATCGAGCAGATCACCCTGCGCGCCCTCGAGAAGAAGCCCGAAAATCGCTACCAGACGATGCAGGAGCTGGTGGAGGACCTCGATCGCGTCGTGGGCGGCGCGCGCCCGCGCCTGTCGGGGAGCATCGCCACGGCGGCGACCGCGGCGCTGGCGGACGCGCTCGAGCCGCGCACGCGCAGCGAGATGAACCTCGAAGCGCAGCTCCAAGGAGCGGCTCCCTCGCGGAGCGTTGCGCCGCGCTGGATCTGGCTGGGGGCCGGGGGGCTTTCGGCGGCGTTGGTGCTCACGGCGTCGTGGATGGCGTTGCGAGATGATTCGAGCCCGGCCGAGGCCGCTGCCAAGGCCCCAGGCGTGGTCCCACCGGGGTTGCCCCCGGCGCCTCCCGTCGCGCCGCTGCCGTCGACCGCCGCTCCGGCGAACGCCGCCACCATTCCGCGCGCAGCTCCGTCGAGCCCGGCGGTGGTCACCATCACGTCCGAGCCCAGCGGCGCCGCCCTGGTGATGGACGGAGCCATCCTCGGCTATACGCCAGCCGAGCTGCCTCGCGTGGAGCAGGGAAGTCGCCTGTTGGAGCTGCGCCTCGAGGGGTTCGTGACCGAACCCGTGCGCCTCTTGCCGAGCACCTCAGCGGTGTTTCAGGTGCGCTTGCGGAAAGCTCCCAAGGCGGTCTCGGGAGCTTCGGCCAAGCCCTCTGCCGTGTCGCCGTCGCCCGCTCAGGAGCCGAAGGCGTCCCGCGCTCGACTGAAGAGCGACATCGTCGACCCCTGGGAGTGAATCAGAACGCCAGGCTACCCTTTTCCTTGGGCGCCGCGTTCTGGCCCAGCCCTTCGACGACGCTGCCACCCATGTCCTCGTAGGTGTACGCCTGCTTGAGCCGGAAGGCGTTGCCGTCGTCGGCGCGCACGGTGACATCGGTTGGACCAGCTTCGCCGCTCGGCGTGGTCACGAGCAGGGACTCCGTGCCGCGAATGGTCACACCCCGGGCCTTGGCGTTGCCGAAGTACACGGTGTAGCCGATGTCGGAGCGGAAGTTCTTCCCCTGAATCTCGACCTTTTGGTCACCCGTGAGGTGTCCGGTTCGTGGGTTGATGCCCGTCACGGCCATCTGGCCATCACTGTCACAGGCCGCCATACAGAACACCGAGAAGAG
>Ga0153956_1002086_pt1 | contig 15513 bp, 15 predicted proteins | sample TSFL040MetaG_FD_104704 | JGI IMG/M metagenome (GOLD analysis project Ga0153956, IMG submission 104704) | Attine ant fungus gardens microbial communities from Florida, USA - TSFL040 MetaG | ecosystem: Host-associated > Fungi > Mycelium > Unclassified | place: USA: Florida, Wekiwa Springs... | reverse complement strand
GCGGCGAGTCGGTGAAGCGGACTTCTGAACCTGAACCACACGAGAATCATAAACTTGCTAGTGTCCCTTTAATTCCGAAGTTCGCATCAAAGGTCGCCGCAAGGACATGCGAACTTCGGAATTGGGACACTAGCGTCGTTTGACCGTCAGGAACAGGCCAATCCGGCGTTTTCGACGCCCGCCATCGCGCCGCCGGGCCGTGCCCCACCTTCGCCCTTGCAAGTATGGCGGGGGGCAAGTACCGATCCGCCATGATGTCGTCTCCCCCTCCGCTGCTCGCGTTCGACCTCGACGGCACGCTGGTCGATACCGCGCCCGACCTCGTCGCCGCGCTCAATTTCGTTTTGCGCCGGGAGGGCCTTGCCGCCCTGCCATTGGAGTCGGCACGGGGGATGATCGGCGCCGGGGCCCGGCGCATGATCGAACGCGGCCTTGAAAGCGAAGACCGCCCCGCGACGCCGGACGACATCAGCCGAATGACCGGCGATTTCATCGACTACTATGCGGCGCACATCGCCGACGCGTCGCAGCCCTTCGAGGGACTTCTCGACGCGCTCGACGATCTCGCGGCACGCGGGTATCGCTTTGCCGTCTGCACCAACAAGCTGGAATGGCTTTCCAGGCTGCTGCTCGACCGGCTGGGGCTGACAGCCCGATTTTCTGCAATCTGCGGCGCGGATACTTTTGGCGTATCGAAACCGGATCCGGCGATCCTGCGGCAAACGGTTGCGCGCGCCGGCGGCAGCCTGCAGACCACCATCATGGTGGGCGATGCAGGCCCCGACGTCGGCGTCGCGCGCCGGGCCGGAATCCCCGTCATCGGTGTCGAATTTGGCTATACCGAGGTTCCGATCGCCGACCTCAAACCTGATCGCCTCATTGGCCACATGAGGGAACTGCCGGAAACGGTCGTCGCGCTGGCGGCAGCTCGATCATCATAACATACTGAGTCATATGCATAATATTACATGCACGGGCGCTGTCGTTAACCATTAGTTAGCGATCGAGGGCCTCGCCATTGCGCCGCTGCCGTCACGCTTCTATGGTCCGCGCGGGGGCTGCGGCGGTTCGCCGCAATTCAGCTAACGGTGGGTCATGCGTCGTATTCTCGTAGTTGCCGCGGCAAGCCTCGGTCTTGCCGGCTGTTCCTCGCTTTCCATGAAACCGACCCCTCCGACGGTTGCAGTCCAGCTTGATTCCGTGCCGCAGGGCGCGGACGCACAGACATCGACCGGCCAATCCTGCAAAACGCCCTGCACGGTCAACGTCACCACGAGCGAAAGTTTCACCGTCTCCTACACCCTGCCGAAATACGAGCCGCTGACGGTGCCGGCTCACGTGACCTACGAAGGCGGCAGCATCATCACCCAGGGCACGGTTACGGTCGATCCCAATCCCATCGTCGGCGAACTCAAGCCGATGGCCCCGGTGACGCCCGTCCGAAAGCGGGTTCGCAAGCCACGGCCCAGAACCACCGCAGCTCCCGCCTCAGCCGCTCCGGCGGCGCCACCCGCCGCAGGGTCACCATTCCCGCCGGCGGCGCCAGCACCCGCACGCTGAGCCCAAGCGCCTTGCAAACAAGGGCCTGCACACATTGTACGGCAGCCGTAACCTGCCTACATTGCAGACGTAATACCGGCTATTGCAGCAAGGCAATTGGATGACCGGCTTTCCCGCCGTCGCGCAGACGTCCCGCTCCCGGAGCATGGTCGACCCCTTTGGCCGAACCATCACCTATTTGCGTGTATCGGTCACGGATCGCTGCGATCTTCGCTGTTTCTATTGCATGTCGGAGGACATGACCTTTCTGCCGAAGGCCGACCTCCTGACGCTGGAAGAACTCGACCGTCTGTGCTCGGCCTTCGTCGCCAGGGGCGTTCGCAAGTTGCGCCTGACCGGCGGAGAGCCGCTGGTTCGTCGCAACGTGATATCGCTGGTGCGGTCGCTGTCCCGTCATCTCGGCACCGGAGCGCTGGATGAATTGACGCTCACGACCAACGGATCGCAGTTGGCCCGTTTTGCGGCCGAACTGAAGGATTGCGGCGTGCGGCGGATCAACGTGTCGCTCGACACTCTCGATCCCGTAAAATTCCGCCAGATCACCCGATGGGGCGATCTGGATAAAGTCATGGCCGGCATCGACGCGGCGCAAGCCGCGGGGCTCGCCGTCAAGATCAACGTCGTCGCCTTGAAAAACCTGAACGAGGACGAAATTCCTTCGCTGATGGAATGGGCGCACGGACGGGGCATGGCGCTGACGCTCATCGAAGTCATGCCGATGGGCGATATCGGACTGGGCCGCGCGGACCAATACCTCCCGCTCTCGCTGCTGCGCGCGCGCCTCGCGAACCAGTACACATTGACGGATCTCGACGACGACACCGGCGGCCCTGCCCGCTACGTTCGCGTCGGCGAGACCGGCGGCAAGCTCGGCTTCATCACCCCGATGACCCACAATTTCTGCGAGTCCTGTAATCGTGTCCGCATCACCTGCACAGGCACCCTGCACACCTGCCTGGGCCACGAGGATGCTTCCGATCTGCGCCGGCCGCTTCGCGCGTCCACAAGCGACGATGTGCTGTACGAGGCGATCGATCGCGCCATCGGCCTCAAGCCGAAAGGTCATGATTTTATTATCGACCGCCGCCACAACCGCCCCAGTGTCAGCCGGCACATGAGCGTCACGGGCGGCTGAAGCAAAGCAGGCCTCTTTCCATACCCTCACCCGCGGCCGAATTCCCTTCAATATCAATAAACTTCCGATTGACGGCAGAAGGTCGCGCTGGAATGCTGCGCCTGCTTCATGCTAGCTCGGCCGAACAGGCCGCTGCATCGGGGGATGCGGTCAAGACGGCAGCGGCACAATTGGGGAGGGACGAAGTTGCAATCGCTCTTGAAGGTGAGCCGCGGGATCGACGCGTTCAATACGTGGATCGGCAGACGCCTCGCGTGGCTCATTCTCGTCGCCGTCCTCGTGTCCGCCACGAATGCGACCGTCCGCAAGGTATTCGATATGTCGTCGAATTCCTGGCTTGAGTTGCAATGGGTTCTGTTCAGCATCGTCTTTCTGCTCTGCGCACCCTGGACGCTTCATGACAACGAGCACATCAGGATCGACATCATCAACAATCTGCTCCCAAATCGCGTGCGGGACGCCATCGACGTTGTCGGCCATGCGTTTTTCCTGTTGCCGCTGGCCATCATCATGATCGTCACCGGCGTTCCGTTTTTCTTCCGTTCCTATGAGATCAACGAGCAGTCAGGAAACGCCGGCGGCCTGCCCCAATGGCCATCGAAAGCGCTGATCATGATCGGTTTTTCGTTGCTGTTGATTCAAGGCATATCCGAGCTGATCAAGCGCGTCGCCATTATGCGAGGGATCATTGACGATCCGCATGCAGCGCAAACGCATGCCGTCGAGGCCGAGGTGGAGCACCTCGTCGAGGCGATCGAAAAACGTTAAGTCGCCCGACGCGGGCGCGGGGGAACATCGATGGAATCTTTCATTATCGCCAACATGGCGCCGATCATGTTTGGGGCGCTGGTTTTGTTTCTGCTGCTCGGCTATCCGGCAGCATTCTCGCTCGGCGCCGTAGGCCTGCTTTTTGCGTTCATCGGCATCGAGCTGGGCGAATTCCGTCCCGATTTTCTGCAAGCCTTGCCTGAACGTGTCTACGGTGTGATGAACAACGATACGTTGCTCGCCATCCCGTTTTTCACGTTCATGGGTCTCGTGCTTGAACGTTCCGGCATGGCCGAGGATCTGCTGGATACGATCGGACAACTCTTCGGCACCGTACGCGGCGGTCTCGCCTATGCCGTGGTATTTGTCGGGGCGCTGCTAGCCGCGACCACCGGCGTGGTCGCCGCCTCGGTGATCTCGATGGGCCTGATCTCCCTGCCCATCATGCTGCGCTACGGCTATGACCGCCGTGTCGCGACCGGCATCATCGCAGCCTCGGGAACGCTGGCACAGATCATTCCGCCCTCGCTGGTGCTGATCGTGATGGCCGACCAGCTCGGCCGGTCCGTCGGCGATATGTACGAAGGCGCGTTCATTCCGGGGCTCGTGCTCTCCGGTCTCTATGCAGGCTACGCGTTCCTGATTACGCTAGTGTTTCCCAAGGCGGCCCCCGGCCTTCCACCGGAAGCCGTGGGCTTCCGCGAACCAGACGGAAGTCGTGGCCTGATTTCGCTAGCCGTTCTTACCGCGGCAAGCGTCGTGTTCGGCTGGTTCATGATGCGGAATTCGGACACCCGCGGAGCCGACTTCGTCGTGCTCAGCATGTTTTTTGGAATCATTTTCGCCTTCAGCGTCGCGGTCGTGAACTGGATCGTTCACAAGCTAACGGGATTCCGATTCCTGTCCGCCATGGCACAACAAACGACCTTTGTGATGGTCCCACCGCTGTTTTTGATTTTCCTTGTGCTGGGAACGATTTTCATCGGCGTCGCCACGCCGACCGAGGGCGGCGCCATGGGCGCGACCGGTGCGATTATTCTCGGAGCAATGAAACGACGGCTAAGCTGGGATCTGATTAAGCAGGCGACCGAATCGACGGCAAAGCTTTCGGCCTTCGTCGTATTCATTCTGGTCGGAGCGCGCGTGTTCTCGCTGACATTCTACGGCGTGAACGGCCATGTCTGGGTGGAGCACCTGCTAATCTCGCTGCCGGGCGGGCAGATTGGCTTTCTCGTTTTCGTGAATGCCTTCGTTTTCGTCCTCGCCTTCTTCCTGGACTTCTTCGAACTTGCATTCATCATCATTCCGCTGCTCGGGCCGGCCGCCGAAAAGCTGGGAATCGATTTGATCTGGTTCGGAGTCATTCTCGGCGTCAACATGCAGACGTCGTTCATGCATCCGCCATTCGGCTTCGCGCTGTTTTATCTGCGCTCCGTCGCCCCCAAGGAGTCGTATATCGACCGCGTCACCGGCAAGCGCATGGAGCCGATCACAACGGGCCAGATCTATTGGGGAGCCGTGCCATTCGTATTCATCCAGATTCTCATGGTCGCGCTCGTGATCGTGTTTCCGTCGATGGTCACGCACTACAAGGGCGCCGCATCGACGATCGACCCCAACTCCGTCAAGATCGACATTCCGCAGATCGATCTGCCACCGCTCGATTTTGGACCGCCCGCGAAGACGCAATGATGGCGGACCGTCGCGCAAAAAATCCCGGAGCAAGCTCCGGGATTTTATTTTGTGGTGAAGCTGCGAGACTGAGGATCAGCTCAGCGGATGACGTGACATGAACGCGTCATAGGTGATCTCGCCGACCTGGTACCATTGATATCCGACCCCCTGGAATTCGGACAGGGATCCCAGAACCTTCTTGAAGTTTTCGTTGGTCTTCGAGACCTCCGAATACACATCCTTGGCGGCCTTGATCGATGCGTCCATGATGGCGGGCGAGAAGGCATGCAGCTTGGTACCGCCAGCAAGCAGCTTCTTCAGTGCCGGCGGATTAACGGCATCGTACTTCGCCATCATCCAGTTGTTGGCGAAGTGACCGGCCTGTTCGAGGACGCTTTGATAGTATTTCGGCAGCGCATTCCACTTATCCAGGTTGACGAAGGCGAGCAGCATGGGACCGCCCTCCCACCAGCCGGGATAGTAGTAGTGAGGCGCGACCTTGTAGAAGCCGAGTTTCTCGTCATCGTACGGACCGACCCACTCGGCCGCATCGATCGTGCCCTTCTCCAGCGCCGGATAGATATCGCCGCCGGCAATCTGTTGCGGAACGACGCCCATCTTCTGCATGACGCGGCCGGCGAAGCCGCCGATGCGCATCTTCAGGCCTTTCAGATCATCGACGGTTTTGATTTCCTTGCGGAACCAGCCGCCCATCTGGCACGTCGTGTTGCCTGCAAGCAGTGAGATGCAATTGTATTTCTTGTAGAACTCGTTGAGAATTTCCCGGCCGCCGCCGTGCATGTACCACGCCTGATTGAGGCGCGCATTTGGGCCGAACGGAATCGATGAACCGAATGCAAACGTCGGATCTTTTCCGAAGTAGTAATAGGAAGCCGTGTGACCGATCTCGACCGTGCCGTTCTGCACCGCATCGAGAACCTGAAGCCCGGGCACAATTTCGCCGCCAGCGAACGATTGGATCTGGAATTTGTTGTCGGTCGCTTCGGCAACCATCTTCGCCATCATGTCGGCACCGCCGTAAAGCGTATCGAGCGACTTCGGCCAGCTGGTAGGCATACGCCATTTGATCTCTGGCATCGCCTGCGCGATTGCCGGTGCGGCGACCGTTGCGGCCCCCGCAGCGGCAAGGCCCGTGACCTTGAGTAAGTCTCGGCGTCTCATTCAATTCTCCCTCTCTGGTTCGTCGGTGATGCGGCCTTCTTCGCGAGGCCTTTTCAGCAGAATGAAACATCCGGCCAGCGATTTCCACGCCGATTTGCGATCCCGCAACGCAAAAAGCCCGGCTTCCTTGGCGGAAGCCGGGCTTCTTCTGCGACTTAGGGTGTAATCAGCCGCGCGTGCGCGAGCGGATCATGAAGCTGTCGTAGGTATATTCGGCGACCTGCCACCACAGGTATTCGTCGGATCGATAGGCCTGCATGGCTTCGATCGCCTTCTTGAAGTCCGCATTCTTCGCCGAAATCTCGCCCCACAACTCATTGGTGGCCTTCAGGCAGGCATCGAGAATTTCGTTGCTGAAGGGACGAAGCTGGGTGCCGCTGGCGACAAGGCGCTTGAGCGCGGTGGGGTTTTGCATGTCGTACCGGGCGGCCATCCAGGTGTTAGCGTTCGCAGCGGCATTCATCAAGACAGCCTGGTAGTTCTTGGGGAGCGTATTCCACTTCTCAAGGTTGCAAAATGCGTGGACGGTCGGGCCGCCTTCCCAGAAGCCGGGATAGTAGTAGTACTTCGCGACCTTCTGGAAGCCGAGCTTCTCGTCGTCGTACGGTCCTACCCACTCCGCGGCATCGATCGTGCCTTTTTCCAGCGACGGATAGATATCACCGCCAGCGAGCTGCTGGGGCACAACGCCAACCTTCTTGAGCACCTGACCGGCAATGCCGCCGATCCGCATCTTGAGGCCCGCGAGATCGGCGACCGTCTTGATCTCCTTGCGGAACCAGCCACCCATCTGCGTGCCGGTGTTGCCGCACGGGAAAGCGATGACACCGAATTTCTTGAAGAAGTCATTGGCGATTTCATTGCCGCCACCCTGATAGAGCCAGGAGTTCTGCTGACGCGCATTCAGTCCGAATGGCACGGAGGCAAAGATCGCGAACGTCGGATCCTTTCCGACGTAGTAGTAAGAAACCGTATGACTCATCTCGACCGTATTGTTGGCCGTCGCATCGAACGCCTGCAGCGGCGGCACAACCTCGCCGCCAGCAAAAAGCTGAATTTGAAACTTGTTGTCGGTCATTTCCGCAACTTGCTTCACGAAAAAATCGCCGCCGCCATAAATCGTGTCGAGCGACTTCGGAAAGCTCGAGGCCATGCGCCATTTGATTTCCGGCGACGATTGCGCAATCGCCGGCGAGGCTACGGCCGCTACGGCGGCGCCGGCCGTTGACGCTTTCAAAAAATCACGACGTTTCATTAAATCGCTCCTTGTGAGGATGTTTCTTTTGAATTCCAGCGGCAGCAGTCGCGCTCGGTCTCAGAACCACCAGTTTGCGCTGGCGGCCCGGTCTCTAACACGGAGTTCGGCCGCTGAAAATGGAGGGTAGCCCATCCGGGGCCTCCACAGGCCCATGACCAAAGTCGAAGCCCGGCACCAAACCTGGCGCCGCTAAGCCGCGGCGGTCGCACCCTGGAGCCGGTCGCGGACCCTCCCGGCGATGGCGCGATAGATCGCCGCATGCGGCCCATCCGGTTCGCTCGCGACCACCGGGTTGCCCGAGTCGGAGGTTGTCCGAATCGACATATGAAGCGGAACTTCGCCCAGGAACGGCAGTCCAAGCCGCTCGGCTTCGTGCCGCGCGCCTCCATGACCGAAAATATCGCTTCGTGTCCCACAATGGGGACATTGAAAAAAGCTCATATTTTCGACGATGCCGAGTACCGGCACATTGACCTTGGTGAACATGGCAAGTCCACGCCGTGCGTCGATCAGCGACAAATCCTGCGGCGTCGAGACGATAACCGCGCCCTTGAGCGGAACGCTTTGCGCCAGCGTCAGTTGTGCGTCGCCGGTACCCGGCGGCATGTCCACCACCAGAACGTCGAGTTTGCCCCATGCGACATCGCGCAACATCTGCGTCACCGCCGACATCACCATCGGCCCGCGCCAGATCATCGCAGTGTCTTCCGCGACCAGGAAACCGATCGACATGATCGCGAGACCAAACCGCTCCAGCGGGATCATCTTCTTGTCGTCGTTCAGTGCCGGCTTTTCCCGGATACCGGTCAGCCGGGGGACCGAAGGCCCGTAGATATCCGCATCGAGCAGGCCGACCCGCAAGCCAAGATCGCGCAGGCCCAGCGCGAGGTTGAGCGCCGTGGTCGATTTGCCGACGCCGCCCTTGCCGGAGGCAACGGCGATGATCGCGTCCACGCCCGGAATACTTGCCTGCCGCGACATCGGCGAGCCCGAGGCCGGGTTGTGCGGCGGACGATGTGCCGAAACGGGCGGAATCCCCTGCGCGGGACGTTGCGGCGAACTCGGGGCAGCGGCTCCGGCCTTGCGCTCGGCCGTCAAAGCCACCATCACGACGGACACGCCGGGGATCGCGCGCACGGCGGCCTCGGCCTCGGCACGCACGCCCTCCCAGGCCTTGACCTCCGACGCCTCGACGTTGATCGAGAAAAATACCTTGTCGCCGTTGACGGCGATCTCCGACAGAACATTGGCATCGGTCAATCCAGCACCGCGGGGGGACATGACCTTGCTCAGGCGGTCGAGAACTTGTTGCCGCGTCACGCTCAAATTCCATCTCCAGGGCTGGCGCAAAACTCGCTTTGGAACAGGCTGAACATGGCCACCGGGGCCAGCCCGGTCAACATCCGCGCCACAACTAAATGCAGATCCGGATCGATCAGTGCAGCCGCGCCGGATCGATGGCAAACACAAGCGGGAAATTGGTCGACCATGCCGACCAGCGGATCGAACCGGATTCGGAGACGGCCCAGATCAGACCGCGATCGTCCACGGCGATATCCTCGATGCCGGCCGGCATGGCATAGGTCGCCAGCACGCGCCCGCCATCGGGATCGATGCGGAGCAAGGCACCGTCCCTCGACCCTGAAACCGTCAGCCATGCCCCGCCCTTCCGGTCGAACGCGAGACCCTGGACGCGGGGCGGAATCGGAAGGGTTTTGGTCGCCGCGCTCTCGTCGATCTCGGCCCGCGCGAGCGCTTCGGGGGGAATGCGCCACAGCGTGCCACCGGAGCGGTCGTAGGCCCCGATCCAGAGCGCGTGTCCGTCGCTGTCCGCGAACGACCCGCGGAGTTTCCCCTTGAGGGCGACCGTGGCGGTCACGCGGCCGCCGGAAACGACATACAGCGAATGGGTATCCGCAACGACGAGACGGCCATCCGCCAGCGCGGCGACGCCTCCCGCATGCCCGCATGTTTCGGGAAGGCCGAGCCGCTGCGCCACGGCGCCGGTTGCCGGCGACAGCAAGAACAGACGGCACGGGCCCCTTCCCTGCTTCGGGTCGGCGCTTCGATAGGCCGACAAAGCCAACTGGCCGCCGATATAGGCGAGCCCCTGCGGAACGAAACCTTCGTCGAGATCGGGCACCCAGATTCGCGTCCCGATCGCAGTTGCATTCGGAACATCCGACAACGGCCGCGACACAACGTCCGGCTTCTTTCCAAGGATGTCGGCGGAAAATACCGGCGACGCACAACCGGGCATCGCAACCGCGAGCGCGACGCCCGCGATCAGTCCGGCATCGATCCGGCGCATATGAGCCTTCTTATCGTTTTGTCGTTATCGCCGTTCAGGGAATGCGGAGCGGTCAACGGTGTTCGGCCGCGACGTCGTAGTTGAGCTCGATCATCACGCCGTTCGGATCGCGAACGAAGATCTGCCAGATGTCGCCGCCCGGAACCTCCCGCGATTCGAAAGCGAAGCCTTTGGACTGCAGGCGCTGTTTCATGCCTTTGAAATCGCGGCTGGCGAACGCGATGTGATGGACGACGCCGGAATCCGGCTTCTGCTGCTCCGGCGTCGGCGAAATGTCGACCAGATGCACGACCGGTTTCCCCTCGCTGTAAAGCCACGCGCCCGGAAACGCGAAGTTGGGCCGGTCGCCTTTGGTCAGGCCGAGACACTCCTCGTAGAAGCGGACCGTCTCCGCAAGACTGCGGGTCCGGATGTTGAAGTGATCGAGCATTCCGACGCTCATGCAACGTTACTCCCTGCCTGACGGGCACCCCCGCCGCTCAGTCGAATCCTATCGCGTTTTGAGCGCCGTTGGAATCCGGCCATCATGGTTCCGCTCGTTTGGCGCCAGCGGTTTCGCACCGCACTATTCCAGTGTTTTCCGGCCTTTGCGGCTGCCGCTTCACGGTCTATGCTGGGATGCCCGTTCGGCTCACGACACCCCTTCGCAGCCGGCGGAGAACCGCGCTCTCGTCCCGCCCATCCACGAATGCTGTTCGGCACGAACGATTGCCGTGAACAGCCAAAGCCCAGATTTCAAAGGTTTCAGACATGGCCAAAGTTGCATTTCTCGGTCTCGGCGTCATGGGCTTTCCCATGGCAGGGCATCTCGTCGCAAAGGGCGGCCACGAGGTGACGGTGTTCAATCGAACGCCAGCCAAAGCCAAGGCGTGGACCGAGAAATTCGGCGGAAAAGCCGCGCCGACGCCGAAGGCCGCCGCCGAAGGTCAGGATTTCGTGATGTGCTGCGTCGGCAACGACGACGACCTGCGCGCGGTCACGATCGGCGCCGACGGTGCTTTTGCCGGCATGAAACGCGGCGCAACCTTCGTCGATCACACGACCGCCTCAGCTCAGGTCGCGCGTGAACTCGATGCCGACGCGGCCAAGCGCGGCTTCAAGTTTATCGACGCCCCGGTCTCCGGAGGCCAGGCGGGCGCCGAAAACGGCGTGCTGACGGTGATGTGCGGCGGCGCGCAGGATGCTTATGCCGACGCTGAACCGGTGATCGCGGCCTATGCCAGGATGTGCAAGCTGCTCGGCCCGGCCGGTTCGGGCCAATTGACCAAAATGGTCAACCAGATCTGCATCGCGGGCCTCGTGCAGGGACTGTCCGAGGGCATTCATTTTGCGAAGAACGCGGGGCTCGACGTCAATTCGGTTATCGAGGTGATCTCGAAAGGCGCGGCGCAATCCTGGCAGATGGAAAACCGCTACAAGACGATGAACGAGGGCAAGTTCGATTTCGGCTTTGCCGTCGAATGGATGCGCAAGGATCTCTCGATCTGCATCGCCGAGGCGCGCCGCAACGGCGCCAGCCTGCCGGTCGCCAGTCTCGTCGATGCCTTCTATTCGGAAGTCGAGAAAATGGGCGGCCGCCGTTGGGATACATCCAGCCTTCTGGCCCGGCTCGAGCGTTAACCTCTGCGACGCTGAAAATAACCGCGGCCCGGCTGTTTGCCGGGCCAAATGCCCCGTTTGCGGCGGAATTTAACGCCCTGTTAACCTGATTATCCTGCTCTCTAAGGCAGCCCTTAACGATTTAGGGCCAGAAATAGATGAGTAAAAAATCGCGCGGCTGCGTGCAGGATTTGTATCTGGTTGATGAGTACTCCCGCCGATAAACCTGAAGTCGTAGAGCTTCCGGTCGCCTCCGCGATTGTACCGTCGGCGCGCAATCGCCGTGCCGCCACGCAACGCGTACGCGAGGCACGGGACCGGCTGACCTCTACAAGCGGAACGCGCCCTGCATTCGATCACGAACTGCTTCGGCAATACGCGCAGACGCGGCTGTCCGCGTCTTTCGTCGTCATGCTGCTCGTGGTGGCGACCGGCCTGCTGTTCGGGTTCTGGATGGAGCCGACCTCGGCAGTGACGTGGACATGCGGGATGCTCTGCATCCATGCCGCGATCATCTACAACTGCAACAATTATCTCAAGGAACCGTCGTCGCCGGCCGGCACGCGCAAATGGCGTGCGCGATTCATCCTGCTCGATCTTCTGTACGGGCTGTGCTGGACAACGATCCTGGTTCATCCCGCTGGCTCCGATCCGGTCGCCAACACCCTGATGATATTCCTGATGCTGCTGGTCGTCGCGGTATCGAGCATGCTGGCCGCCAGCCTCCCCATCGCCGCGTTTGCAGCAACGGCGCCGGTAGCATCCGCAATCGCCCTGAAATTCGCAATCAGCGGCACGTTCAACAACTACGTTCTCGCGGTTCTGGCGCTCGTTGCCGAAGGCTACTTCGCATTGCTCGCGCACCGCCTGCATTCGACGACACTGGCGACGCTCGAAGCGCGAGCGGAAAAGGACGCGCTGATCGGCGAACTGGAACAGGCCAAGGCGATTTCAGATGAAGCGCGGCATCGCGCGGAATCAGCCAACGTCGCGAAATCGCGATTTCTGGCCCAGATGAGTCACGAACTGCGGACGCCTTTGAATGCCATCCTCGGGTTTTCCGAAGTGATGAAGAGCGAGATCTTCGGCGGACATGCCGTGGCGGTCTACAAGGACTATTCCGCCGATATCCATAACTCCGGCGTGCACCTTCTGAATCTGATCAACGAAATTCTGGATCTGTCGCGGATCGAGGCCGGCCGCTACGAACTCAACGAAGAAGCAGTCTCTCTGGTGCACGTCGTGTCCGATTGCCATCATCTGCTGAAACTGCGCGCGTCCAGCCGCGGCATCACCATTCATGAGGTGTTCGAGCAGGGAATGCCGCGAATCTGGTGCGACGAGCGCGCCACGCGCCAGATCGTTCTCAATCTGCTGTCGAACTCGATCAAGTTCACGCCGCAGGGCGGCGAAATCTGGCTCAAGGCCGGATGGACGGCATCCGGCGGGCAATATCTGAGCGTCAAGGACAACGGCTCGGGGATCGCGGAAGATGAAATCCCGATCGTGCTCGCGTCGTTCGGACAAGGCTCGAATTCGATCAAATCCGCCGAGCAAGGCGCAGGCCTCGGACTGCCGATCGCAAAGAGCCTGATCGACATGCACGGCGGTACGTTCACGCTGCGGTCCAAGCTCCGTATCGGCACCGAGGTGATCATCACCTTCCCGCCCGAGCGTGTGATGTCCGCTCTCGCGCCGATGACGGAGGAGGCCCCGCCGCTTCAGCCCGAACGGGCAGCCGATGTGACCGCGAATGAACGGCGGCGGCCCCGACACAAACCGATCATGAACGCCGGAACCGGTCTGTAGCCAAGGACTTGAGCCGAGGTCTTGCGAAAACGAACGAATGATCGTCATAGTCCTGAATGAGCAGTGAAACGCCGTGCATCGCAGTTTGCATGATCGACCCCAAAACCAGCCTGTGCTTTGGCTGCGGCCGCACGCTTCCCGAAATCGCGCGGTGGCACCGTATCGACGGCGCGGAACGGCGCGCGATCATGTCGACCCTTCCGGCGCGCATGGCGGAGGCAGGGCTGCCGGAATTTCCCTCGACAGCGCGCACGAAGCCCGAACCATAACCGAACCCACGGCAGGTGCGCTGTGATCCGTATCCTGCTCGTCATCGTGATGCTGGCCGCGACTGCGGGCGCCGTGGTCGCCTATGGCGATCCGACCCGGATATCGGCCGCCGGCGGAATGGTCTCGACCATGCTGCGCAAGGCAAGCGAGGGGCCGGCACGCAGCGTGCAGATCCCCCGTACCCAGAGCGGCGAATTCACATTGCGCGCCAAAATCAACGGCGTGAAAGCCCCGATGGTCATCGATACCGGCGCAACCTCCGTGGTTCTCACCTACGAAACCGCGAAGGCAGCCGGTCTGCCGCTGGAATTGCTGACATACGACGTCGACGTCGAGACCGCGGGCGGACACACCCGCGCCGCGCGGCTGACGCTCGACCGGCTCGCCATCGGAAAGCTCGTCGAACGATCCGTTCCGGCGCTCGTGGTTCCGCGCGGGCAGATGAAGACCAACCTCCTGGGAATGAGTTTCCTCAACCGGCTCGAAAGCTGGGAGGTCCGTGCGGACCGGCTGATGCTGAACGGCTATCCCTGAACGCAGTCCGCCGGATGTCACCGGCTTGAGGCCGGATGTGTTGTCGGCCGGACTACGCCGCGATCGGCGATGCCATCGGCTCATCGACCAGCGCAACCGCGTCACGAAGCACGCCGGCGCCCGCACCGGCCTTCACACCGTTCTCCGCAAGATGACGCCGAAACGCCCGCGCGCCCGGCACGCCATGAAACGCGCCGACAAAATGCCGGGTGATGGAATGCAATCGCGTACCATGCGCCAACCGATCCTCGATGTAGGGCATCATGGCTTCGAGCGCGTGTGTCATCGTCGGGTGCGGCGGCGTCTCGCCAAACAGATCGCTATCGACTTTCAACAGGCGCCACGGCTCCTGATAGGCCGCTCGCCCCAGCATGACGCCGTCGACATGCGCCAGATGCTGCTTCGCTTCAGCGATGCTGCCGATTCCGCCGTTGATGACGACGGGCGTATTCTGAAGCGATGCCTTCAGCCGGTAAACCCTGTCATAATCCAGCGGCGGAATATCGCGGTTCTCCTTGGGCGATAATCCGTCAAGCCACGCCTTTCGGGCATGGACGATGAGCATGTCGGCACCCGCCGCGACGACCTTGCGCGCGAACGCATCGAGGCCGGCTTCCGGATCCTGATCGTCGATCCCGATTCGGCATTTCACGGTGACCGGAATGGACACGGCGCGCTTCATGGCCTGAACGCCCTCGGCAACGAGATCCGGCTCCGCCATCAGGCAGGCACCGAAGCGGCCGTCCTTGACGCGATCGGACGGGCAGCCGACGTTCAGGTTGATTTCGTCGTAGCCGAAGTCCTGGCCAATTCGCGCCGATGTCGCGAGGTCATCCGGATTCGACCCGCCGAGTTGGAGCGCGACGGGATGTTCGACATCGCTGAACCCCAGCAGACGTTCCCGTGCGCCACGAATGATCGCACCGGTGGTCAACATCTCCGTGTAAAGCCGCGCACGGCGCGTCAGATGGCGGTGGAAGACGCGGCAGTGCCGGTCGGTCCAATCCATCATCGGCGCGACGGAGAATCTATGCGATTGATCTAGCTGCATTTTTCAGGGCATTCGGGTCGATTGGCCGCGCATGAATTCCATTCCGCGCTGTCATACGACGTTTTGTCCGAATTTTCGACGCCTCGGGCGTATCAGAACATCTCGAAATATTCACGCTGTTCCCACTCGGTGATTTCCGACTGGAAGCGCTCGATTTCGGCGTTCTTGATATAGACGTAATAATCGATGAATTTCTCGCCCAGCGCTTCGCGGAAGAAGGGATCATCCTTCAACGCGAGCACCGCCTCGCGCAGCGAGGTCGGCAGGAAGTTCGCCTTGGTCTCGTAAGGCGTATCGGCCGACTCGCCCGGATCGAGCGCGCGGTCGATGCCGTTGAGACCCGCGAGGATCTGCGACGCCAT
>Ga0153956_1002085_pt1 | contig 15513 bp, 16 predicted proteins | sample TSFL040MetaG_FD_104704 | JGI IMG/M metagenome (GOLD analysis project Ga0153956, IMG submission 104704) | Attine ant fungus gardens microbial communities from Florida, USA - TSFL040 MetaG | ecosystem: Host-associated > Fungi > Mycelium > Unclassified | place: USA: Florida, Wekiwa Springs... | reverse complement strand
CGGTACGCGTCATCGCCCGGATCCGCCGTTCGCGCGCGCGGCGCGCCAGGGCGCGGCCCTCGGGCGAGACGCGGCGCAGCAGCGCCTCGGCGTCAGCGATGACCCGGTCGCTGTTGGCCATCAGACCGGCTTGAACGGATCGTCGGCGGCGGTGGCTCTGCCCGACGTCAGGCGCGCCTGGGCGGCACCCTCGGCGCGGGCGATATAGCCGCGCGATTTCTCGACCTCGTTCGACAGGCTGTCGACCGTGGTCTTCATCGAATCGAGCGCCTCGAGCTTGAAGCGATCGACCGCATCCATCGTATCGTAGATATTCTGGAAGGCACGCTTCAGCGTCTCGAGCGGGATGGTCGAGCTTGCCGCCTGCTGGTGGATCTGCGCGGTCTGGTTGCGCAGCATCTGGCCTGTCGAATCGATGATGTTGGCGGTGGTCGTGTTGAGCTGGGTGATCTGATCGAGCACCAGCTTCTGCCCGACCAGGGCCTGCGCGACGGTGACTGCGGTGCGGAGCGCGGCGACTGTGGTCGTCGACGCGCGGTCGACGCCCTTCATCAGCTCGACATTGTTCTTCTTAACCAGGTCGAGCGCGAGATAGCCCTGCACCGTGACCGCCATCTGGGTCAGGAGATCCTGGTGGCGCTGGCGGACGTAGAAGAGTGCCGTCTCGCGGATCGCCTTGCTCTTGGCCGGATCGCTCGCGTCGAGTTCGGTGGCCTTGTCGTCGAGCAGTTTGTCGGCGGTCTGGGCGTAATGGATCATCTGCTCGAGCCGGCCCATCGACGCCCAGAGCGCCTGCCGCTCGGTATCGATCGCGGCGTTGTCCTTGAGCAGCTCGTCCTTGCCGTTCTTGAGGCTGACGAGGATTGCGGAGATGTGCGTCTGCGAGCTTTTGTAGCTGTCGAAATAATTCTTCAGCTTGTTGCCGAACGGGATGATCCCGAACAGCTTGCGTGGTTCGAGCAGGCTGCCTTTCTTGACCGGATCGAGACCCTCGATCGTCCGGCGCAGTTCCGCCAGGTCAGCGCCAACCGATGTGTCCCCGTCCATTGCGCGCACCGGCCGGTCGAGGAAGCGGTTCGAATGGCCCGCAGCCTCCCGGATCTCCTTGGCGCCGAGGTTCGAAATGGTGTCGACGCGCTTGCCATATTCGGGCGAATTGGGATCGAGCGCGGCCAATTCGTCGACGAAAGCGCCGACGCGCTTGTCGAGCTCGCTCGTCACGTCGTCGCCGATCGGCACCAGGCCCGCGGCCTTGGCCGGCGCCACCGCCTGGACGGGCGCGGGCGGGGTCAACACCAGATCATCGGTTTCGGTCGGGGTCGTCGCCAAGTCTCGTCTCCACCCTGGTGCCGACAAGATAGGGGGCGAGCAGTGTCTTATGCAAGTGAGACGGCGAATTGCGGCCGCCGTCCCGAGGAAAGTCGGGATCCAGAATCGGCTCCCCGAGCGCCTGCCGACCTGTATCCCGGCTTTCGCCGGGATGACGTGCATCAGGGTTTGGGCGTGTCCACCAGCATCGGATATTTGATGCCGAGCTGGTCGAGATAGGTGGGGTAGCGATCGGGATCGTAATAGAATTTGGCCAGCGCCGGCTTGAAGCGCGCCATCGTCGCGGCGTTGAGCTCGAGAGCCGGTTTGTCCCCTGCGCCGATCATCGGCACATATTTCTGATCCTTGTTCTGGACGCTGGTGAAATAGCCCTTCGCCGCGGCCAGCAGCCTGGGGTTGGTCAGCAGGTCGACGACGGTCATCGCCACGGCCTTCGATCCGGCGACGACACCCTTGTGGGCGATCGGCGTGGCCATGGCGATGCCATTGGCCCAATTGTGGCCGGGCAAACCGGGGATGTTCGCCGGATAGCGGATGGTGATCGTCGGCAAGGTCCAGCTGACGTCGCCGATATCGTCCGACCCGCCGCTCTTGGGTTCCTTGTCGGGGGCCTTCAGTTCGTCGAGCCTGGTATCGAGGCCCTTCACCTCGGGCGCGCCGATATTCTTCTGCACCTGCCTGGCGAAGGCCTGGTCGTCGGCGCTCCATGCGGGCAGGCCGACCAGTCGGATGTTGGCATAGGCAGCTTCAGCCATCGGCTTGTTGAAATGCTGCGGGGCGGCGGTGCCGAGGATCCGGCGGGTGACGGTCGTGCCGGTCATCTTGGCGGCGCCCTCGGCCATGTCGTTGCCGGTCGCGTAGAGCTGCTTGATCCGATCGAAGCTCTGCTCGCGGAAATAATACCAGACAGCGGCCGTCGATGGCACGACATTGGGCTGATCGCCGCCGTCGGTGATCACATAATGCGATCTCTGTTCGGGGCGAAGGTGCTCGCGCTTGAAGTTCCAGCCCACGTCCATCAGCTCGACGGCATCCAGCGCCGATCGCCCGCGCCACGGCGCTCCTGCCGAATGCGCCGATTCGCCGGTGAAGCGATATTCGACCGAAACCAGGCCAGTGCCGGCCGGCTGGCCCCAGGTGACGCTCAGATTGTCCGAAACGTGGGTGAAGATCACCGCATCGACGCCCTTGAACACGCCGTCCCGGACGAAGAAGGCCTTGCCAGCGACCAGCTCCTCGGCGACCCCCGGCCACAGCATCAGCGTGCCGGGGATGTTCGCTTTCTCCATCTGCTCCTTGACGGCGAGCGCGGCGACGATGTTGACCGCCTGCCCGCTATTATGCCCCTCGCCGTGGCCCGGCGCGCCGGGGACCATCGGGTCGTGATAGGGCACGCCCGGCTTCTGCGATGCCTTGGGAATGCCGTCGATATCGCTGCCGAGCGCGATCACCGGGCCGCCGCTGCCGTGGCTCCACGTCGCCACCCAGCCGGTCGGCAGGCCGGCCACGCCGCGCCTGACCGTGAAGCCGTTCTTTTCGAGCAGGTCGGTCAGGTAACGCGACGTCTCGTCTTCATGGAAGCCCAGCTCGGAAAAGCTGAACACGCTGTCGGTTATCACCTGCGCCAGCTTGGCGCGTGCATCGACGCCTGCGACGACCTTTGCCTTCAGGCCCGATGGGCCGGCGCTCGGCGCGGCGCTGGCCAGCGCCATGGCAAGAGCGGTGGTCAGCAGCATCTTCCGCATGATCGTCTCCCTGTTGTTTGGGAACGATCATTGCGGGCGGCAGTACATCATACAAGCGGTTGGGGCCGACGACGAACCTATTGGCGTGAAGGTATCGGACGTCAGCCCTTGGCCGCGTTCCGACGCCGCGTCACCCAGCCCTTGCGGGCCGCCGCCGATCGCGCTTCCGGCGATCCCGCCTTGTGCGCCCGGCCGCCCCGCTTCGATGCGGCATTGCTGCTGGCATGGCCGCGGCCTGAACCGGATTTCTTCCCGCCGCCCGTATTTTTGTTGACGGTCGCCCATGCGCGGCCTTCGGCCTGCTTCTTGGACATGCCGCGCTTTTCCATGCTCTCTTCGATATGTTCGGCCTGGCGCTTCTGCTTGTCGGTATAGGCGTCCTTCGATCCGCGGGGCATGACGCATCTCCTTGGTACGTCATCAAAACGTACCTTTCGGCACAGGGTTGCTTGTTGCGATGCGGCAAATCGACTAAGGGGCCCGCCATCCGTTCTTCGAAAGACGAAAGACCACCATGCCCCTGCGCAACGTGGCCATCATCGCGCACGTCGATCATGGCAAGACCACCCTGGTCGACCAGCTTTTCCGCCAGTCGGGTACCTTCCGCGACAATCAGCGCGTCGAGGAACGCGCGATGGACTCGAACGATCTCGAGAAGGAACGCGGCATCACAATCCTCGCCAAATGCACCAGCGTGGATTGGGAAGGCACCCGCATCAACATCGTCGACACGCCCGGCCACGCCGATTTCGGCGGCGAGGTCGAACGCATCCTGTCGATGGTCGACGGCGTGATCCTGCTGGTCGATTCGTCCGAAGGGGCGATGCCGCAGACCAAGTTCGTCACGGGCAAGGCGCTGGCGCTGGGCCTGCGCCCTATCGTCGTCGTCAACAAGATCGATCGGCCGGACGAGCGTATCCAGGAAGTGCTCGACGAGGTGTTCGATCTGTTCGTGTCGCTCGACGCTAGCGACGAACAGCTCGACTTCCCGGTGCTCTACGCGTCGGGCCGCAACGGCTATGCCAATGAAAATCCCGATCTGCGCGAAGGGACGCTGGCCCCGCTGTTCAACAAGATCGTCGATCACGTGCCCGCGCCGTCGGCCGATCCGGATGGGCCGTTCAAGTTCCTCGTCACCTTGCTCGACCGCGACAATTTCCTTGGTCGTATCCTGACCGGCCTCGTCTTCTCCGGCACGGTCAAGACCAACATGCCGATCCACGCGCTCGACAATGACGGCAAGGTCATCGAGACAGGTCGCGCGTCGAAACTGATGACCTTCCGCGGGCTGGAGCGCGTGCCGACCGACGAGGCGAGCGCCGGCGACATCATTTCGCTGGCGGGCCTGACCGTGGCGACCGTCGCCAACACGATCTGCGACCCTTCGGTCACCGAGCCGCTGCAGGCGCAGGCGATCGATCCGCCGACCCTGTCGATGCGCTTTGCCGTCAACGATTCGCCGATGGCGGGTCGAGAGGGCACCAAGGTCACGTCGCGCATGATCCGCGATCGCCTGTTCCGCGAAGCCGAGAGCAATGTTGCGATCCGGGTCACCGAAGCCGACGACAAGGACAGTTTCGAAGTGGCCGGCCGGGGCGAGCTTCAGCTCGGCGTGCTGATCGAGACGATGCGCCGCGAAGGCTTCGAGCTCGGCATCAGCCGCCCGCGCGTGCTGTTCCGTGAAGATGAGGAAGGCAAGCGAACCGAGCCGTACGAGACCGTCGTCATCGACGTCGACGATGATTTCTCGGGCACGGTCGTCGAGAAGATGAACCTGCGCAAGGCCGAGATGACCGACATGCGGCCGTCGGGCGGCGGCAAGACGCGCATCACCTTCAGCGCGCCGTCGCGCGGCCTGATCGGCTACCATGGCGAATTCCTGTCCGACACCCGCGGCACCGGCATCATGAACCGCCTGTTCGAGAAATACGGGCCGTACAAAGGCAATATCGAGGGCCGGAAGAACGGCGTGCTGATCTCGAACGGCGCGGGCGAGGCCAACAGCTATGCGCTCGGCCCGCTCGAGGAGCGCGGCATCCTGTTCGTCGGGCATGGCGAAGCGCTCTATGAAGGCATGATCATCGGCGAAAATGCCAAGTCGGACGATCTCGAGGTCAATCCGATGAAGGCCAAGCAGCTGACCAACTTCCGCGCGTCGGGGGGCAAGGATGACGCCATCCGCCTGACCCCGCCGAAGCGGATGACGCTGGAGCAGGCAATCGCCTATATCGATGATGACGAGCTGGTCGAAGTGACGCCGAAGAATATCCGTCTTCGCAAGCGCCATCTCGATCCGCACGAGCGCAAGCGCGCCAGCCGCGCCAAGCAGGCTGCCTGATCGGATTGCACCCCGTCCCGCTCGGGCGGGGTGATTTCCCACTCGCTTCTGGCTAGCATTGCCCGAACCGCACGGCCTCGCTGTCGCGGTCGGGCGATGGGGGAGCGATGGCGAGGATGGGCACTTCACGCATTCAAACCGGCAAGGTCGCACTCGGCCTCGCCGTCGGGCTCGGTCTCCTCGCGGGTTTCGGCGGCATGCTCGGCCGCGATGTCGCGCATGCCGCGCCGCCCGCCCGGCGGCCCGATCGCGCGCTGGAGGCGGCGAACAAGAAGGTCGTGCTCGACATGTGGCACGAGGTGATCAACGGCCGGAACATCGACGCCGCGCCCAAATATATCGCGCCCGGCTACATCCAGCACAGCCCGAGCGCGGGGCAGGGCCTCCAAGCGGTGATGGATTTCTTCCGCGACAAGGAATTCAAGGGCCAGCCGCCGCGCGCGCCCGGCACCTATCCGCTGACCAAATTCGAATTCGTCATTGCCGAGGGAGACCTCGTCCAGCTGATGTTCCGCCGCAAGATGGCCGATCCGCACGATGCGGCGAAGACGGCCGAAATCTGGTGGTACGACACGTATCGCGTGAAGAACGGCATGATCGTCGAGCATTGGGATTGCGCGCTCGAATAAGGAGGAAGTCTTGCCAACAGCCCTGATCGTCGGAGCGTCGCGCGGGCTCGGCCGCGCCATGACCGAACAATTTCTCGCTCGCGGGTGGGATGTGATCGCCACCGTGCTCGAAGCGGATGGCCTCGCCGACCTGGACGAGGATCGGCTGACGGTTGAGCGGCTCGATACGACCGACTGGCCAAGCGTCGACGCGCTCCGCGACCGGCTCGCCGGCGGCGCACTCGATCTCTTGATGGTCAATGCCGGTATCAAGGGGCCGTCCGAAGTGCCGATCGGGGAGGCGGACCCGGATCAGTTCGTCCGGTTGATGCTGATCAACGTCCTTGCGCCGCTGCGCATGGTCGATCGCTACGCCGATCTCGTCTCGCCCCGAGGCACCGTCGCGGTGATGTCGTCCGGCATGGGTAGTATCACCCGCAATACCTATGCGACCTGGGAAGCCTATCGGACGAGCAAGGCGGCGTTGAATATGGGCATGAAGAGCATCGCCGTCCGCCGCGCCGACGGACGCACCTATATTCTCGCCAACCCCGGCTGGACGCAGACCGCGATGGGTGGCGAGGACGCGCCGCTGACGATCGAGCAGAGTATCCCGCCCTTGGTCGACATGCTCGAACGCCGCGCCGGCAGCGGCGGGCTGCATTATGCCGACTACAAGGACGAGGACATTCCCTGGTAGGCTGCGACATTTATTCAGAGGCGATAGGGGATTCGTACGCCGGGCGTAGCTTCGGGAAAATCGCGCTCGTTTCGGGATACAAGCAGCAGCCCGCGCGCGGCAGCGCTTGCCTCGATGATCGCGTCGGGCAGCTTGATCCGTCTCTCGCATCGAATTTCCGCTGCGCGTTCGGGGATATCCAGATCGACGTCGATTCGACGATAGCCTGCCCGTGTTTCGCGGAGCAATTCGACTGCCCTGGTTGCGCGCCGGCCATGACTTCGATCCAGCTCACTATGCTGATGGACGCAGCGGAGTATCGGTCCAGTTCGTGGAGCGCCTGCGGGCGACCAGCGAGAATGTCGATAACAATGTTGCTGTCGAAAAGGGCCTCGCTCATTCGCGCGGGTCACGGTCCCATTCGGAGCGAATCTGCTCCTGATAGTCGAGACCGTCGATATCGCGGGCCTTCCAAAGCCCGCACCCTGCGCGGATCGCCGCGTGACGATCGCTGTGTCCCCGTTCTTTCAGATAATCACGCACCGCCGTCCGAATGATTGCCGCGCGCGACGTTCGCTCGGCCCGCGAGCGGCGGTCGAGCGCTTCGATATCTTCTTGGGGGATGTCGACCAAGGTTCGCATGCGGCAATGATATCACGCGATGATATCGCCACGCAGCATCAGACATGCGGGCTGAAAGCTAAGCCATCCGCGTAAAGCCGATCGATCGCCGCGTCGGATCGATCGCGGTCAATTTGACCGTGATCGCGTCGCCTGGGGCCACGTCATGCGCGACGACGCGCGCGACCACCGGCAGATCGCGCAGCTGAATGCGCGCGCCGCGTTCGTCGAGGTCGGTGACGATCGCCGGGAAAGTCTCGCCCTCGCTGCCTTCGAGCAGCAGCGCTTCGGCCAGGTCGACGATCGCGCGCTGGATCTGCCCGTCGAGCGCCTCGGCGCGGGCCATCACCGGCGGCAGTTTCTGGAATGCCTGCTCGACGATAGCGGGCACGGGCCGGCCGTTGGCGACGGCCAGCGCGGCGCGCACGACATAGCGGTCGGCCAGGCGGCGCAACGGTGCCGTGGCGTGCGCATAGGTCGCGGCCATGGCCGCGTGCCAGGGAGTCTTGCCGGCGACATAAGGGACATAGCCCGCGCCGTGCCCGGCGCGGCGGATGGCGAGCATGAAGGCCGCCTGACGCGGGTCGCTCGCCGACAGGGTCTTCTGATATTGCGTCAGTGGCTCGTTGCCCGGCCAGGTCAGGCCGAAGGCTCGCGCGGTGTAGCGCAGCCGGCGCATCGCGCCCTCGTCCGGCTCGGCCATGACGCGGAACAGGCCGGTCCGATGCGCGAACAGCGCGTCGGCGACTGCCATGTTGGTCGCCAGCGAAAGCGCGGCGTTGCGGTCCTCGGAGTCGAGCCGCGGGCTGAAGCCGAGGTCGCGACTGCCGTCGGGCCGGGTGAAGACCTCCTGCTGCGGCGGATCGACGCGCTCGGCGCCGCGCGCATCCTCGGCGCGGGAAATCCGATCGGAAAGCTCCTGGAAATCGGCGGGCAGATCGGCGGCGGTGACGGTGTCGTAGGCCAGTTTGGCACGGCTGCGGATCGTCGCGCGCTCGGCGCCGTCGAGCTTGACGCTCCCGTCGGGCGCGACGCGCGTCGTGAAGATCACCGCCGGACGAACGACATCGGGCAGCAGGCTCGCCGCGCCCTCACTCAGGACTGCGGGATAGAGGCGGGCTTTGCCGTCGGGCAGATATTGAGTCTCGCCCCGCGTCCACGCCTCGGCATCGATCGGCCCGCCATCGTCGACGAACCAGGCGACGTCGGCGATCGCATAATGGAGGAGCAGATCGTCGCCCGCGCGTTCGATGGTGAAAGCCTGGTCCAGATCGATCGAACTCGCCGGATCCAGCGTGACGAACGGGCGGTCGGTCCGGTCGACATGCGCGTTTGGCACGCGTCTGACGGCCTCCTCGGCGGCGCGTTCGACCTCGGGCGGGAAATCGCCTGCCACCTGATATTGGGCGCGGATCGCGGCCAGGCCCTGGGCAAGCGCGTGGGCATTGTCGGCAAGCGTCTTCATCCCAAGGCCGCTACACGGCCAGCCGCGGCCAGCAAACAGCGGACGGGACGAAGCGAGGAACGCCGCGTGCCGCTCTGCATTTCTTGAGGCAGACGAGGAGAGCGGTAATGGCGGATATGACCAAGAAAGGCCTTACGCCGTTCGGCTGGCTGCTGTTGGCCGGCGCGGGCGCGTATTTCTTCGGGAGCAAGGAGCGACGCGAAAAGACGCTGGAGAAGATCAAGGGCTGGACCGGCAGCAAGCCGACGACCGACCCGGCTTCCTGATCGACCGGGTCAGGCCGCGCCCATCTCGAGCAGCACGGCCCATTCGTCGTCGCGCACCGGCGTGACCGACAGGCGGGACTGGCGCAGCATTTCGAGCGCCTTGAGCCGCGGCTCTGCCTTGATCGCTTCGAGCGTCACCGGCTTGGCGAGCCTGTCGAGCGGCTTGACCGCGACGCTGGCCCATTTGCCGTCCTCGCCATCGGGCTGCCAGGCGCGGGTGATCTCCATCACGCCCACGGCCGCTTTTTCCGTATTCGAATGGTAGAAGAGGGCGCGGTCGCCCGGCTGCATCTCCTTGAGGAAATTGCGCGCGGTATAGTTGCGCACGCCGTTCCATTCGGTCGCGCCGTCGCGAACGAGATCGTCCCAGCTATACGCGTCGGGTTCGGAACGGAGCAGCCAGGTACGCATGAATTCAGCCTTCGTTGGCGGCGGGTGCGCTGATTGCCAGGTTCATCCGCGCGGCGGCGATCGGCCGCTCCGGATCGTCCTGCCACGCTTCGACCGCGACATTGGCGATACGGTTGCCGATCCGGATTACCTCGCCCCTGGCATAGGAATCGACCAGCAGGCCGGGGCGCATGAAATCGACCGTCACATTGATCGGCTTGAAAATCGATCGGGCATTCTGCCCTTCATCCTCCAGCGTCGCGTCGATCGCGGCGATGGCGGCGATTTCGAGCAGGCCGGCGATCGCCCCGCCGTGCAGCCGGCCGGGGCCGCCGATCAGTCCTTCGGAGAAAGGCATGGCGAGCAAGGGCGCGCCCTTGCCGTCGACCACGCCGTCGATGCGCACGCCAAGGAAATCGGCATAGGGAAGAAGACGGACGTTGCTCACCGGCTCATCCCTGGTCGGTCAGCATGAAGGTGCCGGCGACATGCGCGACGGGATCGTTCGCGTCGCCGTCATGGGCGACGCCGCGGACGAAGGCGATGCGGCGCGTCAGGCGATAGCATTCGGCACGGCCGAACACGGTCGCGCCTGGCTTGGCTGGACGGAGATAGTCGACCCGCAGGTCGAGCGTCGCCTGCGGGCCCCGTACCCCACGCCGGATCCATACCGACATCGCCGCCAGCGTGTCCATCAGCGACACGATCGGGCCCGACGCCAGGATGCCGCTGACCGGATCGGAGACGAGCCGCCGGTCATAATCGAGCGCGCCTTCGCACCAATCCTCGCCATGCGCGACGTAGCGCAGGCCGAGCGCGACGATATGGCCGCGACGCGCCTGGGCCAACATCGCGGCGGGGTCGAACGCTCCGGTCGGCGCGGGTTCGGGGGGGCTCATCGGGCAGGCGTATCGGACGGGCACGGGCGCGACAAGCGGCGCGATCCGCGTTCATCACGATTTGCTGCGCCTGGCTATCGGACGGTGTTGCTCAACCGGCCTATGCCGCCGATCTCGATCTCGACGACGTCGCCCGCCCGAAGAAATTTGGGCGGGCTGAAGCCGGCTCCGACGCCTGCTGGCGTACCGGTGGCGATGATGTCGCCGGGATAGAGCGTGATGCCTGCCGAGATCGATTCGATCAGGGTCGGTATGTCGAAGATCATGTCCGATCCGCGCGCGCTCTGCCTCTGCTCGCCATTGACGGTCAGGCGCAGGGTCATGTCCGCGGGCGCGATCTCGTCGGCGGTAACGATCCATGGCCCCATCGGGCAGAAGCCGTCGAGCGACTTCCCGATCAGCCATTGCTGGTGACGGCGCTGCAGGTCGCGCGCGGTCACGTCGTTGAGAATGGTGTAGCCGAACACGTGATCCATCGCGTCGGCCTTGACGATGCCCTTGCCGCCGCGACCGATGATCACCGCAATCTCCGCCTCATAGTCGATCTGGTCGCTGACACCGCTCGGCAGCGGGATCGGATCGCCAGGGCCGGTCACGCAGGCGGCAAGCTTGGGGAAGACCACCGGATATGACGGCACCTCGCCCAGCCGCATATCGCCGACATGATCGCGGTTCATCTCGGCGACATGCTCGCGATAATTCTTGCCGACGCAGAAGATGGTCCGCGCCGGTTGCGGGATCGGCGCTAGCAGTGTCGATTCGTCGAGCGCCATGCCTTCGCCCTGTCGCTCCGGCAGGCTCCCCGACGCGATGATGTCGAGCATCATCCGCCCAGCGACCGGCCAGGCGCGCCTGGCATCCGCATCGATGATCGCCGCCGTCGCTGTCGTGCCCGTGCGGATCGTACCCAGCTTCATATCGCTCTCCTGTCGCTCCGCCCCGCCTAGCAGGCTCGCGGGCCGCGCGTCGAGGCGAGCGCCGTTTCGGACCGTTCGGCGCGGGCTTAGCTCCGAAGTGGAGCAAGCCGCTGTCCCGATGACCGCGCCTGCGGCGCATCATCGCGCCATGCGAGTGCTGATATCCGGGGGATCGACGCGCGAAGGCGCGTTGATTGCGGCCGCTTTGGCCGGCAGCGGCTTCGTCATTGCCGAGGCAGGAACCCCGTTCGACGTCCGGCTGACCTTGGGGGAGGGATTGTCCGAACGAATCGCCTGTGGCGATCTCGCGCTCGATCCAGCACGGCGCGAAGTGACGCGTGGCGATCGAACCGCGCGCCTGACGGGGATCGAATGCGCCTTGCTCGCCACCCTGATGCGGGCGGACGGACCGCTCGCCAAGGACGCCTTGCTCGACACGGTATGGGGCTATGCCTTCGATCCGGGCACCAATGTCGTCGCGGTCCACATCTCGCGGCTGCGCTCGAAGATCGGCGGGGATGCGATCGTCTACACCCGCGACGGATACCGGCTGACCTGAACGGGCGTCAGTTTCGACAAATTTCGAGGAAGTGGCGGAGGCTCGCTATCGCCGATTCGCACCCTATCGCCGGAGCGAACTCGACGTGTTGACCGTGGCGTGGAGATTGCGCGCATAGGCGACCATCGCCTCATGATCCATGCTCGCCGATACGCGCGCGAAATCCTTGAGGCCGATCAGCGCTTCACGCGGGCTGGCCAGCAGGCGCTCGACCAAAGTCGCGACTGTCGCGTCGAGCGCGTTCGCCGATGCGATCTCGCTGACCAGGCCGAAGGCGAGGGCGCGCTCGGCGTCGATCTCCTCGGTCGAATAGAGCATGTAGAGCAGGCCCTTGGGCGAAACGCGGCCGGCAAAGGCCGATGCGACCATCGTCGGCAGGATCCGGTGCCGCATCTCGGGCACGGCGAAGCGCGCGTCGTCCGATGCGATCGTGATGTCGCAGAGCGCCGCAAGCGCGGCACCGAAGCCATGCGCGCGGCCGCGGACGATGCCGACCACCGGTACCTGCGCGCGGCGGAACGCGCCGTAGCAGTCGAACACGACGTCGAAACGGGTGCGCGCGTCCAGCGCCTCGAGCGGACCCGCCGGCGGGCCGCCCCCACCGCCGGCGCGGCGGCCCATGCAGAAATCCTCGCCAGCGCCGTGAAGCAGGACGAAATCGGCCTGCTCGTGTGCCGAATCAAGCGCGCGCGCCAGGGCGCCGGCCATCGCATCGGTGGCAGCATTGCCCTTGTCCGGGCAGTTGAGCGTGATGACCAGCGCGCGTCCTTCGACGTGCGTCAGCAGTTCGTCCTGCACATCCATCCCCGATCCCCCCAAGGCCCGGGCCCCGAGTCAGGCCCCGCTATATACGAAGCCTTTATATGGGATCGGCTAGTCGGGGCGACAGGATTCGAATCTGCGACCCCAGACCCCGGTTTTGGCCGGCACGTGTCTCCGACGTCCGACGCGGCGCGGGGTATCGCTAAAGACCTGTCGATTATGCGGATCGCGGATCGAGCAGGCGGCGGCAAGGCCCGGGTGGCACTCGCTAGGAAGCTGGCCACGACGGCGATCGCAATGTGGAAATCCGGAGAGCGGTTTCGCCGGCACCTAACGCGAGAGTTGCCGTCAAGTGGGACAGAGGCGCTGTCACCGTAGGCGCCTTTTTAATGGCGCCGGCGCCCCTGTCCTTGTTGTCGGCAGCTTAGGCTAGGCGAATGCTGCTTTGGTCCTTCGCCGACCGCGCAATGCCCCGCCGATCACTCCAAAGCCGCCTACCATCATTGCCCAACTGATCGGCTCGGGGGCGGCGGAAATGGCCGCGGCGCCGGTCGATACATTGTCCATGACCAAATAGTGTCCCGACCCCTCACGTGCGCGCAGCCGAATGCTGCTGAATTCGGTGTCCGAAACGAAACCGAAGAAGCTCGGATTGTCGACCGAGGCGTCCAGGGTCGAACCGAGCACGTCGATGCGGAACAGGCCGCCGGCGCCGCTCAGGAAATCAGCGCCGAATGAGGTGATCGGCTTGTCGAAGGTCAGCACGAGCGCCGCATCGAGGCCGGAAACGCTGTAGAGGGCGGCGGCGGCGAAACTGGTGCCATCGATGCTCGAACCTTGGAACGGCGACGCGTCGATATAGGCAGTGCGGGCAGTGCGGTCGTTCGCCTCAATCCGCATGGTAAAGCCGACGGCGCCGTAACTGCCGTTGGAAAAAAGGATATCGGATGTGACGGTGTTGAACGTGTCGGTCGCGAGCGTGCCAGAGGCGGCGGCAAAGGCCGACCGGCTCGAGAAAGTGGTGAAGGCCGTGGCGTCGGCAGCGGTGCCTGCAGCGGCGGTGGCGAGCAGGCCGGCGACGGCGAAAGATATTTGACGGATCATATGGGCGCTCCCGAAATCAGGTCAGCGCGGCGAACGGCGCGCGCTTGCTCCGTCGCCTCGCAGCAAGTCGCCGCAGCGGGTAGTTTCGGAAGACCAAGGCAGACGAGGCTGCGACGAAGGGCCGGAAACGGCACCGTCTTGCCTGAACGATCGGTCGTGCTGGGTATCGATGGTTAAGCGCCGTGAGCAACGACCTGGTTGTTGCCGTCGCATCGGACATCGTTCGGTCCGAGCGTATATGGCGACCATCGCGCCCTGCAGGCTGAACCAGGATAACGCGGCGGTGCCGACGACGAAGCCGATACGGCGAACCAGACCCAATTCGAGTGCTCGATGGTGCCCCCGCCGCCGATCGGAACAGATTATTCGTCCGATTCGCGATTGGCCACACTGCGGTGCTGCAACGTCGCCGAAGCGCCGAAATCCCTCGCCCGCTTACCTCGGGATTGTTCGACTGCCGTGGGGGGTCTAGTTTTCGGCTAAGTTCTGGTCGGGGCGACAGGATTCGAACCTGCGACCCCCAGACCCCCAGTCTGATGCGCTACCAGGCTGCGCTACGCCCCGACCAAGGCCGGCGCTCCTAGAGAGATGACGGCCGCTTGGCAAGCGCGGCCATTGCCGATGGTCGCGACACATGTTAGGCGCGCCGCTTCCCGGCGAGGCTTTCCATGCCCGCCAGCTCCAGGACTGTCCGAGCCAAATGTTCGCTACCGCTGCACATGCCCAGGCCGCCGGCGCCGCTCCGCCGGCCGGCATCACCGGCCTCCTGCTCAATTTCGGCCCGCTCTTCCTGATCTTCGGTATCTTCTATCTGTTGCTGATCCGGCCGCAGCAGCAGCGGGTGAAGCAGCAGCGCGCGATGATCGACGCGGCCAAGAAAGGCGATACCGTCGTTACCGGCGGCGGCCTGATCGGCAAGGTTACCAAGGTCGATGGCGACGAGGTCGAGATCGAGCTTGCGCCGCAGATCAAGGTGCGCGCGCTCAAGGCGACGTTGAGCGAGGTGCGCCCGCTCGGCGGCTCCAAGCCCGCCAACGACTGAGGTTGGCACCAAAGTGCTCGATTTCCCGCGCTGGAAAGTCCTCTGGATCTGGTTCGTGCTCGCGCTCGGGGTGGCACTCGCCATCCCCAGCCTGATGCCCGAGGCGACGGCCAACCGGCTCGGTCTCGGCCATTTGCCGCGCATCAACCTCGGCCTCGATCTTTCGGGCGGCAGCCATCTGCTGCTCGAAGCCGACATCGATGACCTGCAGAAGCAGAACCTCCAGAAGATGGAGGATTCGATCCGGACCGAGATGCGGCGCGGCGATCCCAAGATCGCGATCGGCGACATTTCGACCACCGGTGGCCGACTGGCTTTCTTCGTCCGCGATGTCGCGCAGCTCGATGCCGCGGTCGAACGCGTCCGCTCGCTGACCCAGGGCTCGGGCCTGTCGGGCCAGCGCGACTGGAACGTTCAGGTGGTCGATTCGACGCGGATCGTCATGACGCCGACGCAGAGCGGGCTCGCCGCCTCGGTCGATTCGGCGATGCAGGTAGCGACCGAAGTCGTGCGCAAGCGGATCGACGAACTCGGCACCCGCGAACCGACCATCGTTCGTCAAGGGACGTCGCGCATCCTCGTCCAAGTGCCGGGTCTCCAGGATCCGGCGGGCCTCAAAGCGCTGCTCGGCAAGACCGCCAAGCTTGAATTCAAGCTGGTCGACATGACCGCCAATCCCGCGGACGTGGCGCAGGGCCGCGCCGGGCCCGGCAACCAGATCCTGCCCTATCCGGGCAATCCGGCGGGCGTGCCGTTCATCGCCGTCCAGCGCCGGACGATCATCTCGGG
>Ga0153956_1002084_pt1 | contig 15528 bp, 16 predicted proteins | sample TSFL040MetaG_FD_104704 | JGI IMG/M metagenome (GOLD analysis project Ga0153956, IMG submission 104704) | Attine ant fungus gardens microbial communities from Florida, USA - TSFL040 MetaG | ecosystem: Host-associated > Fungi > Mycelium > Unclassified | place: USA: Florida, Wekiwa Springs... | reverse complement strand
TTTATCAGCAAACGATACGTCTGTAAATAATTACGTTTTAGGGTAAGGTCATTTGTGTTGATGCGCATAGCTTTAAGTTAGCTATTCTTGTCATCGAATTATCTGACCTTTACAGCAATGACAAAAAGAGATTTATCATGACCATCAACCAACAGCTACAACAAGACCTGGAAAAAGTACTATCAGGCCAACCCTGGTATGGCGAACCTATATATGATATTTTAAGCCGCATAACTTTTGAAAGCGCTTATGAGCGTGCAGGTAATGCACATACCATTATCGAAATTGTAATGCACATGGTAAGCTGGACCGAAGAAGTGATTGACCGCTTGAATGAAAAACCGGCCTCATTGCCCGTGAGCGGCAACTGGCCTCATCCCGGCGGGCCGGACGAGGAGAAATGGAAAATGTGGATTGATGACCTGAAGCTAGTGAACGTAAACCTTGTGCAAACCATCCGTGATTTCCCGCAGGATAAATGGGATGAACCAACAATTGACGAGCGTAAAAACGAACCCCGGACCAGTTATCAGGACCTGATTTACGGTTTCATTCAACATCAAATTTATCATGCCGGGCAGATAGCTTTACTGCTGCGGGTGATTAATGGATAAACTACAAATTTTGTCATGCTGCGGAACGAAGCATCTGCCTGCCGGATTATAGAAAAGTTTGCAGATGCTTCAACAAGTTCAGGATGACAAAATGGACTGAGTTTAATACTCCAGCTCCGTACAATTAAATCCGGCGTTAGCCATAAGGGTTTCTATATATCTTGGCGACAGATCATTTGATACTATACGCAAAATTTTATCGCAGTCTTCCAGGTCAATGTTCCAGTCACGTATGGATGACACGGCCGATAGCACCGGTTGTACTCTACTTACTTGCTCTGGTGCTGCTACGTCGGTTGAGAATATAAGTACGTTCATGATTGTGTGTGTGTTTAGTTTAGAAATTTAAAAAGCGGGGCATGCTGAGCTCGTCGAAGCATCGCGGGTAAAGGCGTTCGCTCGTCCTTCGACAAGCTCAGGATGACAGCCCCCTTTTAATTTTACTCTTCAGTTTTCTTCTCCCGGTCTTCAGCCTCAAACTGTTCCCAGGCTTGTTTAAACGGATGCTCGTCGTTACGGCCCCATGGCCCGCAGGCGCGATCACGCATTTTTTGTTTGAATTTTTCTTTTTGCTCGGGCGTCATGCTTCTAAAGCGTTCCTGCATTTTATGACGCATCCAGGGGTTACCTCCCCATGGGCCGCCACCCCAGGGGCCGCCGCGTTTACCGCGACCAAAGCCAAACAGTATTTTACATAGTATAAATATGCCCATGGCCTGCCAAAAGGTAATAACGCCCACGTGCAAAATATCGGGCAACAGGTTGTTCCAAAGCTGCATCACCACAAAGCTGATGAGCGATAAGAAGGCCGCTACCGCGATGGGTATAAAAATAAAACGGCCCTTAAAAAATATTCTTTTCATGTCTTTAATTTTTAATGTGTTATGATCTCCTGATATAATTGTTGCAACCTGTCGCGCAGATGCAAAACTGCGTATCGCTTGCGCGATACCAGCGTGTTTACATTTACCCCCGTCATCTCTGATATTTCCTGAAAGGTCATATCGTCCATCTCCTGCCAAATAAATACCTGCTTTTGTTCTTCGGGCAGCTCATCCAATGCGGTAAACAGTTGCTCCCAGAACAGGTTGCGCATGTATTCGGTCTCGGGTGTTGTTTCTTCGGGCATCAACAAATCTGCAAATACCGAAGTATCGTTGTCTTCGTCATCATTGCTGCCAAACAGGTCGTCAAGTAAACTTTCTGATTTCTTTTTATGCTTGTCGGTAATTTTATTCCTTGCCACTTTATACAGCCAGGCGCCTGTCTGCTCAATTGGTTCAGAATTTACCAGTGCGCTAAACTGGTACCACACATCCTGCAGAATGTCTTCAGCATCGGCATCATTTTTTACCCGCTTGCGGATAAAGCCGAGCAAGTTGTTACCATACGCCTTTATGGCGCTTAGTACATGGTTGTTTCTTTCTTCGGACATTAATGATGTAGCTATCAACTTTTTACTTGTTTAAAGGTAAAGACGATTCACACCTAAAAACATTTTAAAAAATTTTAATTTATTTTTTGTGATGCTGTTTTGACTATCAAAACCGCTATTTATTACAACTTGGCAAAATATTTGAATAAACATTAACGGCCCTCCCCATGGTTTGAGGCGAGCGATTTGTTGAGGATGGAGAGGGCCTCTTTAATAAGATAATGGCAAATAAAAAAACTTTGATTTTAGGCGCTACGCCCAATTCGGGCCGGTATGCTTACCTGGCTGCGCATCGGCTCACCGCCCATGGGCACCCCATTGTAAATGTAGGTTTAAAAACCGGCGAGGTGGCAGGCGTAGCCATTGAAAAGCCTGAGAAAATACATGACGATATTGACACCATTACGCTTTACGTAGGCCCCCAAAACCAGGAACCCCTGTACGATTATATTTTGGCTATCAGGCCTAAACGCATTATTTTTAACCCCGGTACCGAGAACGCAGAGCTGCAACGCATGGCTGATGCCGCGGGCATTGAAACGCAGTATGCCTGTACCTTGGTGTTGCTTTCTATTGGGGAGTATTAGCCCCCTAGCCCCTGAAGGGGGAACAATAGTTAAATATTTTGGATTGTCATTTCGACGAGGTACGAGGAGAAATCTTATACAATAATATGTTCTCGTATAAGATTTCTCGCTCTGCTCGAAATGACAGTTTCTATTATTATCATCACCCCACCAATTCACTCACAATCTTTGCCGACAACAAACACAACGGAATGCCACCGCCGGGGTGCACGCTGCCACCGCAGAAATACAGGTTTTTTATTTGTGCCGATTGATTGGCATGGCGCATAAACGCCGCGTATTTGTTGTTTGACGACGTGCCGTAAATAGAACCCTGGTATGATGACGTTTTACTTTCAATAATGCGCGGGTCCAAAATGCTTTCGCTGATGATAAGCTTGGCGACGTTTTCATTAAGCCGGCTGGATATTTTGGCGAGGATATTTTTACGGGCTTCCTCGATCAGCTTGTCCCAATCCTGCCCGGTATTGGCGGGGACATTGATCATTACAAACCAATTTTCGCAACCCGGGGGGGCGTCTTTCTCACGTAGTTTTGAGGTGATATTAAGGTACACCGTAGGGTCATGATAAATGGTTTTCTGGTTCCATATATGGTCGAACTCGGCCTGGTAATCGGCACTGAAAAAAATATTGTGCAGATCAAGCTTCGAAAACTTTTTACTGATGCCCCAATAAAACACCAGGGCCGAGCTGCTGCGCTCCTGCACCAAAACTTTCTGCGGATGCAGTTTGGGCTTATTGGCCAGCAGCTTATTGTAGGTAAACCAAATGTCCATGTTTGATACTACCACGTCGGCATCAACCTTTTCGCCTTTTACCTTTACGCCAGTAGCTTTGCCCCCGCTTATTATGATCTCATCAACCGGCGAACTGTAATTAAATTTAACGCCCAACCCGGTAGCCAATTTTACCAGCGAAGTAGCAATACTATACATGCCCTCGACAGGAAAATAAGCGCCATCATGCTTCTCCAGGTGCGGAATAACATTTAAAGTACCCGGCGCTTCATAAGGGTTCGAGCCGTTATAGGTAGCATAGCGGTCATAAAATTGCACCATACGCGGATCTGTAAACATGCTTTCATTAGCCTGGTGCATGGTGCGATCAGCATCTAGCTTACCAATATTAAGTAGGGCTTTAAAACCGGCTTTGGTAAACAGCGTTTTTAATCCGCCGAAAGGTTTTTGCAGAAAGACTGGGTTGGTGAGCTGATAAATAGTCTGGCTGTTGGCAGCTTGTTTTTCAAGCGATGTTGCAGGCTCAGTGGTGTGCGTGGTTATTTCCTTTGCAAACTTTTCGCGATCGGCATAGGCGGTAAACTTGGTGCCATCCTCATAAAAATATTTGCAGATCACATCCAGCTTCTGGTACTCGAAATATTTAGAAGGTTCTTTACCGGCCAGTTCAAATAGTTCATCAATATATTGCGGTAGGGTAAGCAAACTGGGCCCGGCATCAAAGCGAAAATTATTTTGTTTAATCTCGCTCAATTTACCTCCCGGCATCGCATTGGCCTCAAATACGTGTACTGCATAGCCCTTCACAGCCAGCCTTACGGCCGCTGCAATGCCCGCTATGCCCGCACCAATAATAACCGCTTTTTTGGATGACATGGTACAAATTTAATAAGCAAAGAAGGATTTTTTACGATCTAACTTCGCCATCGAGCAAAATGCGGCTTGATAAAATGAACCAACAAGCTTATGCAACATGCGCCTTTCTAAACTATTCTACGCTTCGTCGTGCACACCTTCAGCAATCTCTTCGATCATTTTTTTGTTAAATGCGGGCAGGTCATCAGGCCGGCGACTGGTTACCAGGCCATTGTCAACCACCACTTCTTCGTCCACCCACTCGGCGCCGGCATTTTTCAGGTCGGTTTGCAGCGATGGATATGAGGTAAGTTTACGGCCTTTCAGCATGCCGGTTTCAATCAATGTTTGCGGGCCGTGGCATATGGCAGCTACCGGTTTGCCCTCATCCAGAAATGCCGAGGCAAAAGCTACGGCCTCCTTATTCTGACGTAGTTTGTCGGGGTTAAGCACACCGCCGGGCAATACCAGCGCGTCATAATCATCGGGATCAGCTGCTGACAGTTCTTTATTTACATCAATTTCTATACCCCAGTTGGTATGGTCCCAGGCTTTTATGCTGCCGCTTTTTGGCGAGATGACCTCCACCGTTGCGCCGGCATTCTTCAATGCCTCAACCGGGCTGGTTAATTCCACTTGCTCAAATCCTTCTTCAGTAAGCACCGCTACTCTTTTATTATCCAAGGTTGCCATAATATTTATTTTTTAGGGTTATTAAAATTGTCTATTAATACTACAGGCTGTTTGGGCGTTGGTTTGTAAAATTTGAAAAAAGAGGGGTCCGGCTATTTATCGGTCAGTTTGAATTGTATAGCAATAGTGACATCTCCACTTACGTAACGACCTTTTTGTATGGCAGGCTTCCATTTCGGGCCTGATTTAAGTGCGCGTATCACTTCGTCTTCGCAGCCATAACCAATACCCTGCAATATTTTAAAATTGGTTGGCAGGCCGTCTTTGTTTATAGTAAACCGAAGCTTAACAAGGCCTTCAATATTATGATCAATAGCGGTTAAGGGGTAAATTACCGATCTTTTTATTTCCTGGATATATTTGCTTAATCCGCCTGCCACGTCGGGGTGTTTATTCACCTGGGTATAAAGCACACAAAAATCTTCCTGAGTAATGTTAAAGACCGGTATAACTTTTGGATGCTTGCGTACCGAACTGATTACAATGCTATCTTTTTCATTTACATCAACAGTTTTAGCAACCGGGAGGTAAATGGCTATATATCTGCTGCCTTTATTATAGTATTTAAGTGCCCTTTCAGGGGTTTGTATGGTGAGCGTATCATTGAACTTAATACCATTTATTTGAAAAAAGCCTGCGGTGTCTGTTGTACCGCCAAGTAATGCCTGGTGGTTTGCCAGATCATGTGTCTTTGAAAGCACGGCCATGTCAAATATAGGTTTACCATTGCTGTCGTAAACATAACCTCGCAAATTAATCGTATCTCTTTTTACCTTGTAAGTTTTTTGGGCGATGCTGTTTAAGCCGGAGAATAGCAGAAAAAAAATTAAAATATTTTTCATGGTTCAGGCATTCAAACCGTCACTGTTATTAATTCTGATACACAATCAGCATCGTTAAATCATCATTACCTGCAGGTTTAATGCCGTGGCTGCTGCCGGGTAAGGTCAGGATGGCATCGCCGGTGGTTACAGGGATAATTTTGCCGTTCATCTGTAAATAGCCATTGCCATTAAGGATGTAGTAGATCTCCTGCTCATCCTGCAAATGGTAGCCTATTGATGAGCCCGGATGCAATATACGCTTGCGAAAAACAATCTTATTGCCCTTAAAGCTTTTGAAAAACGGAAAAGCGGTGCTTTTACCACCTCCATTATGCGGGCCAACGTCTGCCGTCGCAATATCTTTTTCATGGTCCAGGATATAACCCGGGTCTTGTTGTTTGAAAGTAAAGGCAGCAAGCAAGATCAATGAAAATGCCAGCACGGTGATCAGGAACGTTGGGAGATGGAAGTTGATTTTCATAGCTGATTATTAGGTTACCGAAACAGTTCGATATATCAATTTATTTAACTCTTTTAACCTCACTCCCCCTTCAGGGGGCTAGGGGTTAACAACTCTCTGGCATTCTGTAAGGCGCTTTCGCCAATGTTATCGCCACTCAGCATCTTCGCAATTTCGTGCACGCGCTCATCCTGGTTTAGTTGTTTAATGCGGGTACGGGTGGTATCGGCTTCGTCGGCTTTGTAAACAAAATAGTGGCTTTGCCCTTTGCTGGCTATTTGCGGCAGGTGAGTAATGGTGATTACCTGCAGGTTATGGGCCAGTTGCTCCATGATCTGGCCTACCTTGTTGGCCACCTCGCCCGATACACCGGTATCTATCTCGTCAAAAATAATAGTCGGCAGCGCGGTATTTTTAGCGATGAGCGATTTGATGCTCAACATTAATCGCGACAGCTCACCGCCCGACGCTACCTTGCTCATCTCGGCCAGGGCATGGCCCTTATTAGCGCTAAACAAAAAGCGTACGGCATCGGCACCGTTATCTCCCAAACCATCAAATGCAGCGCTACGCCCGCTTTCAGCTAGTGGCGACAATTCAATTTTTAAAGCCGAATTGCCCATGCCCATCTCGGCAAGTGTACTCAGTACTTCAGCCTCAATAGTTGGTATAGCTTTCTGGCGATTTGCGGTTAATTGGCCGGCCAGTTGTTCCAATTCTTTTTTATCTGCCGATAGCTGCTGTTGCAGTTTTTCGATAGCTTCGTCGCCAAAAACGGCCTGTTGTATTTTGTCCGACAGGTCGTCCTGTAAAGCTAAAAGTTCCTGATTGGTGCTAACGCGATGTTTTTTTTGCAGGTTATAAATAATGCTCAATCGCTCGTTCACCTCGTTAGCGCGGGCCTCATCGGTAGCGGTGCGTTGCTCCAGGGTTTCTATTTCGGCAGCAATATCTTTCAGTTCAATAATACTGCTGTTTAACCGCTCCTGTAATTCTTCAATCTGCGGATTGTATTTAGTTAGCGCGCTAAGCTGGTGCGCTGCCTCGCGTAATTGCAGCAGGGCGGCTGTCTCGCTGTCGTGCATCAGGTGGTTGGCGGCTACAAGGTTGCGCTTTATCTCCTCGGCATTATTTAAAGCATAAAGCTCCTGCTCAAGCGACTCCTGCTCATCGGCAGCCAAGCCTGCTTTCTCCAGTTCATCAAACTGAAACTGGTAGTAATCCAGGTCGGCTTTTGCTTTTTCGCTTCCGTCAATAAGGTGCTGCAATCTGGCTGTCGACTTTTTATAAGCGCGAAATTTCGCCTGGTAATCGCCCAATAATCCGGGGTGCTTGGCAACCGAGTCGACCACCAGCAGCTGAAACAGCGGGTCATTGATCTCAAGCGTAGCATGCTGCGAGTGGATATCGATCAGCCTTTCGCCCAAAAGCTTCATGGCATTCAGGTTTACCGGCGTGTCGTTCACAAAAGCGCGCGACTTCCCATCGGCCGAGATCTCGCGACGCAAAACTGTCTCGGGCTCGTAATCCAGATCGTTGTCCTCAAAAAAATCTTTTAAATTAAAATCAGCAATCCTGAATGTGCCTTCAATGACACATTTTTTTTGCTGATTGAAAAAATACCGGCTCTCTGCCCGCTGACCCAATATTAGCGACAGCGCACCCAAAATAATCGACTTACCCGCACCGGTTTCGCCGGTCATGATGTTAAGGCCCTTGTCAAAGCCAATCTCCAGGTTATCAATAAGTGCGTAATTGCTTATACTTAGTTTTTGAAGCATAGGTGCGTATGGTATTGTTGTGCGACTAAATTACGAATTACCGCTTATCATCGGCACAAAAGTATCAAAACAAAAAAGAGGGTTGCCCCTCTTTTACTTACTAACTAAATTTAACTGATCTCGAACAACTGTGATGGTTTGTCCGTCCGCTCTGGGTATAAGACAAAGCCAGGCAGGCGGACAAACTCTTTATTCGCTGATATGATTTTCAGAGTCGGATTTTTCTTTCGGCTCAACTTTCTCTTTTACCTCTTTCTTTTCTATCTGGTCTTTAATGGCTTTGGTTTCTGCTTTTCGGGCTTTTTCTTTTTCCAGTTTGGCTTTCTGCATGCTTTTAATAGCCTCTTGCCGGTCGGCGTGTTGTTTTTTTATCGCCTCTTTAAAAGCCGTTGATTTGGGCGATATACCAACCGGTATGTTCACTCCATTTAATTTAACAGAAACCTCGCCGGTTGAGTCTGCATAACTCATGCCCATATTCTCCATACTTTTTTCAAACTCCGGGCTGTCGAAATACTTATCCATATCCTCGAATGTTTTCTCAAATTCGGGGCTATCATAATATTTGGTCATCTCCTCAATACTTTTCTTGAATTCCGGGCTGTCATAACCTTTAGTCATCTCTTCGAGGGTCTTTTTAAACTTTGGCGTGTTAAATTGCTTTGCAAGCTTTGCGCCATCTCGGGCCATGGCTTTCACCTGCCTTTTTAAGTCGGGGCTGCTATAGTACTTAGTCATGTTTTCGACGTATTTCTTAAACTCAGGCGAGTTAAATTGCTTAGCAAACTTCTCACCATTTTTCGCCATAGCCATAACATGGTGTTTCCAGGCATCGCTGCTGTAATACTGGCGCATGGCTTTAAACTGGTTGGTGTCGCCCCGCGACACGGTGAAGTTGCCGAAAGTACCTTTGTTAAAGAAAGCACTCCTGTCATCCACCGGCAAATCATTTACCGAGTTATATTCGGTTTTTACACCGTTCTCATCCTCAATTACAATTTTGTATTTTTTGCCTTTAATAATGGTATCGGCAGCAGCTTTGGTGGTGTCAATAACATACTTAATATTCAAATGCTTTTTAGGGCTAACCCTAGGGGCAGGCGGTTTAGGTGCCGCAGGCGGCTCGGGCGCGCTCATAGCTTTGGCTATCATGCGTATGGCCGGGGCGTTTTTAATAATTACTTTTCCATCTTTAATTTCAGGATTTAGCCAGGCCACGCTGGTAATGCTGAAGGTAAGCGCCAGCAGTGTAATTAACACCGGGCGTATATTTACGGTATGTGTTTTAGTTTTCATGATACGTTCAATTCGGTTTAATAATGCATACTTTTTGGTAGTAGCGGCAAGGGCCAGTTGCCATTGGTATTGTTTATTCTCCTCGAGTTTTAATAACGCTTGTGCGTAAATGAACGGACTACCGCTAACGCGCACAACTATATCGTCGCAGCAGTTTTCTCTTTCTTCATTAATAAACCGGCCAACCAGCCTGGCAAACGGATTAAAAAACAACAGGATGCTAATAACCTGCTGAATAAAGTTTAACAGATAATCGTTTCGCTTAACGTGGGCCAGCTCGTGCAGCAGCACAGCCTCAACCTCATGGGTAGTTAAGTGACAGGTTATGGATACCGGCATCAGGATTATTGGTTTAATAAAACCAGTAATGCAGGGCACATCCACCCACTCGCTAAAAACTGCCTGTACACGTTTGCCCAACTGCAGCGACTGCGCAAGCCGCTGCACCGTATGGTCAAAACCAGCGTCGGTAATATTTTGGCGAATGCGGTAAATGTTGTTCCAGGCCAGCGCGAGCCGCAGCGTATTAAACACCACACCCACAACGTAAAGCATAGTAAGCCAGGGCATATAGCCCGAAACGGTGAAGTATAGCCGGTTAGCCGGCGCCGCAACCTGGCTCATAACCGCCGGCAAAGCCAGCGGCGACATACGCAGCGCCGTTGTGGAAAGCCAGTTGTATTGGTTAGCCTCATTAAACAGCGTTACCACAAACCAACCCAGCATAAACAGCAGTGCGCCATAGCTTACCCGGTACTTTAGCACGGCACTGCGTCCGCCAAAAGCCAGCATAAACAACCTTAGCGCTATAAAGACAATTAACCCCTGCCACAACGAGTGGATAATGGTGATCCCTAAAACCTGACTTATGTTATACAACAGATTCTGCATGGTGCTTCATTTTTAGTTCATAGTCCATAGTCGATAGTCCATGGTTGGTTTTTGTTTAATTTAGGTTTGAAAATTAGCCCTCGCCCGGCAACTATCGTCTATGGACTATCGACTATGGACTTTTTTCCTATTCTTCAAATTGTTTTAAGTACTGCTTTATCGCATCAATCTCGTCAGACGATGCGCGGTGTTTGCCCAGAGCCTGGATCACCAGGTTGGCGGTTGAGCCTTTGAAAACCGTATCCATCAGCTTGTCAAGCGCGCTGGTTTGCGCCTGCTCTCTGGTTATTAATGCCCGGTACACATGTGTTTTGGTTGTCGTGTCGCGCTCCACTAAACCTTTGTCGGCCATTATTTGCATTAACTTAAGGGTAGTGGTATAACCGGCGTCCTTGTTTTGGGATAGCTCCTCATGCACGTCGCGAACGGTACATTGGCCCAAATTCCAGATCACCTGTAATATCTCTAACTCGCTTTCTGTCGGTTTCAATTCCATAATTCTGCTCTTCTACGAATATCTTCGTACAAAGATGTACGATAATTTTCGTAGATGCAAGAAAAAGTGAACTTTTTTTGTGATTAGTGGTTGGAGGTTAGTTTTAAAGATTATTTGTTGAAGGTTAAAGATTAGTTGGTTAGTGAGGAATAGGCTAAGCGCCCAAGAGTTTTCGTGTTAGCCATAAGCATACCGCCTGCGGCAGCAAGGGGAGTATTTTTATTGCCTTTAACACGTTGCGGAAACGAAGCAATCTCTATACAGGACATTCACATATCTATGTCTGTTAACCACAAGCGAAACGCCTGCGGCAGCAGTAGGGACAAAACAAAGCTTGATAAACTAATAGGTTGAGTGCCAACGCCGCATCATGCCAATGTAACGGGCTATGTCAATTGTGTATTCACTTTTTTTACAGGTTGAACAACACAGAGGACATACTTATTATTAAAATCATTTCCGTTATCATTCTCTATAATAAGTTTTATAATAAGCGGAACACTCGATAATTTTAAAGACTTAAATAATTGAACACTAATATTTTTTTGATATTTGTTAATACTTTGGAAAATTGGCTTTTCACCGTCCGCTCGCAAACATGGACAATCAATAGTAAAAAAAATCTCGAGTTTGGTTTTGTTTGCAAATATCATCTGATCATTGCGAGGAGTATTTACTGTGTCCAGTAAATAATAAATCGTGTCTTTTTTAATATGTTGTGCTAATACTTGGCTAACCCATCCAAAGATGCAAAAAGCCATTAATGCAATAATTATTGTTGTTTTCATAATTAATGTGTCGGGCATCCTTGCCCGCTTATTGGGTTCAGCACTTGATAGAATCAACACGTCGATAGTGCCTACTATGGTATTACTGAATAATGCCCATTATTTCGTTTTCCTCTTCATACATCGTAACGCGGTTGAAAATCTCAATATTATTACCATTTTAAAAAATTCCTGCAACTGATCTGACAAGGTAAATGCTAAGGTGCCCGTTATTAATCCTAAATACCTTATAATACCTATTAAGTTTATTTATTATTTATTTTGAAAAGTATAAAATATCTATCAAACGCATATAATACGTTTATATCTTCAAATCCGCTTTTGTACAATACTTTTTGAGAGGATTTATGTTCTTTATCAGTAACAGCGTATAGTTCAGTTAAGCCCGCTTCATTAAAAGCAAAATCAACTAATGCCTTAGCTATTTCTGTTGCTATACCTTTGCCCCAGTATTTACGATGCAAAATGTAACCTAATTCAATAATCTCGACGCCTGACGATCGTGCCAGCATACAGGTACCTACAAAACCTTGGTCTTCCTTGCTGATGATGGCCCATCTACCAAGCAATGGGTTAATTTTATAATCCATTAATGTTTGCTGAAAGATCCTTTTCGTTTCCTCCGGCGTAGCTGGTGTTGTATAGCGATTTACACGGGTATCGGCTTTAAGCTGCAGTACAAACTGTTCTTCATTGGCCGTAAACTCTCGGACAATTAGTCTTTTCGTTTCCAAAATCACTTGGGGACCGATAGCTTTCTTTAACATGGGCACGAAAATTTATGATAAATCAGCTATTTGGGCCGCCGCATATATCGAATAGCTTATTGAGCGCTTTAAACTGTAACCTTTGGTCCTGGTCAATATCCATTCTTTCGATAACCCGTAACTGATCATCAGATAAGTATTCTTTATAAAAGCGGAAAAACTCTGTTGTTAAAATATTCGCCATATTCGATTTTAAAGAAGGTTACAACTGATGTTGTTTTTCGCGATTTCAATACAAACTATCTACCGGTGCTATTAATTTTGCTGCATGTTTTTTCCAAACAACCTTAATTTCAAGCCCAGTTCAAACGCCCCGTTAGTATAATTACTAAGCTGACCGGTTTCCAGGTTATAGCTAAAATTAAGCGCATAAGTTTCCTGATCGAATCCGAAGCCAACGCCCATAGTTCTGCTGGTATGGTAAATACCTTGTAAATACAAGCCGTAATCTTTAAGCGTAAAGTTAAACCCGACATCTACAATATCATCATATCCTTTTACGATACGGTAAGCAGCTAGAGGCTCCAGAATAAAACCACGCTCATCACCCTTGAGCGGAAATTTGTAACTGGCTATCCCGATAAATACCAGTTTGTCAGCATCAAACCGGCTATCTGACGTCTTAAAAAAAGCCGATTTAAGATTGGGTAAAGCGCCGTCAATCGTCAAGCTTTCGCTAGTATAGGCTATACCGAAGTCTCCGTCTACATAAGGTTTCAGCATATTGTATTGCGCTACTTGCACATCAGTAACATCACCGTTGATCTTATTATAATCTACTCGCGAATCATTCACTCCCAATGAAAGGCCGAAGCTCAGATGTTCATTATTGGCGCTTAAAGGCAAATGGTAAGCATAAGTACCCATCACCCGTGTAGAACGGATCAGACCTGATTGATCGTCATTGACACTAAGCCCCAAACCAACTTTATCTGCTGGCTGAAAATCGGCTGTAAAAGAAGACGTTTTAGGCGTACCGGGAAAGTTGCTCCACTGCTGGCGATAATTTAAGTTAAGATTTAACCCTTTGTTTAGACCGGCCATTGCCGGGTTATAAATGTATTTATTTTGAAAATACATGGTCTGAAAGGGGTTAAGCTGTGCCCGAGTGTGTAAAGCCGCGCTTATCAGCAGTAGCGTGACTACAGCTTTTTTAAAGGTATCTTTGAAATATTTTGGAGCCTGATTCTTCATATTACTCGTCATTTCTGTGTCTTTTGATTTTTTTAAATCTCTTTTAATGTGGATGGTTAATGGCTCCGTAGAATGGTTATAAATCCTTTAAATGAGGGGTGTCCCTCACCCAGATCAACCGTGTAGTAATAAGTGCCTTGTGCCAGTGGTGCGCCTCGTAACGTGGCGTCCCAATCGTTATTATAGCCGTGTTTACTAAATATGACTCTGCCGCCCTTGTCATAAACAGTTACGTTATTATTCGGATAAAGTTGTATATCCTGAATCACCCAGTTATCGTTTTTACCATCACCATTAGGCGTAAGGATGTTGGTAGCCGTTACACTAACCGGCGCAATACCGCGATAAACGTTGATAGTATAAGTATTTTTGGTTATGCCATCCTGCGCGGTTACTACCAGTGTAATAGAATTATCACCCACATTCAGCGGGATGCTAAACGATGGACTGCCATTGGCAGTATTTGAACCATTGATTTTTACTGCTGCAGTAGCATCAAATGCAGGTGTTAATCTGATTTGATCAACCATGTTTTCAACCGAAACCTTATAAGTAAACGTGCCGGTAGCAAAAGATGGTGACAGTGTACCCGAGCTTGTGGCCAGACTATTCAGACTAGCATTAGTTAATGGGATAACGGTTAAAGTGCCCGGAATATAGGTGAAACTATAATTCGCTGATGCGCCACCGCCCGCTGTAATGACATAGTTGCCGGGTGCTGAGATAGCTGAGGCTGTTGTATTGGCTGAAGGCACAGTGGTTAATTTAGAAGCATCATCGCCGTTTACAAAGCCACTATAAGTAACCATAAGTGCCGGATTTGTTACACCAAAATTGCGGCTTTTGTTTTCCGCGGTAACCGTTAAATTGGCCTTGGTAATTGTTAAAGTACCCGGAACATATACAATAGTATAGTTAGGAATAACGGCGCCGGTTATAGTTATCGGGTAATTACCCGCTGCGGAGCCTGCCGTTGCGGTTGTACTGATGATAGGTTGGGTTGTTAAACTGTTACTGTTATCGGTGCCTGTAAAACCACTGTACGTAACAGTCAATACCGGATTGGCCGAACCATAAACCTTACTCTTATTTTCGACTGTTATAGTTAACGTTTTTGAACTAATAATTAAGTTAGCATCGTTAAAGCTCAATGTATAGTTATTACTTAATGCCAATGTACCTTGCTTAATGGCATATGTACCTGCCGCTTCGCCCGCTTCGCGATTTAGGCTGCCGGTAAAGGCATCACCTGTTTTCAATGTACCCATGGTTATTTTATAAGTAAGCGCAGGGTCGGCGTCGCCAAAAATCTTGCTTTTTGCATCGGCAGTTACAGTGACAGATCGTGTACCGATAGTTAACTTTGCACCAGTGTAATTAAGTGTGTAGTTACCGCTTAGCGCTAAGGTACCTTGATTGATATTATAGTTGCCAACGTTCTCACCTGGTGCACGGGTTAATGAACCTGTAAAGCTGTCGCCTGATACCAATGCCGGACTAAAACCATAGTTCAGCGCAGGTTCTGTATCACCGTAGGTTTTGCTTTGGGCATTGGCGGTGACATCGATCGATTTCTTGCCGATTGCTAAATCTGCGCCCGCATAGTTTAAGATATAGTTATTGTTTAGTGCAAGACTGCCTTGATTGATCGCATAAGTACCTGCGCTCTCGCCGGGTGCCCTGGTTAAGCTGCCGGTGAAGCTGTCGCCTGTTGCCAATGCCGGACTGAAACCATAGGTCAGTGCAGGGTCTGCATCACCATAAGTTTTGCTTTGGGCGTTGGCCGTTACAGCGATAGTTTTCCTACCAACGGCTAAGTCTGCACCAGTGTAATTTATGCTGTAATTCGCACCCAAAGTTACCGTCCCCTGATTAATGGCATAAGTGCCAACATTTTCACCAATCGCGCGGGTTAATGACCCGCTGAAAGCGTCGCCGGTTATTAGGGCCGGAGCGAACGTATAAGTCAGCGCCGGATCTGCATCACCATAAGTTTTGCTTTGGGCGTTGGCCGTTACAGCGATAGTTTTCCTACCGACGGTTAAGTCTGCACCAGTGTAATTTATGCTGTAATTCGCACCCAAAGTCACTGTTCCCTGGTTAATGGC
>Ga0153956_1002082_pt1 | contig 15545 bp, 9 predicted proteins | sample TSFL040MetaG_FD_104704 | JGI IMG/M metagenome (GOLD analysis project Ga0153956, IMG submission 104704) | Attine ant fungus gardens microbial communities from Florida, USA - TSFL040 MetaG | ecosystem: Host-associated > Fungi > Mycelium > Unclassified | place: USA: Florida, Wekiwa Springs... | reverse complement strand
TGCGCATGCAGGAGCCCAGGGCCTCAAGCCGTATCGCCCGTGGTTCTGGGCTCCTGCCTTCGCAGGAGCACGGGGGTCTTGGCGTCGGTCACCCGCCCTGCGCCGAATGTCGATCGGCCCTAGCTAACCGAGGCCGAATGGAGCCGGAAGGGGCGCTGCCCCTTCCGGCTCCACCGGTCTTCGCCGGCGGGATCACCCCATCGTGGGGATGACGAAGACGTTTTCGCCGGTGGGGGAGCCGTCGGGCCAGCGCTGCGTCACCGTCTTGACCCTGGTCCAGAACTTGACGCCCTCGGCGCCGTACTGGTTGGTGTCGCCGAAGCCCGAGCGCTTCCAGCCGCCGAACGTGTGATAGCTGACCGGCACCGGGATCGGTACGTTGATACCGACCATGCCGACCTCGACGCACCCGGCGAATTCGCGCGCGGCGTGGCCGTTGCGGGTGAAGATCGCCACGCCGTTGCCGTACTGATGCTTCGAGGGCAGCGCCACGGCTTCCTCGAAATCCTTCGCGCGGACCATTTGCAGGACGGGGCCGAAGATTTCCTCGCGATAGCTCTCCATGTCGGTGGTGACATGATCGAACAGCGACGGGCCGATGAAGAAACCCTGTTCGTAACCTTGCAGCGCGAAGCCGCGGCCGTCGACCACCAACTCGGCGCCCTCGTCGACGCCCTTCCGGATCCAGCCTTCGATGCGCTTGCGGTGCTCGGCGGTGACGACCGGGCCGTAATGCGCCTCGGCATCGGTCGAGACGCCGACTTTGAGCGCGGTGATCGCCGGGATCAGCTTCTCGCGCAAGGCATGCGCGGTCTTGTCGCCGACCGGCACCACCACGGGGAGCGCCATGCAGCGCTCGCCCGCCGAGCCGAAAGCGGCGCCGGCGAGATCGTTCACCACCTGATCGAGATCGGCGTCGGGCATGACGATGCCATGGTTCTTGGCCCCGCCCATCGCCTGGACGCGCTTGCCCGCGGCGGTGCCGCGCTTGTACACATAATGGGCGATATCCGAGGAGCCGACGAAGCTGACCGCGGCGATGTCGGGATGGTCGAGGATCGCGTCGACCATTTCCTTGTCGCCGTTGACCACTTGCAGGATGCCCTCGGGCAGGCCGGCCTCGACCATCAGTTCGGCGAGCCGCATCGGCACCGAGGGGTCGCGCTCCGAGGGCTTGAGGATGAAGGCGTTGCCGCAGGCGATGGCGATGCCGAACATCCACATCGGGATCATCGCCGGGAAGTTGAACGGGGTGATCCCCGCGCCGATCCCCAGCGGCTGGCGCATCGAATAGACGTCGATCCCGGGGCCGGCGCCGTGGGTGTATTCACCCTTCTGCACCTCCGGAATGCCGCAGGCATATTCGATCACCTCCAGCCCGCGCTGCACGTCGCCGCGCGCGTCGGCGACCACCTTGCCGTGCTCCGACGACAGCAGCCGGGCGAGTTCGTCCATATTGGCCTCGACCAGATCGCGGAACTTGAACATCACCCGCGCCCGGCGCTGCGGGTTGGTCAGCGCCCAGGCCGGCTGCGCCGCCTTCGCCGCCACCACCGCGCGATCGAGCGCCGCCTTGTCGCCGAGCGCCACTTTCGCCTGCACCTCGCCCGTGTTGGGATCGAACACGTCATGGCTACGCCCGGCGCCGCCGCCCGAATGGCCGACGATATGATGATCGATGGTGCGCATGATTTTTCTCCCTGAATTTGGCTCGAACTAGCGGATGAAAACGATGATTTCTTGTTGCTTGACATTCTGATATTTCAGAGTGATATTAGTCGAAACCGATGAGCTTGTGCAACTCCATTTCGGGGATGGCGGCCCACGGGCTTCACTGGGGTGAGGGGGCAATGTTCTCGACAGTCGATCACGGCAATTTGTCAGCACGTCGGACCGTCATGCCGTGTTGAAACTGGCCGTGTTGGCCGACGATCTCACCGGCGGCATGATCATCGCGAGCAAGCTGGAGGAATCAGGCGTCGTTTGCCCGCTCGTGACCGACGTGTCCCAGCTCGCCGATATGGCGACGCCGCCGACCGCGCTAGTGCTCGCGCGCAAGATCCGGTTCATTCCCGCACAGGCGGCGCAGGAAGAGGCGCGCTGCGCCGCCGAGGCCTTCAAGAGGCTAGGGGCAGCCACCATCTATTACAAATACAGCGCGCTGTTCGATTCGACCGATGCGGGCAACATCGGCCCTGTCGCCGAGTCGCTGCTCGACGCGACGGGAGCAACCAGGACGCTGTTCTGCCCCGCTTATATCGATCGCGGCGTCACTGTCTATAAGGGCCATCTTTTCGTCCATTCCACACTTGCCAGCGACACCTACAAGCGGTTCGACCCGGTAAGCCCGGCGCTCACGTCCGACGTGGTGACGCGCTTGCGCGCCCAAACCGGCCGCAAGGTCGATCTGCTCGATCATCAGATGCTCGCGGACGATGCCCCCGGGCGCGACGCATTCGCGGACAAGGCCGCTTGTCCCTTCTGGGTCGCCGATGCGATCGACGCCGCCGACGTCGCGCGCATCGCCTCGATCGCGCGCGACTGGGCGCTTGTCACCGGCGGCGATTCGCTGCCCCCGGCGATCATCATGGAGCACCGCGGCGACGCCCCGCGCGAAAGGGGCAGCGGCAGCCGATTGCTGGCCGGCACGCCGGGGCATGAAGCCGTGCTCGCCGGGAGTTGCGGACAGAATACCATCCAGCAGCTCGATGCCTTTGCAGAACGCCACCCGGTCTGGCGGATCGATCTGGCCCGCGATGGCGACAACGGTACCCTGGTGAAAGAGATCGGCGACTGGGCCGCCGCTCATCTTCCCGGCGGGCCGATCGCCGTCGCGACGACGGCCGATCCCGACGGGGTCGCGGCGGCGCAGGCGCGCTATGGCCGCGAGGGCGCGTCGATGCGCGCGGACCGCCTGATGGCCGCCGTCGCCGTCGCGCTTCGCGGTCTCGGCGTCCGCAAGTTCGCGATCGCCGGCGGGGAAACATCCGGCGCGATCCTGACGGCGCTCGGCGCCCGGCGGCTCGAGGTCGCGGGCTACGACCAGCAATTGTACGGCGGATATTGCCTGAATCGCGAGGATATCCCGACGTCGTTCGTCCTCAAGCCGGGAGGCATGGGGGCCGACGATTTCTTCTTCAGTGCATTGGAACGCATGCGCGCCGCCGAGCGCGATGCGATCGCAGCTTGAGGTGATGAGCATGACATCCGAAAAGACGGCTCGCGCGGAACTCGCCAAGGCCTATCATAAAGTCGTCGACCTGCGCCTGACCGAGCAATCGTCCGGCAATCTCAGCCTGCGCTTCGGCGAGGGCATGCTGATCTCGCCCACCGGCGCCTCCTCCGACACGATCAATGAGGACGCATTGGTCTATGTCGGCCCTGACGGAAGCTGGGACGCGGGGCAGACCCCGTCGAGCGAATGGCAGCTTCACGCCCGTATCTATCAGCAATCGGCCAAGACGAATGCGGTGGTCCACACCCATTCCGACCATTGCGTCGCGGTGGCTTGCCACTGCAAGTCGCTCCCCGGCTTCCATTACATGGTGGGCGTGTTCGGCGGCACGGACGTTCCCTGCGTGCCCTATTCGACCTACGGCAGCGAGAAGCTCGCCCGGGACGTGGCGAAAGCGCTCGAGGACCGCTCTGCCTGCCTGATGGGCAATCACGGCGCCACCGCGCGCGGAGCAGACATGGCGACCGCGATCATGTTTGCCCACCGCCTCGAAATATCGTGCCGGCATTACGTGCTTTCGAGCCTGCTCGGCGAGCCGCGGCTGCTGACGGACGATGACTGGAAGGCGTGGCGCGAGCGCGTGGCGGTGCGAGGGTACGGGCAATAAACCCCCAATCCCTCCCCGCCACCCCGTCAACGACGATCGGGCCGCACCGCCGCAGGATAAAGGACATGGCGACGATGAATCCGCTTTCGGGCAATCGAGACGGCAATTCTCCGGCACGAGAGCGGCTTTCGAAAGCGGCTGTCGATGCGCACGCGCTCGCCTTGCGGCGCAGCGTGGTGGCCATGATCCAAAAGGTGCGGGTCGGCTATCTGCTGCAAGGCCTGGGAGCAGCCGATATTTTCGCGACGCTGTTCTTCTCCGAAATGCGCTACCGTCCGGACGAACCCGCATGGCGGGAACGCGATCGCTTCATCCTTTCGACCGCCCACAACACCGCCGTGTTCTACGCGACACTGGCGCATGCCGGCTATTTCCCGGTCGACCGCCTCACCGATTATACCGATGACGGATCGCCGCTGGAGGTCAACGCATCGGAACGCGTGGGGCCGATGGTGGAAGCGACCTGCGGCTCGCTCGGGCAAGGCCTGTCGGTCGCGGTGGGCATGGCACTGGCGCTTCGTCATCGCGGGTCGGGCGCGCGCGTCTATATCGTCCTCGGCGACGGCGAGTTGCAGGAAGGCCAAATCTGGGAAGCCGCGCTGTCCGCAGGCAGCTATGGCCTGGATAATCTGTGCGTCATCGTCGATCGCAACCACCTGCAAGTCGAAGGGCATACCGACGACGTGCTGCGATTGAATTCGATTCCCGACAAATTCGCCGCGTTCGATTGGGGCGTCGCCGAAGTGAACGGCAATGACAGCGGGGCGCTGCTCACCGCGCTGGCGCAGGCGCGCGCCTGCCGGGGCAAGCCGTTCCTGATCAATGCGCTGACCGTTCCCGGCGCGGGCGTCCCTTTTCTCGAAGGGCAGATGAGCCATGTGGCCTTGCTGACGCCCGATGAAGCCGACCGCGCGAACGCCTGCCTGGAAAGGATCGCGCCATGAACACGATAGCCGCGGAAGGGCTGGGCGGCTTCGCCGATACCCGCCATGTCTCCACCACCTCGCTGGGTGTGCGATCATATGGCCGCGCGCTTCTCGCGGCAGCCGAGGCGGACGACCGCATCGTCTGCCTGGGCGCCGATCTCAGCCAGACCACGCAGACCGATCTGTTCCGCGACGAACTGCCCGACCGCTTCTTCATGATGGGGATTCAGGAAGCGCACATGATCGGCGCGGCTGGCGGCATGGCGCGGAGCGGGCTGATCCCGTTCTGCCACAGTTTCTGCGTGTTCATCACGCGGCGCGCCTACGATCAGGTCGCGATGCAGGCGGCCTATCCCGACCTGCCCGTCAAGCTGGTCGGCTTCCTTCCCGGCCTGGCGACCGAACTCGGCCCGTCGCATCAGGCGATCGACGATGTGGCCTTGATGCGCGCACTTCCCAACATGGTGGTGCTGGAGCCGAGCGGGCCTGAACAGATCGGCGCCGCGGTCGCCGCGGCGATCGAGCATCCCGGTCCCGTCTATCTGCGGCTGATGGCCAGATCGAAGCAGCCCGATCGCGATATCCCGCTCGCGCCGCTGACGATAGGCAAGGGCCAGATCCTGCGCCGGGGCGGTGACATCGCGATCATTGCGGCAGGCATCATGGTGGAAAAGGCCGAAGCGGCCGCCAACGCCCTTGCTCAAGCCGGGGTCGGCGCAACCGTCGTCAACATGGCCAGCCTGAAGCCGATCGACGAAGCGCTGGTGATCGAACTCGCCGAGACCCATCGCGCGATCCTCACCGCCGAAAATCATTCGAAAATAGGCGGTCTCGGCGCCGCCGTCACCGATGTCGTCGCGCGCCACCGACTTCCCGCGGCGTTCGCGATGGCCGCGATCGACGACAGCTTCTCGGAAGGCGCCGGCCTTCCCTATCTTCTGGATAAATGCGGCCTGACCGCGCCTGCGCTGACGCGAGCCGCGCTCGCCTTGCACGCGCGGGCCGGGGGCTGATCTTCCTTCATCGCACGCACCCGAGCGGGCCAGGCAATGCGGAGCACAATTATGCGCGACTACCTCAAATTCTATATCGACGGCGAATGGGTGGAGCCTGTCGAGGCCAGGCGACTGGAGGTCGTCAACCCCGCGACCGAGCAAGTCGCCGGTCTCATCTCGATCGGATCGACGGCCGATGTCGACAGGGCGGTAGCCGCGGCGCGGCGGGCGTTCGCGCATTATTCCCAAACCAGTCGGGCGGATCGCATGGCGCTGCTGGCAAGCATCATCGCCGAATATGAGAAGCGCTACGACGATTTCGCCGATGCCGTCACCGAGGAGATGGGCGCGCCGATAACGCTGGCCCGCAACGTCCATGCCGCAATGGGACTTTCCCATTTGAAGACTGCGCTGGCCATCCTCGGGACATTCTCGTTCGAGGAAGATCGCGGGCCGACCAGGATCGTCAAGGAGCCGATCGGCGTGTGCGGCCTCATCACGCCGTGGAACTGGCCGCTCAATCAGATTGCGTGCAAGGTCGCACCGGCGCTCGCCACCGGCTGCACGATGGTCCTCAAGCCATCGGAGGTCGCTCCCTTCTCGGCCCAGATCTGGACCGAGGTTCTGGATGCCGCCGGTGTTCCCGCCGGCGTGTTCAATCTGGCCAACGGCGACGGCCCCGGCGTGGGAACGGCGATTTCGTCGCATCCCGATATCGACATGGTTTCCTTCACCGGCTCGACCCGCGCCGGGGTGGAAGTCGCGCGGGCAGCGGCCCCCACGGTCAAGCGCGTCGCGCAGGAACTGGGCGGCAAGTCGCCCAACATCATTCTCGACGACGCCGACTTCGCCAATGCCGTGGCGAGCGGCGTGCGGCTGATGATGAACAACGCCGGGCAATCGTGCAACGCGCCGTCGCGCATGCTCGTCCCGCAATCGAAGCTCGCCGAAGCGATCACCGTCGCGCGCGCCACGGCGGAGAGCATCTCGGTGGGCGATCCGCGTGGCGACGCCCAGATGGGTCCCGTCGTCTCCGAGTTGCAATGGAACCGGATCCAGCGCCAGATCCAGGCGGGCATCGGCGAAGGCGCGACGCTGGTGACGGGCGGCGTCGGACGCCCCGAGGGGCTGGATACCGGCTATTTCGTCAAGCCCACCATCTTCACCGACGTCACCGGCGACATGGCGATCGTCAGGGAAGAGATTTTCGGGCCGGTCCTCGTCATCCTCACCTACCGGACCGTCGATGAGGCGATCGCCATCGCCAACGACACCGAATACGGCCTTGCCGGCTACGTCTCGGGCGGGGACGCGGCCCGCACCCGCGACGTCGCCTCCCGAATCCGCGCCGGCCAGGTGGTGATCAACAGCGTGACGCGCGAGCATGGCGCGCCCTTCGGCGGCTACAAGCGTAGCGGCAACGGGCGCGAATGGGGCGATTACGGGTTCCTCGAATATCTCGAGGTGAAATCGCTGTTCGGCTACACGCCCGCGTAATCCGCCCCTGCCCCGTCCCCCCGGAATCATGGAAGCGAGAGACACGATGCCCTTCATCAACATCAAGGTTGCGGAAGCCGCATTGAGCGCCGCTCAGAAAGAGGAGATCGTCGCTCGCGTCACCGCGATGATGGCGGACTATCTTTCCGAGGCGGCACGGGCGCACACCATGGTGCTGATCGAGGAAGTGAAGGACGGCGGCTATGGCCGGGCGGGCAGCGTCTTCGTCGTCCCCGAGGAACGCCGGGCGAGCAACCGCTGACGCATTGCCAATCCCAGAAACGGAGCCGCCGGTGAAGAAACTGATCAACGATCCGCTGGACGTCATGCCGCAAATGCTGGCGGGCATGGCCAGGATGGACAGCCATGTCGATCTGCTGCCGGGCTTCAATGTCCTGGTCCGCAGCGATCTCGACAGTTTCCGTGCGGCGGGCAAGGTGGCGCTGATTTCGGGCGGCGGCTCCGGGCACGAGCCCGCGCACGGCGGCTATGTCGGCGGCGGCATGCTGACCGCCGCCGTCGTGGGCGACGTGTTCACCTCGCCCGGCACCGATCAGGTGCTGGCAGTGATCCGCGCCGTGACGGGCGATGCCGGTGCCTTGCTGATCGTCAAGAATTACACCGGCGACCGGCTCAACTTCGGGCTGGCGGCGGAGATCGCGCGCGCCAAGGGGCTGAAGGTGACGATGGTCATCGTCGCGGACGACGTCGCTCTGGCCGACCAAGACGATGCCGCGCAAAATCGTGGGATCGCCGGAACACTGTTCGTTCATAAACTAGCCGGCGCCGCCGCGGAATCGGGCGCCTCGCTCGACGAGGTTGTACGCGTGGCGCAGGCGGCATGCCGGAACTTGGCGTCGATGGGCGTCGGCCTGTCGGCATGCGTGACCTTGATCAACTGGCCGAGCGCATCGTAATCGTAAGTGCGCGAACGTTGTGAATGTTGAGGGTGTCGCGAGGATCGCGCGCGGGCCGAAGGTGGCGAAGGTGGCGCGGAAACGAGAATCGCGAGGGCAAATTCTCGCGCCGCCGCCAGGCGCGCGGGTGCCGCAGGATCGACCGAATCAAAGAGCCGAGGGCGACGCTAGCACAAGGCCGGGCTTGTAGGACAGCCCCGGGTCGCGGCGCGGCGAACGCGACGGCCGCATCTCTTCGCGCCCCATTCTCGGCGGCCTTCACCGCCGATATTCGCGCACGCCGCCGAAATGAGGTTTTTGGAAGGGACAAGCTGCGAGCCACTGCCCCACTCGCCGCACCACCAGTTCAATGCGACACCGCACCGCGACGATCGCCAAGATCAGATGGCCGAGGGCTTACGCGACACCCCAGATCAGGACGCGCATCGCGTGCGCCAGCTCACGCTCCACATCCTCGATCGCCATGCCGAGCTGCGCGCCGATCGCCGCAACCTCCAGCCCGTCCAGGTGCCGCAACAGGAACACCGATCGCGGTAGCTCCGCCATCGCGTCGAGCCGGGCACCGATCAGCTCTGGGGTCAGCTCGACATCGGACAGGTGTTCGGCCAGGCCGTATGAGGACAAGTCCGCGACGATCAGCTTGGGCGAACGCGACCTAGAGCACGAGTGAGAAGTCCAACATCCTCTGGAGGCATACCGCCGTCCACCTTCTGCAACCATTTGTCATAGGCAGCCTTCACGACCGCCAGCCCCTCGCTGGTGAGATCATCAGAACTGATGCCGAAGCTGTCGTCTATGTCCTCTTCTCGGCAACTCAAATCGCGAGAGGTCAACCCGTTCGATTGCAGGAAGTTCGCAATAACCCAGAAGCGATGCACAATCTGCTCTCGGGTCTCTGTGTTACCCGGAGTTTGCGTATGCCAAGATACTTGGTCGATAGTGAATGAGCTGGCCACTATTGCTTCCTAATGATGCGCGTCGGCACATTGCTGATGTCGATTAGGTTCCCAGTTGCTCGGTCCCTGATGAAGGTTCCCCCGCTATTACGGATACGCATTTCCTTGGCGATTTGAGCAGCCTTGTTGGCGTTCATACTGGTCACTTCGACGGAATCAAGGACACCGCCATTCTGGATGACGATCGAGTCAATCCGGCGACCCTCGCCGGTTAGGGGGTCAAGCGCACGCTTGCCGTTGGCACCCCGAAGGTAGACTTCATTCTGGACCGTCGCACCCGGATACTTTGCCCCAAGCTCGGCCCGAACCAAGGTTTCACGGCTTGCCCCAGCGAGTTGGTTGGCTCTGACGCCAGCAAGCGGTGCACTCTCTGCGGCCGTCAATCCATCCGGCTGTGGCAAGGCGACAAAAGGCGCTTCTTCTGCAACAGTGACGCCGAACGGCCGGCCGACGGCGGACGCGAGTCTGCCGGCCTGGTTCGATATGATCGGCGCGACGCCCTCGCCGGCCACGGCGACGAGCGGCGCGACTACGGCGCCCTGCATGCCGCCTTGCAGGCGATTGTCGTTGTTCTCGAGATAACCATAGGTGAAGCCGGTGATCGCGCTGGTGGCGAACAGCCTGGCGCCCGTCGCCGTGGCGGCCTCCGGCACCAGCGGCGCGACCAACAATCCGCCCGCGATCGCGCCCACCACCGTGGCGACCGGGTGATTTTCAGCCATCAATTGCTTGCTTGTGTCCGCCTTGGCGATTTCTTCGTCGAGCGAATTGCCGGTCACCACGGAATTGATCGCCCCGGACAGTTCGTCCAGGCCGCCGAGCGTGATGATGTTCGCCGCCGATACGATTCCGGCGGCAACGGGGGTCTCCGATCCCCATTCCATCCAGGTTCGCTCCCTTTCTCCCGATTCCGGAACGGCGACCTTCCATGGCTGGCCGCGATCGCGGGCCGCCAGCACGACATCGAGGTCCGGACCAAAATTCGTGGGATATCCCCAGTCCGCCGCCAGCGCCTGAATGGCATCGCGGTTATATCCGGCGGCGATCGCCTTGCCCAAGGCCGGCGCATAGGCCTTGTCGCGATCCGTGGCGTATCTGACCTCCCGGTCGACCTCGGCGATGCCGTCCCCGACGGTGAGCGATCCGCTCCCATAGCGGACGCTCGACCGGCCGCGCCCGGTTCCGTACACGACAATATCGCCGGATTGGGTCTGTGCGGCGGGTGGTGTTGGCGCAGCGAGATGGAAGTTGGCGATCGTCTGATCCAGCGCCGCCGACAACGCACCGATGTCGATGGGGATCGGCGCGACATCGACATTCAACAGGTCGCTTTTATAGTCGCTATAGTCGGCATAGTGCTTGCCGGAATCCACGCCGTCTTTCGATGCGCGCGCCTTGACGGGGTCGATCACGTCCCCACCGCTGAGCGCGCCGGCGAACAGGTCGCCGGTCGTCTGGGCGATGGTGTCGGGAAGCGCGGCGAGGATGTTGTCGCCGAAATCGGTGCCGTCGATCACCGAGCGCGTGGCGGCGTTGGCGATGTCGGCGGCCATGCTGGTGCCCAGATTGGCGGCGATGTTGCCGACCGAGCGATTGACCGCCAGCGATTGCGCGTGGAACAGCCCCTGGGCCTCGTAGCCGATCCCCGCGCCGATCCCCGCCGCCGCCACCCCGGCCCAGTCGAACGAATCCTGCAGGCCGGTCGCCACGCCGATCCCTTGCGTGATCGCGCTCGACACCAGCCCGCGCGCCACCGCGCCCCCGAAATTGCTCGCGCCCAGCACCTTGCCGATCGTCGCGACCGCGCCGTTGGTGCTGCCGCTCAGCCCTTCGGCGACCGGCCCGATCGCGGTCGCCACCCCGGCGCCGATTCCGGCCAGCGCCACACCCGCCCAGTTGAACTGGTCCTGCAGCCCGGTGGCAAGGCCGATCCCCTGGCTCACCACCGAGCCGACCACGCCGCCCACCACCGCCGCGCCGATCGCGCCGGCCGTGCCCAGCGCGGTGGCACCGGCCGCCGTTCCGGTTAGTCCCGCCAGGCTACCGCCCAGCGTCGCGCCCAGCGAACTGCTGAATGACGCGCCTGTGGCGAGCGCGGCAACCCCCGCGGTCGCCACCACCGCCACCGCCACCGCGATCACCGCGAGCAATATCTGTCCGAGGATGCCGCAGCCGTGCTTCTTGGGCGCGACCGGTTGCGGCTGGATCGGCGTGGTGTCGCCGAGCGCTTCCTTCGGGTCGTAGGGCTTGAACGTGCTCGCGGTGTTCGAGCTGCGCGAGACGCCGGCGGGCACGGTGAGCACCTGCCCCGCCATCAGCGTCGCGTCGCCGGAGAGGCCGTTGGCCTGGGCGAGCAGGTAATAGAGGTTGGCGTCGCCCCACAGCTGCGCGGCGATCCCCGCCAGCGTGTCCCCGGCGCGCGCCGTATAGGTCCCGCCGGTGGCCCCTTGCGCGTAGCTGGTGTCGGGCGTGTAGGCCTGGCCGAACGCCGCCACCGCCGATCCGCCCGCCTGGCCGTTGCGGTACGCCCCCGTCCCCGGCGCCTGCTGCCGGTTCGTGATCGAATCCTGGTAATCGGTCTCCAGCGTCCCGTTGTTGCCGAGATAGCCCAGCTCCTTGCCGTCGAACCGGTACCAGATCTCGTGCGGGGCGGCCGCGCTGGTGGTGCTCTCGTCGCGCCGGAGCACCTGGCCATTGGTGTCGTTGGCCAGGATCACCCCGTGGCTGCGCTGGCCGCCCACGTCGATGTCGACCAGCGTGCCGGCGGCATCATATTCGTACCACGTCCCGTAACTCGTGCCGCCCGACGGCTGGTAGTTGGTGGAGAGCGTCACCGCGCCGTTATACCAGCCCAGCGTGTTGGTGATCGTCAGGTGCGGCTGCGTGCTCCCGTCGCTGCCGTGCGTGTCCACCCCCTGGCTCACCACCGCCCCCAGCCCGTAGGCGGCGCCGCTGCCGTAAGTGTACGAGGTCGTCGTGGTCGTCGTGGTCGTGCCCTGGCGCTGCACCACCGTGTCGTAGATGTCGTGCCCCTTCACGTCGTAGGTCACCGTGCGCTGGTACGCGATGCCGGAGGGATTGGTCGCACCGTCCCCGCTATAGTCCGTCTGACCCGTCTGACGCCCCATCAGGTCATAGGTGTAGCTGCTCTTCAGCGCGCCCGCGCCCGACGGCGGGTTGAGGGTGTAGCCGTCGATGGGATCGTCCTGCACCGTGGTCTGCGCGATCCGCACCGAGGTCAGCTCGCCCGCCCCGTCATAGGCGTAATGCTCGATCGACACCGGCGTGTAGCTGATCGTCTTGTAGGGAACGTTGGGCGACTTCTTCGGCAGGCTGGGATCGTAGAACGGATTGATGACCTGTGCCGTTTCGTCGGCGCCGGTCGAGGTCACCGACATGCGCCGGCCCTCGGTGTCGTACGTGATCGCCGTCCCGCTGTCGCCGCGCACGATCGTGCCGCCGGCGAGATCGCCCCGGGCGATCGTCATCCGGTTCATGCTGTCATAGGCGTACCAGTCGGTCTCCACCGTCCCCGCGCCGTACGCCGTGCCGTTGCCGTCGAGATACGCGTGCGTGCTCGTCTCGGAGCGGATGTTGCTCGCCAGGTCGTAGGTCCAGCTGACCGACGCCGCCGGCGCGAGACTCGTCGCCGCCGCGGCCCAGGCCGTCATCCGCCCCAGCGCGTCATAGCTCGCGGTCGCGGATTCCAGCGTGCTCGACGAGCTCTCGTAATAATAATCGTGCCAGATCTTGGGATAACCGGAGGGATTGTACTCGATATGGTCGACCAGCCCGCCGACCGCGTGCACCTCGCCTTCCGACGTCTTGCGCCCGTCCACGTCATAGCCGTAGGTCGAGCGCGTATAATCGTAGCTCGCCCCCGCCACCCCGCTGTCCGCCACCCCCAGCGTCACCGTCGAGACCAGCCCGCTGTCCAGCCAGGTATAAGCGGTGGACGCCGCCGCACCGTCCGTGCCCGCGATCGTGCGCGCCGTCAGCCGGGCGGCGGCGTCATAAGCGAGCGTGGTGATCCGCCCGCCCATGTCGGTCTGCGACAGCGCGCGGCCGTAGATGTCGTCCGTCTCCGCGGTGGATTTCACCACCGTCGCGGTGTTGCCGCCGTCATAATATTTGACGGTCTTGTCCCATCCGCCGAGCGTGGCCTGACCGGCGGTTTGCGCCGTCGGATCCCACACATAGCTGGTGGCGGTCTCGTCGCCGCCGAACGCGATCTGGGTGATGATGCGGCCGGCGATGTCGTAATCGGTGCTCTCGGTGCCGACCGACGCGCCGCCGATCGTCTCGTTGTTGGTGTGCGTGATCCGCTGGCCGAGCACGTCATAGGTATAGTGATCGACCAGCGCGCCGGCGTTGCCCGTCGGATGCGTGACGGTGATCAGCTGGCCGAGCTTGTCGTAATCGTCCTTCTCGACCAGCGAGGTCCAGCCGTCGATCGCCTTGTCGACCGTCTCGCCGATCCGCCAGCGCGCGTCGCCGAACACGTCATAATCCGTCTCGGCAACCCCGCCATCGGGGTGGAACGTCTTCACCACCAGCGCGTCGTCGCCATTGTGGCCGGTGCCGGCGAGCAGCAATTCGGTCGTCGCGTTGTTATTGGCATCGATCGTCTCGACCTGGCGGCCGGAAAGGTCGTAGGCGTAATGTTCGGTCGGCGCGGCGCTGTGCGCGACTCCCGCCGTATCGGTCCAGGCGACCACCGGATGCACCACCTGGGTCACCCGGCCCATCGTGTTGTAGGCATAGGTGGTGACGTTGCCGAGCGCGTCGGTGTCGCTCGCGGTCTCGCCGAACGCGTTGTAGCCGCGGTGCGTCGCGATCAGCGTCGCCGCGCCGCCGTCCGAGAGGTGGCGGCCGGGCTGGAACACGCCGGTCGCCATGCCGCGCTTGTCATATTGCGTCAGCGTCGTCACCGCCCCGGCGATATTGGTCGTGCCGCCGGTCTGCAGCGAGGCGGTGAACTGCGCGAACGTCGTGGCCGACAGATCGGCGCCGGCGGACGCGAGCGTCAACGTCTGGTTGCCGGCCTTGTCGTAGAGATGGAAGCGCCAGACGCCGTCGCCGCCGTTCGACATCCACAACCGCCCCGCGGCGTCGTAATAGTCTCTCTCCTGCCAAGCGCTGCTGGTCGTCGGGGCGGTGAGCGACATCGTCACGGCGCGCGCCGTGACGTCACCCCAGGCGTCGTATTGCGTATAGGTGACGGCGCCATGGGGATTGTTCCCGGCGTCGGTGAGCGTCCAGGGGGCGCAGTCCGAAACGCGCTGCGCATAACCCTGCATGACGACATGCCCCGCGGCGTCGTAGCGATAGAATTCGGCTTCGTGATAGGTCGCGTCACCGGCGGCATTCTCCCGGTCATAGGCGTCGAGCACCATATGGCCGGCAGCGTCGTAGCCGTAATTGTGGATGTTGCCGTTGGCGTCGGTCGTACTCGTCAGCCGGCCGAGCTGGTCATAGGCATAGCTGGTGACGCGGTCGGACTGGTTCTCCGACGTGGCGGCGGCGAGAATTGTCGAACTGACGAGATCCCCGAACGCGTCATATCCATAGGCCGTGCGGGGCGTCACACCGCCGCTGGTGTTGAGATAGTCGGCGAAATTGCTGTCGGTTTCCATGGAGAGGCGACCGGCGTCGTCGTACGTGTAGCTCGTGCTGTCGTAGATCGGATTGTCGGGATCAGCCGGCTTCAGCGTCCGAACCGCTTCCCGCTTCGAGATGACTTCGCCGAGCGCGTTATAATCGTAGACGATCTCGGAATCATGGACGCCGGGCGTCGCTCCGAAGCTCAAGGCATCGACCAACGCGCCGGTATCGGCATCGACCGCGTAGGCAATCACGTTGAGCCGCGTCTCGGTCAGGCGCTGGCCGTCGCTGTCGTAGGTGAAGGCGGTAATGCGATCGTCGGCGGCGTTCGTACCTGCGAATGTCATCAATTGAGCGACGCTGGTGCCGGTGGTGACGGTGTCGCCGGCGGGGATCCGGTTGGCATAGCGCGCCTCGGTGAGCACGTTGCCTTCGGCGTCGCGGGTCCAGACCGTCAGATAATTCTCGGCATCGACCTGTGCGACGGCACGATCCAGCTTGTCGTACCAGGTATAGGTCGTAGCGCCGTCGGCATCGGTCCTGGCGATGACATTGCCGGCCTTGTCGTACGTCACCGTGCTGGTGATCGCGGCGGTGCCGAGCGTGTAGTGGCCGGTCGTCGCGTCATAGGCACCGGTCGTGACGTTCGGGTGCGCGGGATCCTGATTGGCGATGCTCGTCGAGGCCAGCCGGTCGGCGCGATCATAGGTATAGGTCGTCTGGCGGACATTGGTGGAATCGAGCGGATCGGGCCGCGCACCGCCGGCCGGCGCCTGCGAGAAGCCAGTGATCGGATCGACCCGCGGGC
>Ga0153956_1002081_pt1 | contig 15545 bp, 15 predicted proteins | sample TSFL040MetaG_FD_104704 | JGI IMG/M metagenome (GOLD analysis project Ga0153956, IMG submission 104704) | Attine ant fungus gardens microbial communities from Florida, USA - TSFL040 MetaG | ecosystem: Host-associated > Fungi > Mycelium > Unclassified | place: USA: Florida, Wekiwa Springs... | reverse complement strand
GTGAAGCGGACTTCTGAACCTGAACCACACGAGAATCATAAATTTGCCAGTGTCCCTTTAATTCCGAAGTTCGCATCAAAGGTCGCCGCAAGGACATGCGAACTTCGGAATCGGGACACTAGCGAAGGGCTTCGGCGAAATTGGTGAAGAACTGATCCGCGGTCTTGCTGGCGACGCCGTTGATCAGGCGACTGCCGAGCTGTGCGATCTTCCCGCCGACCTCCGCATCGACTTCATACTCGAGCTTGCAACTCTCCGGCGAGTCCGGAATATCGTGCAGACGCACGCGCGCACCGCCCTTGGCAAAGCCGGCGATCCCGCCCTCGCCCTGGCCGATAATGCGATAGCCGTTCGGCGGATCAATATCCGTCAGTTCGACCGATCCCTTGAAGACCGCACCGACCGGGCCGACCTTCAACTTCACCGTCGCGCGAAAGGCCGTATCGCCGATCTTCTCAAGGTTCTGGCATCCCGGGATCGCGGCCTTCAGCGCTTCCGGATCATTCAACCTCGTCCACACTGTATTGCGGTCAGCGTGCAGGGTGACCTCACCCTTCATGGTCATCGCCATATCAATGGCCTCTTCTATCTGTCGGGGATGTCTTATGCCGGACGTGCGACGGGAACGCCGGAGGTTTCGGCGAAGCGTTGCGCGAACTTGTTGCCGAGATAGGCCTCGATCACCTTGGGATCCTTCATCACCTCGTCGGTCGGACCTTCGCTCGCCACCGCACCGTGGTGCATCACCACGGTGCGTTCAGCGAGCGCCGTGACGACGCGCATCAGATGCTCGATCACGACGATCGTGATTCCGGTGGCGGCGATCGACCGGATCATCTGAATCGCCTCATCGATCTCGGACGAGTTCAAGCCGGCATTCACTTCGTCGAGCATTAGCACGCGCGGGCTCATCGCCAAGCTCTTGGCAAGCTCCAGCCGCTTGCGGTTGGCCAGCGCCAGCTCCGATGCCGGCATATCCTTGAGATGTGCCAGCTTGGTAAACTCCAGGCACTCGACCGCCTTGTCGCGCGCCTGCACCATCCGGCGATGGCCGGCATAGATCGCCCCCGCCATCACGTTTTCAAGCACGGTCATCCGGGCGAACGGCTGCACGATCTGAAATGTCCGTGCGATTCCGCTCTGCGCGATCGAATGCGGCTTCTTGCGCGTGATGCTCACACCATCGAAGATGACATCACCACTGCTGACCGACAGAAAGCCGGAGATCAGGTTAACCAGCGTGGTCTTGCCGGCACCGTTCGGACCGATCAGACCGACAATCTCGCCAGCATATAGTTTGAGGCTGACGTTATCGACGGCCCTGATGCCTTCGAATAACCGTGAGACCGACTTCAACTCGAGAACAGGCGCCGTCGCCCTGGTCATGATGCGGACCTCGCGATGTCGGACGCAACTGACGTTGTCGATCTGGATGCACCGAACTTCTTGAAGATGTCGCGCCAGGTCAGACCGAGCACGCCGACCGGCAGGAAATAAATGACCGTGACAACGATGAGGCCTAGGAGTCCACTATGCCAATTGATGAAGTAGGCCCAAACGAACTCCTTGAGGATCACATAGGATACTCCGCCGATCAGCGGCCCGAAGATCGTTCCCATGCCGCCCAGCATCACCATCACGGGAATTTCGATGGTCATGATCAGGTTGAACGCATCCTTCGGCTCGATGAACGCCACCATCGACGCATAGATGGCGCCGGTCGCCGCCCCTAAGACGCCGGTGAGCACGAAGGCGCCCACCTTGTATTTGAAGACATCGATACCGACCATTGAGGCCGCCTGCTCGTTCTGACGAATGCAGCGCAGGCCGAAACCGAACTTGGTGCGATCCACCACGGCGGTGATAAGAAAGGCCAGGAAAGCAAGCCCCAGCATGGCGAGGTAGAAGAATCGGCCAACCTCGTCAGGCGATCCTGCATGAATCGGAAGGTTCAATCCTATCGCCCCGCCCGTCAGTTGCTCCCAGTTGTTGGCCACCTCACGAAGCACTTCGACGCTCGCGATCGTTCCGACCGCGAAATAGTGTCCCTTAAGCCGGAGCAACGGCACGCCCAACAGCAGCGCGAACAGCAATCCGACACCGGCCGCGACAAGCCATGCGAACGTCTCCGGCAGGCCCGCCGCCTGCGCGATGCCGCCGGCATACGCACCGATGCCAAAAAAAGAGATCATGCACAGCGCCGGGTAACCCATATAGCCGCCGACGATGTTCCACGCCCAGCACAGTGAGCAGAGCATCGCCAGCGTCGTTCCCACCTGGAGGTAGTAGTTGTCAAGAACAGCCGACAGCACCGCCCCGCATGCGAACAGCAGGACACCGAAAGCGATCTTGAGCACGAAAGCTCGGTCGATAATCATTCGTAGCCCTTCTTTCCCATAATGCCGGTGGGAAACAACACGATCACGGCCATCATCATGATAAAGCCAACCGACGTTGCCCATTGCTGACCGAGTGTCAGCGTGCCGAGGCCTTCGACAACACCAAGCACCAGACCGCCAATGATCGCGCCGGGTACGCTACCGAGGCCGCCCAGCACGCAGATGACAAACGCTTTTCCGAGGAATACGCCGGACATCATTGGCGTTACCGGATAGATCAGCGCCATCGCGCATCCAGCCGCGCCTGCCATGAATGCGCCGATGCCGAACGTCAGTGCGTAAATGTGCGGAATGCGAATGCCCATCAGAGCTGCGGCATGGCGATCCATTCGCACGGCGATGATAGCACGGCCGATCTTCGAATGCCGAAGCAGCCAATACAACACCAGGGTGAGGATCACAGCGACCAGCATGCCGCTGACCCGCACCACCGGCACCCGAACACCGGCGAATTCGACGGTCCCGAAATTCGTGACCAGTGATTGCGGTGTCGCGCTGAAGACATGGATGACGAGATTGTTGACGATCAGATCGAGGCCGAACGTCAATGTCAGCGTAATCAAGATCGGCTGCGTGATCACGCGATTGAGCAGACCGCGCTGGATGGCATAGCCGAAAACGAACAGAATCAGGCAGGCAACCGGGGCCACCGCGTAGAGCGGAAGCCCCAGTTGCTGCACGCCATAGAGGCAGAAGTACGCCCCCAGCACGACCATCGAGCCGTGCAGCATGTTGACGACGTTCAACACACCCCAGACCAGAGAGAATCCGACCGCGAGGCAGGCATAGAGACCGCCGGTCAGAAGCCCGTTGACGATATATTGACTTATCATGACGCCCGCGTCGGTTCTCGAGTTGAGGGAGTTACTTCTTCTTCGGCACGCCGATCTGCAGCTCGCCCTGCTTCAGATTTTCCGGCGCAAGAACGAGAAGCTTGTCGTTCTGGATCTGCATCACCAGCGCCGCATTCACTTCGTTCTGGCCCAGCTTGCCGTAGTGGATCGGGCCGTAGAACGTATTGAACGTCTTCTCGTGCAGCACCTTGCGGACGGCATCGGCCGAGGTCGACTTGGCTTCCTCGATCGCCAGCGCCAGCGTCTCGCAGGCAGCGGTTGCCGCCGCTTCGAGATAGGTCGCGTCGCGCTTGAACTTGGCGTTGAAGGCCTCGTTGTACTTCAGCGACGAACCGAACAGATAGCTGTCGCTGTAGTTCGCATTCTGATGCCACCAGGAGTTCGTCGTCACGTTCTCGGCGAGGCTCTTCACGTTGTCCTTGAATTCCGGATAAGACGGCCCGGCGGTCATCGTGAGCACCTTCACATCGAGGCCAAGATCGGCCATCTGGCGGCGGATCAGGATCAGGTCCTGCGTATAGCCGGTTGCATAGATCCAGTCCGGGTTAAGTCCCTTGATCTGGGTCAGCACGTTCGAGAAGTCGGAGGTGTCCGGCGAATAGGTGGTGTTGAAGACAACCTCGAGACCCGCGCCGGTCGCCGACTTCACCATCTCGCCGGCAATCGCCTTCGGGAACAGGCTGTTGAGCGCCAGCACCGCGACCCGCTTCACGGCCGGCACATGCTTCTTGTAGTAGGCGACTTCGGCTTCGGTGATCATGTCGTTCGGGAACAACACGCCGAACAGATTCTGGAATTTCTGGTCGAACACGCTTTTCGTCGCCGCCGCCGCGGCCACCATCGGCACACCATAACGCTCGGCCACCACGGCGGTTGCCTTGGTATCGCCGGAACCATAGGGCGACAGCAGGAACGGCACCTTATCGACATTGATCAGCCGTTGCACGATCTGCACCGCGCGATTGGTTTCGCTCTGATAGTCGTATTCGACCAGCTCGAGCTTCATCTTCTTGCCGCCGACATCGATACCGCCCTTGTCGTTCACGGCGGAGACACAGATGTCATATCCCTGCTTCGATTTTGCGCCGGCGTCCGCAAGCGGGCCGGTGAGCGCGAGCGGTGCGCCGAGCTTGATGGTCTCCTGCGCAATTGCAGGTGCGGCGCTGAGCGCCGCGAACGACAGTGCAGCTATGATCGACGTCGTTGTTCTCACGTTGTCTCTCCCCTCTCTCCGTATTGGGACTGACAAGCCAAGCGCTTTCAGCCAATTCCTCTGCCGCGGTTGTCTCAGTCGCGGCGCGCGAGTTGCGTCGCGGCGTGCTGAACCGCTTTCACGATTCCCGCGTACCCCGTGCACCGGCAGATGTTGCCGGCCAGCGCCTCGCGCAAAAATTTCTCGTCGGGCTCGCCGTAACGCGCGATGATGTCCCGCGCCGTGATCAGCATGCCGGGCGTGCAGTAGCCGCACTGCAGGCCGTGGCATTCGTGAAAACTCTGCCGGAGCTGAATGATCGCCGGATCGTCCTTCAGACCTTCCAGCGTCCAGATCTCGGCGCCATCCATCGCTGCGGCGAGAGCAATGCAGGACCGCGCCATCTTGCCGTTGATGACGATGGTGCAGCCGCCGCACACGCCGTGCTCGCAGCCAAGATGGATCGAGCGCGCATCGACGTGCTGGCGCAGAAAATCCGCAAGCGTCGTGCGCGGATCGATTGCCGTCTCGATCTCCTCGCCGTTGACGCGCAATTTGACGATCTGCATCACGCGCCCTCCGGCTTGACCGGCTCGAAACCGAGGCTCATCTGAATGGAACGCAACAGACAGGTCCGCGATTGCCATAATTGGATATCGGTGAACTCTCGGCCGCTATCGGCGATGTCGGCCTCCAAGGCCTGCGAGACCAATGCAGCATGGCCGCTCTCCCAATTGCGGAGGTCCGCGACCAGCTTTTCCATCTGCATCAAGCGGATCGGTGCGCCATCGGTCGCGCCGAGGAATGCACGCGAGCGCGCGCCGGCGGAAATCACCATCGCCATCGCATGGGCGAATTCCCCCACCTTGCGGCACAGTTTGTAGGTTCCCCACGTGGCGTCCGGCGGCAAGCGCGGAATGCGCACGCCGGTCAGCACATCGGAAATGTCGAGTTGGGTCGTATAAGCCGCGAAGACGAACTCGTCCGCGGGGCAGCTTTTCTTGCCGTCAGGGCCTTCCCATTCGATGATCGCGCCAAGCGCCGCCGTCGTAGTCAACCAATCCGCCGCGGGGTCCGCCAGCGAAAGACTACCGCCAATGGTGCCGCGATTGCGCACGGCCTGATAGGCGATCCTCGAAGCGACCTTCGGCATCAGGCCGTTGGACGGATCGGCACCTTCGCCGATCTGGATTTGATCGTGCGTCACACAAGCGCCGATCCAGACTTCGCGATCATCCGCCGACCATCGCTTCATCTCGGCGATGCCGCCGACATCAACCAGTTGCTCCGCCGCCACCATGCGCAGGTTTAGCATCGGCACCAGCGACTGACCGCCGGCAATCACCTTGGCGTCCATGCCGCCATCGACCAGCAGACCGATCGCCTCGTTCACCGTCGTCGGCTTGAGATAAGTGAGCGCTCCCGGTTTCATGCTGCGGAACTCCGGGCTTGCGCGTCAAGAAGAGCGCGCAGCACGCGATCCGGCGTCATCGGTGTTTCGTTGACCGACGCGCCAAGCGAACGAATCGCGTCATTGACCGCATTGCAGAGCGAGGCCGGCGGCGGAATCGCGCCGCCCTCGCCCATCCCCTTGATGCCGTAACGTGTGATGGGCGACGGCGAGGACAGATGCTTGATGGTCGTGTGGGGCATTTCGGATGCACCAGGCACCAGATAATCCATGAAGGTCGAAGCAAGAGGCTGGCCTTCGGCGCTGTACGGCATCTCCTCGTAAAGCGCGGTACCGATGCCCTGGGCCAGCCCGCCCATCATCTGACCGTCGACGATCATCGGATTGACGATGGTGCCGCAATCGTGCGCGATCACATAGTCGAGGATGTGCACCATGCCGGTGCCGCGATCGACGGCCACGATCGCGGCATGTGTGCCGTACGACCAGGCGCCGGTATCGCGCGAAGTCCTGTAGGATGCGACCACCGAAAGACCAGGATCGACACCGTCGGGCAATCGTTCCGGACGCAGGAACGCTGCAACGGCGATTTCCTTCAGCGAAATCTTTGCGCCGCCCGGTGCGGGGGTTACGACGAAGCCGTTCTCGAGATGGGCTTCGCTTTCCTGCACCTGCAACAGGTGCGCGCCGATCTTGCGAAGCTTGTCGGCCAGGAGCGCGCTGGCACACCCCACGGCACCGCCCGACATTACCATGGAGCGCGAGGCAAAGGTGCCCATGCCGTAGGGCGCCATGCTGGTGTCGCCATGACGCACCACCACCTGCGCCGGATCAATGCCAAGCTCCTCGTTGGCAACCTGCGCCAGCGTGGTCTCGAGCCCTTGCCCATGATTCTGGATCGGCACGTCGATGATCAGCATGCCGTCCGGCGTTATCTGCAACGCGGCCTGCTCGTAGCCGAACACGACCGGCAGGCCGCGCTGAACCCACTCCGCCGTGCCGTGCGCGGTCTGTTCGAGATAGGTCGCGTAACCGAGGCCGATCAGGTAGTCGCTGTCCGCGTAGCGCTGCCTCAGTTCGGTGAGCCGCTCCGGCCTGATCAGATCGCGCGCCGCGATGGCGCTCTCGGCGTAGTTGCCGTTGTCGTAGGTCTTGCCGCCGGCCGACTTCCACGGAAACTGATCGGGCCGAACGTAATTGCGCAGCCGCACCTCGACCGGATCGAGGCCGAGATGCACCGCCAGTTCCTCGATGGTCCGCTCGATCGCGAAGCATGCGCCCGGCCGGCCGACACCGCGATACGGGCCCATCGGCGATTTGTTGCTGGCGCAGGTCCGCGCGGTCGCGCGATAGTTCGAGATGGTGTAGGTGCCCGGAAGAAAGCCGATCGCCATTCCGGATTCCATCGGCGACGTCCACGGCCACACCGAATAGGCCCCGGCATCGACGTCGATCGACGCTTCCAGCCCCAGGATCAGCCCGTCCTTGTCGGCGTGAACCGTGACTTCGTAGCGATGCTCGCGCGCATGCGGAGCCGCGATCAGATGCTCGCGGCGATCCTCGACCCAGCGGATCGGCTTGCGGATTTTTTTCGCCAGCGCCGCGATCGCGATCTCTTCCGGATTGAGATTGTTCTTCACGCCGAAACTGCCGCCGACCTCCGGAGCGACGACGCGCAACTCGCGTTCCTGCATGTTCAGGCAATGCGCCAGCGCCGTGCGGATCACATGCGGAAACTGCGTGGAGGAATAGACGACGAGTTCGCCGGTGCGCTCGTCGATATAGCTCATCACCCCGCGGCCTTCGAGCGAGACGATGGCCTGCCGGTTCATGCGATACTGGCGGGTGAGCGAAACGGCGGCCTTGGCGCGCGCGGCATCAACGTCACCGACATCGATGCTCGTCTCGAGGAACAGATTGTCGCTCCAGCCGGGATGGATCGGTGGATAGGCGGGATTGCGGCATTGCGACAGATCACTGACCGCCGGCAATTCCTCGAATTCCACGAACACCGCCTGAGCAAGATCTTCGGCTTCGGCGCGCGTCCGTCCGAGGCAGATCGCAATCGGCTCTCCGACAAAGCGCACCCGGTCGTTGGCGAGCGCCGGATAATCGGAGCGGCGGAATCCCTTGGCCTGCGAGTCCGCCTGGATTGGGCGAATGTCGCCGAGATCCGACAGCAGGAAGACACGCTGCTCGAAACCTTCCGGCTTCGTCACGTTCAGGATGTTGGCATGCGCCACAGGACTGCGCAGGAAGGCAATTTCCCACATCCCCGGCTGGCTGATATCGGCGATGAAGGAGCTACGCCCGGAGAGCAGGCGCTCATCCTCGTTGCGCAGGATCGAGCCGCCGATCCCCTTCTTGCCGTTCGGAACCGCGAGCGCATCCATCGCTAGAGGCCCATGTAGGCTGCTTGAACGGATGGATCCTGACTCAACACGCGAGTTTCGCCATGCATGCGAACCCGGCCGGACTCCAGCACGTAACCGATGCTGGCGAGTTCGAACGCCGTCATGACGTCCTGCTCGACCAGCAGAATCGAAATGGATTGCTTGTTGATCTCGATCAGGCTTTCCGCGAGCAGTTCCACCGCCTTCGGCGCAAGACCGAGCGATAGTTCGTCGATCAGGAGCAGTTTTGGCCGCGCCATGATGCCGCGTCCGATCGCGCACATCTGCTGCTGGCCGCCGGACATCGTCGTCGCGCCCTGATTGGCGCGCTCCGCGAGGATCGGAAAGATGCTGAAGACGAGATCGAGATCGCGGGCAATCTCCGCGGCGCTGTCGGTACGCGCGTAGGCGCCCAGCATCAGATTGTCCCGTACGCTCAGTGTTGGAAACAGTCGGCGTCCCTCTGGAACGTGAATGAGTCGCTTGCCGACGATGCGATCCGCACCCTGATTGGTGATGTCCTCGCCGTCGAACTGGATGCTGCCGCCGCGCGCGCGAACCATTCCGGAGATCGCAAGCAGAAGCGTAGTCTTGCCCGTGCCGTTCGGGCCGACGATGGATACGATCTCACCCTCGGGCACGACCAGATCGACGCCCCACAACACCTGCACGTCGCCGTAACCGGCGGTCAGGTTTGACACGGTGAGAATTGGCGGCTTCGATGCAGCGCCCGGAATACCTGCATCAGCCGCGGTCATGCCGACAACTCCTGAGCTAGGGTTGGTGCGCTTCCCGTCGCGCGGCGCCGCGCTGCGAGCTTCACGGCTTCGACGATTTCCGGATAGGCCGAACAGCGGCAGAGATTACCGATCAGATAGTGACGAATTTCATCGTCGGTCGGGTCCGGATGAACCTCGAGCAATTCGCGCGCCATCATGATGAAGCCGGGCGTACAAAAGCCGCACTGAAAAGCGCCGACCTCAATGAAGGCTTCTTGAACCGGATCGAGTTCGGCGCCGGTGTTGAGACCCTCGATCGTCATCACCTTCGCGCCATCGACCAGTTGCGCCAGATACAGGCACGACGAGACGGACTTGCCGTTGACGTAGACGGTACAGCAGCCGCACAGACCCTGACCGCAACTTTCACGCGCGCCATTCAGCTCGAGCCGCAATGACAGCATCTCGATCAGCGTTTCATGAGGCATAACGCTCACGGAGACCGGCGCACCGTTTAGTGTGAAGCGGATGGTGCGGGCATCAGTCATTGTCATCCTCGGGCAGCGGCGTGCCGTTCTTCTTCTGGATCGCGCGGAAGATCGACTCCTGCGTCAACGGCAGGTCGGTCAGATGAACACCGATCGCATCGGCGATCGCGTTTCCGATGGCGGGCGACAGGGCAATCGTCGAGCTTTCACCGGTGCCCTTGGCGCCAAATGGCCCGGAGTGCTGGCGAGATTCCACGTATTCGTTGACGAACTGCTCGGGCATATCGAGAAGCGACGGAATTTTGTAGTCTGCCAGCGAGCCGTTGGTCAGTTGCCCGTCGCGAAACACCATGTTCTCGGTCATGGTGAAGCCCATCTGCATGATCGCGGCGCCCGACACCTGCTGCCGGACGGCGCGCGGATTGATGGCAACGCCGGCATCGACGACGCTCACCAGCTTAACGATCTTGACCTCACCGGTTTCGGTATCGATCTCGACCTCCGCGCCGTTGGCGCCCACGCCCCAGAACGGCGTCGCCTTCGGTGTCTGACCGGTCTCCGGATCGGGCTTCTTGTAGTCAGGAATGAAGCTGCCGGTGCCGATGATGTTGCCGGCCTGCATGCCGTACTTCTTCCGCAGCATCTCACTGACTGGAAGATTGCTGTTGGGCGGCAGGCCAAGCTCCTTGGCGAGATCGTCGATCTTCCTGAGCACATCCTCCGCAGCCAGGCGGACAGCCGTTCCCATGTGGAAAGTCGATCGTGATCCCAGCGTGCCCATGTCGTAGGGCGTGACGTCGGTGTCGGGATGAATGACGTGAACCGCTTCGGCATCGAGGCCGAGCACTTCGGCCACGATTTGCGCCATCACAGTGTCGGACCCCTGCCCCATATCGACCGTGCCGATATAGAGACCGCAACTGCCGTCGCCATAGAGATTGACGATCGCAACCGATGTTGTCGGCGACGTGATGCCCTTGATGCCGACAGCGAGGCCCCGCCCCCGTCGAATCCGACCGTTTCCTCGGTCGAAAGGCTTGTGCCAATCAAGTCTGTCGGCAACCTGATCCATTGCTTTCTCGAACGCGGCGTCGTGCACCGGCGTGCCGGACGCCTGCGGCCGCCCTTCCTGCAACAGGTTCTGACGGCGGAATTCGATCTTGTCGAAATTCAGCGCCTCGGCAATCAGGTCGGTGTGGCACTCATAGGCCCAGGCAGCCTGCGGCGCGCCGAAGCCACGCAACGCACCTGCCGGCGGCCGGTTGGTATAAACGGCCAGCGACTCGATCTCGACGTTATCGATGTCGTAGGGACCGGCAGAGGTGAAACCGGCCTTCTGGGTGACGCGCGGACCGATATCGGCATAGGCGCCGCCATTCCAGAGAATCCTGCACTTTCGCGCGACGATCTTGCCGTCGTTGTTGACGCCGCTCTTGATGGTGAACGTGCAGGCGTGCTTCGTCACCATGAAGAACTGCTCTTCCATGGTCAGCGAAATCTTGACCGGACGCTGCACCAGCAGCGACAGCGACGTCACCAGCGCTTCGAGCTTGATGTACAGTTTGCCGCCGAAGCCGCCGCCAAGATGCGGAACCTTGACGCGGACACGGTTCTCCGGCCAGCCGAGCAACCGCGCGATCTCGATCCTGACGAACGAGGGCCCCTGCGACGCGGTGTGCAGCGTCATACGCCCGTCGCGAACGTCGGCGATGGAGACGAACGGCTCCATCGGCGTATGCATGGCCTGCTGGCAGCGGAAGGTGTGCTCGAACACATGGTCGGCCGCGGCGAAGGCCTGCTCGACGTTGCCGCGCACCAGCCGATAATCCAGCGCGACGTTGGTGCCCCGCCGCCCCTTCAGGTGCTGGAGGTCCGGAAAGGTCGCCGCCGGCTTCAGTTCATCGTGGACGCAGACGTCGGACGTCGCGGCTTCGACCTCGTCAAGGACGGCGGGTAATTCTTCGTATTCGGCGGTGATCAGGCTCGCCGCGTATTCAGCGACGCGCGGATCCGAAGCCAGAACGACGGCCACGGGCTCGCCCGCGAAGCGCACCTTGCCATCGGCCAGCACCGGCTGATCGTGAAAGGCCGGCCCGTAATACGGATGCGGAATCACCGTGCGAATATCGTCGATGGTAACGACACGGAAAACGCCTTCGACGGCCTTGGCCGCCGACGTATCCACACTCTTGATGAGAGCGTGCGGCAGCGTGCTGCGGAATATCTTGCCGTACAGCATTCCCGGCAGACGAAGGTGGTGGGTGTATTCCGCTCGCCCCATCACCTTCTCGCGGCTCTCCAGACGCGGGACCGAACGACCGATATTGCCCACCGGCATCAGCGCCGCCATAACTTACGCCCCCACCAGCGAGTGCATCGCGCGCGACAGATGCACGCGCAGAAGATGTTGCTTGTAAGCCGTCGAGCCACGACTGTCGGAGTGGATATCGACTTCTGCGACCGCAGCTTCACCGGCACGCTTCAACGTCGCCCCATTGAGCTCCGAACCGCGCAGTTCATTCTCGGCCGCGACCAGCCGCGTCGGCCGATCGAGCGCCGCACTGAGAACGAGGCGGAGGTCGTTGACGCGCTGCCCCTGAAGATTGGCGGAGACCGCAATTCCGAGCGCGGGCCAATCGTGCGCCGCGCGCGTCGTAACTTTCACGTAGGTCGATGTCCATTCAGGCCGAACGGGAACAATCACCTCTGCAATCAACTCGCCGCCACGCAGCGTCGTCTCATAGTATCCGGCGAACAGTTCTTCGACCGGGATCGCACGCTCTCCGCTCTTGCTGACGATGCGCACTCTGGCCGCATGCGCCATCCAGACCGGCGGAAGATCCAGATGAGGATCGGCGTGCGCGAGATTGCCGCCCACCGACGCCACATGACGGACCCGAACATTGGCCAACGTCTTCATGGTGCGCACGACCGCCGGCAAGTGCTGCAAAACCATCGGTGAACGTTCGATCTCAGCGAACGTTGTCATGCCGCCGATGCGAATGTGCGACTGATCGGCGTCGATGCTCAACCCGTCGAAACAGCCGCCGACATTCCGCAGGCTGACAAGGCGCTCCGGCTTGAAGATCTGCGCCTTCATCATCAACATCAGCGCCGTTCCGCCGCCCATCGGGCGCACGCCGGGATCGCCGTCCGCAAGCAACTCGAGCGCTTCGTCAAGTGTAGCGGGATCTGAAAGCTCGAAGCCCAGCATCCGTCACATCCCAATTCGAGAACGGCGGGACGACACACGGCCAGCGCCCTGGACCGAAAGAATGCGCGCGCCCCCGCAACACAACCAAGAACAGTCGAACATGATGGATCCACAAATAGCGACCCCAAAAGGTTCGCAGAGATAATGCGTGTTGTCAAATTTTTGATACGATATGACCACAAAAGAGGCTTCTATTTAAGAACTATATGATATATATAGTATATTTCTAAATATCATGGATACAAATTCTGGCACCAAATACCTTGGAGACAATTGAATCTTCAAAATCCGCCCAAATATCGCGCTCGCTGACCACTTAGTCGTCTTTGTCCCAAATTTAGGATGACTGCCGATACGACGAATTGCCGCTGGCAAGGATCGGCCTGTATAGCGGCCCGAATTCGCTCGACCCCATTTGACGAGACGCTGGAACGGGATTGATCAGCGGCAAGCAGGCTGTTGAAGACGTCTTTGCTTGACGCGCGATGAATGGGATTTCGTCTCCGTTGAGGAGGCGGATTTCACCGTCGAGCGAGCCGTCATCCCGGAGTGCGGCCCAGCCATCACCCTCGGCGGGCTCCATCTCGTTGTTGCCCTGCCAGCCGAACTCGACGGCATCGCCGTCGCAGGCTCCTTGAATGGAGCCGGCGAGGCAGTCGATGGCGAACCCGCCTCCATCCGTATCGAACAGGATATAGGCGTCCGCCAAGGCCATATCGTAGCCCGGCGTCTCGACGACCTGCCACCTGCCCCGGATGCTCATGCCGGTGCCGCCAGGAGCTTGGGAAGCCGGATCAGATTATAGGCCGCAAGCGCCAGGACGAAGACGGCAGGGAATCACGATCCAAAACGCCGCGACAGAGACTTCTTCAACAGCCTGCTAAGGCATGGATCTTGGTGATCGGCCCGCCGCGCGAGTCCCCATACAACGGGATCGCATCTATTTGTGACCGCTGGCGACGTGCTGATGAACTCGGATCGACGAGGAGTCGACCATTTAGACATCGCCATCGCAAGCCTCTTGAACCCGCCGACAGATGCGATTCCACACGTCACCTTGGGCCGCTAGTTTTATATTATCGCGCTTAAATGCTTTGACGCGTTAAAACGCCTCTATAGCGCCTTTGCGGTCAATTGCAGCGCTCTACGCCGGACATGATCCGGAAGAACCAGCGAGGTTCTGTTCGTCAAATCGAAGAGAACGGAAACGAAATTTGCAGCGGCGCAGTGATTTCCCGTCGAGGCATCTCGCATATCGATGCGCGTGGAGATCGATTTAGAACCAACCCGCGCGATTTCCGGCGTAAGGATTAGCATCGTACGCACGGCCGCTTCGCGCGCAAAATCCATCGTCATCGTCGCCGCAACCCATCCGATTTGAGATCCGACGACTTGCGGAGGAAGCAGATGCGTCAAGACATGCCAGCAGCAATCGTCGAAAAGTCCGGTGTAGTGCCTTACATTCATGTGCCCCATAGCGTCGCACATCCAGGGATGGACAATGCCACGAAACGCAAATCGATCTGCGGGGCACTCGGTCAATGACATGATCATTTACCCCCGGCTTCGAGTTGGCAGGCGCTACGTGTTACGCCACAACGCCAAACCTCGAACCACCAACGCTCCGTCAGTTCGGCAACTCTTCATCGAGATGATAGGTCTTCAGCACGATCCGCCATTGACCCTGAACCTTCATCAGCACAAGCTGATCCGTGAAGCTTTTGCCCATCACTAAAATCGTTGCGGTGAGTACAGCGCTATCAACCGACGGGATGGCGATCGATACCAGCCTCTCACGGCGAGCCGCCCCGATCTTTTTAGGAACAGGCCGCGCGCGGACCTGATTCAGATACTCCTTAACCGGCCTGACAACGAGTCCTTCCGGCTCCACGAACACCATGCTGGCGGTGTCGTGAAAAATCTTGGCGAGCCGATCCGAATCTCCCTCGTAGATACCTTCACGATATTCAGCCCACAGCGACATGATTTCGCTGTGAGACGAATCCAATTCTGTCGCCATGTGCATCTCTCGACAATTCACTATTGACTTTGTTATACGTTCAACAAATTATTATACCTAGGATATTGACTGTCAAGCAGATTTGAGAGGATGTGGATATGGCTAATACCGAGAAGGGTGACGTCCGCATCGTTACATCAGAAACAAAAACGTCGAGAATTGGGAGTGGGCTGGCAACCCCGATCGCGGTCCAGACAGCGGACGAATTGCATGGCTGCGTCCGCCGCGTAATGCGCCATGTGGGATCAACAGTCACGATCATCACGACGCGGACATCCCAGCCATTCGGCATGGTCGCAACAGCGATGATGTCATTATCGCTCGATCCGCCAAGCCTGGTCGTGGCCATCAACGAGTCAGCCTCAATCTGCAACCCTTTGTGCGACCGGGGCGCGTTCTGCGTCAACGTCCTGAGCAGTCATGATGAAGGCGTCAGTCGCAGGTTTACGCAATTGTCCGGAACGGATCGGTTCTCAGCGGGCAACTGGATTGCCGAACCCGAAGGCCCCTACGCCGGAATTCCCTTTCTGAAAACAGCTCAGGCTTCGCTGTTCTGCCAAGTCACTCAATCAATGACGGTCAGCACCCACCGACTCGTTGTCGGCAGGATCCAAACTGTGTCGGACCGTCAAATCGACGATCCCTTGCTCTATTGCGATGGCACCTACGGAGGTTTTCGCCAGAACGGACAAGGCGCCGCTGCTCAGCTCGACGATCGGCTCTTTGTTTGCAACTAGTGTGGTGGTTCAGAAGTCCGCCACACTATCGCAGCGAGTCGGTGAAGCGGACTTCTGAACCTGAACCACACGAGAATCATAAACTTGCCAGTGTCCCTTTAATTCCGAAGTTCGCATC
>Ga0153956_1002080_pt1 | contig 15551 bp, 9 predicted proteins | sample TSFL040MetaG_FD_104704 | JGI IMG/M metagenome (GOLD analysis project Ga0153956, IMG submission 104704) | Attine ant fungus gardens microbial communities from Florida, USA - TSFL040 MetaG | ecosystem: Host-associated > Fungi > Mycelium > Unclassified | place: USA: Florida, Wekiwa Springs... | reverse complement strand
GTGTAAAGAAAGTTTCAGCAACCGAAACGACTATTTTCGTTTACGACGGCGGCGGGCAACTTGTGGCGGAGTACTCGACTCAAATCAGTCAGACGCCGCAAGTCAGCTATTTGACAACAGATCATCTGGGAAGTCCGAGAATCATCACCGATCAGAACGGAGCCGTCACAAGCCGAAAGGACTATTCGACGTTTGGCGACGAGACCATAACGTCGCAGCGAACGACTGGTCTTGGCTACAACCCTCCGAGCGTAAGACAGGATTACACCGGCTATCAAAAGGATGACGAGAGCGGTTTAGAATTTGCACAGGCGAGATATTACAGCTCGACGCTGGGAAGGTACACATCAGTTGATCCAATGATCGCCTCGGCCACGATCAAGAATCCGCAGACGTTTAATCGATATTCTTACGTCTTGAATTCGCCGTATGAGTTCAGCGATCCGTTAGGGTTGCTTCCTGAGAGTCACTCAAGCCCGCCTTCGTATGGATGCAGTGCGGAATTCGCAAGTTGTGGCGATGATGGATGGGGCACGTGGAATGACGGCCCGACCCAGGACAGCAACACGGCTCAAGCCGAAACTCCGATTGCCCACGAAACAGAGCAGCAACAAGCTCAACAACCAGAACCACCACCTGCGCCGACTGCTGATCAAAATGCAGACCCGCCGCCACCACCGTTCACGGTTGGAATAAGCGCCGATACGCCAGGGATTATCCAGAATTTTGAAACAAGCTCAGGACTCTCCACTGAATACCAAACTGGGGTTGGAGCAATGATGAGAATTCAGCTAACTGGCGTGGATGGAAAACCTATGGAGGGTGTGAAATTTACCGAGTCAGTTGTCCGATTGGAAGGTGCAGTTGGAACTGGCGGCATGGCACCGAATTCAGGTACCGGAACTACAGGTGCAAATGGAACGATTGAAGACGTGGTTATGCGATCCGTTTTCAGTTCACCTATTCCCGAACCATTCGGGTCGCGGTTAGCTGGTAGCAATGCGAATCCTCCAACGGCCCCTACCCTGGATGAGGTCAAGGACCACGTCAATACAACGCCTTACAAGTCTCCACAGCAGCAAACACTGACACTGACGCTACGCGATGGAGCCAAATATGCAGTTACTTTCAATCGGACATTAAGTAACCTTGATTCAGAAGGAAAGGTAAGTGCATCAGTGAACTCGAACAAAGTAAACTATACGCTAACGTGGGGTTCGCCTTCCATAAAATTGATAAGCCAACCTCCAGCATTAAAACCAATCAAATAATGTCAGGTCGAATATGGTGGTAGTATGAAAAATGTCAGAAAAAGCGTATCTGCGATCTTGCTAGTTTTAGTACTTATTATGTCGAGTTCGGCTTATTCTCAGGATAAGAATGACATTCTCGACAGGAAGATTGCATTAGATTTCGCCAGTGCCGATTTTATTACGGTACTCGATACCTTGGCTCTAAAGGAAAGACTCCCGATTGGCCTGGAACGATCTAGTAAACCTAGTGTAGTTAAGCTGGATATTCATGCCGCGGATATGACTGTTCGAGAAACTCTCAATGTCATAACTGAACAGGACCCCAATTATCAATGGCGACTTTGCGATGGTGTGATCAATTTCTCACCCGTGAAGGATCGTTCCGTAATTTTGCAGAACTTTTTGAAAACCAACGTAAGTGATTTTTCTCAGCGTGCAGGCACTTCACGTTTTAAGCTCAGGGATGCATTATTTAATGCCCCAGAGGTGAGTGATTTTTTGAAGTCGAATTATGTTGAAGGACTGAAGGAGTACTATGCATATAAGCAAAGTGATTACTCGGCGGACTCCTTGGACTTAGAGCTAAAAAATAAGGATGTTCGTAGTATCTTAAACACTATCGCAAAAAACACCGAATTCAGGATTTGGGTTGTTGAACTTTCACAGGACGGCAAGAAATTATTGGTAACGTTTTAAAGATTACAGATAAATCCAAGGACTAAACAAAACATGGTGATTCATTTGAAAAGTTCTGTTGGCTCGTGAATATGAAATATTTCATCAACCTTTCAGGAAGCGTCTGAGCCGCTAAGTTGGATAAACTCTCGGCCCTTGCTTTACTTAGGGTTACTGTTACCACTCGGAACCACTTCACGCCGTAAGCCTTGATCTGGCGGTTCTGCTCAAGGAAACGCCAGTAGGCGTTGATCTTGTCGTCGAAAGTTCGACGGGTGGTGGTGCCTCGGTCAGCTTCAAGGGCGTAGGCAAATCGGGTTCCGTTTTTCTCGATCTGAAAGAAGGCGTCCGGGCAGACCGGAAGCCTTTTCTTTTTGTTGTTCTCGTAGAAGGTCACGGATTCGTAAAGCTGTTTCCCCTCTCGCCAGTCAACAAGACGGTATTTCCCCTCTCGGCTGGCGAGAATTAGGGCGGCGTGGATGTCCGTGACAAGCAACGTGTGATCGAGAAATAGCGGCTTTAACTCGGCTGTGCGGAGTCTGGCCGGAACGTCGTTAAGCCGGATCGCGCCATGGTAAGCCAAGTAACGGAACCCTTGACTACCAAGAGAAAAGATGTGCTTGTGATTCGGATTTGGAAACTTGATCCGATAGATGTATTTCTCCGCGATCAACTGCGAGAGTCGCAAATTGATCGCTTGCCGGTGCCGTCCGGTAAGCAGGGTCAGATGGTCGATGGTGCAAAAGCGCAACTCGTGGACGTATCGGAGTATTTCGAGATCGGAGTCGCGGATCGTTGTAGGCATAGTTAGCGTGGTTAGGTCGTAGCGCCGGTCAGCTCCACCGTTGCCGAAGCGGTTAGCGTAGGGCGGACGGTCAGACCGCCAAGCAGAGCGCAGGCTACCCTACGGTCGTGAGCCTCGTTGTCGGCGGGGCGAACCACAGCAGGGCGGAGTCACTTCCAAACTGGCGGTGCCGTTGGAAGTGAGAGCGTAGGGTAGCCTGCGGTTAGACAGGCAACGGTGGAGCGTCGGTTAAGCGAGGTTTCTTGCGGGTGGTTGACCGGTAAGCGTCGGGTTACGCCGTTGAAACGGTAGCAACGGTCGTAGCAATAGTATCAGGCGTGGCGTGTTGCGCTCTTAATGGGCTTACAGGTCTAGACCGGGATCGTTACCTACTTCGTACAGATCAGGCCTATCCCCGCCGTCGTTAGCGGCTCTGGCGGCGTATTTCGTGCTTTCAAGCCTTGCGTTGAACTCGAAATAGTTTGCAGACAGATCGTTGCCGTAGAACCCAGCATAGTATCTATCTCCGTTGTACTTGTTAACGGGATCGACCGGGAGGGCCGAGACAGGAGAACCAGCCGATAGGCTGAGGAAGTTAAGCCACAGCCATCCGTTTCCATCGATTCTTGTCAGGAAGCGGGCGAGAACGGAACTACAATTGCCAGGTGCCGCTGTTGCGAATCTGCTGACGACACCGTCACAACTATTCGGGTTGGCGAACATTTCTTCAGCGGAAAGCGAAGCAACGACAACGCCGTTGTATCCGCCAGAATCGGAAAGCGTTCTTTCGGTCAGATACAGGGTGACCGCATGCTTGAGTGCCGCCATGTCGGAAAGGCGTGTGGAATCTCTTGCCTGTTTGAGAAGTTCCGAAGGATTGAGAACGAGGATCACCGTGACGGCGAGCACAGCGACGATGGCGATCACAACAAGGAGTTCGATGAGCGTGAAGCCTCGCTGACGTGGGTTAATCATATCGCCGGTAAGTGTAGCAGGTCTTGCCGCACTTTCTCCTCGGATTCCTTCTCGAACATCATCTTGAATAGGTCGTTTGAGAAGTCCGTATTTCGCCACTTCTCGCTGGTGATCAGAAGCGCCCGTGCCTCTCCCATGAGGGCGTTTCGGTCATCGTCCGATAGCTCGCGGAAAAGCTGGTAGCCGCGCTGTTCGCGGGCTACCCGTTCGCGGTCTATCTCTGTCTGTCGTGCGGCCTCGCGACGGGCTTCTTCCTGCCGCTTCGCCTCAGCCTGCTCAAGCGTGTGGTGAGCAACGGCCCGATCAACGTAATTCGCAATTGCTCCGAAGGTTGCGATCCGGAAGTTGGTCTTTTCGGCCTCGGTCTTGGCGAAGTCCACGATGTAGCGGCTCATTTCCTCGCCGTGGCTTGCGATCATCCAGTCGGCAAGGTTGCGGTGTTTGAGGCCTGGCGGCGTGGTAACGGTCTCGGTGCCGAAAAACACCAAGTGGAAATAGGCCAGCAGATCAGTCCCCTTCCCCGTCTCGACCGGAATCGTAACCTGTTGCGATATACGCCCTTCTCCGGCCTGTTTCTTTGAGTGCGGCGGTTCGGCCTGATCCTCACTGAAAACCGTCTCCGTGGTGGCCTGTGGTCGCCGTGCCCGCCCGCGGCGGACGACAAGTTTGTAGTCCTTGTCGTCGGCGGTCTTTTCCAGCGTTACCGAACGGATAGCCAAGCCGTTGGTGAGCGGTGCGTCCTGAAACTCGACGATGGCCGTCTCCAGTACCTGCTTTCGTCCGCTCGGCTGGCCGTATTTCTTGCCCTCAAGACCGAGGTTGGCAAATAGCTCCTTCGTGCGGCTTTCGTAAACCGTGATGTCCTTCGAGAGAATGCGGTCGATCTGCGTGTACAGGATCTGAGCGATCTCGCTTTGGAACCCAAGAACAACGTCCAGCAAAACGGGCTTCGTGTAGTTCCGCTCAAGGTTGGCGATGATCGCGTCGTTGAGCTTGAAGTAACCCTCGGCGCGGGTAACGTGGCCGTCGTGTTTGGCCGTTATGACCTTGAGGTCAGTGATGATATTGAAAAAGCCTAGTTCCTCCTGGGCCTTTCCGGTGGCCGCGTCGTAGTACGAATTTTTCCAGCCGAGCGTGTTCATGCGGAGACGGATCAGCGAGTCGGTCAATGTCTCGATGGTTCGGCTTCCCCAAGGCTTCGCCAAAGACTTCGCAAGTCCGCGAAGGGAGAAATACATCAGGCCGTCTCGCGGGTCGTTTCGCTGGTGATGATCGACCAGCGCGTAGTACGTCCGCTGATCCTCGGTCGTGAGCGATCCCTTGGGCGAAACGGCAATCGCAACTTCGGCTGTGACCTTTTGGCCGTTCTCCCCGACGATCTCACGGGTCAGGGTTCGCGGCGCCGCGTTGTGCTTAGAGCGTGCCGGAACCCAGATCGGCCACTGCTCAAGGTTTAGTTCGGATCGGAGACGCCGCGTCGGAACCGGCAAGGCCGCATCAGTCGCCTCCGTTGCGGTCGCTGGCCTCACCTCGTCGGGAGCCTCGGTCGCCGTGTCGGCTGGTGCCGTTTCGTTCATTGGGGTGGGATGTCTTGGTGTGCCCGAATCATAGCGCGTTCGCCGCCGTCCATTCCATGTCCGTCGTCGGTCGGTCTTGATCGTCCGATGTCATGGTCGGTCGCCGGTCGGATTCCTCTCATGTCGCACACCCGTCCCCGTGTGTTAGAGAGACTTAAAAACTACTTTGAAACCAGTTAGAGATACTTAGAACTACTTAGAGGATTCCGAATCGGTCCGTCACCCTTAAAATCCAACGCATTTCAAAAACCCCGTTACTTGATACGCACCAAGTTTTTACTTGTCACGCACCAAGTTGGGTTGGTGCGTATGAGGTGAGATTTACTTGTTGCTCACCAAGGCTTTTACCTGTCACGCACCATGCGATTTACCTGACGCGCACCAAATTAACCGTCCGTGCCTGTGCCCGGTTATCCCCATGTTGGGGGAATGACCTTGCCTTCGTCCGGCAGGCTGCTAACGTGCGACCGAACCTTAAAAACCACTTAGGAGGCAAGAAAAAGAAATGGGGGATTATGTCGATTTCAAGGCGGTCAAAGCCGAGGTGTCGGTCGAAGCGGTCGCATCCCGATACGGGGTCGCTCTGCGGCGAACGAACGGCTCTCACGAGCGGGGCAAGTGTCCGCTCCCGACGCATCCGGCAGGGGACGATGCCAAGTCGTTTTCGATCAATGTGTCGAAACAGGTTTGGATATGTCACTCGACCGCCTGCGCTAAAAGCCGTCGCGGAAAGAAGGGCGGCGATGTCATAGAACTGGTCGCCGTCATGGAAAGCTGTTCGCTCCGTGATGCGGGTCTAAAGCTCGCTTCGTGGTACGGACTCGAAATGAAAAGTCACGCCGAATCGTCCAAAGCGGTTTCGGAACCCGATCACGACTATTCCGTATCAAGTGTCCAACCGACACCGATACGGGACAGTGATGACCGGTACGGCATATACGATCCGCTGGCTGAGTGGATCGAGTTGCGGGCTGCCAACGATTCGCTGTCGTCCTTCGAGAAGTCCGTTTACCTGTCGGTACTCGGACGGATTGAGGAACTAGCGAAGGCTAAGGGAGGGTACGCATGAAAGACATCGATGATGATCTTCCGGTCTGCTCAAATCCCGACGACGGCCAACTGGTCTTCGCTCCGCGTTCGTCTTTGACCGAAGACGAAAAGGAACGGGCTGACCTGCACATAGGCTCCTGCTTTGCTTGTCAGACCGATATGGACTTCGATCACTTTTTCAACCGCCTGCTCGAATCCACATGGAAGGCGTATGCGGGCGGGTGAAAGAAATAGCCGTTGTTGAGGCGGCTATTTTCTATTTAGGGGATTTTGACGGCTGTCTTCTGAAAGCGACCCGTTGACATCGAGGAAGCTGGTAAGAAGGTGAAACACGTCAACTAAAAATGGGAAATGATATTTAAGGGAATCGATATTCTGATTGCGCGGGCAAGCGGGGACTTCATAGGCCGATCAAAAGGCAACATAACGGCGGGTTGTTGAATTTTGCGGGAGTCTACGAGTAAACAGAAAGCGCGCGGGTTGTCCGCGCGCCAGAGGTAGAATTACTCCAAACCACTAATGTGATTCAAGGACTAAGCTTTCCGCAGAATGCCAAGTTGGCTAAGCGCCGTGACACCGTCATCAAGGCCGTTTTCCTCAACGATTTTACCATCCACAACTTTCAAAATAGTTATTCCTGTAAAGCGCATTTTCCGGCCTGAGTTATCGGGGAGTGAACCTTGGATGAAGTCGCTAAATGCCGGACCGGTATGCGTGCCGCCACCGTCCCATTGTCCGACGACGTAATCGCCTTCGGCAATAAGATCAGCTGTCCCCCAGAAATTGAGATCTGGAAAGGCGTTACGGAAATCGGTCATAAATGCCTTGATATCCGCCTGACCGCGGCGCGGCTCATGAAGCGAATACTGGAGGAGCATATCGGGAGCGGCAATCTCATCAACGATGGTGAGGTCATGGTTTTTGCCCCAAAATTTATCAAACCAACAGCCTACAATTGCTTTATTTTCGGTTTCTTTAGACATAATTTTTCCTTTAGTTCAAATTGATTTAGTTTCTTCCTTGCTGTGTTAGTGCAGCTTCGCTAAAGGTAAAACAATTACGAGGACTCAAAACTCCGCTTTTTGACTTCAAATTCAATTCCGTGTCCATCGAATTTGAAAGCAAGAATCAGAGTTTTTGATCTCGTGAACATTGGTAAATTGAGAGAATGATTAAGAAGACCGTGAACGTGATCAAAGGAAAACAGCCGCAATTCATTTCTGACAACGCTCGCTGGCGAGCCGTAATTGAAAAGGACATACGAGGAGACGGCCAATTTTGGTATGCAGTAAAAACAACCGGAGTGTACTGTCGTCCGTCTTGTCCGTCGCGTCAGCCCAACCGCGAAAATGTTGGATTTTATACAAACGTAAAGGACGCGGAAAAATCTGGATTTCGGGCTTGCAAGCGTTGCGATCCAAAAGGTGCCGGACTCGCCGGTAAACATGCAAAGGCGGTAGCAACCGCGTGTAGGTTGATAGAGCAGGCCGACGAAGTTCCTAATCTGACCGAGATCGCCAATGCAGTCAGTATGAGTCTGGGATATTTTCACCGTCTTTTTAAGGCAAGTACGGGATTGACGCCAAAGGATTACGCGAACGGACACCGCGCCGGACGTGTCAAGGATGCACTGTCAAAAAGGCAAACGGTAACAGAAGCAATTTATGAAGCCGGATTCAATTCTAATGGTCGCTTTTATGCGGATTCTACAAAGATGCTCGGCATGAAACCTTCCGAATATCGCTCGGGTGGTGCGGGTTATACAATCAGATTTGCTATAGGTGAATCCTATCTTGGCTCGATCCTGGTCGCCGCTTCAGAAAAGGGAGTCTGCGCGATCCATTTGGGTGATGATCCTGACCTCCTCGCTCGGATTCTACAAGATCAATTTCCAAAGGCCGAAATTATCGGCGGTGATAAGGAATTTGAAAAGTTGGTTGCGAACGTAGTGGGTTTCATGGAATCGCCCGAAGTAGGGTTTAAACTGCCTTTGGACATTCGCGGCACTGCCTTTCAACAACGGGTTTGGAAGGAACTCCAACGAATTCCAGTGGGCGATACGATTAGCTACGCAGAATTAGCAAAACGCATCGGGTCTCCCAAATCAGTGCGGGCTGTCGCTCAAGCTTGCGGTGCGAATACAATCGCTGTCGCCATTCCGTGCCATCGCGTCGTTAGAACCAATGGAGACATTTCCGGCTATCGTTGGGGCGTAGCCCGCAAGAAGAAACTTCTGTCAGTTGAAAAAAATAAATCATGACATCAAAATCACATTCCATTTCGGACCGCATTGACACTCTCGATTGGAAAGTTCTGACAAATGAATTGGACAACTTTGGATATTCGATTCTCAAATCTGTTCTCACTCGTGACGAGTGTCGAATGATCGCAGGCATGTTTGAGCGCGAGGACATTTTCCGCAGCACCGTCGTTATGGCTCGACATGGTTTTGGTCGGGGTGAATATAAATACTGGTCCTATCCACTGCCCAAAATCGTCAACGATCTACGGGTGTCGCTGTATCCGCATCTGGCAACAGTGGCAACCCAATGGAACGCGTCCATGAAGATCGATGTCAGCTACCCGACGACGCATGAGGAATATATCAAGCTATGCCGGACGACAGGACAAACGAGGCCAACGCCGCTGCTGTTAAATTATAGCGAAGGCGACTGGAATGCGTTACATCAAGACCTTTATGGCGAGAACGTATTTCCGATCCAAATTGCTTTTCTATTGTCCGAACCCGGAAAAGATTTTTCGGGCGGTGAGTTTGTGTTGACTGAACAACGGCCTCGAATGCAGTCCCGTGCCGAAGTCGTAAGTCTGCAACAAGGGGATGCAGTAGCCTTTGCGGTGAGTCATCGCCCGGTACAAGGCGCCAAAGGAACCTATAGAGTAAATTTGAGGCATGGCGTCAGCCGCCTGCATTCTGGCCATCGTAAAACAATGGGAATTATTTTTCATGACGCGAATTAGTCGAGATCCCACCGCGACCACAAAGAAGGTTGGGAAAATAGAAGCGCATAGGGCAAATAAAGGAGGGATATCCATGACCCCAGGCGTTCTCAATACGAAAAAATAGCCGCTTTCGGGCGGCTATTTTTAGTGCGGTCGGTAGGGGAGTCCCGTGACCATCTCGTGACCAAAATATGACTAGAAACGAATATTTGTGAGTAATTGAATCACCACTTGCACGGCGTAACTTATTGATTTTGTTGATCCAACACAATTATTCGCTGCTATTCTGCCTCTACCAACAGCGGACTGAAAATCCGCGTGTCGGCGGTTCGATCCCGTCCCTGGCCACCACCCATCTTTAACTTTAAAAACAACGTGCGGCACGGCTGATCGGCCATGCCGCTATTTTATTCTTCAAAGATCTCAATATAGTACGAACCACTTTCATTAAGTTAAAAAACTCAACATAACATCCGACCTTCATAATTATAGGAATTCGGTCACGAGACGGGCAGATTCATTTCCACGGGTGTTGAGACATTCCTCTATTCTGCCAAGCTTGTGGATGTATTAAAGGTTCATCTCCACGGGTGTGGAGACATTTGGAACCGGCGGCAGCGGAACATTTTATCCTTCGGTTCATCTCCACGGGTGTGGAGACATTTGTTGCAGGTTATTTCCTTTATAAGAAATATGCGGTTCATCTCCACGGGTGTGGAGACATTAATTCCCGGATGCTGATATGACGAACGCTGCGCGGTTCATCTCCACGGGTGTGGAGACATTAGTTGGGCCCTGCAGCATAAAGCTCGAACCGCCGGTTCATCTCCACGGGTGTGGAGACATTTTAATTACGATAACCATCACTATACGTTGCCGAGGTTCATCTCCACGGGTGTGGAGACATTCGTTTCACCCCCGATCGTGAACGCCTGCATCGCGGTTCATCTCCACGGGTGTGGAGACATTTGTACGCGCAAGGGCGAACGAAAAAAGGAAAAAGGTTCATCTCCACGGGTGTGGAGACATTAAGCCGGTAACAAACCCATAACGTTACGTAAACGGTTCATCTCCACGGGTGTGGAGACATTCCTGCAACAGCCAATACTGCTAAAATTAATATAGGTTCATCTCCACGGGTGTGGAGACATTTATACGCGCAAGGTCGAACGAAAAAGGGAAAAAGGTTCATCTCCACGGGTGTGGAGACATTCGTATACGATCCCGAAGTTCAGGTCCTTTGCCAGGTTCATCTCCACGGGTGTGGAGACATTCTTGCGGTGCCTTTAATGATGCGGACCTGCTCAGGTTCATCTCCACGGGTGTGGAGACATTCGGTCTTTTTGAGATCCATAAAAAGCCGTTCTCGGTTCATCTCCACGGGTGTGGAGACATTAAATGAACATTACGTCCATTAAGAGTATAGTTCGGTTCATCTCCACGGGTGTGGAGACATTCGACGTTGCAGGGGAATAAGGTTTAATATGTGCGGTTCATCTCCACGGGTGTGGAGACATTCAACGTCTGTTTTGATTTTGGATATAATCACGAGGTTCATCTCCACGGGTGTGGAGACATTGTTGATGGCTGATTCGAGCATCGCCAACCGCTCGGTTCATCTCCACGGGTGTGGAGACATTCGTTTTTTGAACGGACAAATTTGTTCGTGTAAAGGTTCATCTCCACGGGTGTGGAGACATTAAAATCCTACCAGTCCGATTACGCCGTCAAATCGGTTCATCTCCACGGGTGTGGAGACATTCGTTAACGGCAAATTTGCTTGCGGATTGGTCGCGGTTCATCTCCACGGGTGTGGAGACATTTCTAGCGTGAAAAATATTGTAATTTTAGCCGTAGGTTCATCTCCACGGGTGTGGAGACATTCCAAAATTTCCTTGTTAGTTTTGTTTGCCATTAGGTTCATCTCCACGGGTGTGGAGACATTAACGCGGAACGATACCTCGATGTGCCGTTCGATGGTTCATCTCCACGGGTGTGGAGACATTAAAATTTGAATCATAAAATTTCACTTGACATAAGGTTCATCTCCACGGGTGTGGAGACATTTTCCGTCATCCCCGTTTCGCGGTCTATCACAAAGGTTCATCTCCACGGGTGTGGAGACATTTGACGGCGTCGTCTGATAAAGCGTCGGTGGCGCGGTTCATCTCCACGGGTGTGGAGACATTTTTTTATTTCCTCGATTATATAGGTTGCGCCGCGGTTCATCTCCACGGGTGTGGAGACATTGGAAACATTTTAAAGATTATCCGCACGTAGAGGGGTTCATCTCCACGGGTGTGGAGACATTGGCACGATTGGTTGAGCGCGATTACCTCGGGGAGGTTCATCTCCACGGGTGTGGAGACATTTTGTCGTCTACGTTCGGCACGCACGGCGTCCTCGGTTCATCTCCACGGGTGTGGAGACATTGCGTCGGTCGAGGTTAGTTGGCGGTTAGCGAGAGGTTCATCTCCACGGGTGTGGAGACATTATGAACAGACGTATGACAGATATTTTCAGTGGAGGTTCATCTCCACGGGTGTGGAGACATTTTTGCCATTGTATTTTGTTTCACGGGCCTATAAGGTTCATCTCCACGGGTGTGGAGACATTATTAACCGGCACATCAACGATGCCAGCCAGCGCGGTTCATCTCCACGGGTGTGGAGACATTCATAAGCGCTTAAATTAAAACAAAATCAACATCGGTTCATCTCCACGGGTGTGGAGACATTCGGTGATAGTGCAAACGGTTCCGGAATTTTGGAGGTTCATCTCCACGGGTGTGGAGACATTTCATAAGCGAATTTCCGTTACCGGCACTGTTAAGGTTCATCTCCACGGGTGTGGAGACATTGTAAAGTCGAACAGCCGATAAAAGAAAAAGAACGGTTCATCTCCACGGGTGTGGAGACATTTCAAGCAACCAAAAGCAAAAAATTTTCGACGCCGGTTCATCTCCACGGGTGTGGAGACATTAACTCCACGCCGATAAGGTCGCTCGATTTTTTAGGTTCATCTCCACGGGTGTGGAGACATTCAACGCAAGCGCCGGTGTTCGTCCCACACTGGAGGTTCATCTCCACGGGTGTGGAGACATTGATTACCCCTCATAATTTTTCGGAATTATTAGAGGTTCATCTCCACGGGTGTGGAGACATTACTGGGAGGCTAGGTGTTAAAAAGGCGTGGTTAGGTTCATCTCCACGGGTGTGGAGACATTAAAAAATGGAAGATTTACTTCTATCGATGGGAAGGTTCATCTCCACGGGTGTGGAGACATTATACTGTAAAACCGCGTCGGTTAGAATTTTGGCGGTTCATCTCCACGGGTGTGGAGACATTCGCGATAAACTGCATCAATTTGTTGCTGTTTGAGGTTCATCTCCACGGGTGTGGAGACATTTTTTTCCTCTCTATATTATATAGGTTGCGCGGCGGTTCATCTCCACGGGTGTGGAGACATTAATTGGGGTTTGTATTTCCTGCCATAATGTTAAGGTTCATCTCCACGGGTGTGGAGACATTAAGAAATATTTTTTACAAATTAGTTTTAAACAAGGTTCATCTCCACGGGTGTGGAGACATTTAAACTGATGCAACGTGAACGATACGGATATAAGGTTCATCTCCACGGGTGTGGAGACATTGGTATGCTCTGTCAACCGAGGGTGCTTGTTACAGGTTCATCTCCACGGGTGTGGAGACATTTACCGCCGAAACGTCAAAAAATTAACAACGAAAGGTTCATCTCCACGGGTGTGGAGACATTGCTCTCAATTTCGCCGTTTTTTGAACGGACAAAGGTTCATCTCCACGGGTGTGGAGACATTCGCTGTCCGATATCGGATCGAACGTTAGCGCAAGGTTCATCTCCACGGGTGTGGAGACATTTCGAATGTTTTTAAATTCGTCAACCGTGCCGAAGGTTCATCTCCACGGGTGTGGAGACATTGAAAAAATCAGCTACTTTCAAAATTGGGACAAAGGTTCATCTCCACGGGTGTGGAGACATTTTAAACAACTGATACTGAGCGAGACGAACGTTCGGTTCATCTCCACGGGTGTGGAGACATTGTCATCAGCCCGCGTGATTTCAATTCGCATAGCGGTTCATCTCCACGGGTGTGGAGACATTTTTTTCGCAAAAATTCGGGCGCCAAATGTCGGAGGTTCATCTCCACGGGTGTGGAGACATTGAGTGAAAATATATTTCCAAACAGGCATTCCGAGGTTCATCTCCACGGGTGTGGAGACATTGCTCGATCCAACCGACTATAAAGACTATTTGAAGGTTCATCTCCACGGGTGTGGAGACATTCGGTAGCGGATGATACGCCGTCATTTAAACGCAGGTTCATCTCCACGGGTGTGGAGACATTTAAATGCGGTCACGCTGCGTACAGCAAGTAATCGGTTCATCTCCACGGGTGTGGAGACATTGCACAGGATATGCCGTCAAATAGCGATAACACAGGTTCATCTCCACGGGTGTGGAGACATTATCTACCTGAATGGCAACAATAAAATCGTGGAAGGTTCATCTCCACGGGTGTGGAGACATTGATTCAGAATTTGCTCTTCATGCAACCAGGATAGGTTCATCTCCACGGGTGTGGAGACATTAGGAGAGAAGCTTTGGTGGACAGATGGCAGAAAGGTTCATCTCCACGGGTGTGGAGACATTATAACTCTGCCTCCTGGTTCAACAAAAGCTCAAGGTTCATCTCCACGGGTGTGGAGACATTTGCCAAAGCTGTGAGCTTCAAACCTTCGCCGAAGGTTCATCTCCACGGGTGTGGAGACATTTTGATTTAACGACTGTATCCAGCGACGTATGAAGGTTCATCTCCACGGGTGTGGAGACATTCCTTCAAATTAACTTTTGGTGCTGTTTGTAGTAGGTTCATCTCCACGGGTGTGGAGACATTGGCGGCATTTCCATGCGTTTATTTAACAAACGAGGTTCATCTCCACGGGTGTGGAGACATTGGATTCGATAGCCTCGCAACTGGGACTGACAGAGGTTCATCTCCACGGGTGTGGAGACATTTTGAGCAGCTGGATGTAATCGACGACCAGAACCGGTTCATCTCCACGGGTGTGGAGACATTCATTTTGTTTAGCGGCTCTAGCGGCCCACATACGGTTCATCTCCACGGGTGTGGAGACATTCGGGTTCGCACCGACAGTGTACTATCCTACAAAGGTTCATCTCCACGGGTGTGGAGACATTGGCGTTGTACAGTTCGGCACAGAGCACGAACCAGGTTCATCTCCACGGGTGTGGAGACATTTAAATGCGGTCACGCTGCGTACAGCAAGTGATCGGTTCATCTCCACGGGTGTGGAGACATTTGCGCCCTCGCTCCACCCGATCAAATCCAGAAAGGTTCATCTCCACGGGTGTGGAGACATTCAGATAGACGAGGCGTTGCATATGATGCGCGCCGGTTCATCTCCACGGGTGTGGAGACATTTTTGCCAACTGCCTTGGCTGTGAATGATACAGCGGTTCATCTCCACGGGTGTGGAGACATTTTGACATTGCGTTTGTTTTAGATAACGGCGATAGGTTCATCTCCACGGGTGTGGAGACATTAATTTGGGGTGGAGATTGGAAACATTTTAAGGAGGTTCATCTCCACGGGTGTGGAGACATTATTTTTGGAGACTCAACAAAGACGAAGCAAAAAGGTTCATCTCCACGGGTGTGGAGACATTTAACGCCGTCAAATCTTGGCATATAAGTTTACCGGTTCATCTCCACGGGTGTGGAGACATTCACATCCCGTGCGGCCCGGTGCGAAAGCCCGGCGGTTCATCTCCACGGGTGTGGAGACATTCAAACCTATGTTGAACGGCTGGGAGTTTCCCGAGGTTCATCTCCACGGGTGTGGAGACATTCAGTTGCGCTTCGATCTGAGATTCCACTTCTGCGGTTCATCTCCACGGGTGTGGAGACATTTCAAACGTATCGAGATTTTATTCGGACGTAAAAGGTTCATCTCCACGGGTGTGGAGACATTCGGATATCCGCGCGCGTTAAAAATTTTGTAGGAGGTTCATCTCCACGGGTGTGGAGACATTATAGAATTAAAGCAAAATTTCCCAATGCAAACAGGTTCATCTCCACGGGTGTGGAGACATTTTTCATCTCTGCTGTCAAAATATGCCGGAACTAGGTTCATCTCCACGGGTGTGGAGACATTAAAATCCTACTAGGCCGATTACGCCGTCAAATCGGTTCATCTCCACGGGTGTGGAGACATT
>Ga0153956_1002078_pt1 | contig 15575 bp, 13 predicted proteins | sample TSFL040MetaG_FD_104704 | JGI IMG/M metagenome (GOLD analysis project Ga0153956, IMG submission 104704) | Attine ant fungus gardens microbial communities from Florida, USA - TSFL040 MetaG | ecosystem: Host-associated > Fungi > Mycelium > Unclassified | place: USA: Florida, Wekiwa Springs... | reverse complement strand
CGCGTCGCGGCGGCGAGCGCGACGGTTTCCGCCGTGCTCGGGACGTGCGCCGCCTTCGCGATGCGGCGGCTGCGGTCCTTCGCGAGCCGCGGCGCGTTCGAAGCGCTGACGATGACGCCGCTGATCCTGCCGGAAGTGCTGACCGGGCTTTCGCTGCTGCTTCTGTTCGTGTTTCTCGGCGAGACGGTCGGATGGCCGGGGCAACGGGGAGCGGCGACGATCGCGCTCGCGCACATCACGTTCGGCATGGCCTATGCCACGGTCGTGATCCGCGCGCGGCTCTCGCAGCTCGATCCCATGCTGGACGAGGCGGCGGCCGATCTCGGCGCGACGCCGTGGCGGACATTCCGGCGGGTGACGCTGCCGTTGTTGGCGCCCGCGATTCTCGCGGCCTGGCTGCTTGCCTTCACGCTGTCGCTCGACGACGTGGTGATCGCGAGTTTCGTCACCGGGCCGGGCGCCACCACGCTGCCGCTGGTGATCTTTTCCAGCGTCCGCCTCGGCGTGTCGCCGCAGATCAATGCCCTCGCGGCCCTGCTCGTGGTGTTCGCCGCCTGTCTGATCCTTGCGGCCTCGCTGATGCTACGGCGCGGAGAAGTGCGCGCGGCGAACAGGCCGGCGCAATAGCAAAGCTGACGGCCCTCCCGTTCCCGGGAATGCGCTTTTGGCGGCATCGGGGTACAGCTTGTCGCACCTCTTATCGACGACTGGTCAGACTGGTCATATTTGCCCTAGCATCCTCCTCAAGCCGTGATCGGGATACCGTGAAACCCGCAACGGCACTGGGGAGGTATCATGCGTTTTCTGACACTTGCTGCCGCGTTGCTTTTCTCGTTTTCCGCCGCCGCGCAAACGCCGGCAGGCTATCCCGCTGATTACGGCAAGACCGTCGATGCAGCGAAGAAGGAAGGCAAGCTCGTCATCTACGCGACGACGGATGCGGTCGCGGCCAATCCGCTGGTGAAGGATTTCGAGTCTCTCTATCCCGGCATCTCGGTCGAGTATTCCGATCTCAACTCTACCGAGGTCTATAACCGTTTCATCTCCGAGAGCGCCGCGGGCAGCACCGCCGACTTCATCTGGTCGTCGGCGATGGACCTGCAGGTGAAGCTCGTCGCGGAAGGCAAAGCGCTCGCTTACGCCTCGCCGGAAATTCCGAACCTGCCGAAGTGGGCGGTGTGGAAGAACGAAGCCTACGGCACGACGAACGAGCCGATCGCTTTCGTCTACAACAAGCGCATCGTGCCCGCGGGCGACGTGCCGCAGACGCATGCCGCTCTTGAAAAATTGCTTGCCGCGAAGCCCGATTTCTACAAGGGCAAGGTCACAGCCTACGATCCGGAGCGCTCGGGCGTCGGCTATCTCTTCGTCAACGAAGACGTGAAGAACTGGCCGGATGCGTGGAATCTCTTTCGCGAATTCGGCAAGACCGGCGCGCGTCTCTATACGAGCGCGGGCGCGATGATGGAGCGCGTGGGCTCGGGCGAGCATCTGATCGGCTACGGTATCTTCGGCTCCTACGCGATCGCGCGCGCGAAGAAGGATCCCGGCATCGGCATCGTGCTGCCGAAGGACTTTACGCTTATCACCTCGCGCGTGGCCTTCATCTCCAAGCAGGCGCAGCACCCCAACGCCGCCAAGCTCTTCCTCGACTACATGCTCTCGAAGCGCGGGCAGACGATCATCGCCAATCAGGCGCTGCTCTATTCGCTGCGTGACGACGTCGAAGGCCCGGCGAGCGCGAAGGCCGTTCGCGACGAGGTCGGCGACAAGGCGCGGCCCGTCGAGATCGGGCCGGGCCTTCTGGAGAATCTCGACCAGATGAAGCGGCTTGCCTTCCTGAAGAAGTGGCAGGCGGCGATGAAGGGGCAGTAAGCCGGACGAAAGACCGGCGCGGGGGCGCTCATGCCATATGCGGTCATCCGCTTCTCGGTTCTCGCCGTCATGGCGATCGCCGTGCTCGCGCCGCTTTCGCTCGTCGGCTATCAAAGCTTTCTCAGCGCGCCGTTCTTCGATTCGATGGCGCGCTTCACCCTCGACGCCTATCGCTTCGTCTTCGCGGAATCCGATTTCTGGGTGGCGTTCGGCACCACGCTGATCGTCGCCGGCGGCATGACGGTGATCGCCCTGCCGCTCGGCGCGATGCTGGCCTTCCTCATGGTACGGACCGATCTGCCGGGCCGGGCGTGGCTCGAGCCGATGATCCTCATTCCGCTGTTCGTGTCCGCCGTGGTGCTCGCCTTCGGTTACGTCGTGGCGCTGGGGCCGGTCGGGATCGTTTCGACGCATGTGAAGGCGCTGATCGGCTTCATTCCGTGGAACATCTATTCGCTCACCTCGCTGGTGGTGATCGCGGGGCTCGCGCATGTGCCGCATGTCTATCTCTATACGGCGGCGGCGCTGCGGGGGCTTGCGAGCGACATGGAGGAGGCGGCGCGCGTCACCGGCGCGGGGCCGTGGCGGGTCGCGCTCAATGTCAGCTTGCCGATGGTGATGCCGTCGATGCTGTTCGCTGGCGTGCTGGTGTTCTTTCTCGGCTTCGAGCTGTTCGGATTGCCGCTCGTGCTCGGCGATCCGCAAGGATTGCTGGTGCTCACGACCTATCTCTACAAGCTCACCAACAAGCTCGGCGTGCCGTCCTATCAGCTGATGGCGGTGGTCGTCGTCGTGATCGTCGCGGTGACGGCGCCGCTCGTCTATATGCAGCGCATCCTGCTGCGGCAGGCGCAGCGTTACGTTTCGGTACGCGGCAAGGGCTTGAAGCAGGCGCCGTTGCCGCTCGGCCCGTGGCGCTGGGTGGCGCTCGCGGCCATTCTTGCGTGGTTCACGGTCACGGTGATCGTGCCGATCGCGGGTATTACGCTCCGCTCCTTCGTGGTGAGCTGGGGCGAGGGCGTGAAGCTCATGGAAGTGCTCACGCTCGATCATTACCGGGAGCTGCTCGACTACCCCAATGTCATTCGCGGCATCCTGAATACGCTCGCGATCGGCGTGATCGGCGGGGCGATCGCGGTCGTCTGCTATACGGCCATTGCGCTTGCGATCCACCGCTGGCAGTCGGGCTGGACGCGGGTCGTCGATTATCTCGCGATGGCGCCGCGCGCGATGCCGGGGCTCGTGGCGGGCCTCGCGATGCTGTGGGTGTTCCTGTTCTTCAAGCCGTTCTCGCCGCTGAAGGCGACATTGTTCTCGGTGTGGCTAGCCTACACCATCGTGTGGCTGGCCTACGGGATGCGGCTCATTTCAGGAACGCTTCTGCAGGTCGGGCCCGAGCTGGAAGAGTCGGCGCGTACCATCGGCGCGAGCGCGCTGCGGACGCAGCTCGATATCACGGTGCCGCTCATCCGCTACGGCTTCATCGCGAGCTGGCTGCTGATCTTCCTGATCTTCGTGCGCGAATATTCGACGGGCGTGTACCTTCTCGGTCCCGGCACGGAAGTGATCGGCTCGCTGCTCGTGTCGTTATGGGGGACCGGCGCGGTCGATCTCGTTTCCGCGCTTTCGGTGGTGAATGTCGTGATGATCGCGCTCGGGCTGGTCGTCGCGCTCAGGATGGGAGTGCGCCTGCATGGCTGATTTGACCGTACACAGTCTCGGGCTGCGCCTCGGCGACAACGAAATCCTGCGCGGGGTGTCGATGTCGGTACCGCGCGGCAAGGTCGTGGCCTTCCTCGGGCCGTCCGGCAGCGGCAAGACCACGCTCTTGCGGGCGATCGCGGGGCTGGAGACGCCGCATACCGGCTCGATCAAGATCGGCGACCGGGCGCTGTTCGACGCGTCGCGCGGCATCAATCTGCCGGCCGAGCAGCGCGGGCTCGGGCTCGTGTTCCAGTCCTACGCGCTGTGGCCGCACCGCACGGTGTTCGATAACGTTGCCTATGGCCTGAAACTGCGCAAGGTAAGCGGGGACGAGCGCAAGCGGCGCGTGGAGGCGGCGCTCACGCATATCGGGCTCGGGCATCTTGCCGCGCGCTATCCGCATCAGCTTTCGGGCGGGCAGCAGCAGCGGGTCGCGCTCGCGCGCGCGCTGGTTTACGAGCCGCCGGTGATTCTGCTCGACGAGCCCCTTTCCAACCTCGACGCGAAGCTGCGCGAGGAGGCGCGCGCGTGGCTGCGGCAGTTGATCGTCTCGCTCGACCTTTCGGCGCTGTGCGTGACGCACGACCAGGTCGAGGCGATGGCGATCGCCGACAAGATCGTTCTCCTGAACGGCGGCGTGATCGAGCAGGAAGGAACGCCGACCGAGCTTTACAGCCAGCCGCGCACGCTGTTCGCGGCGGAGTTCATGGGCAGCAACAACCGGCTCGCGGGCGAAAGCGCCGGTGGCGGCAAGCTCAGGATCGGAAACGACGTGCTCGAAGGCGTCGCGCGCGGCGATGCGCCGTCAGGCGCGCCCGCGGTCGGCGTGATCCGGCTCGAGCGCGTGAAGGTCGTGGACGCGCCGGGACCGAACCGCATCAGGATGGAGCTGAAGACGCAGATGTATCTCGGCGAGCGGTTCGAACTCGTGTTCGCGCTGGATAAAATGCTCATCCGCGCCTACGCGGACGAGGAGCGCGCGCTCGGCTCGCACTATGTCGAGTTTCCGAAGGACGCGCTCTGGGTCTTCCCGCAGGGCTGATCGCGCGGCGCGATCACCACGGATTGCGATAGTACGGAATCTGGTATTCCCGGAACGGGTAGTCATACTGCATCGAGAACGTGCCGGGATGATACGAATCGTACCAGTATTCCGTCTGGTAATACGCGTAGGGCTGGTAGCGGTAGGCCGTGCGATAATAATTGAACGGAAGGTCGTAATAGCGGCGATAGGAGTAATACGGCCATACGCGATAGCCGGTTACGTAGTAGCGATCGCGGGGGCAATTGCATTGTGCCGGGACCCGGGCCGGTTGCCGGTAGCGGCCGCAGACAAGTTTTCCGCTCGCGTTATAGACGCAGGGCGCCTTCGCTTTCGCGACCGGCGCCGCCGTCACCGAAGCGGATTGCGCGGGCACCGAAATCAGCGAAAGAAAGAGGGACGCGACGATCGCGATATAGGCGCGCTTGACCATGACGTAAACTCCACGCGGCAAACCGGGTTACGCGCTGGATTGAACGTCTGCGATCTGGAGAATGCAAGCGCAAGAAAATCTTAGCCTTAACGGGCGCGGCGAAGCACGTTTTCGCCCTAACTGTCGCGGAGTTTGGGACCGCCCGGAAGGTTGTTCGCCACGACGACGATCGCGAAGGTGATCGCGAGCATCATGAGGCCGAGCACCGAGATCGCGGCGAGGTCGCCGCTTTCGTTCAGGTCGAAGATCAGCACCGAGACGACCTTGGTCTGCGACGTGAACAGCATGATCGCCGCCGACAGTTCGCGGATCACGCCGACGAAGATGAAGCACCAGGTCGCGATCACGCCGGTGCGCAGCAGCGGCGCGGTGATGCGCGCGAGCGTCTGCAGGCGCGTCGCGCCGAGGATGCGGCTTGCGTCCTCGAGTTCGGGATGAACCACGCGAAACGCGGACTGCAGCTGCTGGTAGGCGGCGGGCAGGCTGATGGTGATGAAGGCGAGAAGCAGGATCCAAAGCGTGCCGTAGAGCACGAAGGGCGGGCGGGTGTAGCTCAGGAACAGCCCGACGCCGAGCACGATGCCGGGAATGGCGACCGGTGCCGTCGCGAGAAAACCGAGGATGCGGTGGCCGGGGATCGCCTTTCGCGTGGTCAAATATCCGATCACGAGCGCGAAGACGGTGCCGAGTGTTGCGGTCAGCGTTCCGAGGAGAAACGTGTTCTTCAGCGCGAGCTTCGTGGCCGAGAGCTCGATCACGAAATCCAGGTTGTGGAGCGTGAAGTTGCCGGGGCTTATCCATTGCGACGGTACCTTCGAAAAGGCGGCGTTGAGCAGCGCGCCGTAGGGAAGGAAGACCGGGTTGAGCAGGATGAACACGCAGAACAGGAGCGCGGGCCAGCGCAGCTTGCCGAGGCGGATCAGGCGTGGGCTCCCGTGCTTGCCGCCGACGATCGAATAGCCGCGGCGGCCGAGAATCATCTGTTCCGCGCGCAGCAGGATCACGGTGAGCACGAGAAGCGGGAGCGAGGCCGCGGCGGCGAGCTGCGGCTGCGGCGGATACTGGAACAAGCTCCAGATCTTGGTCGTCATGGTGTGGATGCCGGCGGGGATCGCCAGGATCGCGGGGGAACCGAACAGCGTCATTGCCTGCAGGAAGGCGACGAGGACGCCCGCGAGCAGGGCGGGCAACACGAGCGGAAGCGTGACGCGGCGGGCCGTCACCGCAGTCGTGCCGCCGAGAATGGTGGACGCGTCCTCGAGATCGCCGGGGATGCGGTCGAGCGCGTTCGCGACCAGCACGAAGACGTAAGGAAACGTGTAACAGGCGATGACGAAGATCAGGCCCGTCAGGGAATAGATGTTGAAGACATGCGTGCCGGGTTCCGCTCCGGTGATGTCGCGGAAAAGCTGGTTGAGAAGCCCGCTGTTCGGCGCGGCCAGCAATTCCCACGCGATCGCGCCCAGGAACGGCGGCGTTACGAAGGACGCCATGACGAAAATCCGCACGGTGCGCCGAAAGGGCATGTCGGTGCGCGCCACGAGCCAGCCCATGGGAGCCGCGACGAGGCAGCAGATGATGCTGACGCTGGTCGAGATCAGAAGCGTCGCGAGCAGCGGGTCGACGAAGGTCGGGTCGGTGGCGAGCCGGACGAAATTGCCGAGCGTGAAAGCGCCGGCCTTGTTGGTGAAGCCGAAATAGACCAGCCATGACAGCGGCAGAATAACGAGCGCCGCAAGGGCGAGGGCCGCCAACAGGAAAATCGCCCGCGAAAAGTCGATGCCGGCTTTTCGCGGGCGGATTGCTTCCAGCGGCGCGTCCGCCGCGTTTTCCGCGCTGTTCAAGGTCGCGCGTGCCTAGACGTGGAAAAGCTTGGTGTAATGCGCCTTGATCTGCGCGCTGTCGTGCTCGACCGCGGCCGCGTTGTCCTTCATCACCTTGATGTCCTTCAGCGGCTTGCGGCCGGGCTTTTCCTTCACGAGCGCATGCAGGGAGCGCAGGCCACCGGTTTCGACCATGATTTCCTGCGCCTCCGGCGTGAACATCCAGCTCTGGAACAGACGCGCGGCGTTGGGGTTGGGGGCCGTTTTGAAGATGCCGTTCGGCCCCGCGATGATCGGACTGCCTTCGGTCGCGTAGACCGGCTCGACCGGCCGGCCGGATTCCTTCAGCAGGAAAATGTTGTATTCGTTGCCGTCCGCCATCACCGCGCGCTCGCCGAGCGCGAGTTTCTTCGGCGGCTCGGTCGAGGACTGCACCTGCAGCACGTTCTGCTTCGACAGTTTATCGAGATAGTCCCAGCCCAGCGTCTGCGTGATCTGGTAGGTCGCGGTGAGGATCGTGCCGCTGTAGCTGGGGTGCGCCTTCACGAGCTTGCCCTTCCATTTCGGGTCGAGCAGATCGGCGAAGCTCTTCGGCGCTTCCTCGGCTTTCACGAGATTGGTGTTGTAGGCGATGATGCTGAGCCAGGCGCGCCATGTCGCGAAGGTCCCGTCGGGATCCTTGTGCTCGGCCGGATAGTATTTCGCGACATCTTCCGGCACGTAGGGCGCAAGCAGATCCTCACGCTTCCACACGATGAAGTGGGCAGCGTCGGAGGAGTTCACGACGTCGACGGTATGGATGTTGCTCGTCAGTTCCTGCCCGATGCGCTGGAAGACGCGTTCGGCGCCGGAGCGTTCCACCTGCGGCGTGATTCCGGGATATTTGGCCTGGAAGGCCTTCGCGATCCTCTCGGCGACGAGCAGGTCGACCGAAGTGTACCAGACGACCTTGCCTTCCTTCTTCGCGGCCTCGATGAGCGCGGGCGTGACGGCGGACGCTTCGGGGGCCGCGGCCTTGAGCGGCGAGGCGAAGGCGGTGAGCGCGAGCGCGCTCGTTCCCTTCAAAACGGTTCTTCTCGTGATTCTGGATTTTGGCATCGCGGCAGTCTCCCTGAAGATTTTTTGTTTTGAGCTCTCGGCAATTCTAATCGTAGAACGATCAATCGGCCAGCACGTGACAGCGCGAAGGCGGCAGATGCAGCCAAACCTTCGTTCCGGCTGCGACAATCTGGTCCGCCGGCGTGACGATGCGGAGCTGGGTACCGCCGTCCACGGTGACGATGTAATCGCGGCTGCCGCCGAGGAAGACGTGGCGCAGGACTTCTCCCGAAACGACATTCTCGCCGTGCGACAGCGGGGAAGCCGAAAGCTGGATGTCGTGCTGGCGGATCGAGATCGCGCTCTCGTTTCCCTTGGCGGCCGACGCGCTGTTGCAGCGCAACTTCGCGCCGCCAAAAGCGATATGCGTCTCGTCGACTTTTTTTCCGCGGACCACGTTGCTGGAGCCGATGAACCGCGCGACGAACTCGGAGCGCGGCGTGTCGTAAATCTGTTCCGGCGTGCCGAGCTGCTCGATCTTGCCCTGGTTCATGACGGCGATCAGATCGGCGGTGGTCATCGCCTCGGACTGATCGTGCGTCACGTACACCGTCGTATAGCGATACCGGTCGTGCAGGCGGCGCACCTCGAAGCGCATCTCCTCGCGCAAATTCGCATCGAGGTTGGAAAGCGGCTCGTCCAGGAGCAGCGTCTCGGGCTCGACGACGAGAGCACGAGCGAGCGATACGCGTTGCTGCTGGCCGCCGGAGAGCTCGCCGGGATAGCGGTCGGCGAGGTTTTCCAGCTTGATCGTGGCGAGCATGGCCTGCACGCGCTTCTTGATGGCGTCGCTGTTCATTTTGCGAAGGCGCAGACCGTAGGCGACGTTTTCGGCGACCGTCATATGCGGCCAGAGCGCGTAGCTCTGGAAGATCATCGACATGTTGCGCTGCTCGGGCGGCAGCGTGCGCGAAGGCGAGGAGACGACGCGGTCGCCGACGAGAATTTCTCCCGCCGAGGGCTCGACGAAGCCCGCGAGCAGGCGGAGCGTCGTCGTCTTTCCGCAGCCCGAAGGTCCCAGCAGGCAGACGAGCAGGCCGTGGTCGATCCTGAGCGAGATATCGTCGACGACCGCGTTGCTTCCGTATCGCTTCGTCAGATTGCGCAGCTCGACGCTTGCCATGGGGCTGTGTCCTGCCTGCCGGAGGGGGTGAGGGGTCAGCTACCGGTGAAGGCCGGTTTGCGCTTTTCCATGAAGGCCTTGCGGCCTTCGACGTAATCGGCGCTGTTGAAGCAGCGCATCACGCGCTCGTCGCAGGCCGCGAGGTCGCGCTGCGCGGCGTCCTTCAGGACTTCGCCGACGATGAACTTCGTGCCTTCGATGGTGAGCGGCGCGTTCGCCGAGATCATCTCGGCGTATTTCTTCACATAGCCCTCGAGCTCGGCGACCGGAACGACGCGGTTCGCGAGGCCCATCATCTGCGCTTCCGCCGCGTCGAACTGGCGGGCGGTGAAGAAGAATTCCTTGGTGAAGGAGGGGCCGACCGTGTCGATGAAACGCTTGATGCCGCTGAAGCCGTAGCCGAGGCCGAGCTTCGCGGCGGGAAGGGCGAAGCGCGCGTTGTCGGCGCAGATGCGAAGATCGCAGCCAAGCGCGACGCCGAGACCGCCGCCGACGCAATAACCGCGGATCATCGCGATCGTCGGCTTGGGGAACTGCTCGATCGCCTTGTTGGCTTTCGCCACCGTATCGTTGTAGCGCGCGATCGCCTGTTCGTTGGCGCGCTCGTTCTCGAATTTGGAAATGTCGGCGCCGGAAACGAACGCTTTTTCGCCCGCGCCGCTCAGCACGACGACGCGCACGTCCTTGTCGGCCCTGAAGGCGTCGAGGGCCTCGATCACCGCCTCCCACATCTCCAGCGAGACGGCGTTATGCCGCTCGGGATTGTTGAAGACGAGATGGGCGACCTGGCCCTCCTTGCGCGCGATGATCTTGTCGGTCTTGCTCATACGGCAGCTCCTTGAAATTTCGTGTTCCTGGAATGCTTAGACGGTTTTGGCCTGGTGCAGGGCTGCGATTTCGTCAACCGAGAACCCGAATTCCCGCAACACTTCGTCGGTGTGTTCGCCCTGCTCGGGCGGCGGCGCGACGATGCTGCTCGGCGTCCGCGACAGGCTCACCGGCTGGCCGACGAGCTGGAAGGTCTTGTCGCCCTTCTTCACGTCGGTCGCGATCTTCAGATGTTTCACCTGCGGATCGCTGAACACGGCGTCGATCGAGTTGATCGGCCCGCACGGAACGCCGGCGGTGTTGAGGATGTCGATCCATTCGGCCGAGGTTTTCTTGCCGAGGATGGCATCGATCTCCGCGTTCAGCCGGTCGCGGTATTTCGAGCGGTCGCCCGATTTCCGGTAGTCGGGATTGTCCAGGAGCGCCTGGCCGCCGATGGTCTCGCACAACCGGATCCAGATTTTGTCGCCGGTGGTGGCGATGTTGATGTAGCCGTCGGAAGTCTTGAAGACGCCCGTCGGGATGCTGGTCGGATGGTTGTTGCCGGCCTGCTTCGGTACTTCGCCTTTCATCAGCCAGCGCGCGGCCTGGAAGTCGAGCATGAATATCTGCGATTGCAGCAGCGAGGTCGAAACGTACTGGCCTTCGCCCGATTGTTCGCGCTCAAGGAGCGCGAGCAGGATGCCGATCGAGCACAGAAGCCCCGAGGTGAGATCGGCGACGGGAATGCCGACGCGCATCGGCCCCTCGCCGGGCTTGCCGGTGATCGACATCAGGCCGCCCATGCCCTGCGCGATCTGGTCGAATCCGGGACGGCCGCTATAGGGCCCATCCTGGCCGAAGCCGGAAATGCTCGCGAGAATGATGCGCGGGTTGATTTTCTTCAGCGTCTCATAATCGATCTTGAGCCGCTTCTTCACGTCGGGGCGGAAGTTCTCGACGACGACATCCGCTTTCTCCACCATCCGGAGAAACGCCGCGTGTCCGGCGGGGTCCTTCAGGTTGAGCGTGATGCTGCGCTTGTTGCGGTGAAGGTTCTGAAAGTCGGGTCCCTCGCGCGGTCCGCCCGGGCCTTCGCCGGAGGTAAGATGTGCGGGCGTCTCGATCTTGATGACGTTCGCTCCCCAGTCGGCGAGCTGGCGCACGCAAGTCGGGCCGGAGCGAACCTGCGTAAGGTCGAGCACGGTGAAGCGGGCAAGCGTTTGGGATGCTTTCGGAACAGGCATTCTACATAGTGCTTTCTTGAGGGTGCTTTCTTCGGGATGACAGGCCGCAGGCGCGGCTGGACGAATTTAATTGAAGGCTCGCTGTTGCGCCAGCCAAGTTCGCGCGGGGCAAGAGGCGATATCGAAAAGCGGCATCGAGCAAGGATATCGGTAATATGGTGAAAGCGCCGCCGGCACTTGTGGCCCCGATGGCGCGAGCGCTCAGTCGTGGCTGTTCGGCCACGGCCGCGTGCTGCAACGCACACTAAAGAAGTGCATGTTGAAGATTGAAACCCGCGAAACGCGAAAGCGTTTCGCGGGCGTTCGCCTTCAGGCGTGGACGAACATCCGGCTGATCGCCACCAGCACCACCAGCAGGATGATGCCGAGCGAGAGGCTCCACCCGATCAGCTTCTTTTCGATCGGGAGCAGCGGCTCGGCGCGCATCGTCCTGATTTCGTCCGCGAGTCTCGGTTGTCGATTTTGCATGATGCGATGTCTCCCGTCAGGCCGTGACAAGCGGCGGTTTCACGCCGGCGAAGAAGAGGAGCGAGATGATCAGCCCCACCCAGATGACGAAGCCGAACAGCGCCAGCAGGTAGACGGCGGCGAGACGGCCGATGCCTTCTTCCCAGAGCTTGCGGAAGTTGCTCATGACGCCGATCGTGAAGAAGGTGAGCACGAAGAATATGCCGCGGAAGGTGTTGGCTTCGCCCATCGCGGCCTTGACCTTCGCGACGGTCGGCGCCGAAGCGGTCAACGCGATCAGCAGGATGATGAGGAACGTCACGACGTAGCCGATGACGAATTTCGGGAAGCGGTCCCAGATCTCCCGCACCCGGACCGTTTCGCCCTTATGCACGTCGATGTGTTTGGTCCATATCCACGCCAGCACGAACGCCCACACGCCGATGAAGATGTCGATGAACACCTTGACGGTGGCGGCCGTCCCCACGATCCAGCCGGGCTGGTACTTGATGCCTTGTGCCGCGGCCTTCGAAAGGATCAGCGCTTCGGTGATGCCGCCGCTTGCGACCGCGGCGCCGTCCGTCTTGACCGAGAGCGCCATCCAGGCGCCCGCCGCCAGCGGTTGATCGTGCAGGAATTCGCCCGCGACGAAGGGCAGGATCAACAGTTCGACCACTGCGAAGATCACGACCAGCGAAGAGACCATGACCGGCACCACCGGACGCGCGCGGATGGCGGCGCCTGTCGCGATCGCGGCCGAGACGCCGCAAATGGAGATGCCGGATGCGAGCGGTGCCGCCCACTCCCGGCTGAAGCCGAACCATACCCGCGCCACGTAATAGACCACAGCCCAGAAGATCAGATAGGCGACGATGATCGACGCGAGGCCGAGGAACATCAGCGAGGTCGCGAGGCTGAGCTTCTCGGCGGACACGATGCCGAGAAAGCCCCCGAGGATGACGATCGCGATCTTGATATAGAGTTCGGGCCGTATCGCCTCCCGCATCAGATGCGCGAGGCCGGGCAGGAAATTGCCGACGATCAGGCCGACGATGAGCGCGACGACGAAGCCGCCCTCCGAGGTCAGTTGCAACGACCAGTCGATGCCGAATTTTTTCATGTCGGCCGGCGTATTGACCGCCATGTGGGCGTAGCTGCCGGCGATCCAGCATAAATAAGTGATCCAGAACACGATCGTGAAGCCGATGACGAAGCGGCCGATATCGGCGCGTAGCGCCGCGGCGCCTGCCGTCAGCAGCGCCAGCAATCCGATATAGGTCGCGATGAGCGAGCCCACGCCGCCCAGATTGCCATATGCCTTCGATACGGGAGACAGCGCCTTGCCGATATCCATCCAGACGTCGGTCTTCACGACCCATCCGAGGACATCGACGCCGGCCACCAGCCCAAGCGAAAGAAAGAAAATCAGCAAACCAAGAATTAAAGACAGCCAGTCCTCGGTCAGACCCTTCCCGTTCATTTGCCGCCTCCCGAACCGGCCCCGGCCGGTCAAAAGTCGCCTGCGATCGAGAAGTGCGCCTACGCGAAACTGGATGGATTCGATTTATTCTGGCGTGCTTCTCCGCTGAACCGCAGGCGACGAGCCAAGAAAAAATATCGACGAATAATTCTTTGCCTGTTCGTCGCGCTTGGCAATATTTTTCTGTTGTGCGGCGCATCGGGAAAATATTCCCCGACAGGGCGCTGCCGCGCCGGATTGCAAAATGGCTCAATTCACGCTGCCCGGCGGGAGAAGGGCGATCGGTTTTTGCTTTGAAACTTCGGTTTTGTGCAACAGGATACGTACCGGAATGCGGCTGTACAGGGCCTATTTTCCCCGATAACCCGGCCTCGACCGGGCTGGCGCACGTCGTTTCCGGCCATGCTCTCGTGCTTGTATCCCATGGTGCCCATGGCGACGAGCTGGCCGGCGTAAGCCAATGTGCCGGTAAGCGTGTCCTTCACGATCTCCAGCTTGGGATGCGCGTACTTTTTCGGGAAGCCCCAGATTCGCGGCGGCTCAATTCCTGCGCTGGCGCGTGCCTGTACGCTGCGTTCGAGCGGTCGGCTCATCGCCTTTCAGCACGCCGTCTTCGATGTAAATGATCCTGTCCGCGAACGGCATCACGCGCGAATCGTGACTCACGACCAGCACGGCGCTGTTTCGGTGCCTGGCAAGCTCGCTCAGGATATCCATGATCGCGCGGCCGTTGTTCGCATCGAGCGCGGCGGTCGGCTCGTCGGCAAGGATGATCGAGGGGTCCGCGACGATGGCGCGCGCGATGGCGACCCGCTGCTGCTCGCCGCCGCTCATCTCGCGCGGGAAGGCGGCGCCCTTGCGCGTCAGCCCGACCTTCTCCAGCAGCTTTTGCGATTTTTCCGCCGCGAGGCGGCTGTTCTGCCCGCGGATGTCCAGCGCCAGTTGAACATTTTCGGCGGCCGTGAGCGTCGGAAAGAGATGGTACGACTGAAAGATAAACCCGATATGCGACCTGCGGATTTCCGCGAGCCGTTCGGGGCGGGCTTTCTCCGCCGAATTGCCGCAGACGCTCAACGTGCCTTTTCCGGGCGTCAGCATGCAGCCGAGAATGGAAAGCAGCGTAGTCTTGCCGCTGCCCGAAGGGCCCATCAGCAGGGTGAGTTCTCCGCCGGCGAGCGAAAGACTCACGCCGTCGACCGCGCGCACCTGAACGTGCCCGCGGCCGAAAGTTTTCGTGATGTTCTTCGCTTCGAGGAGCGTTTTGCTCATCGCGTCAGCACCATGACGGGATCGATGCGAACGACGCGGGCGATCGCGACGATTGCGGAGACCATGCACATCGCGACGATGAGCACGACGAGGCCCGCGGCCTGCAGCGGCGTGATAATAATGGGCAGCGCGCTTTTCGCCGTAAGATAGATGACGGCGGCGCCGATCGCGCCGGCGAGGCAAAGCCCGATCACGGCGTTGAGCAGCGCCTGATACCGGATGACCCTGAGAATGTAGCGGTTCGAGCAGCCGATGGCGCGCAGCGCCGCGAATTCCGGCAGATGCTCCTTCGTGTTGGCGTAAAGCGTCTGCGCGAGGATCGCCGTGCCGACGATCACGCCGAGCAGGACGCCGGCGAATAGCGCCGCACCCGCGCCGGTGCTGAAAAGCCAGAAGCTGCGGCTGCGCTGGCGAAACTCCCGCGGCGTCAGCACCTCGACATTGGCAAGTTTCGACCGGATGTCCCGGCGAACGCGGTTGAGATCGCCGCCGGGCTTCACGCGCACGAGCAATTGGCTGATTTTGTTCGACGGGAGATCGAGATAGGTGCGGGCCGCGTCGAGATCGGAAAAGACGTAAGGCATCGTCGTGAACGAACGGATGCCGTCGGTGACGGCGGCGACCTTTACCTTGTGCCGGTTGATTTCGGCAGTCGATCCCATGCCGGAAATCCCGAGGCGGCCGTAATAGGAGCGGTCGACGGCAACGGTGCCGGGTGTGCTCAGGTCCTTCGCCGCGCCTTCCACCACGTTCCACGGCTGCAGCCCGCGCGTTTCCGGATTCGAGCCGACGATGAACACGGGCGTGCGCTCGCCGCCCTCGGGGAGGTGCCAGTCGGAAAAGCCGATGACCAGCGGAACGGCTTCGGCCACGCCATCGATCGCAAGCACTTTATCCCGGATGTCGTTGTCGAACTGGGAAATGTCCTCCATCGAGTTCGTGCCGCGCGAGACGATCCAGAAATCCGTCGGCGCGTGGTCGATCATCGTCGTGACCATGCGGCCGAAGCCCGAATAAAGCCCCATCTGGACCAGCACGAGGACGACGGAAAACACGATGCCGATGAGCGTCGCGATGAAGCGCAGACGGTCATGAAAAAGATTACGCAATGCGAGTGTCAGGCTCAGCGGCATCGGTCGATACGCTTCTCACCTCCCGCCAGCCCGTGTCGGGACGGTTCCCTCAAATGCGCCCATTCGCTGTTAACGCAGAGTTCCGCCTTGTGTT
>Ga0153956_1002077_pt1 | contig 15583 bp, 19 predicted proteins | sample TSFL040MetaG_FD_104704 | JGI IMG/M metagenome (GOLD analysis project Ga0153956, IMG submission 104704) | Attine ant fungus gardens microbial communities from Florida, USA - TSFL040 MetaG | ecosystem: Host-associated > Fungi > Mycelium > Unclassified | place: USA: Florida, Wekiwa Springs... | reverse complement strand
GATCACCGCACCGCGCGACACACCAACGAAGTAAGTGAACGACAATGTTCCGGTGATCGTGATGGTGTTGATTGCAATTCGCATGACACCGAAAGGTCCCGCGGCCGCATGCGCAACCGCGCCACCCACGATCGAGTAGTTGGTGAAGTTCTGGATAATGCCGCCGGTTTCGCACTCATAGTGATAGCGGGCGGAGTTGCCGAAGATCAGGCCCGCTTCGCAAAGCACCGCGCCGCCGAACAAGGCCTGGATGCAGTCGCCTGACCCGCCTGAATTCTGCAACTTCAATGCGCCGACGATCAGCCTTCCGTAATTCTGGACGACAACACAGGATGCGCCCGACGTGCTGATAACGGTGTTGGCCGGCGTCGTGACGTTTCCTTGCAGTCTGACATTTCCCGTTCCAACCCACGGGCCATTCACCACGGCACCCGTCGTATACGTTCCGTCCGCGAGCTGGATGGTGACGTCGTAAATTCCGATATCGAGCATCGCAACGGTATCGATGGCTTTCTGGACCGTGAGAAATGCGCCACCGGATGAATTGTTCAATCCGTCGTTGCTGTCGCTGCCGTCGATGCGGACGTAGTAAGTCCTGTTCGCAGACAACATCTCGCGCGCGCCGCCCGATGGAAACGCCACCCGCCCTGTCGCGTTATCGAACGTGAGCGCGTCCCGCCAGGTCATGCCGTCCGCGCTGACCTTGAGATGAAAATCGTTGTCGCCGGTCAAGCCGAATTCAGCATGGCCGGAGAAAGCATCGGAAAACACCACGGAGGCGGTACTCTCCTCCGTCTCTTTCGACAGTTGCAACCGCACGTCGCCGGTCCCGTCATCGTCGGCATCGATCGCGTGAAACAACACGTCGTTGGAACGGACCGTCAGCAGGTTCGTCTCGACGGCCGGGGTGTTGATGCCAAGATGCGGCACCTCATCCGGCGACAGGGGCGTCCCACCCGCAGCCGTCACCGAAATCCAGTCATCGCCATCAAACACAAGCAGCGCATCACCTGCAATCGACCACACGCACCATCCGGCTTTGGGCGCAAGGAAACGCCACGCATTGGTCTCCCACGTCGCCACCGCGTCGTCCTGCCCGGCCCATGCGCCGGTCGCACCGCTTGCAACGATGTGACGTTCGCCATCGACGGGAGATGGCGGCGGCACAGTGAGTGTCGTATCGAGCACGGCGATCTGGATCGCGTCGTCCAGAATCCGCAACGCCTCATTATGCGTGATGTGTTTCTGCGCCTGGCTGCCGTCGATGAACGGCAGACCAAGATTGGCCGTCTCTGTCATGTGACCTCAAAGCGCGAAAGTGAATTGGGTAGCGTGGCCGCGCCCCACTGTGCTGGAGAGTTGAAAAACGCGAACGGCAAGGCTCGTTTGCCGACCGCCGAAATCGGCGATCTCATCCGCCGCGGCATATGTCGCCGCAGGCGCGCTCACCGACAGCGTGCGCTTCACTGTGACGCCCGCCATGATGTCGATCTCGTAAGCCTCGGCGTCCTCGCCGAGCGGCACCTCGACGCCCCACGCGTCGCCGTCCTTGCGGGTGCGGCGAATCCAGGAGATCGCGATATCGCCGTCGCTGTTTCGCCTGGCATGCAGATGCACCGGCGACAGCGGCATCAAGGCCGTTGCTTGCGGCACCAGCGTCATCGCCAGCGCGGACGGATCGTCATGGCTGCGGCCGGTGGCAACGATGCGGAGACTGGACGCCCGCTCCAGCTCACCGATACCGCGTGCCATCTCGATCAGATGGTCGTCGAGCAGCACGAACGGCGCACCCGCAGGCAACGGCGCGGCGATGGCGTATTCGCTGCCCGCCTGCCCGCGCAACAAGCGGCTTAATCGGTAAGTCTTGTCATCGACAAGCTCGGCCTGCGCAAACTGGATCACCTCCCAGACGCCGCCCTCATTCATCACCGTCGCCGCGTTGGCGCCGTTCAGCACGTTGGCATCCGCGAGCGAGGCCAGCGCGCCGCCATACAGCCGCACGCGCACTTCATTGCCGCGGTCCCAGCATGCGGCTGGTCCTTCCGGCAACGCATCGAGCGTCTCGCCGATGACAGACGGTGCGTAGACCGTCGCCGCACGCTCGAAACTCAATCCGTCGGAAGAGCGCCAGACCGTGACCGAGCCCGGCCACGGATTTGCGAACACCGCCAGCCGCGTCAGCACCAGCGGATCGGATGAATCCAGCATCGGCAAATCGAGCGCGAGCGCCTGAACCGGGCCGAGCGCGGGCGGAATGACCAGCGTGCCCTGACGCGGCTGCGGCAAGGGCACATTGAAAATGTCGGGATCGATGCTGCGCGCGCTGACTTGCCGCTGCTCGGTATCGACCAACTCACCGATTTCATAAAGCCGCCGCCTGCCCTTGATCGTGACGCCAACGACATCGCCCGGCGTCAGCGCGAGATGCGCCGTGCCCAGCGCAAAGGAAATACTCTCGCGGCCCGCCCACAGATCCTGGAGCCAGATGTCCGCGCGCCGCGTCGCGGCGGCATCGTTGGTGATGACGGCGAGATCCGAATGCAACGCACGGTTCGCACCGCCGACCAGACGCCGCGAGGTGACGGCGGCACGGCGATAATCCACCGATGCGTCGGTGTAGCCGAAGCTCACCTCGCGCGGCAGTTCAGTTTCCTGCGCGCGCGTCAGCTTTGCCGATGCATCCTTCTCCGGATCGACAAGCTGACCTTCCGAAATCTCCATCACCGGCGCACCACCGCGCGGCACGAATTTGAGATCGCTCCCTACCGCCGCCGCGTCGAAGGCGTAAGCGGTGGCCAAGGGCTCAATCATCGCGCGCGGCGACATCGGCCGGTCCACCACATAGCCGTCGCACCCGTCGCGCAACGACGAGGCATCGACGCCTTCAACAGAGGCGTCGCTCAACAACGTCGCGACCGTGGCATCGAGCGGCGCGCCGCCAAGCCGCCCGGTCAGCCAATGCCCGGTCTGCCAGTTCGGCGCATCGCTCCAGACATCGTCCGCGAGCGGAAACACCGGATATGGCCGCGCGTCCCACGTCCACAGATGGATACCGGACACATCGATCATCCGCCCGCCATAAACCGGCGAAACAGGATTATGCGTTTCGTCACCGCCGAAGGCCGGATCGAACGCGCCGAGCACCGCCTCCAGCATCCGGCGCTGAATCAGATCGTCGCGCTGACCGTTCGAGAAATACGGCACGTTGCCGTCGAACGATTTCGCATCGGGAAAGGTGCTCGGCTGGTTCGCACCCTTGTCGACCGCCGGGCAACCGATCTCGGTCAGCCAGACCGGCTTGCTTGCGGGGATCCATGCCGTCGACGCATCAAGCTCCGCGCCGTCCACCCGCTCATGATGCGCATTGCTCCACCAGTTCCAGATGTCCTTGGCGCGAAACGTCCACGGCTTATCCAGATCATCTGTGATCGGGTTGCGCGTTTGCGCGGCGCGCGCGGCGTCATCGATGTAGTACCAGTCATAAGCCTCGCCGCTTTGCAGGCGGCTTTTCAAATAATCGCGTTCGTAAATCGTCGCGGCATCCATGGCGTCGCGATGCCCGGCCTCGTCGCGCCAGTCCGACAGTGGCGCATAGTAATCGATGCCGATCGCATCGATGGCGGGCGATGCCCACAGTTCATCCAGCGGAAACCGCACTTCGGAGGCATCCGGCGCAACCACATCCGATCCGTACTCGGTCCAGTCCGCGCCGTAAGTGACGAGAGTCGAAGACCCGATGATCGCCTTCACGTCGGCGGCCAACGCGGCAAGCGCCGTCACGGCGGGATAGATTCCCGCGCCGGAGCGTACCCGCGTCAGCGCCTTCAGTTCGGAGCCGATCAGGAATGCATCGACGCCGCCGCAGGATGCCGCGAGCGATGCATAGTGCAAAATCATGCGGCGATAGTTCCAACCGCTCGCACCGCCACCGGAAAAGAACGCCGCGACCTGATCGGCCGCGTCCCCTGTTCCCTGCGGCGAGCCGCTGACATCCGGCGCGGGATCGCAGGTGATACGCCCGCGCCATGGATAGGCCGGTTGCGACGACACATCGCTCCAGGGATCTGGCAATGCATTGCCCGGCGGAATATCCATCATCAGGAACGGATACAGCGTGACCTTGAGGCCGCGTGCCTTCAATTCGGCAATGAGATGAATCACGCTGTTATCGGACGGCGTGCCGCCATAGGACGGCACACCATCGATGGTGGACACCAGATACGCATTCGGCCGCGTCACGCCCGCGACCGACCATGTGCCGCCGGACGTGACCTTGATGGCGTTATCGACGCCGGGCCTGATCTTGCATTCAGCCGCACGCAGATCGCTGCCGAACCAGGCCACCACGATGGCGACGCGTTCGAGATTGGGGCACGTCGCCTGCAGGTCATCGAGCGAGGCCATCACGTCGGATGCCGCCGTGGTGACGTGACGATTTTCCGGCGCGGACTGACCCGGCCCGAGCACGCGAATGACGGCGGATGTCTCGTAACCGAATTCGGTCGAGCCCGGAATCAGCGTCACCGCCCGCGCCATCCGTTCGAGCGCGCCAACAGGCCGCACGATCTCGAACGACAATTGCGGAATGCGGTTGCCGAACTCCGCCAGCGGCAGCCGCTCGAAGACAACGTAGGCAAGCCCGCGATAGGCTGGCGCGTTCGCGGCACCCTCCTTCGCCACGATCAGATCGTCCGGCAACTGATCCTCGCCGCCGCGATGCACGCGCAGAGTCAGCGTCGAGGTATCGAGCAGATCGCTATTGGCCCAGATGCGGCCGACGCTGCCGATTTCGCCTTCGCACAGACCGACAGCGAAATTGGCGAAATAGGAATAGCTCGTCGTGGTGGTCGTCGCGGTCGCGCCGCCGAGCCCGCCCTTGCCGCCCGTGCGCTGACTGCTGGTGGACACAACTTCCTCCAGCCGTGTCGCCCAGATCACCTGCCCCGACAACCGCGCGCGGCCATACAATCGCGGGATCGGCGCGCCTTCGGTCGAAGCCATCACGTCGAGATCGGCAAGCCGCGGCCCCGTCACGCTACGCGCGGTCGAGCCGAATAGCGCCTGATCGATCATGTTGCCCGCGAGCGCGCCGACGATACGCCCCGCGATCGCGCCCATCGGGCCGAACACCGCACCGGCCGCGCCGCCCGCGACGGAAAGAACCAGCGCCGCCATTATTCTTCAACTCCGGGAAAACGAAAGGCATGAGCGAGACGCCGCCGCCACCACGATGACAGCGCGACCTCGCACACGGCCGCGCCGTCATGGGCGTGGATCATGCCGCCCTCGCCGCTTGCGATAGCGACATGCTTGGCGACGAAGCCTTCGCGCCAGCGAAACAGCAGAACGTCGCCCGCTCCGATGTCATCGGGCTCGATTGTCACGAGATGCCGCATCGCCGCCTGCGCCAGCGTTTCCTCGCCATGCGCCTCCGCCCAGTCCGGCGCGTAAGGCGGCGGCGCTTCCGGCTCGGCGCCGATGCAGTTGCGCCAAACGCCCCGCACGAGGCCGAGGCAATCGCAACCGACGCCTTTCAGTGACGCCTGATGGCGATAGCGCGTGCCGATCCAGCTTCGCGCTTCCGTCACGATGGCGGCGCGGGTCAGATGAGAAGCCATGCTCGGACCTTCAGGAAACCAGAGAACCGCCATCATTGTCGGCGGATGCATCGGCACCGGCGATGACGAAATCGTTGCCGGGAATATGCGGGAAGCCGCGAAAATTGACGCCGTTGGCGAAACGGTCGCGACAGGTCTCGAAGCGCTTGTCGCAACCGGCCGTGATGGCGAAAGCATCGTCGACCGCAATGGCTTCACTCATGGCCTGCCACAGCGTGAACTGCACCTCGCCACCAACGATGCGATGCTCCTTGATCTCGACTGCAAGGCCTGCATTCGCTCCGCTCGCCCAGGTCAGGCACCCGGCGGTGAAAATGCCTGCGACAAAATCGTCCAAACCTTCCACAGCGATGGCAGACACACCCAGCAAACGCGACACGCTGCCCGCCCCGTTCAAACCCGCCGCCGCCAACGCGATCTTGCAGCGGGCATCGCCAAGGTCGGCAGTACAGCGCGCGGTGTAGAGCCGCCCGCTCTCCTGCGAGAGCTTGTCGGCCAGCCCGCGCAGCTCGGCGCTGAACGCTTCGCCTTCGCGCTTGACCTCGCCGAGCGTCGCGCGCGACAGCAGCACCCGCAGCGCCGCGTCGCTCCAGTCCACAAGCCAGGTGTCGACCTGTGCTGCGTCGAACCGCCCGGCAGCGAGATCCGCCTCGGACAACGAGTCGGCAGCCAGTGCGCCGGAAATCTCCGCGCCGTCGATGGAGAGATCAAAACGGCTGGTGGCTTCCGATGCGCCGAAGCCGGTGCCCGCGCGGCACGGCACGCCTTCAATCGTCAGATCGCAATCATGATCGGTGAAGCCCTGCACCACACCGTCGCGGCGCGTGACGATCCAGCATCGCGCCAGCGTGGTGACGCCGGTATCGAGCCTCTCCTGCAATGCGGGCGGAATCTCTCTCATGGCTTGATCTCCACGAGCGGAATTTTCGGAATGGCGCCCGCGGTGAACGCCGACAGATCGACTTCGAGATAATCGGTATCGAACCGCACCGGCACGTCGAACAGAAACCCTGCCGTTACCGCCGCGCCTGCCGCCGGAATATGCCCCTCCAGAAACGTGACGATGCCCGTCGCGGAATCGCAGATGAAATGCGTCTCTTCTTCCACCTCAATACCTGCAACCGCGATGCGCACGCTGCCCGGCACCGGCTTCTCGATCGGCCGCGCATAGGGCGCGTAAGCGGAGCCGTAAATCTTCGTGAGTTGAAACTGCGCTTGCGCGCCGTCGCCCGCGCCCAGCATCTGGTCGAGCGGAAATGGCGTCGCCGCATCGATCGCGGAGGAATGATCGAGCCGGTCACGCCAGCGGAAACCGTAAAGCTGCCCGCGCCGCTCCTCGAAGAATGCCACCACCTGTTGCAAAGCGCTGAGCGTCTTCACGCCGTAGCCCGCGTCATAGCGCCTGCGCGAATGCGCCCAGCGCGCGTTGCGCTGTTCGCGCCCCGATCCGAACGCAACGATCTCTGTGCGCCGCTCCGGCCCGCCCGCGCTTTTCAGCGCGATATCGAGCGGAAACAGAATTTCGTGGAATGATGTCATCAAATCCCTCGCGCCCTGGAAAGGCAATCAAAGGCTTCGCTGCCCCCGCGCGACCGCGCGCGCGATCTGGCCAGTGATGTAGCTCTCCGAACGGCGGAAACTGCCGGGGTCCGGCGTCGCGATCTGAACCGTGATGTTGTTGACGCCGCCACCCGCGCCGGCGACACCGAGCCGTCCGTCGGATCCGCGTCGCAGCGGCATGATCGCTTCCGGTCCCGCTTCGCCCGCGAGGCCGACGCCACCCTGCATCAGCGGAAAATAAGCCGGCGCGCCGATCACGCCACCGGATGCGAACGGCTTTACTGCGCCACTCGCCGCCGCGAACGCCGTGCTGGTCGACGGACCCGTTCCAGTCAGTCCCGAAAGAAGATTTTCGATGCCGCCCGCGATGGAATTTTGCACCGGCTTCAGCGCGAGATTGAGCGACAGGCTGGACAACCGCAGCGCCAGCGATTTCAGCACGTCGTCGAATTGCCTGCCGCCGGTGACGGACACCGCGAACGCACTCGTCATCGCGCGCGAAAACGAATTCGCGCTTAGTTCGAGATCACGCACCCGCATCGTCAGACCATCGGCGAGATGCGAGTTATCCTCGAGGTTGCTGAATGTATCGCTCATGATGTCTTCACCCGGTCCGGAAACTGCTGCATCAGATCATGGAGCGCGGCGCGGTCGATCGGTTCAGTAATCGCCCCGCGCACGGCACGGATCGCGAATGCCAGTTCGCGCGGCGTCATCGCCCAGAACTGCGCGGGCGGCAGCCGCAACACGCCGAGGCCGAAGCCAATTGCCGCATCCCACGGAAACGGCTTCATCGCTCACGCATCCTCGAACGTCGCAGCGATCAGATCTGCGGCGATGCGAACATAGCCCGTCACCCCGCCCTCGACTCGCAACGCGGCGACGTCATCATCGGAAATCGCCTCGCCCGCGCCGCGCAACCCCGCCGCGATGATGCGCACGAGATCACGCGCGGAGAGCCGCCCCGTGCCGAAACGCTCCGCCAGCGTCATGAGATCGTCGGCGCCGAACGCACTTTCCAGTTCGGCCAGCGCACCGAGCGTCAGCACCAGCGTGCGCTGACGATCACCAAGGTCAGCGGCAATCTCGCCGCGACGGGAATTCGCCATCGGCTGCCTCCTACAATGCGGTGAAGGTCAGCACGCCCGCGGATTCAAGCCCGAGATCGAACGTCACCTCGCCGTTGTGCTCGCCGGAAAATTCCAGGCTGGCAATCTGGAACGGGCCCTCGATGGTTCCGAAATCCGGCACCACCACCTGGCACGCATTGATCGCGCCATCGAAGAATGCTTGCCGCACCAGCGCATCGGACGCGGCATCCTTGAACAGACCGCGCCCGGAAATCGACGCGCGCTTCACGCCCGCACCTTCCAGCAGCTCGCGCCAGCGATCCGCCGACTCCGTATGCGTCACGTCCACCGTCTCGGCGTTGAACGCGATCTTGCGGCTGCGCAGGCCCGCTATCGTGACGTAATCGCTGCCGTCGTGCATTTTCAGAAGCAGGTCCTTGCCCTTTTGCGCGCCCATAATGTCTCCTTGAATATTGAATGTGCCGCGATCAGGTGGCCGGTTCGGTCACCGCGCGGAAACGCACCAGCGCGTGATAGGTTTTGCCGTCGCTCGCGCGGCGGATATCGGCCAATGAGAAACGCAGATTGACGAGCCGGTTGCCGTCCAGCGGCAACGGCGCATCATCCAGCGCCTGCAGTAGCGCACCCGCGATCATGTGCGCCTCGCGATGCCCGCCCTGCCGCGACCAGGCATGCAACGTCAGTTGATGCTCCTGCGTCTCGCCATCGTCGCCAGACGAGTCCATCAACCGCGCCTCGCCCAGCGTCACATAAGGAAAGGCGGCACTGCGCGGCGGCTCGTCATAGATGCGATTGCTCCCAAGAACCGCCGTCAGCCCGCTGTCGCCGCGCAAGGCGGCATGGATGGCCGCGCGCAGCGCCACGTTGGATGGAGTCATGATAAGCTTTCGGGGTTAGCCGTCATTGCGAGGAGCCATAAGCGCGTTTGCGCGTGTCTTCGACGCGCTATGGCGAAGCAATCCAGCTCTTGTTTGCAGCTCCGGACTGCTTCGCTTCGCTCGCAATGACGTGAACGATCATTCGACGCGCAGTTGCGCATCGATTTCGAGATAGCGGCGGTCTTCCGTCTCCCGGATCGCGACGATCCGGTAAATCTTCGCACCATCCGCCAGCCGGTGTTGCAGCGTGAGGCTGAAATGCGCGCGCATGGTGATGCGGTAAGTCTGCGCAGCACCGCCCGCATCGGCCTCCACGCCGAGCCGCGCGGTCAATGGCGTAACCTTCGCCCAGGCATTGCCATAAGACGACCATGCGCGCGTCACGCCGCCCTGATCGTCCGGCGTCTCGATCGGCTGCTGCAACACCAGCCGCGTGCGCAATTGTCCCGGATCGATCATAGCGACAGCACCCGATGCGAGGCGATCAGCGCGTTGACGCTTGGCGGCATCACCGCGATGGTCGCGCCGATGGCGATCATCCCGCGATTGTCGTACCAGTGCGCGACCAGCATCCGCAGCGCCTGCATCAGCGCCGGCGGCACGTCGCTGCCTGCATCGCCGAAACCGGCCATCACATCGATCTCGATTCCCGCAACGGCGCGCCCTGGCTGCGGCAACGCGCACGCACGCACCGCGATCACGTTCTGCGCGGCATCGAGCACGAAATTTTCCGGATCGACGCTGTGCGCCGCTCCCGCCTCGTCATAGACCCGCGCGGCAGCGATGCCGGACAACGGCGCGAGCTTCGGCTTGAGGCGCCCATCCGGCGGCCAGCCATCCAGAACCATCCGCCATGTCTGCGTCAGCAGCGCGCAGCGCCCCAATGCCTCGACATGGCTGCGCGCCGCCGCGATCAGGCTTGCGATCAGCACGTCGTCGTCATCGGTCTCGACGCGCAGATACGCCTTGGCGTCGGACACCGAGAGCGGCTCGGCGTCCGGCGGTGTCAGAAGAATGGCGGCCATCAGCTCACTTCTCTTTCAGTTGACAAAACCCTCGCGCGCGGGCTCAAGCTGCACGCATGACGCAGCTTCGCCTCGCCCTCGCTCTCACCTTGTCGTCACTGCTTGCGCTTCCCGCGCGAGCCATCACCGGCAGCCGCTCAGCGCCGAGCGGCGCGGTGGCGCAGTCGCTCGTCACCGTGATCGGGCCGAATGGCGTTGTGTGCACGGGCGCGGTGATTGCGCCGACCATGGTGCTCACCGCCGCGCATTGCGTGGCATCGGGCGCGACGTTGCGCCTGGTGGATTATTCGTCGCAGCCGCCGCGCCTCGTCACGCCGCGCAAGGCGCTGACGCATCCGCTCTACAACGCACAGGCGATGACCGCGCATCGCGCCACCGCCGATATCGCGCTGGTGCAATTGCCGGCACCGATGCCGGGCAAAACGCCGATCGCGCTTGGTGTGCCGAATCTGCCGGTGACACCCGGCGCGATGTTCAGCATCGCGGGCATCGGCTCCAGTTCGCCCGGCGGCAACGATGTCGGCACCGCGCGCGCTGCCGCCCTCACCGTCACCGGAAAACCCGGCACGCTGCAGATCCGCCTCACCGATCCGCTGACGCAGAACAAGCGCGCGGGCATGGGCGGCTGCACCGGGGATTCCGGCGGTCCGATGCTCGAAGACCGAGGCGGCCGCAGCGTCGTCACCGGCGTGGTGAGCTGGTCCACCGGGCCGAACTTCACCAATGGCTGCGGCGGCATGACCGGCGTAACGCCTTTGACACTATATAAAGACTGGGTCGTACAGACCGCGCGAAGCTGGGGCGCTTCGTTTTGATCATGTCAGTGAAGTGGAAACCGTCCATGCCGCGCAAATCGCTTCTTGTTCTATCGCTGTCCGCGCTTCTCGCACTGCCATCGATGGACGGCGCGTTCGCTCAACAGCAAAAAAGCAAATCGCGCAAGCCGCACGCTTATGAGGCGACGACGACTGCCGTTCCGCGCGCGCCGTCACGTAACCCATGCGCGCAGTATGGCGCGGGCTTCGTCCGCGCGCCGGGCAGCGACACATGTGTCAAGATCGGCGGTTATGTCGGCGTCGATGTTGGGGGACGGTTTTAGAAAACGACGCTTCCGTCGGCGTCTATTGAAATGCAACGCCGACCCGCCGTCCTTTGACCCAGGCGATGCGGCACTTCTTCCTGATGGTGCCGTGGATCAGTTCAAACCGCTTCGGCAGCACCACGCCGGGGTTCACCTGCAGGCAGACGCCGCCCGCACCGTAATCGATGATGAAGCAATCGATCAGTGGCGATTTCGCATCAACCATGATCTTGCCGGAGCTTGAAATGCGCCCCGAAGGTTTGACACGCGCAAAGCGTCTGTTCTGAACCACGCTCCACCTCGAAATTGGCAGCCAGCATCCACGGCCCAAACGACATAATCGGTAACATTATGACGACAGGCATGAACGACCGGTTAAGCGCGAGCCGTCCTGCCCACGGCATGCAGGCAGGTCGGCCACTGAACGAGCCGCATCAACTCGCCGCGAATTTGACGAGCTTGATGGCGTCGAAATCCTGGACGCCGCCGCCGACACGCTTGGTCGTGTAGAACAGCACATAGGGTTTGGCGGAATACGGATCGCGCAGCACCCGCACGCCGAGCCGGTCCACGATCAGGTAGCCGCGCTTGAAATCGCCGAACGCGATCGACAGCGAATTCGCCGCGATGTCCGGCATGTCCTCGGCTTCCACCAGCGGGAACGTCATCAGCGAGGCGCGGCCGCCCGCCTGCGCCGGAGGCTGCCACAGATACGCGCCACCCGTGTCCTTGAACTTGCGGATCGCGGCCTGCGTCTTGCGGTTCATCACGAAGGTGCCGTTCTGCCGGTAGCCCGCCTTCAGCGCATAGATCAGATCGACCAGCAGATCGGACGGATCGTCCTCCGGAAACGCGCCAGCTTCTCCGCTCGCGACATGGCCGAGCCTGCCCCAGGCCCATGACGCATTCGCCACCGTGTCGTATTGCAGGAAACCTTTCGGCCTGTTGCTGCCGTCGCCATTGACGAAGGCCGAGCCCTCCTGCACGGCGAAGGTCAACTCCACTTCGGAAGCGATCCATTCGTCGATGTTCACCGCTGTATCGTCGAGCAGCGTCGCGGTCGCCGCGGGCATCGCGTAAAGCTCCATCGCCGGAAACGACAGCGCATCGAGCGTCGGCGACGTCGTCTGCGTGCGCGAATCCATCTCGCCCACCCAGCCGGTCGCGGGACCCGCGGTCATGAACGGCTTCTTGTAGACGCCGCCAGAAATCTCGCGCACGGACGCGATGCCGCGGATCGGCGAGATCGCAGCCAGCCGCTGGCCGATGTCGTGTTCGAGTTCGGAGGGCACCAGATAGCCGCCATCGGCATTGCTGCCCGCCGACATCGCCTTGGTTTCGATCTGGCGCAGGCCCGACGCTTCGCCCGAGCGCACATAGGCATCGAACGCGCTCTTGTGCTCGCGCGCGGCGGTGTCGCCATGGCGCGCGCGGCCGCCATCGAGCCGAGATCCATCAAGCGAAGGCCGCGCCGATTTCAGCACGAGGTCGTCGATCCGCTTCATCTGCGTATCGAGCGCATCATTGATGCGGTCGACTTTCTCTTCCAGCAGCACGTCGGCGCGGCGGCCGAGAGAAGCCAGGCGCTCGTCATTCGCCGCCTTGAACTCCTCGAACATGGTCATGATGGCGTCGTGCTCGCCGCGCGCGGCGGGCGCGATGCCGGATTTGTGCTCCGGCGCGTGGTCCTGAATGTCAAAGTCCATATGGTTCTCCTTCATGAAGAGGTTGAAAAGCGTTTTGGCCGCGCGCGGCCCTTCACCGCACGCACGCGCGCGCCGGTCAGCAGCGGAAAGGTGACGATGGAGACCTCCCAGAGATCGACCTGATAGAGACGGCGGATGCGCGTTTTGGGATCGATCCGCCCGCGCACGGTGCGATAGCCGATCGACAGCCCGTCGATCGCGCCCTCACGCACCAGCGCCAGCAACTCGCGCCCGCGCGCGACGTCCGGAATGAGGCGTCCCCTCGCCCACAGCCCGCGCCAGTCCTCGCGCAACTCCAGCCAGATGCCGACAGGCTCGGCCGGATCGTGCTGGAACAGCATCGGAATGCGCCGCAGGCCGCGACGCTGCAGCGTCTGCGTGAACGCGCCCGGCATCACCATGTCGCGCGCCTGATCGACCTCGCCGAACAGGCTGGCGTAACCCTCCACCGCGCCATCGCCGGTGACGGAGACACGGGACATGGATGGCAACGGCGCATGCATGGGCGTTCTCGCAAGATGCAAGGTGGGAAACGTGAAAAAATTGGGGAAGCTCGATTACATTCGATGTCGTCCCCGCGCAGGCGGGGGCGACAAAATATTTACTTCACACGACGTGGCTTGCGCTTCGCAGACTTCGCCACCGCCCTCACCGGCGCGCGCGGCGCCTTGTGCTGGATCTTCTCAAGGTGCGCGAGAAATTCCCGAAACACCGTGAGATGCGCGGGCTTGGCTTTGGTCTCGCCGCTGATCGATTGAATCACCGTGTGCAATTTGTCCATCATCGGTCCATCGGTTTGCGGCAACGTGCCCGCCGGTTGAAAAGCGACAGTTCGCGCACGAACTCGTCGAAGCGCCTTGAAGCGTTCGCAAGTTCGCGCAGCGTGAACAGAAAAGCGGCGCTCGCCGCGGCCGCCCACAGAAACAGCGCCAGATGCGCGAGATCGCCGCGCTCCGTGAACGTGCGGATGAGGTCGGTCATTGCAGATCGCCAACTTTTCGATGAGAGAAAAGAAAAAGGCGCACCGAACTTTCGCTCGATGCGCCTTCTCTTCCGAATCTCGCTGAACCAGGCGGAGAACCGCCCTGTCCGAAACTCAATCGAGCTTAGCGGGCGGCTCCAGCGAGGTGACAGCGCTTGGAATGAGACACTGGACCACCTCCTTTCGTTGTTGACGGTCAGAGTAAGGTAGTCGTCTCTTTCGATTTTGCAATGCGCCTGATGCGGGTTCCGGGGCTCATTCGAATCTATCCCCACCTTCCACCGGCGCGTAACCCGCGGCTTCGCGCTTCTCGTTGAGCGTGAGGAATTGCGCGCGCTCGATCCGCTCCCAAAGCGCAGAACGGTCCGAAGCCAGCGCCTCGACGCGGTCGGTATCGACCACGAGCCGCAACTCGTTGCCGAATTGCGGACCAAGCCATTGCGCCAGCGCCTGGCCGATGCGCGAGGCCAGCGGCAAAATCGTCTGCCGCCACAGCGCGCGATTGGCTTCCTGAAAATTCGCGTAAGTGTTGTCGCCGGGAATGCCGAGCAGCATCGGCGGCACACCAAAGGCCAATGCGATCTCGCGCGCGGCGGCGTGCTTGGCTTCCAGAAAATCCATGTCCTTCGGCGTCAGCGACATCGCCTTCCAGTCGAGCCCGCCCTCAAGTAGCAACGGCCGCCCGGCATTGGCCGCGCCCTGATAGGTGTCGGTGAGTTCGCGTTTCAACCGATCAAACTGCGAGTCGGAGAGCACCGCTCCCTCCGGCCCGGCATAGACCAGCGCGCCGGAGGGGCGCGCCGCATTGTCGAGCAACGCCTTGTTCCATTTTGCCGCGGCGTTGTGAGTATCGACCGCAACGGCGGCCGCTTCGAGCGGCGCGAGACCATAATGATCGTCGAGCGGATGAAAAAATGTCAGATGCAGGATCGGCGGCACCCGCTGCGCCGATTGATCGAACCGCACGCTGCGCCCGCCGACACTGTATTCGTAAGCCTCCGCCCAGCCGTCCATGCCCGGCACCAATTTCATACGATCGGGCCGCAACACATAGAGCTCGCGCACATCGCCATCCAGCGCCACGCCTTCGATATAGGCGTTGCCGGAGAGAAGTATGTGCGCATACAGCGTCTCGAACAGGCTGGCGCCGTCCTGCCGTGGATTGGGCCGCGCCAGCAATTGCGCCAATGGATGCGCTTCCAGTTCGCGTGCACCTTCGTACAACAGATAGATGCATGACGCCGCGTTCTCCGCGATCATCCGCACCGCGCGATGCACCACCGCATTGGCGAGATAGCCCTCGCGCGCCAGCGCCGCGTAATCGCGCGGCGTCCATCGCGCTTTCCCGCCGGATGCAAAGGCGAGCACCTGCGCGGTGCGCGAGGATTTGGATTCGAGGGGATGGAAAAGATTTTTCAGACCAAGCATGGAGCATCCTTGTTCAGGAACAGGTCCCACACTGAAAGATTGTCATTGCCAGGCATAGCCCGTCGAAGACGGGCGTGAACGCCCTTATGACCCGGCAATCCATCATTCTTGCATGAGCTATTGGGTCTACATTCTCGCGAGCGCCCGGTGGAACGCTCTATACCGGAGTGACGAACAATCTCGTTCGTCGGATGTATGAACATCGAGGTGGCTT
>Ga0153956_1002076_pt1 | contig 15588 bp, 16 predicted proteins | sample TSFL040MetaG_FD_104704 | JGI IMG/M metagenome (GOLD analysis project Ga0153956, IMG submission 104704) | Attine ant fungus gardens microbial communities from Florida, USA - TSFL040 MetaG | ecosystem: Host-associated > Fungi > Mycelium > Unclassified | place: USA: Florida, Wekiwa Springs... | reverse complement strand
TGGCCGCGCGCCTATCAGTTTGACGATATGAAGGGAGATGATGATGAAATTGCTGGGCCGGGCGGATTCGCTCAACGTTCGTAAGGTATTGTGGGCAATGGATGAAATGGGCATCGAGATGCCGCGCGAGGATTATGGGGGACCGTTCGGGAAAACCGATACGCCCGAATATCGCAGATGGAACCCGGCAGGACTCGTACCGACGCTGATCGACGGCGATGCCGCCGTATGGGAATCGAATACGATCATCCGCTACCTCGGCAGCAAGCATCCGGATGCGGGATTCTTCGGCCACACACCTGCCGCAGCTGCAAGCGCATCGCAGTGGATGGATTGGCAGTTGGGCACGCTGAATCCGTTCCTGCAGAGGATTTTTGCGCAGTCGCAGCTTGGCGACAAGCGGGACCAGAAAGTGTTCGACGACAACAAGAGCGGCGTCGAAAAGCAGTTTGAAAATGTTTTGGCCGGGAGCTTGATGGATAAAGAATTCATCCTGGGCGCAAAAATCACGGCCGCCGATATTTGTCTCGGCGTCATGCTGCACCGTTACGTGTCGCTGCTCGGAACGGGTACGCTCAACAAGCGTGTTGCCCAGTATCATGCGAAGCTGGCGGAGCGGCCCGCCTTCAAGTCGCGTGTCGCGATCGGCAAGCCCTGATTGGCCATGCAGGCAATCAGCATCGGCGAATTCGGCGGTCCGGAAGTCTGCAAGCTTGCGGAGGTTCCGGTGCCGCAACCGAAAGCGGGCGAGGCGGTCGTCAGGGTCGCTTTCGCCGGCGTGAATTTTATCGACATCTATATGCGAAACGGGACGTATGCCCGCTCGCATACTTACCAGACGCCGCTTCCCATGGTGATCGGAATGGAGGCGGGCGGGACGGTGGAGTCCGTCGCGGACGATGTGACGAACGTCAAGGCGGGCGATCGCGTCGCCTTCTGCCTGTCACGCGGCGCCTATGCCGAATCGATTGCGGTGCCGGCATGGAAGCTTGTGCCCGTTCCCGCGAATGTGCCGCTCGAGATCGCAACGAGTCTGATGCTTCAGGGCTGCACGGCACACTATCTTAGCCGCTCCGCATTTCCGCTTTCGAAAGGACAAAGCTGTCTCGTCCATGCCGGAGCCGGCGGCGTCGGACAATTGCTCATTCAACTTGCGAAAAGCGTTGGGGCAATGGTGCTCACGACGGTGAGCACCTCCGAAAAGGCAGAGATCGCGAAGAAACGCGGGGCCGATCACTGCATTCTCTATCGCGATCAGGATTTCGAGGCCGAGGTAAGGCGGCTTACGTCCGGAAAAGGCGTCAACGTCGTCTACGATTCCGTAGGCCGCGATACCGTCATGAAAAGCATCCGCTCGGTTAGCCGGCGCGGTCTATGCGTTTTGTTTGGCGCGAGTTCCGGCACGGTCGAGGCGATCGAGCCATTGGCGCTGGCGGAGGCCGGTTCCGTTTTCTTCACGCGCCCGCATCTTGCCGATTACATGGCGAGCGCTGACGAGATTCGCGGACGGGCCGGCGAGCTTTTTCGACTTTATCTCGACGGAAAACTCAATCCGGTGATCGAGCGCCAATTTCCGCTGAAGGATGCTGCCGAAGCGCATCGATACATGGAAGCTGGAAAGACCCGCGGGAAATTGCTCTTGCAGGTATGAAACATCGTTTTAATCGAAAAGGAACCGAACATGCGTCTGCGCGATAAAGTAGCGATCGTAACCGGTGGTGCGAGCGGAATCGGAAAAGGCATCGCGTCGGCTCTGGCCAATGAGGGAAGCCGCGTCGTTATCGCCGACATCGACGAAGCCAAGGCGAAACAGGCCGCAAACGAAGTCGGCAAGGGTGCAATCAGCGTTCCGCTCGACGTGACGAAATCGGCTTCCGCCAATCAGATGGCGAAGACCGTCCATGAGAAGTTCGGCCGTATCGATATTCTCGTGAACAATGTCGGCGTTCGTATCACCAAGCCTTTCCTTGAGCACACCGATGCCGACTGGAACACGATGATGTCGATCAACCTGACGGGGCCGTTCTTTTGCTCGCGCGCCGTCGTTCCCTACATGCGGAAAGCGGGAAAGGGGCGGATCATCAACACCGCCTCGATCGCAAGCTTTGTCGGCCGTCCCGATCGTGTCGCTTATGTGTCGGCAAAGTCGGGCATGCTTGGCATGACGAAGGCGATGGCGATCGACCTCGGACCCATGGGCATCACGGTCAATGCGATCGCGCCGGGTTCGATCAATTCTCCGATGAACGCATCGCAAGCCGCCGACTCCGCGAACGATTGGGGCAAGGAGACCCCCATTGGGCGCTGGGGCAGGCCGGAGGACATCGCGAATGCCGCTGTGTTCCTTGCGCTGGATGAGTCGAGCTACATCACCGGCACGGACGTCAAGGTCGATGGCGGCTGGGTATCGACCAAGGCGAGAGCGGGCGAGCTGAGCGCGCATCCGTAATGCAGGCATCAGTCAAGATGCGCGAATGGGATGAGGAATTCGACGTTGTTGTCGTTGGCTTCGGCTTTGCGGGAGGCGTAAGCGCGATCTCCGCGCACGATGCGGGAGCGCGAGTTCTGCTGGTCGAGAAGGCCGACTATCCCGGTGGCATTTCGATCTGTTCCGCAGGCGGAATACGCATTACGCGCGATGCGGATGCGGCGTTTCGCTATCTGAAGGAAACGAATGCCGATACCGCCCCCGACGGGAATCTGCGCGTGCTCGCGGAAGGAATGGCGACGATCGCGGATTTCGTGAAACAGCTTGCTTCCGTCAATGGTGCGGAACTTGCCGAGGCGGATGCGCCGGGCAACTATCCGCTCGGCGGTTATGAGAGTTTTGGATTCATCTCCGTCGCGGATATTCCCGGTTTTGATGTACGCGAAGGCTACCCGCATGTGCGCGGATTGCGCGGCGGTGCGCGCATGTTCAAGGTGATCGAAGACAATGTCCGCGAGCGTGGCATTGACGTGCGCATGTCCACGCGCGCCGTAGAATTGGTGCAGGATAACGCCCGCGCGATCGTCGGAATTGTGCTCGAAAATAACGGTAGGCGAAAAACCGTACATGCGAGTGGTATTGTTCTGTCGTGCGGCGGCTTCGAGGCCGCGGAGGACATGAAGCGCCAATACTGGCAGGAAAAACCTGTGGCGCCTGCGGCATTTCTCGGAAATACAGGCGATGGCATCCGGATGGCGCAAGGCGTTGGCGCCGATCTGTGGCACATGTGGCATTACCATGGCACATATGGATTGCGGCATCCCGCGATCGATCGATATCCATACGGCATCCGCTTGGCGCGGTTTCCGGACTGGACGCCGGGACTCGAAGGTTCGGCAGAGATGCCTGCATTTTTCCTGAGCGCAAGCGATACCAAAATGCCTTGGATCGTCGTCGATCAATTCGGTCGGCGTTACATGAACGAGTATCCTCCTTATCTCGGGGATACCGGTCATCGGCCGATGGTCTATTTCGATCCGGTCACGCAATCCTATCCGCGGATTCCCTCATACCTCATTTTCGATCGGCATGGCTTCGAGAGCCACGAGATTGGCTTTCCCACTTACAACAATGCGGAGATGAAATTCGCCTGGAGCAAGGACAACCGCGCCGAACTCGAAATGGGATGGATCAAGAAAGGGGATTCCGTAGACGCGCTTGCGGCAGCGATCGAATGCGCTCCGGAAGTTCTTCGCAAAACATTGGGCGAATGGAATGCCGTTTGCCGCGGTGAAAGGCAGGACGAATTCGGGCGCGAGGGAGGCAGGGCCGTGCCGCTGGAGAACGCTCCTTATTTCGCCGTGCAGGTCTGGCCCATCGTCGCGAATACGCAAGGAGGGCCGGTTCGCGACGAGCGTCAGCGCGTGCTTACTCCGTTTGGTCGGCCGATCGCGGGTTTATACAGCGCGGGCGAATTGGGAAGCATCTTCGGTCATCTTTATATTTCCGGCGGTAATCTGGCTGAGTGCTTTGTGGGCGGCCGGATCGCCGGCCGCGAAGCGGCGGCTTATGCGGGACGTTGAACGCAGGAGCGATACGTTTCGCGTATCGCTCTGACCGCAGGAAAGCATCGGCGGGCGTGTTTGTGATCGTCAAAACCAGAAGCGGCTGCAAAGCCGAATCGCTTCAGCACGAGGCCGAGGCGATGAATGACTGCCTGCTGCGGCGTTGGGCCCATCGATTTGATCGATAAAATCGAATGCTCTTCGCGGGACCTTCCTCGTATTACCTTTGCGGACTCAATGAGTGAAAATAAAACGCGAGCCTAGGGATGCGAGCATTACGACGCCTGACAAGCCAAGAATTGCAAGAATGAGCAGCCGAAATACCGATTGATCGAGACGAGCATAAAGATAATTTCCGATAATCGTCGGAATAAGCATGGCGGGCGCGACGATCGAAAACATTCGAAGCGTCTGATAGTTGATCAATCCGGTGGCTGTGTAGGTCAGCAACGTGAGCGTATGCATCGCCAGATTGAATGTCTGGAACACGGCGCGCTGCGTGTCGGCATTCCACGACCGGGCCGTGCACCATAGAGTGATGACGGGGCCCGTGAGCCCGCCGATCCCGCCTAAAATGCCGCTCAGATGTCCGATACCTACTTCAACCCAAACGGGGACAGGTCCAATCTTAGGAATGCTTCGCGAGAAAATCATGATCGGGCAATAAACGGACAATAAGGTGCCGATCCCCAGCTTAAAATACTGGGCGTTGACGTAGTGGAGCAGGAGAACGCCGACGGGCACGCCGAGAACGCCCCCGATCAGAAGCGGAGTTATCAGATCGCGGCGTAAACCGCGCCGGATCGTTTTCAGCGACAATAGCTGGCCGATGAATGATCCAAACACCACCATTGGCCCGGCCAATTGCGGGTCGACAGACCACGACCAGAACGTCATTGCGACGAGGCCGAAGGCGAATCCGGAAAGGCCTTGAATGAGACCGGCCGTTGCCGCTCCTAGGACGATGTAAAGGATACTCTCGTTCATTCATGAAGCCTTCGGCGCCGGCGATGATTCGCAGGGCCCGGTATTATCCAAGTCGTTTCGGAAAAGCGGAATAAAAATCAGGAGCCATTGATTTCGCGAAGGGTATGCTCGAGCGCTTTGGTAAATCGCTTCAAAGCCGGATCCTCATGAGCGCGCTTTAATTTGATGAGACATATCTCGGGGAACGAAAATTCGGTCTCGATCGGAAAGACAAGGAGATCGCTGTCGGACGAGAGTTCTTCGGCTATCTCGCGCGGAATAATGGCGAGCAGGTCCGTCTGGTTTTTCAGCAATCGAGCGATTATTCGCGGATCGAAACATTCGACGCTCGGAATCGGAGGAGTGCGCCCCGCGAGCAAAAAAATACGTTCTATGGCCTTTCGGGTGGGCGTGGATTGTTGAGGAAGTACCCATCGATACCCTTCGAGCTCGGCGAGTTTAAGTTCTCCTTTATGGCGCTTCAGGCGGCTTTTGGCGCTCGTGACCAGACAGGATTTCTGCACGTAAAGTACCCGAAGATCGAGATCGTCGGTGCCCGTCTTTCCCGGAAGCCGGGCCAGAACGCAGTCCAGATTGTGCGCTCGCAATGATCCGACCAGCTGATCGGTGGAGCCGACGGCAATATTGAAGTTGTAGTTATGCTCTTTGGTGGAGAGTTTCTCGACTACTTTGGCCACCAATGAGAAAGAGAAAAGGGGGATTACCCCGAGGCGTAGCGAAGCGCGGTTTCCCTCTTTCATGACATCCAGTTCTGCGGCGAGTTGATCGAGATCCGCTAAAATGGAGCGGGCTCTGAAAAGGACTCTTTCGCCGAGCGGAGTTGCGCGCAGTCCCGAGTGGTTTCGCTCGAAAAGCGCCGCGCCGATGGCGCCCTCGATTTCGCCCAGGATTTTACTCATGGCCGGCTGGCTCAGCCCTTGCGCCGCTGCTGCGCGATGAAGCGATCCGTGCTCCGAAAACGCGCATAACGCAGCCAGTTGCCGAATTTTCAATCTCGTACGCAAAACATGTGAAAGGCGGGATGCGCTGTCGGTCATAAGCGGCCTCCTGACGGAAGGTTATCACCCGATAGCGAACTATGTGTAGCCATACCGGGGCTACTCACTAACCTGCCTTCCTTGAAGTTGCGTGCGCGGGAATGCAGGCAGGCAAGATCATGCGCCTCAAAATCCCGCGAAACGCGTTTGCGAAATGAAACGACGGAGAGCAGTGCGGGGCTATGCGAATTTGGATTTTAGGCTCGGGGACGCCTACACCTTCGTTGCGAAGAATGTCTTCAGGATATCTGGTCGAAGCGGGATCGAATCTCATCGTCTTCGATCACGGTTTTGGCGCGCATCATCGGCTTCTTGAGCTCGGCTTTAAAGCCGCTCAAATATCTCATCTCTTTTTTACTCACCACCACTTCGATCACATGGGCGATTATCCGCGGCTGCTCTTGACGCGCTGGGATCAGGGCGGAGGGAAGTTGCCGGAACTGAAAGTTTTCGGCCCGCCTCCGCTGAAACAGATCACGCAACAATTCTTCGGAATCGATGGCGCGTTTGCGTCCGACTTGCGAGCCAGGACCAAAGACGATTGCAGCTTGGATCTCTATCGCGCGCGTGGCGGTGTAGGAGATCGTAAGCCGCCGGCTCCGGAAATTCGCGAACTCTCTCCCTCCGACGTCGTGAAGGAGGGCGAATGGGAAGTCCGGATAGCTCCGGTCAATCATTTTACGCCGTATCTCACCTGTTATGCGTATCGTCTGTCGAGCGGCGGCCAATCGTTTGTCTATTCCGGAGACACCGGTCCGAACGACGCGCTCGTCGAGCTGGCGGACAACTGCGATGTGCTCGTCCATATGTGTCACTACCTGTCCGGCACGGCACCGAGTCCGGGTTTTGCCCGGTCATGCACATCGCATCTGGATTTGGCGCGCATGGCGCATGAAGCGCGCGCGAAAACGCTCGTTTTAACTCACATCACAGAACAGATCGATCGCCCCGGGGTGCGGGAGCGCATGACAAGTGAAATGGCGCAGATCTTCAAAGGCGACATCGTCTTTGGCGAAGACCTGCTCGAGGTACCGGCGATTGAAATCAAGGCAGGGAAACTGGACTGAATGTTTTAACTGATGGGGGGATACCGTGAGCAAAACACAGGAAGCGATTGGCGGTAGGACGGGCGTGGCGCAGCCGATAGAGAGAAGAGCGGTCGTTGCCGCTTCTCTGGGAACGGCTATCGAATTTTATGATGTATTTCTCTATCTGTATTTTTCGCTCACGATTTCCAAACTCTTTTTTCCGTCGAACGACGAATGGGTCTCCTTGCTGGCAACGGTGGGCACGTTTGCGGTCGCCTATCTGATGAAACCGATCGGCGCGCTGGTTCTGAGTTCCTACGCCGACAGATTCAGCCGGCGGGGCGCGCTCATGATTACGCTGCTGTTGATGTCGCTCGGAATAGGCATGACGGCAATCGCGCCGACCTACCAGATGATCGGCATCGCAGCGACCGTTATCATGATCGTGGCTCGATTGCTTCAAGGCTTTTCGTCGGGAGGCGAGTACGGCGCTGCGACGGCATTTCTTGTCGAGCGGTCGCCTGAAAGTCAGCGTGGGTTTTATGCGAGTTTTCAAATTGCCGCGCTTGGGCTGACATCGATCCTCGGGGGATTAAGCGGTGTTTTGATCACGACGCTATTCACGCAGCCGCAAATCGAAGCGGGGGCATGGCGCATACCTTTCGCCTTCGGCCTAACGATCATTCCAGTGGCGCTTTATCTCCGCTCTCAAATTCCGGAGAATTACGCGAGAAAGCATATCAATGCGCGCGCGCCACTGACGGAGGCAATCGCGGGCCATAAGTTGCGGCTTTTGATCTGCTGCGGCGCATTCGCGCTGGTGTCGATCGGAAATTATGCCTTGGCATTCTATCTGCCGACTTACGCCACGAAAAATCTGGGCGTGCCGGCATCAGGCGCTTTCGCCGGGACGATTGTGATCGGGACCATGCAACTGTTCCTGTCTCCGCTGTTCGGTCATTTGTCGGACCAATATGGCCGTGCGAAAATCATGCTGATCGGAGCATTGGGCATGACGGTTCTGACGATTCCGGCATTCGTAATGTTGGTCAATTACCCGGCGACGGCTACTTTGCTTTGCTCGCAGTTCGTGCTGGCGATTTTTTTAAGCGCATATCAAGCGCCGATGCCGGCGTTTCTGTGCGACTTGTTTCCCGCGCCCATCCGCACAACCAGCGTTGCGATAGTGCACGACTTTACCGCGACCTTCGCGGGAGCATTCACGCCATTCATGACCACCTTGTTGATCGGGTTGACCGGCAGCAAGCTTGTACCGAGTTTCTACATAACGGTTGCAAGCTTGTTCGGGCTTCTCTGCGTATTCGTCATGCGCGGCAAGGCAAGGTAATGATCGCGCTATGCCGTTCTCGGCTGAGCGCCGGCCTCAAGGAAAAGCGCCGGGAAGTTCGCGCAAAAAATATTCTGCATTATTCTCGTTGTTCAAAACGGTATCCGCGGCCGAAGCCATTGGCCGCGGCAATGGCGTTCGCCCGAGCCGAAGGCCGGGTACGGCGTCGTTATTGTCGGCGCAGGCGGCCACGGCGATCTCGCCGTCGCCGATGGCATGATGGTCGTCCCGAAGGATGACGTCGCGGAGACGGCGTGCAAGGCGAAAGCGAGGGCGCAGGAAGAGGAAGGCAAGCGCAGCCGTCTTGCTTCGGGCGAGTCCGGCATGGACATGTACAAAATGCGCGAGACACCGGAAAAGGCGAGCCTGATATATGTCGGCGGCCCGCCGGAAGATTGGCGCTGATCGGCGAGGGCTCGCCGGTTTCCTCACCTTATTCTGCGTGTATTCATTCATAGGCGAGAACCAATATACAACCGAAGCTTCCCCCCATACGCTTGCGGTGGAGGCTCACACCGGTGTCTTTCGTTCCGAAAGTGATTCCAGGCGGCAAGGACGGGCGGGATGGAACGGCTCGCGCGCCATCGGAAAAGCTCGGATATGCCGAAATCGTTGACATCAACCGTCTGAGCCAGGCCTTCTTTCGGATCCAATCCGGCGAAGTCAGGCAGCGCCTGATCGCTTTTATCGAAGACGTCGCCGAAGCCGAATATTCGGAAAGCAGACTCTGACGCGGGCGAACGGCGATGAACGATGCGTGAAGCCAAATCCCCGGACTGGTTCGCAAGAGTCGGCATCATGGGCAGCAGGGTTGCGCTCGAGCCTCTCGACGCCCGGCACGAAAACGATCTTGCGGCCGCGGGGGCCGATCCCCTCATCTGGCGATGGCTTCCCGCCGCGCACCATCTTCCGGGATCGATGAAAACCTTCGTCGAGCAGGCGGCCGCGGCCGTCGAGGAGCGCTCCGCCGTCGTTTTCGCGACGATGGATCTGAATTCGGGCAGGGCCGTCGGCTCCACGCGTTATCACCACATCGCGCCCGAGCATCGGCGTCTCGAGATCGGCGTGACCTGGATCGGGACGGGGTTTCAGCGCTCCCATGTCAACACCGAGGCGAAATACCTGCAGCTGTGGTACGCCTTCGAGACGTTGCGATGCCGGCGGGTCGAGCTGAAGGCCGACGTGGAAAACCAAAAATCGCGCGCCGCCATTCGCCGGCTCGGGGCCACGGAAGAAGGGATCTTCAGAAAGCACATGCTGTATGCGGACGGGCGCAACCGCGACAACGTCTACTTCTCGATCGTCGACGACGATTGGCCGCGCGTTCGCGACATGCTGCGGCAGAAGCTGGGCTATCCGCTGGAGCCCCGCGTTGTTTTGTCTGGAGCGGGCTCAAAAGTCTGAGTAGCTGTTTGAGAATATCGCGCGAGCGATTGTTTGGGCCGTCCGTCATTCGGGGGCGCGAGCGAAAGCCCGCGAGCCCGGAATCCTGAGGAGAGCGCTGGATTCCGGATCGGCGCTATTGCGCCGTCCGGAATGGCAGGAGAGACAGTCTCATCTTGAGTAGCGGCATCGATGTCGCGTTTACGAGACATCGGATAATGTTGTCGCGTTTACGGGACATCGGATAATGCTGTCGCGTTTGCGCGACATCGAATGAAAGCCCGCGTCTCGAAGGAAGCGAAGAAGCTCCTCGCTACGAGAAAAAGGCTCAACCGGGTTCTAAGGGATAGCTTCCAGTTTCGGCATGTAGCTGATCGGATCGAGGTTTTTGTTTTTCTGCCAGCGCTCGCACGAAGCGATCGTGTTGACGAGCAGCATGGAGACGGTCATCGGCCCGACGCCGCCGGGGACGGGCGTGATGTGGGAGGCCTTTCGGGAAACGCCCTCGAAGTCGACGTCTCCTACCAGCCGGCCGTCGGGCAGCCGGTTGATGCCGACATCGATCACGACCGCTCCCGTCCGGACCATTTCCGGAAGGATGAGATTGGGCTTCCCGGCCGCGACGACCAGAATGTCCGCGAGGATCGTGAACTGGGCGAGATCCTTCGTCTTCGCATGGCAGATGCTGACGGTCGCCTCGTGGTGCATGAGCATCAGGGCCATCGGCTTGCCGACAATGTTGCTGGCGCCGACGACGACGACGTTCTTGCCTTCGAGCGGAATCTTTTCGTGCTCGAGCAGCTTGAGGACGCCGTAGGGCGTGCAGGGCGGAAATACCGTTCCGCCGACGACGAGGCCGCCGACGTTATAAAGGTGAAAGCCATCGACATCCTTGTCCGCCGAAATGGTGCGCAGGATACGCGCGATATCGAACGAGGGCGGCAGGGGAAGCTGCACGAGAATTCCGTGAATTCTCGGATCGGCGTTCAGTTCCTCGATCTCGTCGATGACGGTCTGCTGGTCGACGTCTTCGGGGAAATCGAAGCGGAAGGACTGGATGCCGACTTCGGCGCAGGCGCGAATCTTGTTTCGCACGTAAACGCGCGACGCGGGGTTCGAGCCGACGAGAATGACGGCGAGGCCGGGCGGCGTTCCGTCGTTTGCGAGAATGCGGGCTACCCGGTCGCGGCACTCGGCCCGGATGCTTGCTGCGACTGCGTTTCCGTCGATGATCTTGGCTGTCATGATGTTGCAAGGATTGGGCGGATGGCTTTTCGTTGAAAGCCATCCGCCGCTTCCGCCTTAGAGTTGCACTTCTTCGAGTTCCTTGCCAGCGGTTTCCGGTCCCATCAGATAGCCGATGATCGTCAGAATCCACAGGCACGCAGTCGCGAGGAACGGAACCGTCACGCCGTATTCGGCGATGCCCCAGCCGACGAGATACGGCGCGAAGATGGAGGCGACGCGCCCGCCGCCGACCATGATGCCGAAGCCCGTCGCACGAAGGCTCGTGCGGAAGAACTCGCTGAGATACGTGTCGCCGACGCCCCACAGCCAGCCCAGCATGCCGACCATGATGGCGCCGAATGCGAGGAAGGTGTGGAAGTCGTCGGTGCGGGAAGCGACGATGGTGCAGCCGATCATGATGAGTGCACCGAGAATGCCCGCAGGACGGCGTCCGAGAAGGTCCGAGAGGCCCGTGCCGACATAGGACAGCACGAACTGCACGACGTAGAACATCATCGCATAGAAGATCGCGTCGGTCGGGGTGACCTTGAATTTCTGCACCATGAAGGTGGTGAGAAAGACGGTGATGCCCCAATAGCCGCAGGCGTTGGCGATGTAGAGCAGCCAGCCCACGATGATGCGGCGCCAGGCTCCCGGGATCGAGAAGATGTTGACCCGCGGGCGCGCCTTGCCTTCCACCTTGATGAAGTGCTCGACCTCAGCGGCGGCATGTTTGTAACGCGCCGACTCCTGAACCATCTGGCGAAGCAGGAACACGCCGATCGCGGGCACGATGGCGAAACCGAACGCCCACTGCCAGCCCCAGCGCGGCACGATGTAGATCGCGCAAGCCGCGGCGAGAATGTAGCCGGCGGAGTAGAGCGAGAACATGATGCCGCCGGTGCCGATCGCGCGAACCTTCTTTGGCCACATCTCGGCCGTGTAAGGCGCGCCGACCGCGAGTTCGCCCGCGCCGCCGATGCCGGTCAGGAAGCGAAGGAACGTGAAGATATAAAGATTGGTCGAGATGCCGCCGAGGGCGGTGGTGAGGCCGTAGATAATGATCGACCAGCCGAGCGCGTCGCGGCGGCCGATTCGGTCGGCGAGAATTCCAAAGCCGATGGTGCCGATGGTGTAGCCGATCAGGAAGATCGAACCGATGAGGCCGATCGTCTTCATCGAGATGTCAAGATCGTGAGCCAGAGTTGGCGCGAGCATGCCAAAGAGGTTCACCGCATAGGCGTCGAATCCGTAACCCAGCCCCGCTGCCAGAGCGACAAGAAAGGCCTCTTTGAATGGAATGTGGATTTCGGCGTGCGCAGCGGATTTTGACGCCGACGACGCCACCCTGCCTGCCTTGATCGCAGTATCGCTCATTTGTTTCCTCTCCCTTGGTCCATCGTCACAGCGTGAGTCGCTGTCTGTTTGGCCGTTTTTCTTCGATGGGTATCAATTCGCTTTCAAAGACAGCGATCTCACTTTCGGTGAATGCGAAGCGTCCCGGGTGAAATGATGCAGCGGACTTTGCCAGCCGATAAATCTTTCCTGCAAATTTCAAGATAGGAGGGGGCTATTTTAACGCCGCCTTGGTATTCCAAGACTCCTCCCGTAATTTCGCATGTAATTTTTGCCGCATATGACGGTATCGCCCAGTCTATACGTAAATAAGCAAATTCGATTTTAGGGCGTCTAGTAGAGGCCGTCGCGCCAGCGGTAGGATGGAATCAGAAAAACAAGGGCCGATGCCCCTACCGCTCAAGGAGAAGCCTCATGGCAGCCAAGAATCACCGCCAATGGACCGCCGAGCCTAACCTGAAGATCGACGAATGGGTTGACAGCCGTATTTATTCGGACCCGCAGATTTTCGAGGAGGAACTCGAAAAGATCTTCAAAAAGACGTGGATTCCGGTCTGCCACGAATCCGAGCTGCCGAAGCCCTACGATTTCCGCACGACGTCCATCGCCCGCGAGCCGATCGTGGTCTGCCGCGGCCCGGACAACGAAGTCCGCGCCTTTCTGAACGTCTGCCCGCATCGCGGCATGATCATCGAGCGCCGCCCCTCGGGCAGCTTCCTGGAAGGCCAGCCGTCCGGCAACCCCAAGCGCATGACCTGCATGTTCCATGCGTGGCAGTACGACATGAAGGGGAACTGCGTATACATCAGCCGCGAAAAGGAAGGCTACCAGGATCGCCTCTGCAAGGAGAACATCGGCCTTCGCCGGTTGCGTTGCGAAGTGAAGTTCGGCGGCTTCGTCTGGGTCAATCTCGACGATAACCCGGTTGCCTCGCTCGAGGATTGGGGTTCGAAAGCCTTCGATTGCCTGCGCAAGTCGATCGACGCCGAACCGCTCGAGGTTTTCCATTATCACAAGGCGATCGTGAACACGAATTACAAGTTGTGGCACGACACCAACTGCGAATTCTACCACGACTTCATGCACTACCATAACCGCGTCACCGGCTTTAACGACGCGTATTTCGCGCGCAAGAACTCGGCGTTCGACCACGGCCACATCACCGTCGGCACCTTCGAGGTGAACTACGAAAAGTACGAAGGCTTCGACAGCCGCGCGGCGCTGTCGTTCCCGCACCTGCCGCCGAACCAGTGGTACATGATCGATCTGTTCCCCGGCATGAACTTCAACCTGCGCGGCTCGGCGCTGCGGTGCGATATCGTGACGCCGCTCGGGCCGGACAAGGTGATGATCGAGTATCGCGGCCTCGGCCTGAAGAGCGACACGCCGGAAGAACGCCAGACCCGCATCGATCACCACAATTCGATCTGGGGTCCGTTCGGCCGCAACCTGCACGAGGATCTGATCGGCGTGCAGGGCCAGGGCTCGGCCATGCTCACCGGCTCGGAGCCGCGCCGCCTGCTGCTGGGGCGCCACGAGAACCAGACGATTCACGACGAGAACGGCATGCGTCACTACTACGAAGAGTGGGGCCGCTGGATGAACCGGATGCCGAGCCATCCGGAGAAGCCGTTCGCCGAAGTCGCGTCGGTCGCAGCTGAATAAGCGGAACCCGGCCGGCGGCTTGTCCGTCGGCCGGGGGTTCTATCGCCAATCATAAAAATCTCCGGCCGCGAACGAGCCGGGTGCAGTAACGCTATGGGGAAACAACGTGGAAACGGCCAACCTTGTTCGTGACGCCATCTATCGCTCCACCATCTCGCTCGACAAGCAGGACTGGGACGGCTGGCTCGACCAGTGCGACGACGAATTCCAGTATGCGATCAAATCCTGGAGCCCTGAGATCAACAGGGACATGACCTATCTCTCGCTCGACCGGAAGGGCCTCGATAACCTGGTCAGGCTCCTGCCCAAGCACAACACCGACCATTCGCCGCTCACCCGGCACACCTCGGTCTACACGGTCGAGATGAACGGCGACGGCATCGCGCACGCGGTGAGCTCCTTCGTCGTCTATCAAAACCTTCTCGACGGCATCAATTCGCACATCGATGCGGGCGAAAGCCGCCTGTTTCTCGTCGGGAAATATATCGATAAGCTGAAGATCAAGGACGGCAAGGCGAAATTCATCAGCCGCGAGGTGCGCCTGGAGAATCGCCGGCTCGACAAGGGCTCGCACTGGCCGATCTAGCGTCGCGGTGGCAGAAAAGAACGAAAATGAGCTGGACAAAAATTTGCGATGCGTCGGAAGTTTCGGCCAATTCGACCAGGAAGTACAACGTCAACGGTTTCGATGTTCTGGTCGTGAACTACGGCGAGGGCTTCCGCGTCATGCCGCCGCTCTGTCCGCATATGGAAGAGCCGCTGGAAGAGTCGGGAATCGTCGTGCGCTGCTCCCTGACGTGCTCGAAGCATCTTTGGGCGTGGGACCTGAAGACGCTCGACATGCAGGGCGCCGAAACCGAAAAGCCCCTGAAGATTTACGAATCGAAGGAAGAGAACGGCGCGATCTTCGCCAATGTCGATCAGGAACTGGTCTACGACTTCGAGGAAGAAAGCGGCGGCGACGATGACGATTTCTTCAAGTGAGAACGGCCGGGGCCATGAAAATATCGGTCCAAAGCAAGAGCGGTAATCACAGCTTCGATTGCGGCGAGCGCGAAACGATCCTGCATGCGGGCCTGCGCGAGGGGCTGACGCTTCCCTACGAATGCGCGACCGGCACCTGCGGCACCTGCCGCGCGCGCGTCGTCGGCGGCGACTATGAGGTGCTCTGGAAGGAGGCGCCCGGGGGCAAGCGGTTGAAACCCGAGAAGGGCGACATCCTGATGTGCCAGACGCGGCCCCTGTCGGATTGCTCGCTGATGGTGCCGTCCGAGCTTTCGACCGTGCAGTCGGGCCGCCCGGCGAAGCGCACCGGCACGATCCGCAACATCAAGCCGCTGACGAAGGATGTCGCGCATTTCGACCTTCACCTGTCCGAGCCGATGCAGTTCGAGGCCGGTCAGTTCATCGTCGTCGAGACGCCGGACCTTGAGGGCGGCCGCGCCTATTCGATGGTGAATTTCACGGCGTCGCCCTCGGATCGCATCCAGCTTGTCCTGAAGCAGAAGGCCGACGGCAAGTTCAGCGCCTGGCTGTTCGGCGACCGCAAGACCGAGGAAGCCGT
>Ga0153956_1002075_pt1 | contig 15596 bp, 16 predicted proteins | sample TSFL040MetaG_FD_104704 | JGI IMG/M metagenome (GOLD analysis project Ga0153956, IMG submission 104704) | Attine ant fungus gardens microbial communities from Florida, USA - TSFL040 MetaG | ecosystem: Host-associated > Fungi > Mycelium > Unclassified | place: USA: Florida, Wekiwa Springs... | reverse complement strand
GCGGCACGGCTCGATGGTCTTCTTGACCAGCTCCTCGACCAGCGCCTCGAGCTTCGCGCGCGTCAGCTTGATGTTCAGGTGCTTGGGCCCCGAGGCGTCCGCCGTGATGTACGGCAGGTTCACATCGGTCTGCTGCGCGGACGACAGTTCGATCTTGGCCTTCTCGGCCGCTTCCTTCAGGCGCTGCATGGCCAGCGGGTCGCGCCGCACGTCCACGCCGGACTCCTTCTGGAACTCATCCGCCAGGAAGTTGATGACCCGCAGGTCGAAGTCCTCGCCACCCAGGAAGGTGTCGCCGTTGGTGGAAAGCACCTCGAACTGGCGCTCGCCGTCGACCTCCGCGATCTCGATGATGGAGATGTCGAAGGTGCCGCCACCCAGGTCATATACCGCGATCTTGCGGTCACCGCCGGCCTTGTCCAGGCCATAGGCCAGGGCCGCCGCCGTCGGCTCGTTGATGATGCGCTTGACGTTCAGGCCGGCGATGCGGCCGGCGTCCTTGGTAGCCTGGCGCTGGCTGTCATTGAAGTACGCCGGCACCGTGATCACCGCCTCGGTGACCGGTTCGCCCAGGAAGTCCTCGGCGGTCTTTTTCATCTTCATCAGCACGCGCGCGGAGACTTCCGGCGGGGCCATGGGCTTGCCCTGCGCCTCCACCCAGGCGTCGCCGTTGTCGGCCTTGACGATCCTGTACGGCACCATGCCGATGTCGCGCTGCACGACCTCGTCGGAGAACTTGCGGCCGATCAGGCGCTTGACCGCGAACAGGGTGTTCTGCGGGTTGGTCACCGCCTGGCGCTTGGCCGGCTGACCCACCAGGACCTCGCCGTCCTTGGTGAATGCCACGATGGAGGGGGTGGTGCGGTCGCCCTCGCTGTTCTCGATGACGCGCGGCTTGCCGCCTTCCATGATGGCGACGCACGAGTTGGTCGTGCCCAGGTCGATGCCGATGATCTTTGCCATGAGTACTTGCTCCGGAAAATCTTGAAATCTGTCAGTTCGTTCAGGTTGCAGGCTTGATGGGTGCGGTGACGGCGGCTTTCAAGGCCGCCGCTGTCGATCCGGCAAAGACCACGCTTTTTGCCGGATCGAAAGCACGCAGCGCCGCAGGCGGACTTTCTGCATGGACTAGGCCCCCGGGGCCTTGGCCACGATGACGCGGGCCGGCCGCAGCAGCCGGCCGCCCAGGTCGAAGCCGCGCTGCACCACCTGCAGCACCGCGTCGGGTTCGGCGGTCGCGGACGGCTGGGCCATCACCGCCTCGTGGCGCGAGGGGTCAAAGGGCTCACCCACCGGGTCGATGGGCTTGATGTTCAGCTTCTCGAACGCCCGCAGCAGCTGCTTCAGGGTCGCGTCCTGGCCTTCCACCAGGCTCTTGATGTCGGCGCGGGCCGCGTTGCTGACGGCCAGTTCCAGGCTGTCCAGCACCGGCAGCAGCTCCTGGGCGAACTTTTCCAGGCCGTAGCGGCTGGCGTTCTCCACGTCACGCTGCGCGCGCTTGCGCACGTTCTCCAGCTCCGCCACCGCCCGCAAGTGCTGGTCACGATGGTTGTCAGCCTCCTGCCGGGCCTGCGTAAGGGCCTGGGTCAGCTCCGCCACGGTGCCCGGGGACTCACCCGCGCCTGAAGCCTGTACCTCTGCCATCAAACTCTCCAAAATCAATGAGTTACATCGCGCACCAGGTGCGCGTCCGCAATGGGGTCGCAGATTGACGCCCGCGGCCCCAGGGGGCCGCAAGATTAGCGGATTCCTGAGGGTTCAGCGGCGCGAATTCAAGGCTGCACCGAGCAGCCTGGCCGTCACGTCCACGATAGGAATGACGCGCTCGTAGGCCATGCGCATGGGGCCGATGACCCCCAGCACACCGACCACCTGCTCGTCGACCGAATACGGTGCGGTCACCAGGCTGCAGTCGTCCAGCACCCGGTAGCCCGATTCGTGGCCGATGAAAATCTGCACGCCCTGCGCCTTCAGGCTGTTGTCCAGCAAGCTCAGGAAATCGCGCTTTTCATTGAAGGCCTCGAACAGGCGCTTGAGCCGCTCCATGCTGGACAGCTCCCCGACGCCCATGAGGTTGGTCTCCCCGGCGATGACATATTCCATGCGCTGGCCGGCGGTATCGCCGACGTTGAAGACCTGCTGCGCCACGGTGATGGCATCGAGCATGAGCTGGTTCATGTGTTCGCGGGTCTCGCGCAGCTCCGTCAGCAGCTGCTGCCTTACCTGGCTGGTCGAACGCCCCACGAACTGGCTGTTGAGGAAGTTCGCCGCCCGCTTGAGCTCATCCGGGGAGTAGTGCCGCTCCAGCTGGATGATGCGGTTCTGCACCTCCCGGTTGTTGAGCACCAGCACGGCCAGCACGCGGTTCTCGGACAGTCCCACGAACTCGATATGGGTGATGGCGGCCTGCTGCGCGCTCGGCAGCGTGACCACCCCGGCCAGGCAGGTGACGCTCGAGAGCATTTTGGAGGCTGCCGCCACCAGGGTCTTGGAGTCGGGCCCCTCCAGCTGGCGCCGGATGTCCTCGATGGCACTGGCGGATATCGCGCTGTGCTCCAGTGGCTGCACCCGCATCAGGGTATCGACGAAAAAGCGGTAGCCCTTGTCAGTGGGGACGCGGCCGGCGGAGGTATGCGGGGATGCCACGAACCCCAGTTCCTCCAGGTCGGCCATGACGTTGCGGATCGTGGCCGAACTCAGGTTCAGGCCGCTGTCGCGCGACAGGCTGCGCGAACCCACCGGCTGGCCGTCCCGGATATAGGACTCCACCAGGATTCGCAGCAGCTGCTGCGCCCGCTCATTGAGGCCTTCGTCCCTGACTTCCGCAGCCATATTGAGCACAAAACCTAGCGGCCGGACCGCAGCCCGTCAAGGCGCCGGGCAAGGCAGGATGGGAACCGGCATCGCGCCATGCTACAAGAGCGCATGGCTTTGACTGCATCTGTACGCGTGTGCGCGATCTTCGGCCGCTTTGCCGATCCGCGGGTGGCCGAGTCCCTGGAATCCCTCCTGCCCCACCTGTCAGGGCGTGGGATCACCGTGCTTGCCTGCGAAGCGGTCGGTGCCGTCGCCGGCGCCGCGGTGGTGGAAGTGGTGTCGGAGGAGCAGCTGGCCGCACGCGCGGAACTGGTGATCGCCATCGGCGGCGATGGCACGCTGCTGTACGCCGCCCGCCTGGTGCGCAAGCGCCAGGTTCCGCTGCTGGGCATCAACCGCGGCCGCCTGGGCTTCCTCACCGACGTCATGCCGCAGGACGTGATCCGCTGCGTCGATGCGGCACTCGACGGCGACTGCGAAATCGACCACCGCCCGCTGCTGGCCACAACGCTCGTGGACACCGGTGCCACGCCGGTGGAGGGCCTGGCACTCAATGACATCGTGGTGCAGAAGCTGGCCACCGGTTCGATGATCGACTTCGAAACCCGGATCAACGGCCGCTACGTCAACACCCATGCCGGCGACGGCGTCGTGATCGCCAGCGCCACGGGGTCCACGGCCTACGCCCTGTCCTGCGGCGGTCCCATCGTCGAACCCGGGCTCGACGTGCTGGTGATCGCCCCCGTCTGCCCGCACACCCTGTCGGACCGGCCCATCGTGGTCTCCGCCCGCTCCACCATCGAAATCCGCCTGCTGGAGCGCCCCGACTGCCGCGGCCAGGTGGTGTGCGACGGCTTCGTGCTGGGTGACGTGGCGCCCGGCCACAGCATCCGGGTGCAGCTGTCCTCGGATACCATCAGCCTGCTCCACCCGCCGGGCTACGACTACTTCCGCTCGCTGCGCGCCAAGCTGCGCTGGGGCCGCGGCGACGACGACCGCCCCCGGTAGGATCTCCGCACATGCTCAACACCCTGCATATCCTGGACTTTGCCATCATCGATGCGCTGGAACTGGACCTGCGCGGCGGCATGACCGTGCTCACCGGCGAAACCGGCGCCGGCAAGTCCATCCTGGTCGACGCCCTGCAGCTGGTGGCCGGCGGCCGGGCCGGCGCCGAGGTCGTGCGCCACGGCGCCCAGCGGGCCGAAGTCACCGCCACCTTCGACCTGAAGCAGGCGCCGCGCGCCCTGGCCGCCTGGCTCACCGAACAATCCATCGACGCCGAGGAGGAACTCTCCATCCGGCGGGTGGTGGCCACCGACGGCCGCTCGCGCGCCTACCTCAACGGCCAGTCCGTCACCGTGCAGCAGTTGCGTGAGGCCGGCTCGCTGCTGTTCGACATCCACGGCCAGCACGAATTCCAGTCCCTGATGCGCACTCAGGGCCAGCGCGACCTTCTGGACGGCTGTGGCCGGCTCGAGGCGCTGGTGGCCGAGGTCGCCGCCGCGCAGCGGGCCTGGCTGAAGGTGCTCAACATCACCCTGGAACTGGAAAGCCAGGCGCGCGACCGTGACTCCCGCCTGTCACTGCTGCGCTACCAGAGCCAGGAGCTGGCGGCCCTGCAGCTCGCCCCGGGCGAGCTGGAAAGCCTGGCCGAGGAATCCTCGCGCCTGAGCAACCGCGGCCGGCTGACCGAGGGCGCCCAGAACGCCCTGTCGCAGCTGTTTGAAAGCGATGACGGCAGTGCGCACACGACCATCGCCCGCACCCTGCAGCAGCTGAAGCCGTTGGCGGGCCTGGACCCGAGGCTGGCGGCGGTGCTGCCGCTGGTGGATGGCGCGGCCATCCAGGTGCGCGAGGCGGCGCGCGAACTGCAGCACTACCTCGATGGCCAGGATTTCGACGCCGCCCGCCAGGACCATGTGGAGCGGCGCCTGGCCGCCATCGGCGAACTGGCGCGCAAGAACCGGGTGCCGCCGGAAAAGCTGCACGAGCGCGCGACTGAACTGGACAGCGAGCTTGCCCAGCTGGAAAACGCCGAAAGCAGCCTGGCCCGGTTGCGTACCGAACTGGCCGCGACCCTGCAGCGCTACCACGAACTCGCCGGCGACCTCTCCAGGCACCGCGCCGCCGCCGCCAAAGCACTGTCGCGGATCGTGACCACCCACATGCAGCAGCTGGGCATGGCCGGTGGCCGTTTCGAGATCGAGGTTGCCCCCTCCGCGGCGCCCGAGCCCCAGGCCCATGGCCTGGACCAGATCGAGTTCCGGGTCAGCGCCAACCCCGGCCAGCCCCTGCGCGCCCTGGCCAAGGTGGCCTCCGGCGGGGAGCTCGCCCGCCTGTCGCTGGCCATCCAGGTGGCCACCGCGGGCCAGGACACCCGCTGCATGGTGTTCGACGAGGTCGACTCCGGCATCGGCGGCGGCATCGCCGAAATCGTCGGCCGCCAGCTGCGCGAACTGGCGCAGAAGACCCAGGTGCTGTGCGTGACGCACCTGCCCCAGGTGGCCTCCCAGGGACACCAGCACCTGCGGGTCAGCAAGCTCACGGACGGCCGCACCACGCGAACCAGCATGGCGGTCCTCACGGGGGAGGAGCGGACGGAGGAAATTGCCCGCATGCTGGGCGGGGTGGATATCACCGACCGGGCACGCGAACACGCCCGCGAAATGCTCGGAAAGACGGCCGACGGGGCCGGGGTCAGTTCTTCCGGTGCTCGCAGTTCTGGCGCGCGCAGTGCCCGTAGAGGATCAAGGAGTGGTCCCTGATCTCGAACCCCAGGCGGTTGGCCACCGCGGTCTGACGCTCCTCGATGCCGGAATCGATGAACTCTTCGACCCGGCCGCAGTCCAGACACACGATATGGTCATGATGCGTACCCTGGTTGAGCTCGAAGACGGCCATGCCGTCCTCGAAATGATGCCGCGTGACGAGGCTCGCGGCCTCGAACTGCGTCAGCACGCGGTACACCGTGGCGAGACCGATGTCCTCGTTGGAGTCCAGCAGGGAGCGGTAGATGTCCTCGGCGGACATATGCCGGGTCGAGCTGCTCTCGAGGATTTCCAGGATCTTGAGCCTGGGCAGCGTGACCTTCAGACCGGCCTTGCGCAGATCCTTACCTTCCATGCGATGCCCTCCGCGACGCGGGCAGGTCCGACCGTTGGCGATACGCTATCATGACCTCATTATCCCGGATTCAAGCAAACCACGCGATGAGAATTCCTTTCCGGCCCCTGGGCCGCCTTGCCGTACTGGCCGCCACCGTGGCCGTACTGGGCGCCACCACTTCCGGCTGTGTCTACCGTATCACGGTGCAGCAGGGCAACTTCATGGAGAAGCGCAACACCGACCAGTTGGCGGTGGGCATGACCCGGGTGCAGGTCCGCTATCTCATGGGCACCCCCATGGTGCCCTCCACCTTTGACAACGACCGCTGGGACTACCTCTATTACCTGCAGGTGGGCCGGCAACGCCCCGTCCAGCGCCAGCTCACCATCTACTTCAAGGACGACAAGGTCGCGCGCATCGACAAGTACGGCCTCGACCCCAGCATGCCGGAAAGCCCCAGCCAGCGCGTCGCCGATCCATTCCTTTAACGGGCATCAACGCCGCCGGGCCTGCTGCCGGCGGCGTTCCCTGGGATCATTGAGCAGCGGCCGGCAGACCTCCACCCGGTCACCGTCGCACGGGACGTGGTCCCGGCCGCAGGCTTCGCCGAAAATCGCCAGGCTGGCCGACTCCCATGGCACCTCGCCGCCCTCGCCCGCCTGCCCGGCCTGCGCCGCGGCAGCGCCAAGCGCCTGTCCGGCCGTGGCCCCGTCGGGCAGCTCCACGGGCCATAAGCGCTGGAATCCCGGCTTCGCGAACACCACCGTGATCCGCTTCATAGCCCTGAGGCCACCACCTTGGCGCGGGTCACGAACGCATCCACCAGCTGGGCCGCCATGCCCTCGAACAGCGGCTCCATCACCATGGCCGTGAGGCGGTTGGCGAAGGCAAAACGCAGCGTGAGGTCCACCCGGCAGCCCAGGTTTTCCACCGGCGCCAGCAGCCATTCGCCTTCCAGGGTCTTGAAGGGTCCGCTCACCAGCTGCATCCGCACCCGGCGATCGGGTTCCAGGCTGTTGCGGGTGGTGAAATGGGCATTGAGGGCTCCGCGCCGCACCCCGACGCGGGCGACGATCTCCTGCGCGCTGCGCGACTGCACGCTGGCCTCCGTGCACCAGGGCAGAAACAGCGGGTAGGCTTCGATGTCATTGATCAGCTCATACATACTGGCCACTGGAAAACCCACCAGCGCCGAGCGTTTAAGTTCCCTCATCGGTAGAATTGTGCCCGAAAATGAGCCAGACCAAGACCAAAGACAAACAGAAGGACGGCCAGCGGCTGATCGCCGAGAACCGCAAGGCCCGTTTTGAATATTTCATCGAGGACCGCTACGAGGCCGGCATGGCCCTGCAGGGCTGGGAGGTCAAATCCATGCGCGCCGGCAAAGCGCAGCTGACCGAGTCCTATGCCTTCGTCAAGAACGGCGAGGCCTTCCTGTACGGGGCCCATGTCGCCCCGCTGCAGGCGGTCTCCACGCATGTGGTCGCCGACCCCACCCGGACCCGCAAACTGCTGTTGAACCGGGCGGAGCTGCAGCGCCTGATCGGCGCCGTGGAGCGGCAGGGCTATACCCTGGTGCCGCTGGAGCTGTACTGGAAGAACGGCCGCGTGAAGCTGCGCCTCGGCCTGGCCAAGGGCAAGAAGCAGCACGACAAGCGCGCCACCGAAAAGGACCGCGACTGGCAGCGCGACAAGGCCCGGCTGCTGCGGCACTAGTCCATGGCAACGGGCCACCGCCGCCCATGGGCGACGGTGACCCCAAGTCACCTGCGACGCTATTTGCGCGGCAGAACAGCCGCCCACGGGCCACCGCCGCCCGTGGGCGGCGACGGCCCTGAACGTGGTTTTGGGCAGCTGCTGGCCGCTGCGCTTACTTCTTCACGTAGGTGAGGTTCAGCGTCACCAGCGTGTCCTTCTTTTCGGCACCCGCCGGCGGGCTGGTGTTGTAGCGGATCTCGAAGCCCGCGGTAAGCGCGAACTGCTTGCTCATGTTCACCTGCAACCCCAGGTCGTTCTTGACCAGCGTGTCCAGGTGGCCCGATTCGCCATACAGGGTGTCGATGAGCTTGGTCGAGGAATTGAACGTGTGGGTGTAGGCCAGCGTCGTCGTCGCCACGGCCTGCGATTGCTCCGGCAGCCCCGTATGACCGATCACGTTGCCATTCGCATCCTGGATCAGCAGCACCGGCCGCATGCGCGAATAACCCACGCCGAGCTGCACGTCCAGGGTGTCCGAGGGCAGCTTCAGCACCGAGTAGCCGATACCGGTCGACGCCGTGGCCTGGTACTCGAAACCGTTGAACTTGTCGTTATCGCCCAGCAGCTGGCCGAACACGAAAAAGCGCGGGGTGAACTGGTAGTTGGTCTGCCACATGCCATCGAAGCGCTCAGCGGTGGCCAGGCCGTTCTGCTTGCCATAGACGTACTGCAGGGACAGCTCGTGCTTCCAGTTGTCGTACTGGTGGACGACATCCAGCTTCAGGTTCGCCGTCTGCGCATCCGTATTGCCCTTCGAGGACACATAACCAGCCTGGGCATTGATGGTCCACGGCGGCGGCGGCGCCGGTGGTGCCGCGGGCGCGTCATCTGCCATCGCCAGCGCTGGCGTCAGCAGCGCAACACTCGTCACGGCCGCAACGTAGCCAGCCAACTGGTTGAATTTATTAGTCATATGTATCCTCTGCAGTATTTGAGGCCGAAGCAAGGTGGCGATTTAACCACGTCCGGCCCCGCGACGGCGACCTTGGGGCATCCCTTAGGACGGGCCCGGTACATTTGCGATATGATCGACCTGTTTCGAAGGGGGCGACCGGTTTCGACGCGGGTTGCAAAACTTTCGGGGCGTACCGAGGTTGTACGAGCCCTCGCTAAACACTTGTACAAACTTATAGTTGCCAACGACGACAACTTCGCTCTGGCCGCTTAATCCGGCCTAACCTCGCCACCATTGGTGCCTGTGCCAATGATCGGCGGGGACGCGCTCACAGGATCGCGCCATACCGTGCTACGGGGTATGGCGTTAAGAGACACCGTCAGCTGGCCAAGCGTTTTCCCTGCTGCTCGGGTAGCGTGAGGCGAGAATACAAAGAGACAGCTACGTACGTAGAACTGGAAGCGTAGTGCTTGCGGACGGGGGTTCGATTCCCCCCGCCTCCACCAATGAGGGTTCCCGGCTGCCGGGCCGGGAATCCTCGCCTTCTCACCGTTTCATGAGTTTCCGCCTGGCCACAGGCTGCTCCTGCCCATTGGCCGCAGGCAATGGCGTCGGCTTTGTTGTTTCATCAAGGCTCCTTGGTTGAGTCTGCAACACACGGGCATGGACTATCAGTCATCCGCGCGCTAAATTCCTCGTATCCGCCGATCTTGAAGTTGTGGAGACCGCTGATGCCGGGTACTGAGCATTCCTCTATTCACCACGCGCGCGTTGCCAACGTGGAGCTGGACGTCATCGAGTACAGCGAACCCAGCGAGCCGAACTGGCACACGTGGGAACTGGAAGAACACCAGACCCTGCCTGGCGGCCTGGTCCAGAACCGGCGCGTACCGCTGAACCATCAGCCCCAATCCCGTGACGAGGCCCTGGCGGCCGCCGCCAAGTGGGTCAAATCCCGCGAGCACTTCGAACTCGAAGCCGACGGCGGCTGAGTGTGATGAAATAAGCCCCATCAAGGGCTTGACGGCTGGAGGAGGTGCCGGGCATGAGCTCGACTTCCTCCACCGACAGCATCCGCTCCCGCCTGCTGCCCTTCTGGACCCTGCTCACCGCCATGCTGGCGGTGCAGACCGGTGCCACCTGGGCCAAAAAGCTCTTCCCCGTCATCGGCCCCGTCCGCGCGGTTGCACTGCGCGTGGGCATCAGCGCCGTGCTGTTGCTCATCATCATGCGGCCCTGGCGCAAGCTGCGCCTGACCCGCCGCAACTGGCCGGTGCTGCTGGCCTACGGCCTGACGCTGGCCGGCATGAACCTTGCGTTCTACTGCGCGCTGGAGCGCATCCCGCTGGGCATCGCGGTGGCGCTGGAATTCATCGGCCCGCTGAGCCTCGCGATCATCTTCTCCCACCGCAAACAGGACCTGCTGTGGGTGGTACTGGCCACTGCGGGCCTGCTGTTGCTGCTGCCGTTGAAGCACACCGCCAGCACCCTGGATCCCGTGGGCGTGGCTTACGCCCTGGTCGCCGCGGGTGGCTGGGCCCTGTACAGCCTCATCGGCCAGCGGGCGGGCCGCGAACTCGGTGAGTCCGCCGTGGTCGGTGCCGGCATGACCGTCGGCGCCATCGCGGTACTGCCCTTCGCCCTGGCGCAGCCCGGGCATGTCACCGTCACACCCGGCATCGCCCTCGCGGCGTTCCTGATGTCGGTGCTGTCCAGCGCCCTGCCCTTCCAGCTGGAAATGATCGCCATCACCCGCCTGCCGACCCGGGTCTACAGCACGCTCACCAGCCTGGAGCCGGCGCTCGGCACCCTGTCGGGCCTGGTATTCCTGCGTGAAATACCCAGCCTGCCGGAGGTCATCGGCATCGCGGCCATCATGGCAGCCTCATTGGGCACCGCCTTGAGCATGGAAGCCCGCCCCACCGCTGGCGAGCCCTAGTTGCCTGCAGGACGCCGCCGGATAGCGCGCCAGCAGTTCGCGCGTCACGCCATTGGTCCAGCCGAACCCGTCCTGCAGGGGATATTCACCGCCACCGCCGCCATCCGGCATTTCCACGTCGTACTTTTCCACCAGCCGGCCGCTGTGCGCATACAGTGCGCTCACGTTGGCGATCCAGCGGCAGGCGATATCCAGCGCCAGGGTTTTATCACCGTAATCCGACAGGCCCCGCACCGCGATCCACTGCAACGGTGCCCAGCCGTTCGGCGCATCCCATTGCTGGCCGGTGCGCACCTCGGTGGTGGCCAGCCCGCCGGGCCGCAACAACCGGGCACGGGTCACGGCCGCCACCTGCCGCGCCTGGTCGGCACTGGCGACATGGGTGAACAACGGGTACAGCGTCGCTGCCGACAGCTGCTCGAGGGCCTGGCGGCAGCTCCAGCAATAGTCGTGGTAGACCCCCTGCGTCGGGTCCCACAGGTAGTGATCCATGGCCTGGTGGCGGGCCGCCGCGCGCCGCGCGAACTCGCGTACGCAGGCCTGATCAGCGGCGCGCCGGCAGCCGCTTTCGATCGCCCGTTCCAGCCCGAACAGCAGGCTGTTGAGGTCCACCGGCACGATCCGGGTGGTGCGGATCGAGTCCAGGCGCCCGGGGTCCGCCAGCCAGCGTGAGCTGAAGTCCCAGCCACTGGCCGCGGCGGCCCGCAGGTCGCGGTACAACTCGCCGGGCGGCCGGCCACTGTGGCGTGCGAGCTGCGTGTCCTCCCGCCATGACTCGTCCCGCGGCAGGTCCGAGTCATCCCAGTAGCGGTTCAGCAGCGAGCCATCGGCCAGGCGCACCACGCGCTCGCGGGCACCCGCGCCCCGCAGTTCCCCGGCCCCTTGCATCCAGTAGGCGTACTCGGCCTTCAGCTGCGGCAGGTAACGCGCCCAGGCGGCCGCGGGGTCGGCGCCACCTTCAAGCGCCACCATTTCAAAGAACACCGGCGGCTGCGAACGGCTCAGGTAGTAGCTGCGGGTGCCATTGGGGACATGGCCGTAGCGGTCAATCAGGGCGGCGAAGTCCGTGACCATGAAGTCCACCAGGTCGGTACGCCCATCGCGCTTCAGGCCCAGCAGCGTGAAATACGAATCCCAGTAGTACAGCTCACGGAAGCGGCCACCGGGAACCACGTAGGGTTGCGGCAGCGGCAGCAATGACGAATATTCCGGAACCTGGTCCGCGCGCCGCACCAGCCGGGGCCACAGCAGCCTGATATGCGTCAACAACGGCACGGCGGGCTGCGGGCCGTTCACGGGCACCACCGCCACCTGTTCCGGCAGCGTGAAATGCCGCTCGACAAAGCTCCTGAGTGCCGCCGCCGACTGCGGCCGCTGCTGCTGGAACTGCCTGAGGATCAGCGTCGGCGGGTCGCGGGGGATCGCATCCGCGAACACCTTGCTGTCTGCAAACACAGCGGCTGATTCCACCGCGGCATACAGCGCCCCGAACTCGACCTGGGGAATCGCGGGCGGCGCGGCGGCGGGTCCGGCAGCAAGCGCCAGTCCCGCGGCCGACAGCAAAGCAAGGAACCCGGTACGCCGCATGCTGCACCCTCACTGCCACGAAGGCGCCAGTGTTTCAGCCGCCCGCCGGCCGGGCAACCCGGTGTTACCCGCAAATGCCGTTCAGGTCTGTCCCAGCTTCAGCAACGGTCCGTACAGGTCCGGGCGGCGGTCGCGGAACACATACCAGTTGTCGCGCAGGGCCGCGAGTTGCGCCAGGTCGAACGTCGCCGTCAGCACCGCATCGGCATCGCGCGGCGCCTCGGCCACCTTGGCCCCCGATGCATCGGCGATGAACGACGAGCCGTAGAAGCGGATGAACAACCCTTGCGGGTCCTGCAGCGAACGCTCCAGGCCGTGGCGGTTGGCCGCGATCAGCGGCATGAGGTTGGCCGCCGCGTGACCCTGCTGGGTGCGCTGCCAATGGCCGCTGGAATCCAGGTCCACCGCCGGCGGCGGTTCACTGCCGATGGCGGTGGGGAAGAACAGCAGCTCCGCCCCCATGAGCGCCATCACCCGCGCGCTCTCCGGGAACCACTGGTCCCAGCAGATGCCGACGCCGATGCGGGCGTAGCGCGTATTCCACACCTTGAAGCCGGTGTCCCCCGGGGAGAAGTAGGTTTTTTCCTGGTACCCGGGGCCATTGGGGATATGCGACTTGCGGTAGACCCCCAGCACCGTGCCGTCGGCATCGATGATGGCGATGGAATTGAAGTACGCCAGCCCGTCGCGTTCATAGAAGCTGACGGGCAGCACCACCTGCAGTTGCGCGGCCAGCTTCGAAAAGTGCCGCACGGCGCGGTTCTCGCCCCAGGGCGTGGCCAGCTTCAGGTGCCGCGAGTCCTGCTCGATGCAGAAATACGGCGCCTCGAACAGCTCGGGGATCAGGATGACCCGCGCGCCGCGGCCGGCCGCCTCGCGCACCAGCCGCTCGGCGGTGGCGATGTTGGCATCCTGGTCCCACCCCATGGCGAACTGCACCGCGCCCACGGTGACCGGGCGCGGGGTGCTGTGCAGATGAGCCGGTACGACGCTCATTCGAACATCTTGCCCGGGTTGAGGATGCCGTGCGGGTCCAGCGTCGCCTTCACCGCGCGCATGGCTGCAATCTCGTGGTCCGTGCGGGTGATGCCGAGGAAGTGCCGCCGCTCGATGCCCACGCCATGCTCGGCGGAAATTGAGCCGTCGAACTCACGCAGCAGCCCGTATACCAGCGCTTCCAGGTCATGCAGTGTCGCGGCATCGTCACGGCCGGGAGCCACGATCACGTGCAGGTTGCCGTCGGCGATATGGCCGAAGCGGAATACCTTCGCCCCCGGCACGCGCTGCGTGGCCGCGGCACGCAGCTTCTCCAGGTAGGCCTCCATCTGCCCGATGGCCACGCTGACATCGAAGTTCAGCGTCGCGCCGTGCTGCTGGCCGATCAGCCAGGGATCTTCGCGCGCCGCCCAGATGGCGCGGGTTTCGGCCTCGGACTTCGCCACGATGGCATCGACGACCAGGCCCTCCTCGAAGGCATCGCCCAGCACCCGCTCCAGGCGCTCCTCGTCGGCACCCGGCTCGGAGCCCTGGGTTTCGATCAGGCCGTACATGCCGTGGCCATAGGGCAGCAGCGGCGTGTTCGGCGTGGCCTTGGAAGTGGTGCCTTCGTAGAACTCCGGCCACATGGCCTCGAACACCGACAGCGTGCCGCCCAGGCGCGAGTCCAGCACGCCCAGCAGCTTCACGAAGTGTTCGAAGTCCGGGCAGGCGACGAACGCCGTGCTGGTGCTGCGCGGCTTGGCGAACACCCGCAGGTCGGCGCGGGTGATCACGCCCAGCGTGCCTTCGGAGCCGATGAACATCTGCTTGAGGTCGTAGCCAGCGTTGTTCTTGAGCATCCGGTTCAGGGACTTGAGCACCGTGCCATCAGCCAGCACGACTTCAAGTCCCAGCACCAGCGCCCGCATCATGCCGTAGCGCAACACCCGCACGCCGCCGGCGTTGGTGGCGATGTTGCCGCCGATGGTGCAGCTGCCGCGGCCGCCCAGGTCCAGGGGAAACAGCAGGCCATGCCGGTCGGCCTCTTCCTGCACGTTCTGCAGGGTCACCCCCGCCTGAACGCGCATGGTACGACCCGGGGCATCGGTGTATTCGATGCGGGTCAGGCGCTCGGTGGACAGGATGAGGTCACCGGCCGTGGTGGACGTACCTTCCACGAGGCCGGTGCGCCCGCCATGGGGAACGACCACCTGGCGGCGTGCGTGGCACAGCGCCAGCACCGCGGAGACCTCTTCCGTCGAAGCCGGCCGCACCAGCGTGGTGGCCTGCATGTGATGGCCCATGACGTCCGCGCGCTCACGCACGCTGTCGCCGGTGACGATCCCGGCATCCCCCACGATTGCGCGGATATCGGCAATCAGTCCTGCATCAACCATGGATACGGCTTCCCCTGCAATGATGTTTGAAACTCTTCCGGGCGCGGCCTGGTTCAGGCCCTGCCGCGCGCCACCTGCGCGGCGATCTGGATGGCGGTCGTCAGCGCCGCCAGCCCCGCCTCGCCACTGACCACGGGCCTGGCACCGGTGCGGATGCACGACAGGAACGACTCGATCTCGGCTTTCAGGGCGTCTCCCTGCTCGAAGCGCTGTTCCTCGATGCTCACGGGCAGCTGCCCCCCCGCCACTCCACCGGGCTTCTTGCGGATCACGGTCAGGATTTTCTGCTGCAGATCCATCGACAGGTACGCTTCGTCCTCGAACACCCGCATCTTGCGTTCCATCTTCATGCTCACGCGGCTGGCCGTGGCATTGGCCACGCAGCCGTTGGCGAAGCGGATACGCGCGTTGGCGATGTCGATGTCCTCGGAAAACACCGGCGTGCCGATGGCGTCGATGGACTCGATGGGGCTGCCGACGATGGTCTGCACGATGTCGATGTCATGGATCATGAGATCGAGCACCACGCTGACGTCCGTGCCACGCTCCTTGTACGGCGCCAGGCGGTGGCACTCGATGAAGCGCGGCGCCTTCAGATAGGGCTCGGCGCCGACGATCGCCGCGTTGAAGCGCTCCAGGTGCCCGACCTGCAGCACCCGGCTGTGTTTCCGCGCCAGCGCGATCAGCTCCTGCGCCTGTTCCGGCGTCTCGGTGATGGGTTTCTCGACCAGCACATGGGCGCCGGCTTCGATGAATTCCCGCGCAATGCCAAAATGCGCGGCCGTGGGGGTCACCACGCTCACGGCCTGCACCTTGCCCAGCAGGCTGCGGTAGTCCGCCAGGGGCTCGGCGCCGACTTCCGCGGCCACCGCCTCGCGGGCGGTGGCGTTGGAATCCACGACCGCCAGCAGCCGGGCCTCGGGCAGCTGCGCGTATTTCTGCGCGTGAAAGCGCCCCAGGTAACCCACACCAATCACTGCACAGGGGATTTTTTCCATGATCCCGCTATTATGCCTCGATCATGATGAACACCTGCGCATGATGATCATCGCCACCATCCGTCGCGAACTGCTGTGGCTGCTGGCCGGACTGGCGCTGGGCCTGGCCCTGCCGGTGC
>Ga0153956_1002074_pt1 | contig 15624 bp, 11 predicted proteins | sample TSFL040MetaG_FD_104704 | JGI IMG/M metagenome (GOLD analysis project Ga0153956, IMG submission 104704) | Attine ant fungus gardens microbial communities from Florida, USA - TSFL040 MetaG | ecosystem: Host-associated > Fungi > Mycelium > Unclassified | place: USA: Florida, Wekiwa Springs... | reverse complement strand
TGACCGTCCGGCGCTTGAGTGCGATCTGGACCACACGATTGCCTACGGTGACGGTGGGCCCACGCATGCGTCGAATCTGAAATGCTATTGCCGTACCCATCATTTGGTGAAGACGTTTTGGGGTTGGCGGGATCAGCAACTACCGGACGGGACGGTGATCCTGACGTCGGCGTCGGGGCAGACCTACGTCACCACCCCGGGCAGTTCCCTGTTGTTCCCGCATTTGTGCGCACCTACCGGGGAACTGCCGACACCGCTGCGCCGCGTCGAGGATCGCTGTGGTGATCGCACCGCGATGATGCCCCGCCGACGGCGCACCCGCGCCCAGAACCGCGCGGCCCGCATCGCCACCGAACGCAGTCAGAACCGCAAAGCCCGCCAGGCCCGACGCGCCGCATTCGACGCCGTCTGGTTCCCGAAAGCAACCTCCGCCGCAGACGACGACCCACCGCCCTTCTAGGGGCGGTCAGGAGCCGCGGTTCAGGATTCGGGTGGTCGATCCCGAGGAACTCGGTGAGGCGATTGCGCAGCGACACCGCGATGCCTCCCCGGAGATCAGTGCCGTGCCGGCAGGGGAGAGTGATACCCGGCCATGGTGTAGAGCACCGGTGCGGCCGTGCGGGCGGCCACCACTCCGTAGGCGTCCTCCTGCTGTACCTCGAACACCTCGGGATCGCCGAAGCCGCGGTCGATGCGGTCCCGGATGAACGCCAGCCGGACCACTTGGACGGCGAACTTCTTGACCGCCTTGCCGGCGGGCCGGCCACCGATACGGGTGGCCTCGCGGATCGCCAGCTTGCGGCTGCGGATCGACCCCAGCCAGGTCGCCTCGTTGGCGCTGATCAGGCCGCCGGCCACCATGCCGGGCAGCTTGCTCGCGACCAGCTGCTGTTCGTGCCGGCGGCTCAACATGCCCAGCAGCACCATCAACAGGAATACCGGAACCAACCAGAACACGTAGGTCACCAGGAAGAGCTGTCCGCCGCCCATCGCCAGCGAGGCGTTCCACGAGGCGTGCATCGCCACCGCCGCCAGGTAGCCGAGCAGGATCACGATGGCCTTCGACCAGAACCCGTGGCGACGCAGTGCGAAGAACACCCCGATGCCGGTCATGGTGGTGAACAGCGGGTGAGCGAACGGTCCGAAGATCAGCCGGGCGATGGCCACCGCGGCCATCTTGGCCGGTGAGTCGGCCGGCGCGATGTAGACGATGTCCTCCATCCAGGCGAAACCCACCGCCACCACGCCCGCGTAGACCATGCAGTCGGTCAGCGAGTTCAGTGCCAGCCGCCGGCGTCCGGTCAGCATGACCAGCAGGAACAGGCCTTTCGCGGCCTCCTCGATGAACGGCGCCTGGATGGCCGCCATGTCGAAGGCCTTCGACACCAGCGGCCGCACCGTGGCCACCGACGACCCGAAGGTCTCCAGTGCCACCGCCAGCACCACGGCCACCGACGCGCCCCACAGGAACGCCAGTTGCAGCAGCCGGCGTGGCTCGGGCTCCCAGCGATCCAGCCACCGGTAGCACAACAGCACCACCAGCATCGACATGCTCGCCAGTACCAGCGCTGTCAGCGTTCCGCCCGGGTTGGCCGCGGTGAACAGCAGCAAGAGGAACACGGTGAGGATGGCGAGCAGGACGATCACGATGAGCGGCGCTCCGACTCTCCGCCGGTTCCGCATCTGAGGCATAGCGAGGGAGCGTAGCCACCGGTTTGTCCAGCGTGCAACGTGTCGAGTAGCCTCAACAGGTAGTCCTCGTCTAGTCCTAGACCAGCGTGGGCCACCGCATGCCCAGCATGCGTGAGAACACTGAGTCCCTACTACGCCAAAATGTCCGGAGCAACCCAACACATGCCAAGTCCCACCGTCACCTCGCCGCAAGTAGCCGTCAACGACATCGGCTCGGCCGAGGACTTTCTCGCCGCCATCGACAAAACGATCAAGTACTTCAACGATGGCGACATCGTAGAGGGGACGATCGTCAAGGTTGACCGGGACGAGGTCCTGCTCGACATCGGTTACAAGACCGAAGGGGTCATCCCCTCCCGCGAACTGTCCATCAAGCACGACGTTGACCCCCACGAGGTGGTGTCCGTCGGTGATGAGGTCGAGGCCCTGGTCCTGACCAAAGAGGACAAAGAGGGTCGTCTGATCCTGTCCAAGAAGCGCGCCCAGTACGAGCGCGCCTGGGGCACGATCGAAGAGCTCAAGGAGAAGGACGAGGCCGTCAAGGGCACCGTCATCGAGGTCGTCAAGGGCGGCCTGATCCTCGACATCGGCCTGCGCGGCTTCCTGCCGGCCTCGCTGGTGGAGATGCGCCGGGTCCGCGACCTGCAGCCCTACATCGGCAAAGAGATCGAAGCCAAGATCATCGAGCTGGACAAGAACCGCAACAACGTGGTCCTGTCCCGTCGCGCCTGGCTGGAGCAGACCCAGTCCGAGGTGCGCAGCGAGTTCCTCAACCAGCTGCAGAAGGGCGCCGTCCGCAAGGGCGTCGTGTCCTCGATCGTCAACTTCGGCGCATTCGTCGACCTGGGCGGCGTGGACGGCCTGGTGCACGTCTCCGAGCTGTCTTGGAAGCACATCGACCACCCGTCCGAGGTGGTTCAGGTGGGCGACGAGGTCACCGTCGAGGTGCTCGACGTCGACATGGACCGCGAGCGGGTTTCGCTGTCGCTCAAGGCCACTCAGGAAGACCCGTGGCGCCACTTCGCCCGCACCCACGCGATCGGTCAGATCGTCCCGGGCAAGGTCACCAAGCTGGTGCCGTTCGGTGCGTTCGTCCGCGTCGAGGAGGGCATCGAGGGTCTGGTGCACATCTCCGAGCTGGCTGAGCACCACGTCGAGGTCCCGGACCAGGTGGTCGCGGTCGGCGACGACGCCATGGTCAAGGTCATCGACATCGACCTGGACCGCCGCCGGATCTCGCTGAGCCTCAAGCAGGCCAACGAGGACTACACCGAGGAGTTCGACCCCTCGAAGTACGGCATGGCCGACAGCTACGACGAGCAGGGCAACTACATCTTCCCCGAGGGCTTTGACGCCGAGACCAACGAGTGGATCGAAGGTTTCGACAAGCAGCGCACCGAGTGGGAGGCCCGCTACGCCGAGGCCGAGCGTCGTCACAAGATGCACACCGCGCAGATGGAGAAGTTCGCCGCTGCCGAGCACGCCGAGCCTCGCTCGGGTGCCAACGGTTCGCACCGCGACGAGGCTCCGGCCGGTGGCTCGCTGGCCAGCGACGAGCAGCTCGCCGCGCTGCGGGAGAAGCTCGCCGGTAACAGCGCCTAAATCGCGCCCAAGGGTGTTGAAGGGGCGCAGATGCTGCGTATCGGTCTGACCGGCGGTATCGGCGCCGGTAAGTCGACGGTGTCGGCTACCTTCAGCCGCCACGGTGGCGTCATCGTCGACGGTGATGTCATCGCCCGTGAAGTTGTGGAGCCCGGTACCGAAGGCCTCGCCAAATTGGTCGAGGCCTTCGGGCCGGGCATCCTGCTTCCAGACGGAGCTTTGGACCGTCCGGCGCTGGCCGCGATCGCGTTCAGCGACGACGACAAGCGGGCCATCCTCAACGGCATCGTGCACCCGCTGGTGGCGCGACGCCGTTCGGAGCTGATCGCCGCAGCCGGTACGGATGCGGTGATCGTCGAGGACATTCCGCTGCTGGTGGAGTCGCAGATGGCTCCGCTTTTCCCGTTGGTGGTTGTGGTCCATGCCGATGTCGAAGTCCGCGTGGCCCGGCTGCTCGAGCACCGCGGCATGTCCGAAGCCGACGCGCGGGCCCGGATCGCCGCGCAGGCCACCGAGCCGCAGCGGCGCGATGTTGCCGATGTCTGGCTGGACAACTCCGGTAGCCCGGACGACTTGGCTGCCAAAGCACTTGAACTGTGGCAGCAGCGCATCCTGCCGTTCGCGCACAATCTCACCACCCGCCAGACGGTGCCGTCTCCGACACGGCTGGCGCCGGCCGATCCGACCTGGCCGGATCAGGCCAAGCGCATCCTGGCGCGGTTGCGCACCACCTGTGGCCACCGGGCGATCCGCGTTGACCACATCGGGTCCACGGCAGTGGCCGGACTGGACGCCAAAGATGTCATCGACGTGCAGGTCACGGTTGAATCCCTGGCGGTGGCCGACGAGCTCGCGGAGGCCCTGCTGGCCGCCGGTTACCCGCGCCTGGAGGACATCACCGCCGACAGCGTCAAGCCCGATGCCCGCAGCACCGTCGCCGAGTTCGACCACGGGGGAGACCCGGCGTTGTGGCAGAAGCGGATTCATGCCTCCGCCGACCCGGGACGGGCCACCAACATCCACGTCCGCGTGGCAGGCTGGCCCAATCAGCAGTTCGCCCTGCTGTTCCCGGCCTGGCTGTCCGCCGATGCGGACGCACGAGCCGACTATCTGGCGGTCAAGCGCAACGCCGAACGCGCGGGCGTCGAGGGCGGCATCGACGCCTACGCCGACGTCAAGGAACCCTGGTTCGACACCGCCTACCGGCAGGCGTGGGCCTGGGCCGACGACACCGGCTGGCGGCCATAGAAGGGCTTACCGGCTGATCAGGCCATGCTGCTGATCAGCGCGCCGCACAGCATCGCGCCGGTGTGGGGGTCATTGGTGTTGCCCCAGGTGTTGACGAAGCGCTCGCTCTTGACCGTGGTGACGTCGTCGACCTTGATCTCGCAGTGCACTGTCGCGGTGGTCGGGAAGCGCAGCCGGATCACCATTCCGGCCTTGCTGGGGTCGGTCATTACGGTGTTGGCCTCGAACGGGGTTCCGAACGCATCGAGATCCGCGCTGGCGGTCTCGTAGTCGTTGCGCATGAACGTGACCACGTTGCCGCTGGACCAGGCGTCGACCTTCGCGATGTAGGTCACGTTGTGCAGCTCGGCGGTGTTGTCGTTGTCGTCGGCGGCAGCCGGCGCCGGGAAGAGCTGTCCACACCCGAGTACGGCTGCGGTGGTGGCCGCGGCGACACCGATTCGCAGTTTGGCGTTCATATCAGCGAAGTTTACCTGGCCCAGGTCAGTGATATCCCGAGGTCGGAGAGCCACCGGTGCAGGTCGTAGCCGTTGCGGGCCAGGCCGTCGACCGCACTCACCGCGCGCAGCACCGCCCGTTCGGCGTCCTCAAGACTCAGCAGACCTTCGGAGACGGCGGCCATCAGCTCGTCGGTGTCGGCGAGCTCGACATCGGATCCGGTGCGGACCACCAGGTCCAGGTAGTGGTCCCGGGACTGCCAGCGCTCCGGTCCCGCGGTGTACTCGCCGACGTCGAGGTAGAAGTCTTGGTCGCGCTCATGGCCCGGGTTGAAGTGGAAGACGGTCGCGCGCAGACCTAGCGACGGCAGCAGCCAGGACTCCAGGTAATGGAACTGGGGCCGGCCCGGGGTCGGGCGGGCCAGGTAGAGGCCCCACGGGTGCACCGCGTAGACGTCGACGGCGCGCACCACGCCTTTGGGGTCGGTGTTGGTGTAAGCGAGCAGGTCGAAGGTCTCTTCCTTGGGTGGATGCACCACTGAACCACCTCTCCCTGTCGGAGGCCCAGCCTATTGCCCAGCTCCTCCTCATCGCGCTGGCGCGCTCTGCATTGTCGCCGGGCGGGCCTACTCTGGTTTCCGTGGCCTTCGCAACGGAACACCCCATCGTCGCGCATTCGGAGTACCGACCTGCCGGTGACGCCGTCGAGGGCATCGTCCGTGCCGGCGGCCGGTTCGACGTCGTCAGTGAATACCAGCCGGCCGGAGACCAACCGGCCGCCATCGCCGACCTGGAACGCCGCATCACCTCGGGGGAGAAGGACGTGGTGCTGCTGGGCGCCACCGGCACCGGCAAATCGGCCACCGCGGCCTGGCTGATCGAACGGCTGCAACGCCCCACCCTAGTGATGGCGCCGAACAAGACGCTGGCCGCCCAGCTGGCCAACGAGCTACGAGAGATGTTGCCGCACAACGCTGTCGAGTACTTCGTCTCGTACTACGACTACTACCAGCCGGAAGCCTATATCGCGCAGACCGACACCTACATCGAGAAGGACAGCTCGATCAACGACGACGTCGAGCGGCTGCGCCACTCGGCGACCTCCAGCCTGCTGTCCCGGCGCGACGTGGTGGTGGTCGCCTCGGTGTCCTGCATCTACGGCTTGGGCACCCCGCAGTCCTACCTGGACCGCTCCGTCGAGCTGCAGGTCGGCGCCGAAGTGCCGCGCGACGCCCTGCTGCGGCTCTTGGTCGACGTGCAGTACACCCGCAACGACATGGCGTTCACCCGCGGCTCGTTCCGGGTGCGCGGCGACACTGTCGAGATCATCCCGTCCTACGAGGAGCTGGCGGTCCGCATCGAATACTTCGGTGACGAGATCGAGGCGCTGTACTACCTGCATCCGCTCACCGGGGACGTGGTGCGCAAGGTCGACTCGCTGCGCATCTTCCCGGCCACCCACTACGTCGCCGGCCCGGAACGGATGACGCAGGCCATCTCCACCATCGAGGATGAGCTGGCCGCCCGGCTCGAAGAGCTGGAGAACCACGGCAAACTGCTGGAGGCCCAGCGGCTGCGGATGCGGACCAACTACGACATCGAGATGATGCGCCAGGTCGGCTTCTGCTCGGGCATAGAGAACTATTCGCGGCACATCGACGGTCGCGGCGCCGGCACGGCGCCGGCCACCCTGATCGATTACTTCCCCGAGGACTTCCTGCTCATCATCGACGAGTCGCACGTCACCGTGCCACAGATCGGCGCCATGTACGAGGGCGACATGTCGCGCAAGCGCAACCTGGTGGAATTCGGGTTCCGGTTGCCCTCGGCATGCGACAACCGGCCGCTGACCTGGGAAGAGTTCGCCGACCGGATCGGCCAGACGGTCTACATGTCGGCGACCCCGGGCCCCTACGAGATCAGCCAGGCCGGCGGCGAGTTCGTCGAGCAGGTGATCCGCCCGACCGGCCTGGTCGACCCCAAAGTCGTGGTGAAGCCGACCAAAGGCCAGATCGACGACCTGATCGCCGAGATCCGGCAGCGCACCGCGGCCGACGAGCGGGTGCTGGTGACCACCCTGACCAAGAAGATGGCCGAAGACCTCACCGACTACCTGCTGGAGATGGGGATCCGGGTGCGCTACCTGCACTCCGAGGTCGACACGCTGCGCCGGGTGGAGCTGCTGCGGCAGCTGCGGCTCGGCGACTACGACGTGCTGATCGGCATCAACCTGCTGCGGGAGGGCCTGGACCTGCCGGAGGTGTCGCTGGTGTCGATCCTCGACGCCGACAAGGAGGGCTTCCTGCGCTCCACTCGCAGCCTGATCCAGACCATCGGCCGCGCCGCTCGCAACGTCTCCGGTGAAGTGCACATGTACGCCGACAAGATCACCGACTCGATGCGTGAGGCCATCGACGAGACCGAACGCCGCCGGGCCAAGCAGGTCGCCTACAACGAGGCCAACGGCATCGACCCCCAGCCGTTGCGCAAGAAGATCGCCGACATCCTCGACCAGGTGTACCGGGAGGTGGAGGACACCGAGTCCATCGAGGTCGCCGGGTCGGGCCGTAACTCCTCACGCGGGCGTCGGGCCCAGGGCGAACCCGGTCGTTCAGTGAGCGCCGCGGTCTTCGAAGGCCGCGACACCAGCAACATGCCCCGGGCCGAGCTGGCCGATCTGGTGAAGGACCTCACCGAGCAGATGATGAACGCGGCGCGTGATCTGCAATTCGAGCTGGCGGCCCGAATCCGCGATGAGATCGCCGACCTCAAGAAGGAACTGCGGGGTATGGACGCGGCCGGCATCAAGTGACGCGCCAGGCAGCCGATCCATTTTCGCGTGCGATGGTGATCCGTGATTGACTGCAAGCGGTGGTGGAACTGACTGAGGCAGTGGTGCATGACTCCACTGTCAGCACTGGCAGCTGGCGTGAGTTGCTTGGTAGGCGCTATCTGGGCACTGCGGCCGTGCTGGCCGGTGGTGTGGCGCTGTACGCCACCAATGAGTTCCTGACGATCAGCCTGCTGCCGAACACGATCAAAGACATCGGCGGCGAGCGGTTCTACTCCTGGGTGACCACGCTGTACCTGGTCGGATCGGTGCTCGCCGCGGCCGCGGCCAACGCGGTGCTGGTCCGAGTGGGTTCCCGCCTGGCCTACCTGATGGGACTGCTGTCGTTCGGCCTGGGCACCGTGCTCTGTGCGCTGGCGCCTGAGATGGAAGTCCTGCTGATCGGTCGCACCCTGCAGGGCATGGGCGGCGGCCTGTTGGCCGGGCTGGGGTGGGCGCTGATCAACGCCGTCCTACCCAGCTGGCTGTGGACCCGGGCGTCGGGGCTGGTGTCGGCCATGTGGGGGGTGGGCACCCTGGTCGGCCCGGCGGCTGGCGGGCTGTTCGCCCAGTTCGGCGTCTGGCGGTGGGCGTTCGGCCTGATGGCGCTGCTGACCGTGGCGATGGCCGTGGCGGTCAGCATGGTGCTGCCGGCCGGCAGCACCGGGCACCGCGGCGAACCCGTGAAGTTCCCGGTGCGGTCGCTGCTGCTGCTGGGCGGCGCCGCGCTGGCGGTCAGTGTCGCGCAGTTGCCGCGCAGCCTGGTCGGTGCGATGGGGCTGTTGCTGGTCGGCGGGACCCTGCTGGCCGTGTTTCTGGTCGTGGACCGGCGTTCGTCGGCGGCGGTGCTGCCGTCCAGTGCGTTCCACCCGGGCCGGGAGAAGTGGATCTACCTGACGTTGGGCCTGCTGATGGCGACCACCAAGGCCAATCTGTACATCCCGCTGCTCGGCCAGCGGCTGGCCCACCTGCCGCCGGTGATGGCCGGCTTCCTGGGTGCCGCGCTGTCGACCGGGTGGACGTTCAGCGAGATCGCCAGCGCGTCGGTGAGCAAGGTGCGGGTGGTCGTCGGCCTGGTGATCAGCGCGCCGCTGGTGATGTCGGCGGGTTTTGCGGTGGTCGCGTTCGCCCGGATGAGCCATTACAACCCGACCGCGGTCGGCGCGATCTGGGCGCTGGCCCTGCTGGTGGTGGGTATCGGCGTCGGCGCCGGCTGGCCGCACCTGTCGGCCTGGGCGATGAGCTGCGTCGACGATCCCGCCGAGGGCGGGACCGCCGCGGCTGCCGTCAACACCGTCACCCTGATCGGCGGGGCGTTCGGCGCGGGCATCGCCGGCCTGGTGGTCAACACCGCGATGAGCGCCGGCCAGCCCGCGGCCCGCTGGCTGTTCGCGATCTTCGCCGTGCTCGCCGCATCGGGATTCGTGGTCGCCTATCGGGCCAGCCGGGGTGCCGGGCCACTGCACGGCACCCCTGCCTGAGCGCTGCGCCGGTCACCGGCTGGCTTTGATCACCTGGGCGAAGGTGAACTGCCAGCGTTCGACGACGTAGAAGCGCAGCGCGTGCAGCATCTGGCCGTCGGGTGTGCGGGCGAACCGGGTGCCCACCGGCAGCGCCGCGGCCGCCTGATGGGCCGGCAGGCTGCGGTCGTGATCGGTGATCGTCCAGATGGTCGGGCAGCGGCCGAACTGGTCCTTCAGTGCCGACACCGACAGGTGCCCGTCCCACAGTCGCCCCAAAGTTTGGCGGTGCGGGCCGAGGCCGGGGTCGGTCAGCTTCGCGAACGCTTCGGGGCGCGCCGCGGTCAGCGCCCGGATCGGGCCCGGTAGCCACCTGGTGGTGTTGTCGATCAGCAGGCAGTCCCCGGGCCGGGCGTGCGCGACGATCACGTCGGCCACCGCGCTGTAATCCCAGCCCTTTTCCTTTGTGTAGCGATCGCGTTGATTGACAACGTAATTCGGTACCGCGGCGATCGCCAGCACTGTGACGACGCCGATGACGGTGCGGCGCGAGGTGGCGATCGTGGTGACCGCGATCGCCAGCGCGATCGCCATCGCCGGAGCCGTGCTGATCAAATACCGCGGGTAATAAACAGGTTTCACCAGCACCGAATAGGCCAGGGTGGCCGCGGTCGGGATGAGCATCCAGTTCAGGCAGAGCATCGCCAGCTGTCGCGTCTCGGCGTCGGGGGACCGGCGGGTGCCGTTGCGGACGGCGACTACGGCGACGACGGCGCCGGCGAGCATCAGCCACGCCAGGATTGCGAACGGCACACTGTTGTCGAAGTACTGCTGCTGGATGATCTCGATGACGGTGTGCGGGTTCAGCGACCGAATCCAGGCGACCTGCCGAATCTGCCCCTGACTGAACCAGAGGAACGGGATCAGGGCGGCCAGCGCGATACCTGCCGCCGCAGCCCACCTGCGCCTCGCCGAATCCGCGGCCCCCGCTTCACGCAGCGCCACCGCGTGTACCGCCACCAACAGGATGGTGAAGGTGTTCAGCAGCGTCGCCGCCACGATCGCCACGCCGTAGCCCACCCACAGTCGCACGGTGTTACGCCGGACCGCGGTCACCCACAGCGCCGTGAGCCAGACCGCGGCCATCGCCGAGAACGCGTACGGACGCGCCTCGACGCCGGCCCACGTCATCCGCGGCAATATCGCGTAAAGCGCACCGGCGCACACCGATACCTGTCGGCCGGTGAACTCGCGGGACAGCACCACCACACCGGCGGCCCCGACGCCGACCGCCAGACTGCTTGGCACCCGCGCCCAGAATTCGGTCGCGGGGAAGACCGCGAACCAGCCGTGCATGAACAGGTAGTACAGCCCGTGCACCGCGTCGATGTGGGTCAGCAAGTGCCACAGTTCCGGAAGTGAGCGATGCGTCGCCGCCGAGATGGTGGCCGCCTCGTCGAACCACAGTGAGGGCCGGCTCGCACCGATCACGCTGATCAGCGTTGCCGCGACGGCGATTACGACCGCATCCGGTGAGCGCGGCGAGCGCGGTGGATGCAGTGGCGGGCCCGCATCGATATGCACCGGGGCCGGGCTCAATACCTGGCTCAACGGTGTGCGCTGTCGGTAGCGGTGACGGTGATGGCATTCCACGCTACCGTTCGACACGGCATGTCAGCTACGTCACCAGGTCTCCCAAATAGGCCTTCCTGGCCGGTCAGACGGCTGCGCACGCCGCGCCGCAAACGACATGTGACGCCAATCGCCCCCATCGGGGCCGTCGACGCGTTAATGTCGCCATGGCTCAATTTGCCAACAGGCGACCAATTGCACCGGGAGGGTTACGAATGAGCGGCTACAAGACCGTGGTGGTCGGTACGGACGGCTCGGACTCGTCGCTGCGCGCCGTCGACCGCGCGGCTCATCTGGCGTCCGGTGAAGGCGCGAAGGTCGTCATCGCCACCGCCTACCTGCCGCACGCCGACGACCCCCGCGCCGCCGACGCTCTCAAGGACGAGGGTTACAAGGCCTCGGGCAACGCCCCGATCTACGCCATCCTCAAGGAGGCCAAGGAGCGGGCTATCGCTGCCGGCGCCTACGAGGTCGAGGAGAAGGCCATCGTCGGCGCGCCGGTCGACGCGCTGGTGGAGCTGGCGGAGTCGGTCAACGCCGACCTGCTGGTGGTCGGCAATGTCGGCCTGAGCACCATCGCCGGGCGGCTGCTCGGCTCGGTGCCGGCCAACGTCTCGCGACGCTCCAAGATCGACGTGTTGATCGTTCACACCACCGGCTAGCCGGCGGGGCTAGACGGCGGTCCAGCTTCGCCTCACCAACCCCGCTCGCGCCACTCCGCCAGGTGTGGGCGCTCCACCCCCAGGACGGTGTCATCACCGTGCCCGGGGTAGACGACGGTGTCGTCGCCGAACCGGTCGAACACCTTGCGACTCACATCGCCCAGCAGGCGCTCGAAATCCCCGGGCTGCCAAGTCTTTCCGACGCCGCCCGGAAACAGGCAGTCGCCGGTGAACAGCTGCGTCACGCCACCGGTGGCCGCGCCGTCCAGAGCCAGCGCCACCGATCCCTCGGTGTGGCCCTGCAGGTGGATCACGTCGAAGCTCAGATCGCCGACCGTCACGGTGTCGCCGTCGGCCAGGATGCGATCCGGTTTCACCGGCAGCGGCTCGGCGTCCAGGGCATGCGCGGCGGTCGGCGCCCCGGTGGCCTCGGCCAGCGCGGTCAGCGCCTGCCAGTGATCGAAGTGCTGGTGGCTGGTGACGATCAGCGCCACGTCCGGGGCGTGCTCGCGCACCAGCGCCACCAGGTTCTCGGCGTCGTTGGCCGCGTCGATCAGCAGCGTCTTGCCGGTGTTGGTGCAGGTCACCAGGTAGGCGTTGTTGTCCATCGGGCCCACCGAGGCCTTGATGATGGTGGCGCCGGGCAGGGTGCGCCTCGCCGCGCTGCCGGCTTCGACGTGTCCGGTGTAGTTGTCGTCAACCGCGATCTGGGAGGTCATGACCGTCACGGTACTGGCCCTGAGCTGGTTGTCGGTAGCGCCACCTAGCATGGACCCGTGGCTGACCGGCTGATCGTCAAGGGTGCGCGTGAACACAATCTGCGCAGTGTGGATCTGGACCTGCCGCGCGACGCGCTGATCGTGTTCACCGGGCTGTCCGGATCGGGCAAATCCTCGCTGGCTTTCGACACCATCTTCGCCGAGGGCCAGCGCCGCTACGTCGAATCCCTGTCGGCCTACGCCCGCCAGTTCCTGGGCCAGATGGACAAGCCGGACGTCGACTTCATAGAGGGCCTGTCGCCGGCGGTGTCCATCGACCAGAAGTCCACCAACCGCAACCCTCGCTCGACGGTGGGCACCATCACCGAGGTCTATGACTACCTGCGGCTGCTCTACGCGCGCGCCGGGACCCCGCACTGCCCGGTCTGTGGCGAGCGGATCGCCCGCCAGACCCCGCAGCAGATCGTCGACCAGGTGCTGGCCATGGACGAGGGCCTGCGGTTCCAGGTGCTGGCGCCGGTGGTGCGCACCCGCAAGGGGGAGTTCGCCGACCTCTTCGAAAAGCTGAACACCCAGGGCTACAGCCGGGTGCGGGTGGACGGCGTGGTGCATTCGCTGACCGATCCGCCCAAGCTCAAGAAGCAGGAGAAGCACGACATCGAGGTGGTCGTGGACCGCCTCACCGTCAAGGAGTCGGCCAAGCAGCGGCTCACCGATTCGGTGGAGACCGCACTGGGCCTGGCCGACGGCATCGTGGTGCTGGAGTTCCCTGACAGTGGAAGCCCGGGTTCCGACTCCCACCGCGAACAGCGGTTCTCCGAGAAGCTGGCCTGCCCCAACGGCCACGCGCTGTCGGTCGACGACCTGGAGCCGCGGTCGTTCTCGTTCAACTCGCCCTACGGGGCCTGCCCGGAGTGCGCGGGCCTGGGCATCCGCAAGGAGGTCGACGCCGACCTGGTGGTGCCCGACCCGGACCGCACCCTGGCCGAGGGCGCGGTGGTGCCCTGGTCGATGGGCCCCACCAGCGAGTACTTCACCCGGATGATGGCCAGCCTCGGTGAGGCGATGGGCTTCGATGTCGACACCCCGTGGCGCAAACTGCCGGCGAAGGCCCGCAAGGCGATCCTGGAGGGCTCCGACGAGCAGGTGCACGTGCGCTACCGCAACCGCTACGGCCGGACGCGCTCGTACTACACCGATTTCGAAGGTGTGATGGCGTTCCTGCAACGCAAGATGGAGCAGACCGAATCCGAGCAGATGAAGGAACGCTACGCCGGGTTCATGCGTGACGTGCCATGCCCGGAATGCGCCGGTACCCGGCTCAAGCCGGAGATCCTGGCGGTGACCATGGCCGCCGGCGACTATGGCAGCAAATCCATTGCGCAGGTCAGTGAGCTGTCGATCGCGGACTGCGCGGACTTCCTCAACGCCCTGACCCTGGGCCCGCGCGAGCAGGCCATCGCCGGGCAGGTGCTCAAAGAGATCCAGTCCCGGCTGAGCTTCCTGCTCGACGTCGGACTGGAGTACCTGACGCTGTCACGGGCTGCGGGAACGCTCTCCGGTGGTGAGGCGCAACGCATTCGGCTGGCCACCCAGATCGGGTCGGGCTTGGTCGGGGTGCTCTACGTGCTGGATGAGCCGTCGATCGGGCTGCATCAGCGCGACAACCGGCGACTGATCGAAACCCTGGTGCGGCTGCGCGATCTGGGCAACACCCTGATCGTCGTCGAGCACGACCTGGACACCATCGCGCACGCCGACTGGATCGTCGACATCGGCCCGGCGGCCGGCGAGCACGGCGGCAAGATCGTGCACAGCGGTCCCTACAGCGACCTGTTGGCCAACACTGAATCGATCACCGGCGCCTACCTGTCCGGCGCGAAAAGCATTGCGGTTCCCGAGAATCGCCGGCCGGTGGACGCCAAGCGTCAACTCGGGGTGGTCGGCGCGCGCGAGCACAACCTGTCCGGGGTCGACGTGGCGTTTCCGCTCGGCGTGCTCACCGCGGTCACCGGGGTGTCCGGTTCAGGCAAGTCGACCTTGGTCAACGACATTCTGGCGACGGTGCTGGCCAACAAACTCAACGGCGCCCGGCTGGTGCCCGGCCGGCACACCCGGATCACCGGACTGGATCACCTGGACAAGCTGGTGCGGGTGGACCAGTCGCCGATCGGGCGCACGCCGCGGTCCAACCCGGCCACCTACACCGGGGTGTTCGACAAGATCCGCACCCTGTTCGCCGCCACCACCGAGGCCAAGGTTCGCGGCTATCAGCCCGGCCGGTTCTCGTTCAACGTCAAGGGTGGCCGCTGCGAGGCGTGCACCGGCGACGGCACCATCAAGATCGAGATGAACTTCCTGCCGGATGTCTATGTGCCCTGCGAGGTCTGCCACGGTGCCCGCTACAACCGGGAGACCCTGGAGGTGCACTACAAGGGCAAGACCATCGCCGAGGTGCTGGACATGTCCATCGAGGAGGCGGCGGAGTTCTTCGAGCCGATCACCGGCATCCACCGCTACCTGCGCACCCTGGTCGACGTCGGGCTGGGATATGTGCGGCTGGGCCAGCCGGCGCCGACGCTGTCCGGGGGAGAGGCGCAGCGGGTGAAGCTGGCCTCCGAACTGCAGAAGCGGTCCACCGGCCGGACGGTCTACATCCTCGACGAGCCCACCACCGGACTGCATTTCGAGGACATCGCCAAACTGTTGGTCGTCATCAACGGTCTGGTCGACAAGGGCAACACGGTGATCGTCATCGAGCACAACCTCGACGTGATCAAGACCGCGGACTGGATCATCGACATGGGCCCCGAAGGCGGCGCCGGGGGCGGCACGGTGGTGGCCACCGGCACACCCGAGGACGTGCTTGCGGTGCCGGAGAGCTACACCGGCAAGTTCCTCGCCGAAATCCTGGGCGCACCGGCCAAACCCGCCAAGGCCACTAAGCGCCGTCGTAAGGTCAGCGTTTAGCGCGCATCTGCGCGAATACGTCGTTGGACATGCGGCAACTCTGGTCGACTTTGCCCGAATCCGGTCCCAACACGAGCATGGTGGCTTGGGTCCACCGGCTGCCGTCGGCGTAGGGGATGCCGGTACACAGGCGGCCTGCGTATATCGGTACATCACCTCCGGGGCTTGGATACGGCGCCGGATCACTCGGCCTAGACGGTATGGGTGACCGCTGGCGTTGAGCCGGGGGTTGCGGGCCGGGGCCTCACTCACAAAAACTCGTGGGTTACCGAGCAGAAGTCCCTGCCCGGCCTATCCAACATTTGTGGGAGGCCCCGTGTTTACAGAGCGTACGAGCGTAGGGCTCGATGTGCACGCACGATCGGTCGCGGC
>Ga0153956_1002073_pt1 | contig 15625 bp, 14 predicted proteins | sample TSFL040MetaG_FD_104704 | JGI IMG/M metagenome (GOLD analysis project Ga0153956, IMG submission 104704) | Attine ant fungus gardens microbial communities from Florida, USA - TSFL040 MetaG | ecosystem: Host-associated > Fungi > Mycelium > Unclassified | place: USA: Florida, Wekiwa Springs... | reverse complement strand
TCTTTTTTATTACCGGATCGTCTAACAGATCCGATGATGTTGGTGACGCGGGGTGGAGCAGCCCGGTAGCTCGTCAGGCTCATAACCTGAAGGTCGTCAGTTCAAATCTGGCCCCCGCAACCACTGATACCGACATGCCTGAGGAAACAGGGATGTCGTTCCCGAACCGAAGTTTTCCAGAATCATTATTTACCCAATTCAATATGGTGCCGAACTCACCGTAAAGCTCGGCCGTGACCTCGCCCTTCTTGCAGCCTGGGGTGACAATCACGCGCTCGATTAATCCGCGTAAGGCCTCGGCCGCTTCGGCTTGTTCTTCCGGTTGCTTTAACGTCTCAGTCAGCTTCTCGATCTTACGACGGTAGACTTCCGCCAGGTTAGGGTGAATGTCGGGCGTATCGATTGGCTGGGAGGCTATCCGTTCGCGCAATGCCTTCTGACGCGCTTCAAGGCCTTCCAGGCGATCGAACAGTTCATCGCTTTTACGGCCTTCCTGAACGGCATCAAGAATCTCGTCGATGGATATCCTGATTTTGCCCAGTTCCGCCTTGTCAGCGGCTTCGCTGGCCCGGCGATCGTGGTTGAGGCGGTTGGTTTCCTCGACATAGGCGCGGATGGCGTCGGCCGCCTTGTCCGGCCTCATCAGCCGATCCCGCAGGCCATTAAGGACACGGGCCTCCAGCGCGTCGCGGTGGATGCTCTGATTGTTCGGGCAACTCTTGGTGTTGGTATTGTTCGAGCAGGCAAATCGCCCCTGGCCCCGGAGAGAAACGGTCCCGCCGCAGCAACCGCAATAAATCAGGCCGGACAAAAGCGACTTGGGACGACGGGCTTTGGTCAGGGGATTATGGGATGTGCGGATGGCTTCGATCATGCCGGCATACTGGATCGACAAGCTATCCTGACGCGCCTTTACGGCCTGCCAAAGCGCGTCATCGATAATCCGAAGCTCAGGCGCCTCGACAGTGATCCATTCGGATTGCGGATTGACGCGGGCAAGGCGCTTGCCGGTTTGCGGGTTTTTTACGTACCGCTGCTTGTTCCAGACGATCCGGCCGGCATATAGTTCGTTGTTGAGCAAGCCGGTGCCGCGTTTTGGATGCCCCCGGATAGTTGTCGCCGCCCATAGGGCACCATTCGGACCGGGCACGCCCTCAGCATTCAATGAATGCGCGATGCCGATGGGACTTTTGCCCCTTGCGAAATCAGCAAACACCCGCTGAATTACCGCCGCCTCCGCGGCATTTATCGAGCGTTCGCCGCGGACGGGTTCCCCTTCGCTATTGAGGCGCTTAACGACATCATAGCCATAGCACAGGCCCCCTCCGATCTTGCCTTTCTCGACCTGGCCCCTCATGCCGCGGTGGGTTTTTTTGGCGAGGTCTTTGAGGAACAGGGCATTCATCGTCCCCTTGAGACCGACGTGCAGTTCGGAGATCTTGCCTTCCGCCAGGGTATAGAGGGGGATGTCGAGAAACTGAAGTTCCTTGAACAGAGTGGCTATGTCGGCCTGGTCCCGTGAAAGACGGTCGAGGGCTTCTGCCAGGATTACGTCATAAAAGCCGCGCCGCGCGTCGTTGATGAGGGCCTTTATGCCTGGGCGCAGAACCATGCTGGCGCCGGATATGGCGGCGTCCTTGTAAGTACCGATGATGCGCCAGCCGTTGCGATGAGCCTCTTCACGACAAATGGTCAACTGGTCATCAATGGAGGAAGGGTTTTGCTTGTCGTCGGAGTAACGGGCATAGATGGCGACACGAGACATGGCATTACTCCTGACGGCTTGGAATTGGGTTAGGCTGCCTTTATTTGGCTTGGTCGGATAAGGATGTCAGCAGGTATACCGAGTCGATCGTGAAGCTGCCGGATCATTTCAATGGACAGACCGCGGCGGCGGTTGAGAATTTCCGAGGTGCGGTTGCGGGTGCCGAAGATCGGTTCAAGATCCTTACGCTTGAGCCCCTGTTGCTCCATGCGGAACAGAATGGCCTCCACCGGATCGGGCGCGTCCATAGGATAGACCTTGGCTTCGTAGGCCTCTACAAGCGTAGCCAGCACATCGAGACGATCGCCGTCCGGCGTTCCACTTTTGGCGCCCCATAGGCGTTCGATCTCTGCCAGCGCGGCGTCGTAATCCGCCTCTGTTCGTACCGGCTTCAGGTCACTCATCATAATCCACCTCTTGCACATCGATCTGGTCGTAAGCCGCGTGCGTACCGATCCATTTGATGAAGACGATGGCCTTCTCAAAATCGACGGACACCACCAGACGATAGTCATTACCCTTGATATTGAACACGATCCGCTCGGACGTAACGATGCTGGCTGTAGCGTAGCTTCTTTTTACGTCCGCAGTCGATGCCCAGGTCGCCTTGCTCACTTCTGTAAGCCACGCATCGGTCGCGGTTTTAACCGCAGGCTGATCCTTATGGCCGGCGAGGCTATCAACGAATTGTCGCAAGGTGCGGCGGGCAATAATTCTCATCTGCCAAGTATCCCTTAGCATGGTCCCGCATTGGGATCAATGCTTGTCGTCAATATCAGGGCTGATGACACTATCACGTTTTTGAGACGCGAAATGCTCGCGCGCCATCTGTCTTCCAATAAGGCGGGCCAGTTCCGTTAGCACCTGATCCGTCTTCACGGATATCAGTGCTCCTTGTTGGCTTGCAAGGGAAGCATCATTTGGTGAGGGTGCGTTATCGGCAGGATCATCAGGAGGCATGACGTGCGCCTCTGTTGTAATTCCCGTCTCTGCCCGACTCCGAAAGCCTGCTCCAGACCAGCCGAGCGGTTGTCGCGTCTTCATCCGGGAATAGAGCTGCGCGCATTGGCGCTGGGAAAGCTGGGTCGTCAATGCGCAGGCTGAGGTAGGCCTTTGGCGGTAAACTGTCGGTTTCCGCCTCCCAGGCGTCACCGATTTTGCTCCAACCCAGCATTATTCTGAAGGTGGGAGCATCAGTGCTGGTGCGATTATCGTTGGGAACAAGACGGATCTTCTCATTGATCATGAGGGTGCGTATCGTCCCTTCCCAACCGCCTGATTTAATAAGCTTGAATGTACCGATGACTGCCATGACCTGCCTTTGCACGTTCTCGGCGCTGTTCAGAAGGAGCGCGCCAGTGCTAAGCTTGATGCAGGGCGGGCGGAAGCGTTACACCCTTTATACCCCTATAAACGCACGCAATATCCTTCAATGGTATCGACCGTTTTTTGGCCCAAAGATGACGTTGCCGATTTCGTCCCATGAGCAAAAAGCGGACATGTTCATCGCAAACAATTAGGCGGCCCAAGACGGACGTGAGTTCAGCCTTTGGCAACAAGTGAACTTTTTCCAAGTGATGAAACGATTGTTTGCAGTGTCCCTGGCCGATTATACCTTATGAACGATGATCTCAGCGCCTGACTTTGCAAGATGTGTTGCCAGTCTGTCGCACTGGCTGGCCGGAACCGCGATGGTCAAAAGTTTTTGTGCACGAGACGCCGCGACGTAGATTTTGCGTGCTTCTTCCTCAATCGCCGAATTGGCGGTTCCCTCAAGCAGGTCCATAATCTTGCCGGCTGTCTTCGTCGTTAGCACGACGCAAACGGCGGGAAATTCCAAGCCCTTTGCCGAATGTATCGTGCGTGAGGAGCAGGATTTTGTGGGTGCGGCCGCCAGGGCATTTTTGAGGTCCTTGGTGCCTTTCAGGCGCAGATTGATCCCGGTCGGCGCGACATAGTGTGGTGAAAGCGCGGCGCGGGCCTTCAGCAACCAGGCCATCTCACCTTCGGCCGGATCATATTTCAAAGACCTTGCCAATTCGAGGAGGGCAGGCCGCCAGCGCCCGTCGTCCAGGCCGGTCTCCTGAATGTAGTGGTGGTATCCGCCGATCGTCGAGATGTGCCCCTGTATCCAAAGAATAGTGGCGTGCAGGTCCGTCAGCGCGTCCTTCAATCCGCCGAGGGCGAATGCGAAATGGAAATCCATTACGGTCCGTGCCAGGTTTAACGTCATGTTGTTTTTGGCATCGACATAGGCCTGGCCGATCGCCTTGGCACCACTCTTCCAAGTCGAGGCCAGCACAACAGACTCCGCAAGGTCGATATTCGCATCTGAGACTAAACCCCTGAACGTAGTGCCGATCGAGGCCGGTATGCTGTTTCCCGGATAGGCAACGACATGTACCGGTGTTACGTCGTCTTTCAATTCGCCTATCGCGTCATCGGGCACGCCTAAGGGATCGGAGGGACGCAGTGCGCTTATCGCCTTGCAGATCGCTGGCGTGGATCGGAAATTCCCCGTCATAGGCAGGGTGTTGTCCGCCGAGAATGAACCAGCGAAGGCTTGAAATTCCACCGTCACGCCACCGCGAAAGGAATAGATCGATTGGTCGGAGTCGCAAATGACCTTCACAGGAATCCCGGCCTTTTTCAGACGTTCAATGATCCTCAGATCACCTGGATTGCAGTCCTGCGCCTCATCGACAATGACCTCACGGAACCGTGCCGAGAGAGCGGTACCGATCCTCTCCTCAAACGCTGCATCGGACAGATGCTGCTCCACGCAGGCCCGAACATCGTCAAAGTCGACATGCCCGTCCTTTAGGGCGCGGTCGATCACCCTTTTGGCTACGGTTTCGTGCGCCTTGATGTTGCGTTCCGATGTGTCGTAGCCTTCGTCGAGCGCGAGGGCTGGAATAGCCAGACCGGTCTGCCGGTCAAAGCAAAACAGCGGTAATCCCTGAGCGTTGGGGTAGCTAGGCTTGATTTCCCATTTCCCTTTGTCCGGGATCAATCGCGGTTGGGCGGCACAGCCGGGGATGCCGAAGGGCGTGATGATGAACTGCCACAGGAACCGGTCAAACGTACCGATATAACTTGGGAACAATGGGGTGGGAAGGGCGCCGAAGGTGGCCAAGCGCGTCTGCAATTCGTCGATCGCCGCATTGGTAAATGAGAGGAAGGCGACGCCCCGACGATCCTTGGGGTCGAACAACGCGCGCCGCGCCCGCTCCACCATGGTCCGCGTCTTGCCCGCGCCGGGGCAGGCATGCACAAAAGCGGGACCATCACGCCCGATGATCGTTACTTGTTGCTCGGTGGGTTTAAAGGGGGCAGCAATCATCAGGCGACCACGCTTTCGATCGCGCGTTTGATATAGTCAGGCACGGTGAACGGCTCGCCATCTTCGATCAAGCGGGCCAGAACCTGCGCAAAGTCGCCCTTGCGGCTTGCTTCGAAAATCGCTTGAATTGCCTTGGCTCGATCGTCCCCTGTCAATGCTACTGCCTTGTCCCACTTCTTTTTCGACCGGGGATGGAGCTTCAAATAGGCCTTTCGCATGATGGCGTTGTTGCCGGCCTCGACCATTTCCGACTCAAGTGAATAGGTGCTGTGGATCGCCTCCAGGTGTTCTGCCGCCCCCAGGTCTCCAGCGAGTTTGTCCAGAGACTTCTTACGGCGCTCACCGGGAAGCATGCCTGCGACGGCCGGGACTAATGACGCCTCAAGGTCTTCGCTGTCCGCGTCGCCCTCGCCCTCCGCCTCGACGTCGCTGTCATCAGCGTCATCCTCCTCGTCATCTTCTTTCTTGGATTTTGTGCCACGGTCCCCATCGGTCATGACCACGACGCGATCCGCAATTCGAGCTCCATTTTGGGCCGTCAAGAGCAGTTTGGCGTAGGGAAGAAAATCCACACCATCAATCGGTAGAAAGACGGCCGAACGGAAAAGCCGGAGCTTTTCGACCTGGTTCTTCAGGACGTGTGTCTGTGCGATCGCCGGTAGCAGAAGCGCCTCTGCAATGCCCTCTACTAGGAGAACGCGGCCACCGAACAGCATCGCGGCCTTCGTCACATCAAGGTAGCGATCGATCTTTCTCCGTTCGAACTCCGTTAGGTCGATTCCGGCCAAGGTAATGCAGCGTGTCGAGCGGCGCAGGACTGCGGCGGTTAGCGCGACTTCAATGGTCTTGGCGCCGGTTCCATCCTCGCCAGCGGGTTCGTTGGTCAGCGCGGATTCAATAACGGCCTGGTCCGCTGCCGCTGGCGGGACCGCATCCGTCGACTCTGTTGCCGTGGGACTTTCGGCGGTGACCGACTTAAAGACGACCAGCTTTTGGTTCGTCACCCATGCCGATAGATTCGGGGAGTGGGTGGCAACAACGACCTGTAGCTCACCGGCAGCGGAATAGTTTGCGGGCGGTGTCGCACGCGATTGCTTAGCCTGATCCTTCAGAAAGCTCAGGACCGCCGCCTGCAATTGTGGGTGGAGGTGGGCCTCGGGCTCTTCGACCAGGAACAGGGTCAGGTCTGCGCTACGCACCTTTTCGAGTTCGACTGCGATCGTCGCCATAAACAGCAAATTGGCATAGCCGTGCCCCGAATATCGGAGGTCTTCGGGCACAACGCCGTGGTCGGCCAGGCGGAATCTCAGATCTCGCGCAATATCGATCAGGGCTTCGTTTGTGGCGAAACCCAATGAGGCACCTTGGCGTCGAACGCCCGCCGTCAAGGCGTTGAGGCTCCGGTCGACGGCTTCATCGACGCGGGTCAGCACATCGTGCTCATTGGCGCGGGCCAGCTTCTCCGCCAGCTCTGAAGGCGTGGTGCCTTCCAGAAAATGATTCAGCAGCGCCATGATGCGTGTGGGATTGCCGGAGGCAAGGGACCGTTTGGCGTCGCGCAGGGGTGGCAAATAGACGTGGCGGATCATCTCTTGGCTTCCTGGCTCTGGAGAATTGCCCGGCCGCCCGGCCCAAACCTGTGGCTTTGCGCCGAGGCGCGCCCCGTCAAACCGCAATCCGAACGCGGCACGCTCGAGTGTGGCATCGGTTACGGCGGAAAGCAGCCGACCCTGTTGGCCGGCGGAGAGCCCGGTGAAAAGCGATTCCAGCTCGAACAGCCTAGAGGGGCTTTGAAAGCGCGCGTCCGTCGCTTCGCAATAGATTTCGCGCCGGCCACTCAAGGGTGTGGTCAACAGGCGGACGGCGTCGATAGCGTTGCTCTTGCCGCCGTTATTCTCGCCGACAAATACCGTTAGGTCGCTCTGAAACCGGATGCAGCCGTCTTCGAACGAGCGGAAGTTCTTTAGTTTTATGGATTCTAGGTACATCCTGGCCCCCTGTCGCAGGAACATACATCAAGGTTTGATTCTACTCGATAGGGTTGTGTGCGGTTGCGTCGAGCTACGGCGCGCCGTCGCCACGCTTATGTCGACTTCCGCTCTCAGCAACGCCGTTTTGCGCGAAGGAACGGCTGACATCGGTAATTGTCTAGCATGGTCTTTAATCGAACTTATCCGGCAGCGACGGCAAGGTCATGAACCCGCCATAGGGCGCGGGGCCGGTCAGTTTGAGTTTGTCGGAAGTCGTCGTGACTTCGGAAGGCCAGTTCACCTTGATGGGTTCGGCCGCGTACTCGGAGAGCGGATGGTTGAGGAAATGCTGGCAGAAAGCGTCAGCAACCGCCTTTTGCTTTCGATCCGTCGCGAACTGAAGCACGTCGACGCCTTCTTTACAGGCGATAGGCGCCTTCTTGCGGCGGGCCTGCTCCGCGACCAGGTAAGTCATGGCATCGGGCTCGAATGTCCCGCTGGTCCAAATCTCAAAGGTGACCAATGCCTCCCGCAGGTGATTGTTCGCGAGGTGCGCCCGCATAACGGCCGTCTTTTGTAGCCAGCGTTGAACCTCATCCAACCCGACCGTTCCGCCAGGATCGCGGCCCTTGCATTCGATACAGGTGACGCTGGCGCCTTCATTCTTCACGGCGAGGATATCGATGTCGGCGCTAGCGCCGGAGACGGGATCGCGCGCCAAGACGCCCATGTCGATTGAAGTGGCTTCCCTGCGCACGAGATAGGCGACGATCATCTCGAAAAGAGCGCCGCGCAGGTTCAGCGACCTGCCTTCTATATCGGACAGATCGTCGACCAGCTTAATAATTCGATCGGGTTTGTCCGCAGAGGCGTAGGCGGCGACGTTTTTCAACGTCTCCAGCAATGTCGATAGGGCGGCGCCTACACGGCGACCGAAGAGAATGGTTGGCGTGGCCAAGCTGATCCCTGCGGCATGACCCGCCTTAAGTGCAGCCCCCGTGAAGCTATCGGCGATCAGAAAGGGCAGCAGCTTGGGGCCACCCATTGCCGCCGTCATCGAGACCTTGCGGATGAAGTATTGAACGTGATGTTCGTTAAGCGGCCTGCCAGCGAACACGTCGGCCACTAGGAAGCCCGGTCGGCCTTTACCGGAGGGCTGGAGAGGCGAGAGATAGCTTGGCCCGGCCAGGTCATAGAGGAACGGACCGATGGGCCGCAATTCCGGCTCGCCACGGATCGCGATGGAATTATAGGCGGCGAGGCCCAGCTTGCGCGCCCAATCGCGCACGGCGTCGAGTATGATGCGTTCCGGCGTCGAACGGACATCCGTGTAGACGGGTTCAAAATTGGTGCGGACATAGACGTCGCCGGTCTCGTTGCGGAATTCCATGATCAGGTCGCCGGCGATCAAGGTCTTGCGCACGCTTTCGGCGTTGACCTGACCCTTCATCGGAAGGGCCGGCGCGCCGGTAATAACGGCATACTGATCTTCGGGGACGATGTGGCCCCGAGCCGCCATGCCGTCCATGGCCAGGCCGTAAACCGAGCCCGAGGCCCTAAGGTCCCGGATAAGATTGGCCCAGAAGGCCTCAGTGTTGCGGTCATTCTGGAGGTAGTAGAACCCTTCGTTCTTGGGCAGCAGTTTGACCGGGAAACGCTGTATGGGCGCTTGCGCGCGGGACAGGCGCTGTCTCGCCGCTTCGGGTGAAAGGCCGTCCTTAATCAGGGCTTCGATGATCACGGAACCACGGGTTGGGCCATGTATCGACAGGTAATTGGTAATGGGGCTGACCATGATGTCACACTGCTTAATTTATTAAGATAGCTACCTCTATGCGGTCCCCTTTTCAAGTTTCGTCATGGTGAGAGTGTAGGTGGCAACAAAAACAATGGCTTAAGTTTTGTGAAGTCGCGTCTTCTCACTTTTTGCGGACGCGGTAGCAGTCGCGTGACAATCAAGACCGAAAAGATTTTGCCCATTTTGCGCCTTGTGCAAGCGGATAACGGTCTGTTGGTGGCCATTCCGCTGCTTTACCTATCTCAATGGTGTGTTTTGATGGTTTGTAATTCGAAAGGACGCTAGTTTGATGCTTAAACTTCTATGATTTCGATGATGGACTGGATGGTTTTGGGGTAGTTTCGGTCGAAAGCTTATTATGATCAGGTACTAGCCTCGGCTGAGGGCGGCTGTGTCACCCGCCCTCTTGGTAATCCTTGGGCACGGTATAATAATCGCCAATTCTTCGGGGCAGCGAGCGTTCGAATCGGACATACTCCGGTTCCCGACCGGCATATTGATTGGGCGCCGCTAGGGGCGCGGCCGCGTGGGCTTGTGCCAGTCTTCTAAATTCAGCGAGCAATTTTGCTTCAGCCTGCGGCGTGATTTTAGGCTCCTCTTTGTTTCGCCAGGAAGGATTGAACCAGTCCCACAATTCGCTGACGAGACCGACGTGATCTACCGGGGGTGTTTTGGCGAACTTCATCAGTCCTTTTTCCAGTACCTCTACTGGCAACTGCGAAAGCGTCGTGTGCAGAATGGCGAGGTCCGACTTCAGGTCGTCGCCCCAGATAAATCTTTGAGAGCCCGTCAGAAAAAGAGGCACGATGCGTCGATGAAGTTTGTCTCTGGACACAAAGACGTGGCTGAACGGCAGATAGTACATATACGTCAGGTCGACCTGGTTGCTGGGGCGGGTGGACACAAATGACTTCATGACGGCGATTTCGAAAAATATATCTATTTCGAGCACGAAGCTGCCGTAGGGGAGGAATTGTTTGATTGGCGGTCGGCCGGCCTTTTCCCAGCGCGCCATCACGCGAGCATACGTACCCGCGCCCAATCCAGCTGTCTGGACAATATGTTTCAGTATGCCCGCCTGGCGCAGAGGCGCATCAACGAAATCCGCGGCGGCCTTTCGAGCCTGATCCTGAGTTCCTGCTTCTCCGATCAGATCCTTTACGCTCTTGACGCTTTTCGCCAGCTCATTGAGATCGATGCTGGCTACGGCGCTGCGCCACTGTTTCGCAAACGCACGTTCCACGCCTTGGAAGTCACCTCGTTGCCAGCGATCAAATGCGATGTGTTCCGGAGTTTGCTTAAACTCGATCGACAGCTTTCCATTTGCGAGCGCACCGTGCCCCCCCATTACGTGGGGTCGCATGGACATATCTATTCTGGCCCCAGCAATTTCCGCAGCAACCAGGTCGCGGAAATATGCCGTTGGATAGGAATGCTGACGCGGCGTCTTATTTGCCAGAGCCATAACGACCTTTTCCGGCAACTTTCCATCTTCCTTCGCGAGATCCCCGAGCACCTCCATATAGAAAGTAGGCACAATGGTCGTGGTGAAGTAATTGTCGAACAAAGCGGCTTCGTTGGTCGTCAGTATCTGAAGGAATGATTTGTCGAAGACTACGTTTGGACCCATCTCAATAGTTTACCGCATGTCAATGACGCAGCCAAGTTCGATGTCAGAGAGGTTGCCGCGACGGATTGCGTATCGCCTTTATCTCGCTGCCTGGGTCGGCGTTTCGTAAGTATGTCGCACGTTGCAATAGGCTCCTGATGCGGATTTTTGCCTCTTCTGCTGTTATTCCTTCCAGCTGGCCCCAGTAATCGATCATCCATGCTTTGGCTTTATTGTGATCTCTGAAATGTTTCACCGCGTCTTCGTACTGCGCACGACACCCAAATGCCTCCGACCGTTCGTGTTCGTAGATTGTGATCAGCAGACGAAGGTAGTCGCTCTGTCGCATGCAATGGGCCGCTTGATTCCAGTCAACTTCATGCGGCTGGTTCGGTCGCGCGACTATGACCGCTTTTATGTCCCGGATACGCAGAAGGAGATTGCCTGTAGAGAGATGTGCGTACCGGCGCTTGACCTCAGGACCTATGCTGGCGCAGTCCGAACAGACAATATGGGTTTCTTCATGATCGATGGCATCGTTATATGTGCCCTCTACCTCATCAAATCGCTCAACCTGAATATACTCTGTATGTTGCAGAAGCTTTCCCGACCATTTCCTTTTGGTGTTTTTGGATTTGCGAAGGATCTCCGCCTTATTGCGATTGCAAACGGGACAGCGCCAGTCTTCTGGACAAGCTTTCCAGCGGCCTTCTGCGCCTCCGCCACCGTCATAGTTTGCGACCTCATCAGCTGAAGGGGCCTCGACCGCCTCTCGGTGCTTGGCCGACTTCGCCGCTGCAGCGCCATCCCTTTGCGTCGAACGTGATACGAAGTGTTGTATATCTTCGTGCACATCGCGCTGTGGCCCGCTTTCCGTGAAGCTCCTTATGACATGCCGACGGAGAAGGTCTCTTGTATCCGGCGGCTGGCGTGAACGCTCCTGATCTAATTCCCCAGCCTCGATCATCGTGACAACCTGTTCAAGAAGTGCTTCCCGTGCACGTACCTTGGGTAAAAGCGTTTGATAGAGGTCACCGGCCGCGACGAAATCAATCGTATGTTCTTTGCCAGGGCGGGCCGTGATGAAAGTTGATATCTCCATGGGGCTGAAGCTGAACCAGGTCGACATATCTTTGATTTCTGCCTTTACCCGGCCATCCACATTGTTGCAGTCACTGCACACCAGGCCGGGTTCGAAGCGGGCGATGAGCTCGCACATCCTGTCCTGTAATCTGCCTGTGGCGGGCAGTACGCGATGGACCCAGTTTTCCCCAAACCTACATTTGAGCATATATTTGAGGCGATCCTGAAGGTGATCGTGGTGCCAGTCGAGCTTGGCAAGCAATATTCCCTTGGGGGAAAGACGGAAAATCTTCGGCTTTTCCCGTTTGCAGCCAGGGCATGTCCACCATCGCGCCGTACTTGCCCAGTTGGAGTTGAGATCCAATTGCGCCGTTTTAAAGCGCGATAACGCTTCCTTGGTAACGTCGCTCCATGGCCCGTCCAGGTCAAAGAAGTGGCGCTGCAACTCTTCGTCACTCATCTTAGAAAGATTAGGTAATGACAGGGTCACCACCCTTCGCTTGTCGGTCATTGAATACCTTGGCATTTCAGAAATTGTCGAAAGTACAATTGGTGATTCGTGCCATATTGGCTGCATAAAATACGGCAGTATCTTCGCTGCTAATTCGAACGGACATGAAATGAATGAACCGCGTGATCATCACTATGTGCCGCAATTCTATCTGCGAAGTTTCGCGGTCGATCCCGAACGACTGAAAGTTGCGACCGTTGCCAAGAATGGAGAAATGGCTGTTTGGGCCCTGCGGTCGATCGAAGGCATTGGTTTCGAACGAGACCTCTATGTTCACATGCAGCGCGGCACGCCGGTCTCAGTCGAAACGACGATAAACGCAGACATTGAGACGCCGCTGTCCAAAAGCGACACATGGCAAAAGATTATTCAGGGACGGGAAGATGCTTTAGACGCATCAGACAAGCCGTATCTTTACGCCCTGATCCGACATCTCAATGTGCGGACACCGCATGCCTTGACAACGACTATGGAACTTGCGGCCATGGCCGCCGACCCGAACAGCACAATGGAATTTGCTGACGAGGAGCGGGCATTTTACGCGTCGCTGCACAACAATCCGCAGAAGGCACAGGCGTTATTCAATGCGCAGGCGTCGAGCCTGAGATGGGCGGAGCGTGATTACCGCCATGCACGGATGACTATCTATCGGTCGCCCATTCGGTTGCGAACAGCAACGACCCCCGTGATGAGCCTGAAAGTACCAGAGCATAAATCCCTGATATTGCCGCTGCCAGGAATGACGCCCTATCAGCAAGTCCTCCCGCTCAGTCCAACAGCTGTACTCACCTTGGTCCAGGCCGACTTCGAAGACGAGTTTCGAAATCAAGACATACCGTTTGAGGTCGCAACCTACTTCAACCAATCGCGGGCCGGTCTTTTTGCTCATTTCGATACGATCAGACATATGGTGACCGATAGGGAAGGGCTGGTCGATACCATGACATGGGCGCCGTATGACCTGGTCAAGGATACGCCGACGAAAATCGTCTTTCGGCGGCGCCAAACTGACTAAAGGTTGATGACGGCCTATGCGGGACGCATATCGTACAACCGGTCGAACGCGTCGCGAATGGCAAGACCGACATTGATGCGGACCAACGTGACGGCGTTCTGACGAGCGGCAAGGAATTCTTCCTCGATTTGCTTCACCCGGCGCCGCGTCTCAGGGTCACTAAAGACGGCGCCGACATCGTATTCGTCTGTCAGCTGAATAATCTGAGTTGCGGCCCCCCTCCCTTCAATGCGGTAATCGAGCCCGACCGGTAGCCCATCGGAAACGGGTGAAAACACCTTGATGTTATCCAGTCCGTGGCTTGTGCTCATCACCCATTTGTGGTCGGCGATTTCCACAACGAAGTCGCCTACCTGCGCCCGTGCCCTGACATAGCTGTTCGCGGATCGCAGGAGTCGGTGGAGCCAGAAATCCCGATCAAGCTTGTCCCAGCCTTCCGCCTTATTCGCCCAGGGCGATTGACCTGAAGCGAAGCCCGGCTCCCGGATGAAAGTGTTCAGGTTCGAAGGGATCTTGCCATAGTTGGACCGATGTTCCTCAGCGAAGGCCTCGGCTACCCTTGCCGCCACAAGTAGTTCGAACCCGGCCAGGTTCAGCGCACCGATCATGGCCGCGTGCGCGATGCCTACGCCGTCGAAAGCGCGCGCGCCGCTTTGGCCCCCGGCATTGCGTACCGGATCGGGAGCCAGGCCCTTTTCAATGAGTAGCGTAAAATTGCGAGGGGTTATGCCCGCCGCCTTGGCAATTTCCGAGGTGCTTACGAGTTCAGGATCTGTACGTTCTGGCCGTCCCATGATACAACTTTCAATTAATGGAAGTTTAAACTTACACTAATTGAAAGATATTGCAAGACAAGTTATGGAAATGACCGCTTACGGGCAGTCTGGCTATCATTTTGACAGATGGCCGCTTTGGGGCGCGAAGCGGCGAACGCCTACTCTCAATGGCTGTCGAGACTGATAATAAGGCGGCTCTGGTGAGACGCTGGTTATAACTGGTCGAGCGTTCGTTTGAATTCCAGAGCCGGTAAATCGATCTCGTTCGCCGGATTGTCGCCATAGTTGTAGGGTGAGGTGACGGGGAGTTGTTGAACGGGGGGGGGGGGAATCATGAGGTTGGGTTTCCGGACAGGGATTTGTCTCGCTCTGGGGTTGCTCGCTTGCAATCAGTCACATGCGCAGATTTTCCGGCCAGGACAGCCAATACCGGAACGCCATTCGTTACCTATTTGTCCAAAGGCCGGTGACCGAACGTTAGAGTGCTACAGCAAACCAGACTTCACAATTTCCGAGGCAGCCAAAAGGCTCGGTGCTAGCTCGCTGACATATTGGATTATCAACTCAGATTTATTCATAGCTGCGCGCGGAAGCAAGCCGCAACTATGCTGCACGTTTAACGATGATATGCTTCCAGTTGGAGAAGACGGGATTTCCCCAATTTGGGGGCTCAGACTGCACCTGCCACACATTCGGGACACCCGGCTGGAACTTGGTTTGGTGAATATGGTTGATGGACGTGCCGTACTCACGCGCGGTATTCCCTGTGCCGGACCAGACGCACCTGCTCTCGCCGAAAAGAGCCAGCCGCTTAAGGGGAGGCTTGAAACGATTGAGATTGACAGTCCCAATCTTGGAGAACAGCGGAAAATTACAATCTACACGCCGCGCGCACCACAGCCACCGGGTGGGTATCCAGTCGTGTATATGGCGGATGGTCAGGACACAGATGGCGCCGCAGCCGTCGTTGAGGCTCTGATCGAAAATAGACTTATTCGCCCCGTGATGTTGGTCGGCATCTGGCACGGCGATGGTCCGTTTACAGCTACCTATCCCTTTGACAAACGTGGCAAGGAATACCTCCCTGGGCTCAATGCTGATCCCCAGTCGTACGCGCGCCACGAAATGTTTGTGAAAGATGAAGTTATTCCTTTGGTGGAGGCATCGTACCCAGTGTCAAAGGACCGAAAAGACAGATTGATCTATGGAACATCGAACGGTGCTGCCTGGGCCCTGTCGTTTGCAGCGCGCCACCCCGATCTATTCGCACAAGCCAGCGGCTTCGGTGTCGCTACGCCAGCTGATACCATCGAATTTTCGCGCTCTGAAAATACCAAAATTTTCGTCGGCGCGGGTCACTATGATGACTTTTCTGGCAACTCAAAGAACATCTGCGATAAGGCTCTGAGCGAGCAGTTGAGCTGCACATATTACTCCATTTATTCTGGGCACGATCAGGCCATGTGGGACTACGGTTTAGTTCAAACTTTGGAGGCAGTATTTAAACCTGTCTCTTAGAGTTCAATAAACTGACGAGTCGTCGTTTTTGTGAATTCCATTGTCCGCTTATAGGTTCTGTGACGCGATGAGCCTGGAATGACCGCTTCGGGGCGCGAAAGCGACTAATAAGCCATTGCCCCTGCTTGGCCCATAATGATCGAGCAACGGTAACTGTCCAAAGAGGTCCTGAGACTTACGTCTGCGGCAGGCTTCTTAGCCGTTTGATCATTGGTCCGATATTCTTTTCTCGTACTC
>Ga0153956_1002072_pt1 | contig 15628 bp, 18 predicted proteins | sample TSFL040MetaG_FD_104704 | JGI IMG/M metagenome (GOLD analysis project Ga0153956, IMG submission 104704) | Attine ant fungus gardens microbial communities from Florida, USA - TSFL040 MetaG | ecosystem: Host-associated > Fungi > Mycelium > Unclassified | place: USA: Florida, Wekiwa Springs... | reverse complement strand
TGCGGGTGGGATGCAAGCGGAAGGGCATGAGACGGGCTGGTGGCCCGGCGTTGCCCTTACGTGAAGCAGGCCGCCCGCACACAGCCCCAGACCGAGGACAAAGTTTTGGCCACACCTTCTAGGCGGGACTCCCGGCCAAACCGGCCGGCCGCCTCATCTAGAGGATCTCGAGGACCTTTTCGACCGGCCGCGCCAGCACGGCGCGATCTCCGTTGACCACGATCGGGCGCTGGAGAAGCTCTGGCCGCTCGGCCATCGCGGCGATGATCGCTTCTTCGTCCTCGGCGGCCAGCTCGCGGGCGCCGTCCTCACGCATGCGCAGGGCCTCGGCGGCGGTGATGTCCGCCTTGGCCAGCAGGTCACGGACCTCGTCCTCCGACAGGCCGGTGACGTGGTACTCGACCGTCTCGAAGTCGATCCCCCGCTCCTCGAGCAGCTTGGCCAGCTTGCGGCAGGTGGTGCAGGTCGGCTTCTCGTAGACGGTGATGGCCATCAGTCTTCGACCACGACCTCGGTCAGGGCGTGGTTGTCCACGTCGTACACGAAGCCGCGCACTTGATCGCGGTGGGGGATGAACTCGGAGCGGCGGACCCGGCGGATCGACTGGGCGACATCCGCCTCGACATCCTGGAACGACTCGATCGCGAATGCGGGCGCCGTGCCGGTGGCCTCCTGGAGCTCGGCCCGGAAACCATCGTCGGTGATCGTCTGCATTCCGCAGTCCGTGTGGTGGATCAGCATGATCGTCCGGGTATCCAGCTTGCGCTGCGAGATCGCCAGCGAGCGGATCATGTCGTCGGTGATGACTCCGCCGGCATTCCTCAGGATGTGGGCTTCTCCACCCTCGAGGCCGAGCGCCTGGAAGACGTCGAGGCGCGAGTCCATGCAGGTGACGATCGTCAGCCGACGGCTCGGCTTGACGTCGAGGTGCTGGTCGGGAACCCGGGCCGAGAACTCCCGGTTGTTCGCGACCAGCTCGTCGATCATGTCCATTGCCTTCCTCGCGGATCGGGCGCCGGCGACGGGTCTACTTGCTCTGGACGTCTTCCAGGTCGACCACGAAGACGAGCGTCGCGTTGGCCGGGATGGTGGGAGGGCTGCCCTGCGCGCCGTAGCCCAGGTCGGGCGGGATGATGAGCACGCGACGGCCGCCCACCTTCATGCCTTCGACCCCTTGGTCCCAGCCCTTGATGACCTGTCCGCCACCGAGCGCGAAGGAGAAAGGCTGGTTGCGGTCCCAGGAGGCGTCGAACTCCTTGCCGCTGTCGAAGAGAGCGCCGACGTACTGGACCTTGACCGTGTCGCCGGCTTTCGCCTCGGCACCGTCGCCGACCACGATGTCCTTGGTCACCAGCGTGGTCGGGGGCGTCGCGTCCGACCCGTTGATCTTCGGCTTCTCCTTCAGGTTGTCGGTCACCGCGGAGATCGTCTCCGCCGGGACCGAGCCCGATGCCGAAGCGGTGTCATCCGAACCACCCCCGCGGGGGATCAGGATGGCGGCGACGAGCGCGGCTATCAGAACGACAAGGCCGATGAGAGTGCCAAGCTTGCGATCCATGGGCGGGATACTAGACGTGTCGAGTTACGTTTAGCTCAGCCGGGTACCGACCCGGAATCAATCGAATAGCCGAGGAGGATCCATGGCAGCACGAGCACATGCGGAGTGGCGGGGCGACTTGCAGGCGGGCAGCGGCACATTCACGGCCGGAGACTCGCTCAGCGGCGAGTATTCGTTCAAGTCCCGATTCGAGGATGGGCCCGGCGCCAATCCGGAGCAGTTGATCGCCGGCGCCCACGCCTCGTGCTTCTCGATGGCCCTGTCCAACGTCCTGTCCGAGGGCGGCAACGTCCCGGAGTCGATCAAGACCGAGGCCAAGGTGACTCTCCGGCTGCTGGACGAGGGACCGAGCATCACCAAGATCGAACTGGTCACGGTCGGCCGGGTGCCGGGGATGGATGACGCCACCTTCCAGCAGGCCGCGGCCGCGGCGAAGGCGGGATGTCCGGTCTCGAAGGCACTCACAGGCGTGCCTGAGATCACCCTGGAGGCGACCTTGGAGTAGGGGTCCGGCGGCGAGATTGAAGTTGTCCGCAAATAGCGCGGATGGCTTCAAGCTCGCCGGGAAGCCGGCCGACGTTCCGACCGCCTGGGCGGGTAAGTTCCGCTGCCTTGAGTCATGCGCAGCCACAGTCCGACCCCCACTCGGGACCGGGCAGGAACCTTCCGCCGTGGCCGCAGGACCGGGGACTGCGCGCCTGGCAGAAGCAGGCCCTGTCCGAGCTGAAAGACCACACCGGCCGCAGCTTCCTCGCTTCGGCCACGCCGGCCGCCGGCAAGACCACATTCGGTCTGCGAGTGGCCTGGGAGATGCTCTCCAGCGGTCGGGTCAGCCGGGTGGTGGTGATCGCGCCGACCACTCACATCTGCCGTCAGTGGGCCGCCGATGCGGCCCGGTACGGGATCGACCTCGAACCCAACCGGCCCAATGCCGACGGGCCCGAGACGACCGACTTCCACGGTGTGACGGTCACCTACCAGACCGTCGCGGCAGGGCCGGGCGTTCACGCCGATGCCGCCCGCCGGCCGACCCTGGTCATCGCCGACGAACCTCACCACATGGGCGACCAGGCGAGTTGGGGGCTCAGCGCCCGCCGAGCCTTCGACAAGGCGACCTTCCGCATCCTGCTCTCCGGGACGCCGTTCCGCTCCGACAACGAGGCGATCCCCTGGGTCAACTATGACGATGACGGGATCTCCAGCGCCGACTTCACCTACGGCTATCCGGACGCCCTGGTCGACCGGGTATGCCGGCCGATCACCTTCCTTCCCTATGACGGGGAGATGGAGTGGTCGAGCGATGGCAAGGTCTGGAACGCCGACTTCGATCTCGTGCTGCCGGCCAATGAGGCGGCCAGGCGCCTCCGGACCGCTCTGGCCGCCGATGGCGACTGGATGGGCGAGGTGCTGCGCGACGCCGACGCCCGGCTGACCGAGGTCCGCGGGGCGGGGCATCCCGACGCCGGCGGTCTGGTGATCGCCTCCGATCAGGACCACGCCCGGGCGATCGCCCGGCGGCTCACCGCGTTCACCGGAGAGGAGCCGGAGATCGTGATGAGCGACGAGCCCGGGGCCAGCACCCGGATCGCCGCCTTCTCCGACTCGGACCAGCGCTGGCTGGTCTCGGTGTTGATGGTCTCCGAGGGCGTCGACATTCCGCGGCTCAGGGTCGGGGTCTACGCGACCGCGGCGCGGACCGAGCTCTTCTTCCGGCAGGTCGTCGGTCGCTTCATCCGCACCACGCCTTCGCCACGCCGGCAGATGAGTTACCTGCTGCTGCCCGCCGACAGCCGGCTCAAGCAGCTCGCCTTCGAGATCGAGCGGGAGCGGAAGCACGCGATCGAGCTCGGGCCGGAGCTGATCGAGGACCTCGAGGAGCTCGACCACGAGGTGCCCGAGCGTTCCGAGCCCGGGGAGGCGTTTCAGGCTCTCAGCTCGACCGGGGCCGAGCTCGATGACGCGATCCTCGCCCAGACCACGATGCAGCTCTTCGCCACCGACGACTTCGATGACGGTCCGGTCCCGGAGAAGACCCTCGCTCCGAAGCCGGTCGAGAAGAAGCCCCTGAAGACCCTCGCGCCGAAATCGGACTCGGCTTTTGCGGTCCGTGAGCGCCTGCGGGAGGAGCGCAAGGAACTGGTAGCCGACGTCTCCCGCAAGACCGGCGAGAGCTACCAGCAGATCAACGGCCGCATCAACCGCGAGCTGGGCGTCGCCTCGGTCAGCAAGGCCACCCGCGAAGAGCTCGAGCGTGGAAACGCTCTTCTGGAGCGGGATCTCCGTATCTGACATTTCAGAATCGGCCGACCGAAGCCGATTTCACTTATAGATCTATATGTATGTACATCGTTTGTTGCCCGGAGTTTCGGGTAATCTCGGCTTGCGCAGTTCAGCGATGTTCAATTTGGGAGAAGGTCTGAAGTTGATGTATGCCGCACGTAGCCTGCCGGGGCCGCTTGAGGTTTCCGCCGCAGCGCCGCTGCCGGAAGGTTCTCGAACCGCCCTGATAGTGATCGACATGCAGAATGACTTCGTCGAGCCGGGCGCACCCCGCCAAGTTCCGGGCGCGACGAACATCATCCCGACCATCGCTTCCACGGTCGAGCGCATGCGGGGCCAGGGGGATCTGATCGTCTGGGCCTGCCGCGTCTACTCGGCCGACGGTTCGAACGTCGAAGCCGCCCGCAAGCCCCTCTTCTCCAGGGCCCCCTACGCGGTTTCGGGGACACGTGGCGCCGCACTGGTGGACGGGATGGTTCCCCTGCCGGAGGACTTGAGCCTGGTTACGCCGTCCTACTCGGCTTTCTTCCGCACCGACCTCGATCTCAAGCTGCGCGAGGCCGGAGTCTCGAAGATCGTCGCCTGCGGGGTCGATCTCTCCCGTTGCGTGCGGGCGACCCTGGTCGAGGCCGTATCGCTCGGCTACGAGTGCTCGGTCCTCGCCCCGGCCGTGGCCAGCCGCAACGACGAGGTCCTCAACGCGAACCTCGCCGATCTCGTCGATTTGGACATCACCGTCCAGGAGTAGACGGTCCGAGTCGTAGACTCCGGTCCATGACGGGAGAGAGCAGCACCACGCAAGCGGCTGGATCGGACCTGCAGACGGCGGCGAAGCGGCACTTGATGCTGCATTTCTCCGACATGAAGTCGCTGGTCGAAGATGAGGTCACGATCATCGAGCGGGGCGAGGGCGTCCACGTGTTCGATGACCGGGGCAAGCGGTATATCGACGGTCTCTCGGGGCTCTACTGCGCATCCCTCGGGCACTCCTACGGCGACGAGATCGGGGCCGCCGCCCACGAGCAGATGAAGAGGCTGCCGTACGCCACCAACTGGACGGTCGCCCATCCGCCCTCGATCGAGCTGGCCGAGAAGATCGCTTCGCTCGCCCCGGAGGGCATGAACAAGGTCTTCTTCGCATCGGGAGGCTCAGAGTCGGTCGAGGCGGCCTGGAAGATGGCCGTCCAGTGGCAACAGGCCAACGGCCACGAGCGGCGCCGGAAGGTGATCGCGCGCAAGAACGCCTACCACGGGGTGACCATGGGCGCGCTTTCCTTCACCGGGATCCCGGTCTGCCGCACGCCCTTCGACCCGCTCGGCATCCCCACCGTTCACGTCAGCAACACCAGCTCTTACCGCCACCCGGACCGCGATGACGAAGCCGCCTTCTGCAAGGCCCTGCTCGACGAGGTCGAGGAGACGATCGAGTTCGAGGATCCCTCGACGATCGCGATGATGATCGCCGAGCCGGTGCAGAACGCGGGCGGCTGCTTCATGCCGCCGGCCGGTTACTGGCAGGGTCTGCGGGAGATCTGCGACCGCCACGACATCCTGCTCTGCTCCGACGAGGTGATCTGCGCCTACGGCCGGATCGGAACCTGGTTCGGCGGGCAGAAGTTCGACTACGTGCCGGACCTCGTCACCTTCGCCAAGGGCCTGACCGGCGCCCACTTCTCGATGGGCGGAGTGCTGATGAGCGACAAGGTCGCCGAGCCCTTCTTCGACGGCCGCGCCGACTACAACAACGGCTACACCTTCGGTGGCCATCCGGTCGGCGCCGCGGTCGCGCTCAAGTCGCTCGAGATCCTCGAACGGGAGGACGTGCTGGCCAACGTCAACGCGAACGCCCCGGTCATCGAGCGGGAGCTGAAGTCTCTGAGCGACATCCCGATCGTCGGTGAGGTCCGCGGCACCGGGCACTTCTGGGCGATCGAACTGGTCCGCGACCAGGCGACCAAGGAGCCCTTCAAGGGCGAGGAGTCGGAGGCCCTGTTCACCGATGTGCTCTCCGAGGCGCTATGGGATCGCGGCCTGCTCTGCCGCCTCGACGATCGGGCCGATCCGATAGTCCAGATCGCCCCGCCGCTGATCGCGGAGCCGGGGCTCTTCGCCGAGATAGCCTCGATTCTCCGCGAAGGCCTGGAGACCACCGCCGCCAAGATCTGAGGCGTCGAGGTGGTTCAGCGACCCTCGTAGGTGGCTTTGCCCGGCCCGTTCTCGAGGAAGGAATCGACCGCGTTCTTCAGGTCCTCGGTCTCGAAGAGCTCGGCCGCGTCGCGGCGGGTCACCCGGTCGGCGCCGGCCATGCCGTCGTCGCGCCAGCCCCGCAGGATCCGCTTGGTCATCGCATGGGCGAGGGTGGGGCCGTTCGCCAGCCGGCTGGTCAGCTTCCGGGCGTAGGCGTCCAGCTCTTCGTCCGGCTTGACTTCGTTGACCACGTTCCAGCGTTCGAGGGTCGAGGAATCGAAGAGGCCGCCGGTCATCACCAACTGCCGGGCGCGGCCTGAGCCGGCCCTTTCGGCGAGTCGCTGCGGGCCGCCCATCGAGGGGGTCAGACCGACCACTATCTCGACCAGCCCGAATTGGGCGGACTCCGAGGCGATGATCAGGTCACAGGCCAGCGAGAGCTCGAAGGCCGCGGTCAGGGTGAGGCCATGCGCGGCGAAGACGACCGGAAACGGCAGGCCCTCGACCCGATCGATCAGCCCCATCAGCCGCTCCCAGAGGCGGGTTCCCTGGGCAGTCGAGAGGCCCTTGAACTCCTCGACGTTCACGCCACCGGAGACGACTTTGCCTTCGGCCCGGATCAGCAGCCCGCGGGGCGGATCGTCGTGGACTTCGTCGAGGGCGGCGACCAGTTCGGAGGTCATCGCCTTGTCGAAGAGGTTGAGCGGCGGTGAGTTGAGCGTGATCACGGCCATCGGGTCGTCGCGCTCGATCGTTACGAGTGGCATGGGCTGACTCTAAACCTCGGGGGCCGGCGCGGGGCCGGCTCAGGGTCCTGCGAAACCGTCGAGGATCTGCCTCAGCCCGAAGACGAAAAGCTCCTCGTCCCGTTCCGGGTCGATCTCGGAGAGGTCGAGGATCGCGTCGAGGGAGGCCCGCGTGTCTTCCCGTGAGGTGTCCTGGACCCCGGCCTCGCGACGGAACCCTTCGAGGGTCTCATGGCCCGGGTGGTCAGGGCCCAGCTGCTCGTTAGCGTTTAGCCGGCTCGACGCGTAGAGGGCGGTTCCGAAGCAGTAGCTGGCGTAGTAGTGGAAGGCGTCGCCGGCCTCCGGCCCGGACACGCCGAGCCGTTCGAAAACGTTCGCGAACAGCGCGATGCCGCCCGCGGCAAGTTCGTCGGAGCGCGGAATCGCCGCCATGTACGGAGCGATCTTGTAGTGGCGCAGGAAAGCCCTCCGGGCATAGAGGCCGACCGTGATCAGGGTCTCGACCGGATCGGCTTCGAAGGGGTTGCCGACCTTGATCGTGGTCTCGGCCAACACCTCCGTCCAGACCAGTTCGACAGCCGCCTGGACGATCTCGGCTCGCGAGGTGTAATGGTGGTAGATAGCCGACGGGGTGACCTTCAACGCGGTCGCCAGCTGTCGGATGCTCGGGTCCCCGCCCTCATCGAAGAGCCGCAGCGCCTCTGCCGCGATCTCTTCGGGTTCCAGATGGGTTGTGCGCCCTGCGGCCAACCGGGTCAATCTGTCATCTCCTTATGCATGCGCCTTTCGGCTTCTGCCGAATGTGCCGACCGAAACCACTCAGAAGACTGAACGGTGAACTAAGTAAACCGAATGTGTCGGCGTTCCGGTCAGCGGTACCGGAGGGACAGCTCGAGAGCGAGCCGGCGGTCGGGCCGGTCGAGATCGTCGCCGAACAGCTCGCGCAGCCGGGCGATCCGGTAGCGGGCGGTCTGCGGGTGGATGTTGAGGCGGCGGGCGATCTCGGCCGCGTTGCCCGCGTGCTCGACGTAGGCGAGCGCGGTCTCGGCCATTCGGTCGTGGGCCTTGGGCGTGAGGTCGCCGATCGGGGCCATGGTCTGTTCCCGGAGGCGTGCGATCAGGTCGCGGCTGCGGTAGAGAGCCAGGTCGACGAGGTGATCTTCGGCCCGGACGAGGCCCTCGGCCGGCAGGGCGCCTGCCGCGGCGGCCTCGAGGGCGCCGCGAGCCAGCTGCCAGGACTCGGACAGCCGATTGGGGCCGCCGGCCGGGCCGATCACGCAGGCCCGCCCGGACAGCAGCTCGCTGAGCTGCCTGAAGCGGCCCGGTCCGCCCGGGTCGGGGACGGCGAAGCAGCCGGAGCCATCGACCGTGGCCGAGATCACACCGATGGGGAGGACTCGGGTGATCTCGGCCAGGTCGCGTTCGTGGCAGGCAACCGCCGCCAGGCTCTTGGGGATCTGCCAGGCGGCCATCCGGGCCGCCTGCTCGATCTCGGAGAAATCGGGAGCGGGTTCACGGAGCATCAGGGTCAGCAGCTGCCGCTCCCGCCTGAGCCGCGTGCCCTGCTGCTTGAACTGAGCTTCCGCGTAGCCCTCGGTCGAATCGGCTGACAGCTCGTCGATGTAGACGAAGATCGACTCGGCCAGGAGGCTCAGGGTCTTGCCGTCGAGCCCGGCCTCGAGGCTGGCTGCGGCGATCCGGCGCCAGGCGATGCGGGCGCCGATCCGATACGCGGACTGCAGCGCATCGAGCGAGCGGCCGTTGCGGAGCTCGCCCCGGCCGAGGATCACGTAGACCTTGCGGCTCGCCCGTCGATCCGCGTCGGGGTCGCGGATCAGGCCGATGAACTGTCCCAGCGCCTCCCCGACCCCGCGGCCCACCGCTCGTCCGAACGAGCCGTCCAGAGGGCGCGCGTACTCGGGAATCTCGGAGCTGACCGAGGACAGGATCTCGTCGGCGATGCCCGACAGTTCGGGCTCGATCACGTTCGCAACCGTGGGACTCAGGTCACGCCAGGGCTCTTGGCGGGGAGTTCTTATAAGAAGACTTATAACAATCAGGCCAGATGAGTTTGTTTCAGGCCAAGAAATACTAGGTTTATAAACATAGATTGCCGTCCATGACGCAGCACGAGATGCCGACCCTCGACAAGGTCGTGAACCTGTTCGCCGTGGTGATCCCCTTTCTCGCCACCATCGCGGCGATCATCCTGTTCTGGAACCAGATAGTCACCGCCGCCGACCTGGTGATCTTCGTCGTCATGTACGTGCTGACCGCGAGTGGAATCACGATCGGATTTCACCGCTTGCTGACCCATCGCTCGTTCCAGACGTTCAAGCCGATCGAGTACTTCTTTGCGATCCTCGGTTCGATGGCGGTGCAGGGCCCGGTCAACACCTGGGTCGCCGATCACCGCAAGCACCACGCCCACACCGACCAGGAAGGCGATCCGCACAGTCCCCACGTCGGTCACGACGGCGGCGTGAAGGGCGTGTTTCAGGGCCTCTTTCACGCCCACGTCGGATGGACCTTCACCGATCACGGCAAGGCTGATCAGGAGAAGTACGCCCGCGATCTCTACGAGGACCGCGGCATGAGGTTCATCAGCGACTGGTTCGTGCTCTGGGTGGTGCTCGGTCTGCTGATCCCCGCCCTCGCGGGATACCTGGTCACCGGCACCCTCGCCGGAGCGGCCGGCGGCTTCCTCTGGGGCGGCCTGGTCCGGGTCTTCTTCGTCCACCACATCACCTGGTCGATCAACTCGGTCTGCCACTTCCTCGGTTCACGCCGATTCGACGTCGAAGACGAGTCGACCAACGTCTTCTGGCTCGCGCTCCCCTCGCTCGGCGAGGCCTGGCATCACAACCATCACGCCTTCCCCCGTTCCGCCAACCACGGGCTGAAGAAGTGGGAGCTCGATCCGAGCGCCTGGGTGATCGGGGCGATGGAGAAAGTCGGCCTGGCCAAGAAGGTCGTCCGTATCACCCCCGAGCGCCAAGCCCAGAAACTGCAAGCATCCCGGGCAGGCCGGGATGCAACGGGAACCCGCCCCTCCCATTCGAATTAAAGGATGGTTGGGAGGGGCTCCGCCGAGCGGCCGGGTTAGGCCACATCCAGTTCGGTGAGACGTTTCCACTCTGGCTTGTCTTCGCGCCAGCCTTCTTCGGTTCGCCTGAACTTCCAGTAGCCGGTGGCAGAGAGGTCGTGGACGTCCATTCCCCGGTCGTTGACCAGGTGGCGGCGGACTTCACGGACCATTCCCGCCTCGCCGTGGACGAAGGCCTGACCTCTGCCTTCGGGCAGTTCGAGAGCCTCGACGGTCCTGAGGATGCGGGGTTCGGCCGTGTGGTCGGCTCCGTTGCGATGAAGCCAGACCAGCTGCAGGTCACCCGGAGTCGAGAGGCCCTCGCTCGCGGCCAAGCCCCGCTGTTCGTCTTCGTCTTCCACCTCCAGCACCACGAAGGCCGGGATTCCGGACGGCACCCTGGCCAGCGCGGTCGCGATCGCCGGGACCGCGGCATCGTCCCCGGCCAACAGATGCCACTCGGCATGCGGGTCGGGGCTGTAGGCGCCGCCGGGACCGACCATCTGGATCAGGTCGCCGGGACCGGCCGCCTGGGCCCAGGGCCCGGCCAGGCCGGAGCCGTGAGTGACGAAGTCGATCGTGATCGTGCCGGCCTCCGGATCGGCGTCGCGGACCGTGTAGGTGCGCTGCCGATGCCACTGGTCCTTGCCGAGGCTCTCTCGGATCTGCGCCGGATCGAAGGGTGGGGAATAGCCGGCGCCGGGCGGTGGCAGTTGAAGCTTCACGTAGTGGTCGGTGAACTCGCCCACCGGAAAATTTCGCAGTCCATCGGACTCGAGGACGATCCGGATCATGTGAGGGGTGAGGGGTTCGGTCGACTTGACCTGGGCGAGGATCGGGGTGCGGGGGCTCAATTCTTCCTTTCGGCGAGGCGGCGGCTCAGAGATGCGCGGTTCTGCCCGAGCCGCCCCAATGGTACGAGGCCGCCGACCTCAGCCCTTCGGACCGACGACCTTGAGGGTGGCCTTCATGCCGAACTTCGCGTGCCCGGGGAGCGCGCACCAGAGCCGATATGTCCCCGGTCTGATCGGCACTTCAACGGTCGTCTGCTGGCGGGGCGCCGTGTTGCCGACCTCGGCGATGGGGGATCCGCCCGACTTGCGGGCGATCCTCAGGTTATGGTCGTCCTCGCCCTGGTTGTCGAGCTGGAGGATCAGCCTGCCGGCCTTGACGTAAGGCCGGCTGAAGGTGAGCTTGAACTCCTTGGCGACGACCCCCAGCCGCGGTGGGCCGGGCGCCTCATATGGATCGCAGGTCCACCAGACCTTCCTGCGTTTGACCCTGACCTTCTTCCCGTTCTTCTTCACCGTGACCCAGACTGTCTTCGAGTGGCGGATCTTGGCGCAGGCCTCGGACTTGCCGGCAGCGTACATGCCCGGCGACGCGCCCACGACACCGATGAAGGCCAGGACGAGGATCCCGATCGGGAGTAGACGCTTCATCTGACCACCTCCGGTCTCGCGAACCGGTCGGCACCGGGGATGATCGGGGTCGGATCCTGCTCGAACCACTGCTCGAGCAGGCCGCAGTAGAGGCCGCGGAAGTCGCTGGTGTGACGGAGGTTGCCGAGCCGGTCGAGGCGATCCAGGCCGGGGAACTCGCCGGCCATGCGACCGGATGCTCGGCTACCGATCACCAGCCCGATCCCGGCTGCCCCATGGTCGGTCCCGGCTGAACCGTTCTCCGCCGGGCGTCGGCCGAACTCGCTCCAGACTTGAACCAGCACCCGGTCGGCGAGCCCACGGCGTTCGAGGTCTCGCTGGAAGGCGAAGATCGCATCGGAGGTGGCTTTGATGTTTCCCTTCAGGGTCGGAGCCTGTCCGGCGTGGGTGTCGTATCCGCCGGCGCCGGTCAGGGTGGCGACCCGGATCGGCAAGCCCAGATCCAGATACTCGGCCAGCAGCCGGAGCCGGGCTGCCATCGGGCTGCCGGGATAGCCGGACTCGCCAGCCGCTTCGAGCGCGGGCAGCTCGCGACGGAGCCTCGCGGTCTGGGTGGTCGCGTCGCGCAGCTGCCGGAGGCCGGCGCTGGAAGCCGGCAGCGCGCCCATCCGTTCGAAACTGGCGAACAGCTCGGCCTTCACCGGCTCGCCGGCGGGGGAGCTGAGCTGGTAGCCGCCGACCGATCCAAGGGCAGCGACCGGATTCCTGGCGGTGGCGAGGGTGGGGGAGAGCGCCTTCTCCAGCGAGAGGCCCTGCATCGGGTTGTCGACGGTCCCGGCGAGATCCAGGTAACGGCCCAGCCAGCCGGTGCTTGCCCCGACCTCGGTTTCCCCGATCTCGTAGAAGTGGCGTGAAGTGAAATGCGACTGGTCCGGCCCGCTGTAGCCCATCGCCGGGAAGACCGTCACCTTTCCCTCCTGGTGGAGCCGGGCTAGTTTGGCGGCCGCCGGGTGCCAGCGAAGGCGCCTGTCCTCGGTGAAGCGGATGGTCTCCGAGCTCTTCAGGGCGAGGTTGGGCCGCAGCTTCCGGTAACGCGGATCGCCGGTCGGCGCGAGCAGGCTCATCACGTCGAGGCCGCCGTCGAGGAAGACCGAGACGAGGATCCGGTCGGGCGGCGCGGCAGCCGCTATGCCCTCATCGAGCGCGGGCAGGGTCAGCTTCGTGCCGTACACGGCGAGCGCGAGGCCGGCGCCCCGGACCAGCAACGAACGCCGGGTCAGACCGGTGCCGGCCGGTTCCGGCATGCCCGCCTCGATCTGGGGCAGGCCCTTGCCGGCCGCGGCGGCCGCGGCGTGCAGCATCTGCGAGCGGGTGAACTCGCCACAACAGTTCCCCCGGGGCGGGCCGTTCACATCATCACCATCCCCGAGCTGACTCCGACCAGCTGCTGGAGCCCGGCCTGCCGGAGCCGGCGGAAGCTTGAATACTCGCCGGGCTGGTCGGCCAGGGCCGCGGTACGGTCGGAGAAGTCGGTGAGCTCCGACATCTCACCCTGATCCAGAGGCGGGCCGCCCCAGGCGGTCACCGCCCTGCCCACGGCGATCGAGGTGGTCTCATCGGGTGGATACGGCTTGGGCAGGTCGCCGACCGCGGGCCTGATCACCTCGTTGGACATTTCCCAGCGGGCCTGCATCCGAGCCGTGTCGAGCCAGCGGCTGTCATCCCAGCCGGAGACGTCGGGCGGGCTGAACAGCAGCTGCCCTGCCCGTTCGCAGAGGCGGACCCAGGCCGTGGTGTCGATGCCACGGTTCCTGGCCCTCAGCATCGATGCGAGATAGACGGCGGGCGGCTTGATCATCGGGTCGTCCTCGTAGAAATCCCGGCTGAGGAGGATCGCCTCCACCACCGGCCGGATCTTCCACCCGGAAGATCTATACAGCGTCTCCAGCTCCTTGCGGGTGGCCGCATCGGGTGGACGGGAGATGAAGTAGCCCCAGAGCTTCTTGACGAAGAACGAGGGGTGCATCCGGTTCTCGACGCATAGCCGAGGGCCGTCGCGCCAGCCCCACTTCCCTTTCCTGCCCAGGACCTTCTTGCGTCCGAAGTCATGCAGCTTCGGTTCGAAATGGAAGTCGTAGACGCCGAACTGGGGCGAATACTCGTTGGTCCAGCCGGTCAGGGTACGGGCCATCTCGCGGACGTCGATCTCCGTGTAGCCGCTTCGGGCGCCGAGTGAGAAGAGCTCCATCATCTCCCGGGCGTAGTTCTCATTCGGTCTTCCGCGCCGGTTCTTCTGGCCGTCGAGGGTGATCAGCATCGCCGGATCGACCGTGACCCGGGTGAAGAGCGTGAGGAAAGAGCCGAAGCAATTGCGGCGGAACAGATCCGACTGGTCGAGCATGAGCCGCTGGTTCGAGACCTTGGGGCCGAGAGTGGCAAACCAGTCGTGGAAGATCAGGGTCATCCGCTCGACCAGTTGCTGGTCCGACCGGACCATCCGGTCCAGCCACCAGAGGTGGTCGTGACCGACGGCATCGACCGGGGCGATCGCCAGCCCGTTCTGGTCGACGGGGGCGGGGCCGGCCAGTCTCGCTTTGCCGGTGGGCCTGGTCAGCGATCGCACGGCGGCCTGGAGCCCCATCGCGGCCAGCTTCGACTCCTGGCCCGGGCGCGGCCCGAAACCGGCGCGACAGATCAGCCTGCGCGCTTCACCTTCCCCGAAACTCCCCGAATAGACGGCTGGCAGCTTGGTCTCCTCCCATGACGTATCGACTGGTCGTCTCGCTGCACCGCTTCAAACACGGATTCCCTCCCGAGTTGCGGAGTTTCTCGGTCGCCGGCCAACCGGCGGGGTCACTTCTTGCCGGTGAATGCCTTGCTGACCAGCTCGGTGACCCGGGCGCGGTCTTCCTTGGCGACCAGTTTCGAGCTCTTGGTCGGCACCACCATGTCGAGGAACTCCTTGCGCTCGGCCGGGGTCAGGTTGTTGTAGAGCCGCTGGGTGTGGTGGCTGAGCCAGCGGGCCCGCATCCAGACTGCCGGCCAGTCGACCTTCTTGCCGTACTCCCAGGCCCGCCCGGCCAGTCCGACGGCCATTCCCGCTCTCGTCGCCTTCGACTTCTTCTCGGCCATGGGCGAAGGATACGGCCCGGGAGACCTTGCGGTCCGGCGCAAAGTCACCGCAAGGCCGGCAACCGGCAGAACGTCACGATGAAGTTCAACCGGATCCCGGCCTGTGGGGGTGAGCTGGGCGAGTGCTCCGGCAACGAGCCGAAGGGAGTGAAGACGACCCGCAAGAGCTGCCGCAGGCTGAACGCGGTCCTGCCCTTCGCCTTCGACTACGACGAAGGTACGCGACAGCATGACCGGACGACCGGCCTGACCCTCGAAATGACCCGCGTGCAGTAGCGGGTCAGGAAACGGAGTTGATGGTGAAGATACGCTCGCCCTTGGGGGTGGCGATCTTCACCTCTTCTCCCACCGACCGGTTGCGAAGGGCCTGGCCGACCGGCGACTCGGCGCTGAGCCGCCCCTCGGCCAGGTTGGCTTCGGTCGAACCGACCAGGGTCCATTTGTGGACCCGGCCCGCATCGTCGGTCACCTCAGCGGTCCGGCCGAAGGCGAAGCTGTCCCCGCCCGCGTCGACATCCACGACGACCGCGTTCTTCTCTCGTTCACGCAGACGCTGGATATTGGTCTCGAGGTGGGCCTGATCCTCCTTGGCGATGTGGTACTCGGCGTTCTCCTTGAGGTCGCCGAGCTCACGCGCTGTCTTGAGGCGGGCGGCGATCTTCTCGCGGGCCGGGCCTTCGAGCTCTTCCAGCTCGGCTTTGAGCTTGGCCAGTCCGTCGGCGGTGATCGACTCGCCGGTCTCCTCTGAATCAGTCATGCCCCCAGCCTATTCGGTGGAGACGCGCAACTTGAGCCAACTGGCCGGAAAGGCACCGGCGGGAACCAGTTCCGGGATCGGTCCGAAGTGACGCTCGGCGATCCGGGCGGCGGCGCTGCCGTCGATCACCGGCTTGACGTCACCGATCGTGCCGATGGTCCAGATCGTCGCTCCCAACTGAAGGTCAGCCGCGGTCGGGGTCTCGCCGTCGACTATTCCCTTCCCCGCCATCGTCTCGATCTCGTCGATCATGCCGGGCAGGCGGCCGAGGTCTTCGGCGATCTGCTCGCAGCTCAAGTTGTGGTACTTCCAGGTCGCGCGCACGAACTTCATCGCGAAGTCGGTGCCGGCCGGATCGAGCTCTTCGACCCCGTTCAGCCGGCCCAGGCGCTCCGGCCGGAAGTAGAGGGCGCCCCAGGGGATGCGGCGCCCGAAGTCCTGCAGGTCGCCGGCCGCCCAGACTTCGGCCTCACGCACCTCGGCCGCGATGCCCTCCGGGTA
>Ga0153956_1002071_pt1 | contig 15631 bp, 13 predicted proteins | sample TSFL040MetaG_FD_104704 | JGI IMG/M metagenome (GOLD analysis project Ga0153956, IMG submission 104704) | Attine ant fungus gardens microbial communities from Florida, USA - TSFL040 MetaG | ecosystem: Host-associated > Fungi > Mycelium > Unclassified | place: USA: Florida, Wekiwa Springs... | reverse complement strand
TCGGCCTATCCCGAGCGCCATCCCGACAGCGCCTCGGAAGCGCAGGACATCGCACTTCTGAAGGCGAAGGTGGATGCAGGCGCGACGCGCGCGCTGACGCAATTCGGTTTCGAGACCGAAGCCTTGGCGCGCTTCCGCGACCGCGTGGTGAAAGCCGGCATCAACGTGCCGATCGTGCCGGGCATCATTCCGACCACGAACATCAAAGGCATTTCGCGCATGGCCGCGACGGCGGGCGCGTCCGTGCCCGATTGGCTGGCGAGTCTTTATGACGGCCTCGACAACGATGCGGACACGCGCAAGCTCATCGCCGCGACGATCCTCGCCGAACAGGTGCAGGACCTGCGCGCCGAAGGCTTCGACCAGTTTCATTTCTACACGCTCAATCAGGCGGACCTCACCTTTGCGGCATGTTGCCTGCTCGGGATGCGTCCGGCGCAAGGAATAGCACAGTGAGTTTTGACCGCGCATCGCGTATCGCATGGATGAAGAAGGAAGCGCGCGAGCGTATCCTGCTGCTCGATGGTTCCTGGGGCGTGATGATCCAGGGCTTCGGCCTCACCGAAGCCGATTTTCGCGGCGAGCGGTTCGATAATCATCCGAGCGACCTGAAGGGCAACAACGATCTTCTGACGCTGACCAAGCCGGAGATTATCCGTGATATCGGCCGCCAATATCTGGAAGCGGGCGCCGATTTCATCGAGACCAATACCTTCAACTCCATCTCTATGTCGCAGGCCGATTACGGCCTTGAACATCTGGTGCCGGAACTGAACGAGCAGGGCGCGCGGCTGGCGCGCGAGCTGTGCGATACGATGAGCACATCGTCGCGTCCGCGCCTTGTGGCGGGCGTGCTCGGCCCGGCCAACCGCACGGCATCGATCTCGCCGGACGTGAACGATCCGGCGTTCCGCAATGTGACCTTCGATGAACTGCGCAGCACCTATGCGGATGCGACGCGCGGCCTGATACGCGGCGGCGCCGATGTCATCATGGTCGAAACCATCTTCGACACGTTGAACGCCAAAGCCGCGATCTACGCGATCAAGCAGGTGTTTGAGGAGGTTGGCGAAGAACTGCCGATCTGGATCTCCGGCACGATCACCGATCTGTCGGGCCGCACGCTGACGGGGCAAACGCCGGAAGCATTCTGGCATTCGGTGCGCCATGCCAAGCCGTTCGCGGTGGGCCTCAACTGCGCGCTCGGCGCGAAAGAGCTGCGTCCTTATGTGGACGATCTCAATCAGGCGGCCGACACGCTGGTCAGCGCGCATCCCAATGCCGGCCTGCCGAACGAATTCGGCGGCTATGACGAAACGCCCGAGATGATGGCGGCGATGATCGGCGAATTCGCGCAAAGCGGCCTCGTCAATATCGTCGGCGGTTGCTGCGGAACCATGCCGCCGCACATCAAGGCCTTCGGCGAAGCGGTGAAAGGCATCAAGCCGCGCGTGGTGCCGGAAAAGCCGCGCTATATGCGCCTGTCCGGCCTTGAGCCGTTCACGCTGACGCCCGATGTGAATTTTGTGAACGTGGGCGAGCGCACGAATATCACCGGCTCCGCGAAGTTCCGCAAACTCATCGCCGCTAACGATTATGAAGGCGCGCTCACCGTGGCGCGCGATCAGGTGGCGAATGGCGCGCAGATCATCGACGTGAATGTCGATGAAGGCTTGATCGATTCCGAAGCGGCGATGCGCCGCTTCCTCAACATGGCGGCGGGCGAGCCGGATATCGCGCGCGTGCCGGTGATGATCGACTCGTCAAAGTGGTCGGTGATCGAGAGCGGCCTGAAATGCGTGCAGGGCAAGTCCATCGTGAACTCCATCTCGCTAAAGGAAGGCGAGGAGAACTTCATCCATTACGCCCGCGAAGTGATGCGCTATGGCGCTGCCGTGGTGGTCATGGCGTTCGACGAAACCGGGCAGGCCGACACCCTCGAACGGAAAGTGGAGATCTGCCGCCGCGCCTATGATGTGCTGGTGAACAAGGTCGGCTTCCCGCCGGAAGACATCATCTTCGATCCCAACATCTTCGCGGTGGCCACCGGCATCGAAGAGCATAACGATTACGGCCGCGCCTTTATCGACGCGACGAAGATCATCCGCGAGGAAATGCCACTGGCGCATATCTCCGGCGGCGTGTCGAACTTCTCGTTCTCGTTCCGCGGCAACGACACCGTGCGCGAGGCGATGCATTCCATCTTCCTGTTCCACGCCATCAAGGCGGGCATGGACATGGGCATCGTCAATGCCGGCCAGCTCACCGTCTATCAGGACATTCCCACGCCCTTGCGCGAAGCGATCGAGGACGTGCTCTTCAACCGCACGCCCAACGCGACCGAGCATCTGCTGGAGATGGCGCAGACCTATAAGGGTGGCGCTGCAGCGGCGAAGGTCGAGGATTCCGCATGGCGCTCGCTGCCGGTGCAGGAACGCCTGACGCATGCGCTCGTCCATGGCATCGACAGCTTCGTGGTGGAAGACACCGAAGCCGCGCGCCTGGAAGCAACGAAGCCGCTGGACGTGATCGAAGGCCCGCTGATGGTCGGCATGAATGTGGTCGGCGATCTGTTCGGTTCGGGCAAGATGTTCCTGCCGCAGGTGGTGAAATCCGCGCGCGTGATGAAAAAGGCCGTCGCGCATCTTCTGCCCTTCATGGAAGCGGAGAAGGCGGCGGGCGCGGCGAAAGAACCGGCAGGCCGCATCGTCATGGCCACGGTGAAAGGCGATGTGCACGACATTGGCAAGAACATCGTCGGCGTCGTGCTGCAGTGTAACGGCTATGAGGTGATCGACCTCGGCGTGATGACGCCGACGCAGAAGATCCTGGACGCCGCGCGCGAAGCCAAGGCCAACATCATCGGTCTCTCCGGCCTCATCACGCCGTCATTGGACGAGATGGTGCATGTCGCCAATGAGATGGAGCGGCAAGGCTTCGACATCCCGCTGCTCATCGGCGGCGCGACGACGTCCAAAGTGCACACCGCCGTGAAGATCAATCCCGGCTACAAGCGCGGGCAGACGGTCTATGTCACCGATGCGTCGCGCGCGGTGGGTGTGGCCTCGGCGCTGCTGAGCAAAACGCAGAACGCGGATTTCGTCGCCAAGACGCGCAAGGAATATGAAGAGATCGCCGCGCGCCATTCCGCGCAGCGTGCCCCCGGCCGCCGCCTCACGCTGGAGCAGGCGCGCGCCAACAAAGAGAAGTTCGACTGGGCGAATTACGAACCGCCGGCGCCCAAATATTTCGGCACCAAGCAATATGGCCCTTACGATCTGGGCGAGCTCGTTCCCTATATCGACTGGACGCCGTTCTTCCAGACATGGGAACTCGTCGGGCAATATCCGTCGATCCTGCAGGACGACAAAGTCGGTGAAGCCGCGCGCAACCTGTTCAAGGACGCGCAGGAGATGCTGAAGAAGATCGTCGATGGCAAATGGCTCACCGCCAAAGCCGTCGTCGGTTTCTGGCCCGCGAACAGCGATGGCGACGACATCGTCATCTATGGCGACAAGGCGCGCAAATTCCCCATCCACACGCTGCACACCATCCGCCAGCAGATGAGCCGCGAAAGCGACAAGCCCAATCAGGCGCTGGCGGACTTCATCGCGCCCATCGGCAAGGGCGAAGATTTCATCGGCGGCTTCGCCGTCACCTCCGGCCATGGCGAGGACGAACACATCAAGCGTTTCGAAGCGGAGAAGGACGATTACTCCGCCATCCTGCTGCGCGCGCTGGCCGACCGTTTGGCCGAAGCGTTCGCCGAACACATGCATGAACGCGTGCGCCGCGAATTCTGGGGCTATTCGCCGAACGAGAATTTCAGCAACGCCGAACTCATCAAGGAAGAATATCGCGGCATCCGCCCCGCGCCGGGCTATCCCGCGCAGCCGGATCACACCGAGAAGGGCACGCTGTTCAAGCTGCTCGATGCGGAAGCGAAGGCGGGCATCAAGCTGACGGAGAGCTACGCGATGTGGCCCGGCTCCGCGGTGAGCGGTCTTTACTTCTCGCATCCCGAAAGCCGTTATTTCGGCACCGGCAAGATCGAGCGCGATCAGGTGGAGGATTACGCCAAGCGCAAAGGCTGGGACATGGCGACGGCCGAACGCTGGCTGGGCCCAATCCTCAACTACGATCCGCACGCAAAAGACGCGGCGTAAAAAAAGAGATGGGAATCAAAAAGGCCGGGCGTTCTGCCCGGCCTTTTCGCAAATCTTTTTCTTGTTCGTCTTCTAATGAACGACACCCATCACACATGCCCCCAGAAACATGAACACGACAGTGACCGCGAGAAGTTCGAGTTCGCGAACCATTGGTCCCTCCAATGCTTGCTTCTTCGGAACGCCATAACTCTGACGCAAATGAACGGCCCGATATACAAAGCGTTCCGTGGTTCCCGCGTCATTTTGTTGCCCGCGTTGTAAGCCCCGGAAAAGCATGACGCTTTTTCGCTGCTCCAAAACGGGAAGCTGTGAATAAGTCATTTCGCGCCGCAACAAGCGCGCGAAGCGCTACCAGGGAAGCGGGTGATTCTCGAAGTCGCGGTAAGTTCCGCTTTTCGCGGCATCGAGTTCCGCGATGCGCGCGCGCAAACCTTTCACGCTCACTTCCGGCTTTACCGGCGCACCGCTGCCGCCCATATCCGTCTGCACCCAGCCGGGATGGAAAATGCCGACGACAATGCCGTCCTTCGCCCAATTCTTCGCAAGGCTGTGCATCAGCGAATTCACCGCCGCTTTCGTCGCGCTGTAGGGTTGAAACCCACCGCTGTCATTCGCGATGGAGCCAAGCTGGCTGGTGAGGGTGACAAGCTTCTTGTCCTTGCCCTTCATCAGATTGGGCTTGAGCGCATGGGCCACCAGCGCCGGCGCGACGGAATTCACGCGGAAGGTGGCGAGCCATGCATCCACATCGATCGCGCCATCCTTCGCTTTTGGGGAGGAGACACCGGCATTGTTGATCACGATGTCGATCGGCGTATCGCCCAACTCTTTCTTCAGCGCGTTCACGGAGGCGGCATCACCCACATCCAGCGCCATCACGCGCACCTTGCCTTTCACGGCTTTGAGATCGGCGGCTTTCGCCGGTTCGCGGCAACAGGCGATCACATCCGCGCCGTCCACCGCATATTGCTTCACGAATTCCAGCCCGATGCCGCGATTGGCGCCGGTGATGAGGATGGTGGTCATGGCTTTTCTCCAAATCCGCCGCCGCCCGGTGTGGCGATCTCTATGCAATCGCCGGGTGCGACTTTGGTTTCATCCTGTCCGCGCAAGGTTTCGCGCGCGCCATCGGTGCGGATAACGGTTGTGGTGCCGCGCTTGGCATCTTCGCCGCCTTCCAATCCGAAGGGCGAAGTCTCGCGCCGCGTGGAAAGAATGGCGGCGCTCATCGCTTCGCGGAAACGGATGCGTCGCACCGCGCCATCGCCGCCGTGATGCTTGCCCGCACCGCCGGAATTGGCGCGGATCGCGAACTCTTCCAGCAACACCGGATAACGCGCTTCCAGAATTTCCGGATCGGTGAGACGCGAATTGGTCATATGCGTGTGCACCGCCGACACGCCGTCGAAATCCTTGCCCGCGCCCGCGCCGCCGCAGATGGTTTCGTAATATTGATGGCGCGCATTGCCGAAGGTGAGGTTGTTCATCGTGCCCTGGCTCGCGGCGAGCACACCCAAACAGCCGAACAGCGCATCCACCACCGCCTGGCTTGTCTCCACATTGCCCGCGGCCACGGCGGCGGGCGGATTGGGATTGAGCAGTGTGCCGCGCGGCACCACGATCTCGATGGGTTTCAGGCATCCCGCGTTCATCGGGATATCGCCTTCGACAAGACAGCGGAACACATACAGCACCGCCGCCTTGGTCACCGATCCCGGCGCATTGAAATTGTTGTACTGCTGCGGCGAGGTGCCGGTGAAATCCACCCGCGCCGAACGCGACGCGCGGTCCACGCTGATCTTCACATGAATGGTCATGCCGCCATCCATCGGCATGGCGAAGGCGCCATCCTTCAGCGCGCCGATCACCTTGCGCACGCTTTCCTCGGCATTGTCCTGAACGTGCCGCATATAAGCGGTGACGACATCCGCGCCATAGTTCGCGCAGGCGCGGCGCAATTCGGAAATGCCGCGTGCGCAACTCGCCGCTTGTGCTTTGAGGTCGGCGATATTCTGCGGCGGATTGCGTGCGGGATTCGCCGTTGTCGCCAGAACACGCATAACCGCCGCATCGTCGAAATGCCCGGCCCGCACCATCTGGATGCCGTCAAACAGCACACCTTCTTCGGAAATGTCGCGCGAGAAAGGTGGCATGGAGCCGGGCGTGGTGCCGCCGATATCGGCATGATGGCCGCGGCTCGCCACGTAGAACCGCGCCGTGCCGTCCACGAACACCGGCGCGACGACGGTGATGTCGGGCAGATGCGTGCCGCCGTCATAAGGCGCGTTGGTGACGAACATGTCGCCGTCGCGCATGGCGGGATGCTTCTTCATGATCGCGGTGACGCAATCGCCCATCGATCCCAGATGCACCGGCATGTGCGGCGCGTTCGCCACCAGCCCGCCCTCGGCATCGAAGATCGCGCAGGAGAAATCCAGCCGCTCCTTGATGTTCACGGACGAGGCGGTGTTCTGCAGTGTCGCGCCCATCTCTTCGGCGATGGCCATGAAGAGATTGGCGAACACTTCCAGCGACACCGGATCGGCGTCTGTGGTCGCATTGATCGCGGCCTTCGCAGCGGCGGCGCGTGTCAGCACCAGCGAATGATCGACGCCAATCTCCGCGCGCCAGCCCGGCTCGACCACGATGGTCTGGTGCGGTTCGATCAGGAGAGCAGGGCCGGTTATCTGCGCGCCACCGGGGAGATCGCGCACTTGATAAAGAGAGGCTTTGTGCCAAACGCCCTGCGAGAAGAATTTTCCTCCCCTGCTTTGCGGGGGAGGTGCCGAACGCAGTGAGGCGGAGGGGGAGGCTGTGCCTTCGAAAGCACCGCCCCCCCTTCCGTCACGCGCTTCGCGCGGTTCGGCCGTAAGCGAAAGCTCCAGTGGAGCTTTCGTAGGCCGAACCCTCGCCCCGTAAAACGGGGGAGGAAAGTCGGTGGCTTCTACTTCGATTGATTCAGCAATCAGACCTTTGCCTTCGAAGCCAAAACCAAACAGGCGTGCGTGTTGCTCGGCAAAAGCGGATGCCATCGCTTCCAAAGAGGTCAGCGCAATTGGCAGCGTCGTATCGCTGCCTTCATAGCGGATATGCACGCGCTTGATCGCGTGCGTTGTCATCGCGCCCTGCGCCTTGATTTCCGCTTCCGCTTCGCGCGCAAGCGCATCAGCGGTTTGCGTGAGTGACGGCATCAACGCCGCGTCCAGCCTCCGCCCCACCGCCCGCTGCCGCAGCGCGCGCAGGCTGGCGAGTTTCATGCCGTAAGCGGACAGCACGCCGGAGAAGGGGTGGATGAAGATGCGCGTCATGCCGAGCGCGTCGGCCACCAGACAAGCATGCTGCCCGCCCGCGCCACCGAAACAGTTCAAGGCGTAGTCCCGGGCATCATAACCCTTCGCCACCGAGATGCGGCGGATGGCGTTCGCCATGTTCTCGACCGCGATGCGGATAAAACCGTCGGCTACGTCTTCCGCCGATTGTCCCGTCTGCTTCGCCAGCGCCGCAAATTTTGCGCGTACGACATCTTCGTCCAGCGGCTGATCGACATTCGGCCCGAAGATATGCGGGAAGAATTCGCCACTGAGTTTTCCCACCATCACATTCGCGTCGGTGACAGTGAGTGGGCCGCCGCGCCGGTAGCACGCTGGCCCCGGATCGGCGCCGGCAGAGTCCGGTCCCACGCGGAAACGCGCGCCGTCGTAATGCAGAATGGAGCCGCCGCCTGCCGCGACGGTGTGGATCGCCATCATCGGCGCGCGCAACCGCACGCCTGCGACTTCGGTTTCGTAGATACGTTCGAATTGTCCATCGAAGCGCGAGACGTCTGTCGATGTGCCGCCCATATCGAAGCCGATCGCGTGCGCGAAGCCGGCATCCTTCGCCGTCTCCGCCATGCCGACCACGCCACCGGCCGGGCCGGAGACGATAGCGTCCTTGCCGCGAAAGAAATCGGGCGCGGCCAATCCGCCATTGGATGTCATGAAGAACAGCCGCGTATCGCCCAACGCCCATGAAATACGCGAGGCGTAGCGCGACAACACCGGCGACAGATACGCATCCGCCACCGTGGTATCGCCGCGCGACACGAATTTCATCAGTGGCACGGTGTCGTGGCTGGTGGAGACCTGTGTGAAGCCCACTTCGCGCGCGATCTCAGCTGCGCGCTGCTCATGCGCCGGAAAACGATAGCCATGCATGAACACAATGGCGCAGGCTTCCGCGCCGCCTTCGCGCGCCGCGTGCAGATCGCGCCGCAACGCCGCTTCATCGAGCGCGGTCAGCACCGTGCCCTCGGCGGTCACGCGCTCATCGGCCTCGATCACGCTTTCGTAGAGCATGTCCGGCAGCTCGATCTTCAGCGCGAACAGTTTGGGCCGGTGCTGATAGCCGATGCGCAACTGGTCGCGCAGGCCCTTCGTGGTCACCAGAACGGTGCGCTCGCCCTCGCGCGTCAACAGCGCATTGGTCGCTACGGTGGTACCCATGCGCACTTCGCCGATCCGCTCTGCGGGAATCGCTGCGTTGGTGGCAACACCCACGCAGCGGCGAATGCCTTCCAGCGCCGCATCGTCATAGGCCGGGTTTTCCGAAAGGAGCTTGTAGCTCGACAATGTTCCATCCGGCGCCTGCGCCACCACATCGGTGAACGTGCCGCCGCGATCGATATAGAAATTCCAGCGTCCGCTCATAAAAAGATTTTCACGCAGAGACGCAGAGCCAGCGTGCGGACCAGAGCCGCAGAGGATTCACTGCGAAACGTCTGTCCGGCTTCATGTGATTTTTCTCTGCGTCTCTGCGTCTCTGCGTGAGACATTTCTTCTTCCTTGATGGCGATCTTTCGGTCGCATTTCCGCCCACATTGTCCTAATGCTTCGCCCCATGTCCATCTGGGGAAAATTGGGCGGCGCGGCCGCGGGCTTTCTGGCGGGCGGCCCGGTGGGCGCGCTCGCGGGTGCCTTCGCGGGTCATGTGCTGTTCGACCGCTCCGGTTTCATGACCGAGCGGCCGGATGAAGAGGGCGTCGCCTTTACCATCGCCATCATCGCGCTGGGCGCCAAACTCGCCATGGCGGACGGCGTGGTCACGCGCGACGAGGAAGAAGCCTTCACGCGCGTCTTCCGCGTGCCGCCATCCGAAGCCGCGAACGTCAAGCGCATCTTCGATCTCGCCCGCAAGGACATTGCGGGTTACGAGGCTTATGCCACGCAGATCGCGCGCATGTTCCGCACCAATCCGGCGGTGTTGGAAGACGTGATGGACGGGCTGTTCGAGATCGCCAAGGCCGACGGCGTATTCCATCCCGGCGAAGCACGGTTGATGGAGCGCATCGCGGAGATTTTCGGTTTCGCGCCCAACGTCTATCGCCGCATCCGCGCCACGCATTTCGTGGACTCCGCGGACCCCTATGTGATCCTCGGTATCAGCTATGAAGCCAGCGAGGATGAGATCAAGCATACCTATCGACTTCTGGTGAAAGAGAACCATCCGGACAGTCTCATCGGCCGCGGCGTGCCGCCGGAATTCGTGCAGCTCGCCACCGACAAGCTGGCCGCGATCAATACTGCCTATGAAGCGGTCCGCCGGGAACGTGATATAAAGTAGCGCGGGGGATACGCGCATGCACGATCTTGAAGCCTGGCATGACTTCTATGTGATGATGGGCGGTTCGGCCGGCGCACTGGTCGGCGCGACCTTCGTCGTCGCCACGCTGGCGGGCAACATCGAGAAACGCATCATCGGCATCCGTGGCTTCATCACGCCCGCCACCGTGCATCTGGGCAGCGTGCTGGTTGGTGCGGCGGTCCTGATGGTGCCGACTCTGACGCCGCTCTTCCTCGCTCTGCTGCTGGGCATCGGTGGGCTGGCGGGATTGATCTATGGCGTCATTGTCTATTTTCGCGTCACCACGCTGAACATCGATCTGATCGACCGCTGCTGGTACGGCATCTTTCCCGTGCTCATCTACGGTCTGCTTGGCGCGTCCGCGGCGCTCATCTTCCTCAAGGATATCAATCACGGGCTGGAATTGATCGCGGCGGCGCTGGTGTCGCTGCTCATCATCGGTATGCGCAATGCATGGGACATGGCGACGTTCATGATCCTGGGCGGCCCGGGAAGTCCCGACAACGAGCCCACCAAGCAATGACGGATCCGCACAAAGACGATCGCGAAGCCGAAGACGCCGCGCGCCGCAATATGCTGGTGATGATCGGTGTCGGGATTGCGGTGGTGATTGTCGGCGGCTGGCTCGTCTTCGCGTTGCAAGGCTATCTCGCGCATGAGCGTTGCGTGTCCGAAGGCCACCATTATTGCGACGGCCCGCCCGTCGATATTCCGCGCCACTGACTTAAAGCGATCTTCTGCGTGCCTTGATCAAGGTGCGCACGCGCGCCACCGCCGCCTTGTGATCGTAGGGCTTGGGCAGGAATTCTTCTTTCGCGCAGATCGCGCCCGCCATCTCCGCTTTCTTTTCGTCGCCGGAAGTGAGCAACACCGGAAGTTGCGGACGGTTCGTCTTGATCCATTGCGCCAGTTCGATCCCGTCCTTGCCGCCCGGCATGTTCACATCGCTGAACACCAGATCGAGGATCGTGGTGCCGGCTTCGATGATGGCGATGGCTTCGGCCACGGTTCCGGCCTCCAGCACCTTGAAGCCGCAATCCTGCAGATAGTCGGACAGCACCATGCGGATCAGCACTTCATCATCGACGACAAGGATCGTGGGCACCCGTTCCGTCGGGTCGGGAAAGTGCACGTCGTCGATGTCGGCCATCGTGCGCCCTTCGCTTATGCCCACCAGTTGGCAACGTGGCGCGGTGTGTACGGTTCCGCACGGAGGAGGCGGTCTGTCATGCAGGCGTCGCATTACTGCAATAATTCTGGCCGCGCCTTGGACGGGAATATCGATGAAGAAGATAATCGCGTTGATCTTGCCGCTGCTGCTTCTGGGAACGGGTGCGAATGCGGCGTGGAAATTTCCCGCAAAGGTGCGCTTTGAAACGGGCGAAGGCTTTTCGGCGTGGACAAATGCCGATGTCGCCTTCGCGATGGGCGGCGAACTCAACCGCGTGGCAAAGAGCGGCGACACGTTCAGCGTGCAAGATGGCCGCTATGCCGTGGTGCCGATGAACGACGGCAAATTCAATGTGGTGCGCTTGTCGGGCTATGTGTCTTGCGGTTCGAGCTTCACGCCCGTTTGCCTCATCAATGGCCGCGCCGATGGGTTCGACGGCAGCGGCCGGCATTGGCAGTTCTGCACCAACGATATCTGCAAATAATCTTTCCAAAACAGTGGCTTATGAAGTAATCATCAAAATATGATGATCTATCTTGACTTGTCCCGAGCCGATCATCAAATATTGATGGCATGATGATGGGCTCAAGGGAGGGCCAGCAATGAGCAAATTTGGAATAGGCGTCGGCGATGATTTTCCCGTCGACGATGGACGTGGGAACGAGCCGGGTCGCGATCAAGCGCAGCCGCAGGACGACCGCGCGGAATATGAAGAGTGGAAACGCCGCCGCGACGCGCATCGCGCGCAACGTGACGAATGGCATCGCCAGCGCGAGGAATGGCGCGATCGCAAGCGCGCCTTCAAGGAGCGTGTGCGCCAGGCCGCGCGCGAAAGCTTCGGTGCGCGCGATGGCGATTGTGAATATGAGCGGCATTATGGATGGAGGTCCGGCCGTTCACACCGGGGCGGCTTTCCATTTCTGGTTTGGCCTGCGGTCGGACTTCTGATCCCGATCCTGATCATCGCGCTTCTGGTGTCGGTGATCGCTGCGGTGTTCAAGTCGCCGTTCCTGTTTCTGGGATTGGTCGTGCTGGCATTCCTGTTTTTCGGCTATCGCCATCACCACCATCACGATTTTCACGGTCATCACCGCGATTACGATTTCGATCTGAAGCCGGCCGGTGGACCGCGTCCGCCGCAGCCGCCGCAACCGACCGTGGTGGTCACGCCGCCGCCGTCAGCACCGACTGGAAAGTGAGTACGTTATGAGAGGTCATGGTCACCGCCGTTATTACAAACAGGCGGCCGCAGAAGCGATGCGCGCAGCGGCGCAAGCGATGGAGTCCGGCGCGGACGAAGTCAGCGGCCGCACCACCACCCGCGTGCAACTCGAGATGCCGCCGCAGGCGATGGATCGGCTGACGCGGCTGAAGGAAAAAACCGAAGCCGCGTCCTATGCCGAAGTCATCCGCAACGCGCTTCGGCTGTATGAAGCGCTGGTGGACGAGCATGAGAAGGGTGCCGAGTTTTCCTTGAAGCGCGCCGATGGTGAAACCGTCGCTTATAAAATCTTTGTCTGAGGCTTCAATGGACCGGCAGGAACAGAACACCGGCCTTCTGGGAACGGTCGGCAACTTCATCGCCCGCAAGGGCCGCCGCGTATGGCCGCTGACGGTGACGGCGAAGAAACAGATCGCGCCGCGCATGGTGCGGGTGGAATTCTCCGGTCCGGATCTGGACGAACTGATCTGGACGCGCGGGCAGGATGTCGTTCTGGAGCTCCCCACCCGGGACGGCATCTCGCGCCGCCACTACACCATCCGTTCGCACGATCCGAAGGCGCGCACGCTCGCCATCGATTTCGTGCTGCATGGCGAAGGCGCCAGCGGCCCGTGGCTGGACGCGCTGAAGCCCGGCGATTTCGTCAACGCCGTCGGCCCGCGTGGCCACACTTATCTGCGCCCCGCGGATTGGCATCTCTTCACCGGCGACGAAACCTGCATCCCCGGCATCTTCGCGATGCTGGAAAGCCTGCCACACAACGCACAGGGCTTCGCCTTCATTGAAGTGGACAGCGAGGCGGACATCGTCCCGCTCCAGACCCACGCCAAAATCACATGGCTGTTCCGCCATGGCGCGAAAGCCGGGCCGAACAGCCTTTTCTATGACGCCGTTGAAGCATTCGATTTTCCGCAAGGCAACGGTTTCGCCTATATTATCGGCGAGACAAGCAATGTGCGGAATCTTCGCCATCGCTTGCTCGATCGCGGTTTTCCGCGCGACCGCATCGCCGCCGAAGGCTATTGGCGTCCGGGCCGCGTGGGCGGACACGATCACGTTTGAAGTCTTTACGGTGAACCAAGAGGGCAGGGGCCGTGCGCATCGTCGAATGTCCATCCCCCAATCACGATGAGCGCAACGCGCCCATCGACATGCTGGTGTTGCATTACACCGGCATGAAGACGGGCGAAGAGGCGCTGGCGCGTCTCACCGATCCCGCCGCGAAAGTCTCCGCGCATTACACCATCGACCGCGACGGCCGCGTCTATCGGCACGTTCCCGAAGAACAGCGTGCCTGGCATGCGGGCGTGTCGTACTGGGCGGGTGAGCGCAATGTGAACGCGCGCTCCATCGGTATCGAGATCGTCAATCCCGGCCATGAGTTCGGCTATGTGCCGTTCACCGATCCGCAGATCGCATCCCTGATCGACCTGTCGCGCGGAATTTTCGCGCGCCATCCCATTCCGCCCGCGCGCGTGGTGGGGCACAGCGATGTCGCGCCCGCGCGCAAGGAAGATCCCGGCGAACTCTTCCCGTGGCAGTGCCTCTCCGAATACGGCATTGGCCTCTGGCCCGCCGGCGGCTTTCACGCGCTGACAGAGCCATTCGAGAAAGCGCTCGCGCGCCTGGGCTATGGCGTTTCCCCGGACGTGGATGTGCCGATGGAAAAAGTGATCGTCGCTTTCCAGCGCCACTTCCGTACCGCCAAACTCGACGGCGTATGGGATGAAGAGTGCGGCCGCATCCTCGCCGACTTGCTGGAGCAAATGACGGCGATGGAGCCCGCTGTTTCCTAGTGCTGCCGCGCTATGCTGTTTGCATGAAAGACGTTCGATTCGTGGCGGGCTCTATCGTGGCCGCACTGGTGCTGATGAGCGCAGCGCAGGCCTCTTCCGTTATTCCGCGCCTCGATGGAACCACGCTGCCGGTTACGCGCGCCGCCGCCATCGCCGATGCGGAACTGAAAGCTGACGACGTGATGGGCGCGCAGATCGCCGTCCTCGATCATGGCCGTGTGGTATGGACGCATGCCTACGGCCTGCGCGACGCAAAACAGGCGTTGCCGATGACGGTGGACACGAACATCTGGGCCGCTTCCATCACCAAGGCGGTGTTCGGCACGTTCGTGATGCACCTTGTCGAAACCCATCGCTTCGCTCTCGATACGCCAATCGCGCAAATGTTGTCCAAGCCGCTCGATCAATATGCGGACTTCAAGGAGCGCGCGAGCGATCTGGTCCGCGATCCGCGCTGGGCGAAAGTCACGCCGCGCATGATGCTGTCGCACAGCTCAGGCCTCGCCAATTTCGCCGGGCTGGAGCCGGACCATAAATTCCATCTCCATTTCGATCCGGGCAGCCGATTTGCCTATTCCGGCGACGGCCTCAACATTCTGCAACTTGCCGTCGAGGAAAAACTCGGCGCGCCGCTGGATATTCTGATGCAGCGTGAAATCTTCGCACCGCTTGGGATGACGCGCACCGGCATGGTGTGGCGGGAAGATTTCCGCGCTGACAACGCCCTGCGCTACGATGCGAAAGGCAGGTTTATCGCCGCCACACATCGCGATGCGCCGCGCGCCGCGGGCTCCATGGCGACGACGGTGACCGATCTGGGCCGCTTCCTCGCTGCGCTTCTCGATGATCGCATCCTGCAGCCGGAGATGCGCGCGAAAATGCTATCGCCGCAGATTGCGATCCATGCAGCGCATCAGTTTCCAACCCTCGACGCCGCGACCAGCGAGGAAGGCCCGCATGTCGGGCTGGCATATGGCATCGGCTGGGGCCTTCTCACCAAAACCAAATATGGCCCCGCCTTCTTCAAGGAAGGCCATGGCGACGGTGCGGAGAATTACCTGATCTGTTTCCAGAAGAGCAGCCTCTGCATGATCCTGCTCACCAACAGCGACAATGGTGAGCTGGCGTTCCGCCCCCTGCTCGAAAAGCTTATCGGCGATACCGTCACGCCGTGGGAGTGGGAGAGCTATACACGCAAGGCCATCATGCAGAATGAAGAGCACTCCGCGCCGAATTAGGCGCTATTCTTCGCCCATGAAAACCATCGGCATGATCGGCGGGATGAGCTGGGAAAGCTCGTCGGTCTATTACCAGCTCATCAATCGCGAAGTGCAGAAGCGGCTGGGCGGCGTACATTCCGCGCAGGCGCTGATGTATTCCTTCGACTTTGGCGAAATCTCCGCGCTGCAGGCGGCGGGCAAGTGGGACGATGCGACGGACCGCATGGCCACCGTCGGCGCCACCCTGTCCAAAGGCGGCGCGGATTTCGTGATGATCTGTTGCAACACCATGCACCGCATGGCGGAAGAGGTGGAGAAAGCCGCGCGCGTTCCGCTGCTGCACATCGCCGATCCGCTGGGCGCGAAGATCAAGGCGGATGGCGTGCGCAAGGTGGGCCTGCTCGGCTCGCGCTTCACCATGGAAGACGACC
>Ga0153956_1002070_pt1 | contig 15632 bp, 9 predicted proteins | sample TSFL040MetaG_FD_104704 | JGI IMG/M metagenome (GOLD analysis project Ga0153956, IMG submission 104704) | Attine ant fungus gardens microbial communities from Florida, USA - TSFL040 MetaG | ecosystem: Host-associated > Fungi > Mycelium > Unclassified | place: USA: Florida, Wekiwa Springs... | reverse complement strand
GTCCGTCGGCTTACCAAGACAATGCGGTTCCATCTTCGCCCATTGGGCATCCGTCAAAACAAAACGATCCATCCAAACCTTGAATCACATCAAGCTCATCTTGTGAATCCCCACAGACCTTAGGGAACCTGATGCCCGGCGGCGCGGAACAGGCGATACCACTCTTCCCGCGTGATCGTGATATCCGAGCCGGCCGCGCATTCGCGCACGCGTTCGGCCTTGGTCGTTCCGAGAACGACCTGGATATTGGCCGGATGCCGGGTAATCCAGGCGACCGCGATGCCCGACGGCGTGACGCCGTAGCGCGCCGCAAGCTCGTCCAGAACGTCGTTCAGCTCCGCATAGCTCTCGCGGTCGCCGATGAACACGCCGTCGAAGAACGCCTTCTGGAACGGCGACCATGCCTGCAGCGTCATGCCGTGAATTCGTGAATAGTCGAGGAGGCCGTTATCGCGGGAAATCGACTGATCGAGGCCGGCCATGTTGGCGGCAATCCCTTGCGCGAACAGATTGGCGTGGGTGATGCTGAGCTGGATTTGATTGAAATGCAGCGGCTGCCGGACCGCGGTCTTCAGCAGCTCGATCTGGCCCGGCGTATGGTTCGACACGCCGAAGCGGCGGACTTTTCCGGCGCGATGGAGCGTATCGAACGCCTCCGCCACCTCCTCCGGCTCGACCAGCGTATCCGGCCGGTGCAGAAGCAGGACGTCGAGATAGTCGGTCTTCAGCGCGGCAAGGGATTCGTCCACCGTCGCCAGAATATGCTCCCTGGAAAAATCGAACCATCCGCGCCGGATACCCGCCTTGGATTGGATCAGGATCCGCTCGCGATCCGCAGCCGAAAGCGTCACCGCCTGACCGAAGCGCTCCTCGCAGCGATGACGCTCGCCGCCGTAGATATCGGCATGGTCGAAGACATTGACGCCGGCCTCGATAGCCGCGTCGAACAGCCGGCGAATCTCGCCGTCTTCCATCGTGGCGATACGCATCATCCCGAGAACGACGCTCGACATATCGAGCGCGGAGCCGGCAACTTTATAGGTCTTCATGCTTATCTCTCTCCCTCGTCTGCGCCCGGAAGCCATCCACGAACCCTGCACCGAAACGGAAGCGGGATCATGCCGGCCCCATGTTGGGGAGGGCTTATAAGCTCTCCCCACAGCGCCGTCAAAGCTTCGCAAAACTCCCGGACCCCTCGGGGCGCAGCATCCAGTTCACGTTGGAGAGAGGCGCATCTACCGCAAACTGCGCATCACGCGGCGGGGCGAGCTTGAGAAAATCGCCGCCGCAATGCAGTCTTTCATCGGTCAGATGTCCGTCACACGCCAGGACGGTGACCGGTCGCGACGAGGGCCATGCAAACAGTTCGGCCTGATTTCATTTCGCTCTACTGTCCGTCGCAAACCCGCGACGGTCCGGCGCCGATCTGCTGCGAGAGGGGATGGCCGGAAGAGGGGAATGGTGATGGGGTTGCCAGTGCGACGTCGCCTGACGATGTCGAGAAAGAGCCGCCGGCGTTCAGCAGGAAGCAGAAATTCTCGAACGCCACCGGGCTCGGATAGCCGGGCACGCCGAATTGCGTGATTTCCGGGTAGATGTATTCCGAGATCGGCGCGACATACGTTCCCGAGGTCAGGCCGGTGGGCAAGCCAGCCCGCGGGCTGTCGATCACCGTCACCTTGACATCACGGCGGACGGCGCGGGCATTGTCCTTCGACGGCCAGGTGTTGCGGAACCGGCCAAGCTGCGGCCCGTTGGACGGCGTGAGGCCCGCAGGTCCGGTGAATGAAAATCCGATATCGCCGCGATCGCTATCGACGATGCTCACGTCGACGATGCGGGTGGGGTCTGTGGTAAAGCCGACGATGCGGAACCGTGTCGTTTCCTCCTGCGGAATATCGGCGAACGGTTCGCCCTTCGTCCCCTGGATGGCCTCTTCGACGAAGAGATAGACAGGCTCGGCGCCGGGCGAGGTATAAACGCCAAGTTCGGCATCAAGTCCGTAGGCCGAAATCAGGAAGCCGCCGGCCGGATCGGGCTGCAGGTTACCCAGGAAGGTCACATAGTCGTCTTTTCTGAGCGGCACCGGCAATTCCGGATTACAGAGATGCGACGGGGCATCGTTCGAAGCGGCCGGCTCGCCGCTACGGGCGCAGGTAAACCGATAGGCGTTCGCTCCGACCGGACGGTTGGCCGAGGGGCATTTCGGGTCATCGGCAGCCTGCGGGTCGCTGCGGGGAATGCAGACCGGAAAGCCGGTCTTAGCGTGAACCGGCGAGTTCTCCGGATCAAGCTCGAACCGCGCATCCATGGCAATCGATGCCTTGGCGCCCTCGTCGTTGCGCAGGCCGTAGATGCCCTTTGTATCGTTCAGCCGGACGCGCGCGCCGGCGGCACCGCCCTTGGCGCCGATGCGCATTTCGCCGGTCGCATAGTCGATATCCTGGATGAAGCCGGCGCCGCTATGCAGCGCCCCTTGCGAGATGCGGACCACGCCCGCCACATATTGCCCGTTGACGATATTGCCGATGATCTCCGCCTCGAAAGCCGTTCTGGGCGGCGTGGGGTCGCTCAGCGCAAGCCCGCTTGCCGCCTGCAGAGTACCCGATGAGTCAAGGAACAGATCGTGCGGCGTCGAATATTTCCCCGGCATCGTAACGAGCAGGCTCATCGGAAGGGTGATGGGGAGGTTCGAAACCGTCATCTTCCCGCCGGAGACGGGATTGGCCGGCGTATCGAGCGAGAACGCCTCGATTTCGCCGATGACGGCAAAGGACGGCTCCATCGTCTGCGCCTCGGCGCCGACAGGCCCCGACACCGAAAATGCCAGAAAGGCGCTGAGGGTGAAGCAGGTTCGCATATCACAGGACGCTCTTGCCATATTGCTTCTCCTTTGGTGCTGGGGCCTCAAGGGCCACGTTCGTCGTTTCCAGGGGCCGGTGGCTCCAGCGACAGGACATCCGGCTCCCAGGCAACCATCCGATTTCGAGAGAACCGAACCGGGGCGCCGGCGATCGGCTCGAACCCTTTCAGTTTCGGAAGCGCCTCCAGCAGGGACGTCTCATGAAGAGCAGCGCCCGAGGCCGAGAGGGCTTCGACGGCGATCCTGAGCGCGGCCTGACCGAGCCCTTTCCACATGTTGCCATCGTCGCGCGGCAGCACGGCGTTTGGAAACGGCAGCACGACTTCCCGCCGCCAGCCCTCGAGGCCCGCTTGTTCGACTGCTTTCAGGCGGCCGAGATCGTAGCCGATGCATCCTGCCTTGATACCGCGCGCGCTGCTCACTGCCACGCCATCGACGGCCTCGATGCCGGCGGCCACTTCACCTTCGCCCTCGTTCAGAAACAGCCATCGCGGGCCGTTCGTCCGGCAGGCGGCCAGAGCCGGCAGCAAGCGCTTCCGTTGCTCGCTGCGCGGCGCCATCAGGTCGGTGACCCACGATGCTTTCGCAGGCGGACTGTCGCGCACGACAAGGCTTGCAATGACAGGAACGTGGGCGACCGCCAGCCGCCGTTCCAATTCGGCCTCGCTCGCCCGCCATAGCCCGCCGACAACAACGAAGACATCGCGCTGCAGAAGGCGCTCGACAGCGGGCAGAGGATCGGAAGCGACGTCTTCCACGATCAGCACGAGGCGACGACCGTAAATGCCGCCGCTGCCGTTGACCGCGTCGACGGTTTCTCGCATTCCGGCCAGCACCGCTTTTCCCTCATCCGCAAGCGGCCCGGTGACGGGCAGAAGCGCGCCGAGGCGAACCTCATCGACCGAGACGCCGTGCGGCCTGTCCTCACGCGTTCCGACGAGCGACAGATAAAACAGCAAGGCGTGCGCTTCGTCCTCCGTCAGCTTATAGCGCGGCATCATGGGGCGAAGCGCGCGACCATCCCGCCCGATGCCCTGCTCTATCGCCGCCAGGATCGTCGTGCTGGCGGCGAAACCCGGCAACGCACCGCGCGCGCTCGTCAATGAGCCCATGTCGACCGGGGGAATGCGAATTCCGCCTTCCTGCTTCCCGGCCCCATCGGCGCCGTGGCAATTGGCACAGGCGGCAAAGCCGGCCGGAAGGTTTCTGTCGATCGCCTGCTGTCCGGCCGAAAACGGGCGAAATCCTTGAAACAGGTCGCGGCCGCTCGGCGCTGCGTCCGCCTGCGCGCCCGCCGAAAATGGCAGGATCGCAACCGCGGCGGCTATGATCAGACCGGAAAACCTCACCTCGCCGCCTCCTCTGCGAGCAGCGCGAGCAATGTGGAAGGGTCGCTGGTGACATCCGCGCGCGTCCAACGCTTGTTGGCGGGCTGGCCGACCCAGAAGAGGGCGGAGTGATCGGTGGGATCGCCGCTATCCTGATCGAAGCTGCGCCAGATCTGGCTCAGGTCTTCGAAACTGCCCGTCAGCATGAGCCAGCCTCTGTCGTCGCCCAGGCCGATGCCGAAGCGGCCCGCATAGTCGCGGATCGATTGGGGCGTATCGCCGTAGGGATCAAGGGACACCGAAATCAGCAGCGGACGCGCCGGCAAGGGAAGGCCGAGATCGTCGATCCTGGCCTGGAGCATTGACAGTTGCGCCGTCTGGGTGGGGCACACCGTCCGGCAGCCGGTGAAGAAGAAGCTGACGAGGACCGGGCGATCCCTGAACAATTCATCGAAGCGGCGGCGCTGATTGTCCTGATCGACAAGCTCAACCCGAGGCGCGACAGGCCCCGGCCGCAGCCAGCGCTCCTGCGCCTTCGACGCCGGGCCGCCCGCAAGAGCGAAGACCAGCGCGAACGATAAAACGCGTGCCGCCCCGATCGTCATGGCGCCGGCCCCAGTCGCTGTTCACCCATATGCCCTTCGACAAAGGAGAGGTTGGCCGACCGGCTCGATACCAGCAGGTCGTAGGCGGCACTTCTCGGCACGGGCAGGCTCGCGGCATACTCGCCATTGCCGACGTCCTTAAGCAGGATGCGGCGCTGCCAGCCGGAATGCTTGTCGAACGCCAGAAGCGTCAGATCCCTGAGCCCCGGCAGAGCGCCCGGCTGCTGCCCCGGCGGCGTTTCCAGAATGCGCACGCGCAGCGTTTCCCGGCCGTCGCCGGCCGGCACGCCGCTCACATATTCCGCATGCAGCCGCGCCGGCGCGGCCTCGTCACCGTCCTTGCCTTCCAACGCCAGCGACGTGCAGCTTGCCAGCCGCGGGCGGGCGGCGGCGATCAGCAGTTCGTATCGTCCCCCTGCCTCGTTCCTGATCGTCGAGCGATAGTGACCGGGCTCGACCTCCCGGAACGAATAATCGACGATATCCAATCCCACGGCCGCCCGGCGATAATTGGAATAGCTGCCGACAGGCGCCATCATGCCTTCGCTGTATTGGTAGATCATCCCGTCATCGGGGCTTGCGACCAGGATGCCGTTGCCCTGCGGGGATGCGGCAACCTTGCTCGGCGCATCCCCGTCATCCGCGGTCGTTGCTGGCGAACTCACCATGACGTCGAGCGCCTGGTTTCTGGCGTGGGTGAGGTCGGCAAGGGCGTAGAGCGCCGCGCGGCCCGATGGGCCTCCGGTCACGTAGAGGAACTGGTCGCTTGCAACGATTCGATCGGCCCCGGCCGGTGTCGCAAGCTCCATGACAACGCGGCCGAGCGCGAGATCGACGATGCTGGCGCGGCCGCCGCCGACCGCGGCAAGCCGTCGCCCGAGGTCGAAAAGCTGCATGGCCGCGACCGGATGGGAGAGCGCGACCGACCTCCGCGCCGTCTCGCCCTGCCCGCCATCCGGCACCAGCAGGAGCTTGCCGTCCACCGAGCCGATGACCGTCTCCTTGGCCTGATCGCTGTGCACAACGGCGCGGGCCGGAGCCGACAGCGTCAGCGCCAGCCCTGCGTTCGGCCCGGTCATCAGCCGCACGGCGTTTTGCCGGTCGAGCCAGGCTAAAACACCGCCGTCCGGCGTTGCGAGCACATCCGATAGCCCCGGCGCGTCGATAAGCGTCAAGCCGCCGCTCTGATCGTCCAGATCGACAGCGGCGAGTTGGCCCGCGCCCGGCAGCCCGACCCACAACCGGCGGGCGGCCGCGTCGAAGACGACGCGGCGGGCGTTGCCGCCTTCCGGCAGATCGATGCTCCGCGTGACGGCGGCGGCTTGCAGATCGATCGCCACAAGCCGGGCCGGGTCGGAAAGCAGCACCCACATTTCCATTCGCTCTTTGATCTGCACCCAGTCGAGAGGCTTCGCCTTGAGATCGACGATGGATTCGAGCTTGGCGTTGTTGAAGCCGACGAAGGGGTTGATGAAGGCGAGACTGCCATCGGCATTCAGGGTCACGATGCGATATTGATTGAGATCGATGTCGCTGCGCCGGCCGATGCCTTGCGTTGCCAGCGCCTTGATCCGGTCGGCGCAGCTTTTGTCCTGTTCGACAAGCGCGCCGCGATCCCGCTGCAGCCATCCCAGCAACGCACCCTTTTCATATTGCACCGGCGCGCCGGAGGCCGTGTCGGAGACAAAGACATCGAGTGTTCCAAGTCCCGCGCGATCCCGATCGGGCGTATAAAGCCAGCGCAGACCGAGGCCGCCATCGGCACCCTGCCCCCGCAGCACACCGTCCGCGGCCGATGCCGGCGACGCCGCCAGCAGGATCGCCAGTGAGAAAGCGATGATCGCGGCCCTGCTCATCACGCCGTCCAGAACAGGCGTGACAGGACGAGCTGGTCGAAATTGCCGGCAAGGGAGGCGTCGAAGCAGACCTGCTCGATGCGTGCGGCGCCCGCGGCCTCGGCGCCGACGAAGGGCGCGGTGGGCTGGCTGCCGGCGACCAGCGCCGGGCCGGTGATCCCATCCCCATGGGCAAGCTTCCATTCCGGATCGCCGGTCAGGAGCACCCACATGATGGCGTGCAGCCCGCGACCGTCATAAAGCTGCCGATCCCCGAGGATCGAAAGATAGCCGCCGACGCCAAGAACCGGAGCATTGAAGGTCAGGGTGATCGGCGTATTGTTCGGCTGGCTGGAGCCCGGCGGATACTTGGCCACCAGCGCGCACTCGCCGGCCGCGAAATTCACGTCTATCGACATGTCGTTGATGCGCATCCGTGTGACCGGGCCGACCTGGTTGATGACGACAGGCGCCCCGTTGGCGGCGTAAAGGTTCGGCCGGTTGCGAACGGCGGTCTTGTTGGCAAGAGCCACACCGGTCGCGACACCGCCAAGGCGATCCCACAACACCTCGCTGCACTGGCTGGAAAACTGGCTGGCTTTCGCCACGATATTGATAGAAGCCACGTGCCTTCCCCCACTGGTTACCTGGCTGCGTTCACCGCCCCGTCCCTGACACGGAAAATCCCCCAGAGGCCGCCGTCGAAAAGGAAGCTCGCCTGGCTGCGAATGAGATAGTCGAGCGCGGCATCCGCCTCCCCACCGGCGACAACCTGCATCGTCACCCCCATCATCGGCCCGAAGCCGTTGTAGACGCCCTGGCGAATACCGGAACCCGCGGCCGGATCGAGAACCCGCGACCCCTGTTTCCACGGATAGGGGTTCCAGGCATGACCGCTGACGGCGAGGCCCTGCTGGCGCGTGTGGCCGCCGGGATGGACAAAGTGCAGCCGAACCGTTTCCCCGGCATTTGCCGACAGCACCGGCGTTTCCGGGTCGCAGGCATTGGCAAGCGCGCCGTTCGGCCGAATGCCGGCAATGCAGCGCAATGCCGGCCCCGCCCCGACCTGCGCCGAACTCAGCATGTCGGCCTCGTCGTGCGCGTTGCGCTCGGGAAATCCGATGCTCGGGTCGCCGCCGGTCCTCGCCCAGAGCGGTTCGGTCTTGAAGTTCATCGCCTTGACGCCGTAATCGTCGGGTTCCTCCGCCCCGGAAAGGTTCTCCACCGGCAGACCGCCATGCGTCGCGAAGACCGCGTCCTGCATGACGATCGCGTGATCGACATAGCGGCGGCCGTCGCTCGTGCAGATCTCCGTGCTCGGGCCTTCCGTCATGCGGAGCGGCGCACCGTCGGCATCGGGCAAAGGCGATCCGTCCGGTCTCTGGAGCGAATAGGCGAAGCGGTCGTCGTCGCAGACATGAGACCCTTCCGGCCCGATGACGAGCGCGCCCGCCATGCCGTGCCCGGCATGTTTCAGCGGATCGCCGAAGCTTCTGAGCGGCACCGCCCCGAACTCGACGGGCTTGTTGAAGTCGCTGCCCGTTCCCATGAAATCGGTCGCGCTCCACGTAAACAGGGCGCGGCACCGCTCTCCCTCGTCGCCGTCGATCGCGGCATTTCCGACACATGGCGGCACGAGCGTGCCCTGCCGGTCCAGCCGATCCGGCGCGCTCGTGAACGGATCGCTGCCGGGGCCGTCGCGGCCGCGCAGAACGACCGCGCTGTTCAGCCCGACATTGGAGCCGTCGCCGAAGGCGGGGCTCTGGAACACCAGCGTCGGCGATATCCCCACGCTGGAGGACATGCGGAACTGGTTGATATTGAACCCGTCGGTAATCATCGGCAGGACATTGAACGAGGCTTTCGCTTCACGCACCTGCCCCGCCTTGTCCGGACCATCGTCGAGCTGTGGCGGCAGGAGATTGCGGAGATGCACATCGATGCATTGGCCGGCGGCGGCGTGCATCACCAGCGGTTCGAGCTTGCGGCCAGCCGCGAACTGCAGGCGCAGCCGCTGGAGGACCTCGCCGTTGCGAGCCGGTCCCCCTTGCGGGTCCTGCAACTCGTCGCAGGCCGGCATGGCGGCGCCCGGCTCGTTGCTGCCCCCCATGGTGCAGGTCCTCGGCGGATTTTCGAGGACGTAAACGAGAGCACTCTGGTCCTCGATGCCGAGGCGCGTGCTGTAGCCTATCCCGCGCTGGCCGGCCTGACCGCAGGAGCCATAGAGGTCGCAGGCCCTGACGGCGCTGACTTCGAAGTAGCGATGCGGCTTCGTTTCGAAATCCGCGGCGTCATGCGTCGCACAGGGGTCTTCGGTGTCGCCGCCAAGCTCCGTCGGGACGGGATCGGGCAGCGGGGCAAGAAAACTGCGCGGCTTCGGCACGAGGCTTGCCGTGCTGCTCGTCCGCATCGCGATCGTCGCCTCGCTTTGCGGCGTATCGCGATAGGTGCGCATGATCCCCCACAGGCCGTCCCAGAGCTGGTCGATGGAGGAGCCGAAATAAAGATAGTCGCTGATCGGCTGCTTGACCGGATTGGCCGTGACGTCGAACTCGAAGTGCTCGGAAATGCCGACGGGCTGGGTATTGACGAAGCCGGAATTGTTCTCGTCGGAGGAGCCCGTCAAGCCCGGCAGGCGGTGCCATTTGACGCCATTCATCGAAAAGACGTGCTGAGCTTCCTGCGCGCCCTGGATGAGACGGATCTGGACCCGGTCGCCTTCGAAGGTCGGCAGGATGGGCGTCGCCGGATCGCCGAATTCCCGCCAGGGCTCAAGCCGCAGGATTTTCGGATCGCAACCGGCGGCATCCGGCAAAAGCTCCTTCGAATAGAGGGCGCAATTGAAATTGCGCCGCCACCGCTCGACACTGGCGACGACGGCATCCAGCCGCGCTTCCATGCCCTTTTCGCGCAAGATTTCCCGCGTGTCCGGAGCGACGGCGGCGGCCAGCGGCTGCTTGGCGAGAAGTTCGTCCCGCTTTGCATGCACGGAGGTGCTGAAGCCGTTTGCCGGATCGCCGATGCAATCCTGGTCTCCGATTGCGCACGGTTGCGTGAGCGACGCCCGCCGCGGGTGCTGGCTATAGTTCCAGCCGCCCAGAATGGGATCGGGCGTCGCCTCGCTGATGCGGAGCGCCAGCGGCTCATGACGATAGTTGAAATATTGGCTGCCGGGGTCCTCGGAGGATATGGCAAGCGGCCTCGCCAGCGTCGTGTTGACATGGCGCCGGCCGAAACGAACGGCCGTCTTGTCGCGCAATCCATTGTCGGCGAAGGGCTCCGGATTGATAGGCTCAAGCGCGGCATTATAGGCGATGCCGAAATCGGCGATCGCGAGATCGAATTCACGGCGGGTATCGTGCGTGGGGACGCAATTCCCGTTGCGGCCGCCGGCCGGCTGCATGCCGGGCATGGAATCGCTGTCGCCGACGCAGGCCGGGGCGAGGATGTTCGCCATCGTGCTTGTCGGTCCGCCGTCGGCGCGCAGCTTCAAGGGCTTGCGCGGCTCGATATCCTTGAGCAGGGAACCGGCATTTTTCAGGAGCGACGGCAAGGTCTTCGAAGCGATATCGGAGCCGCCGATCAGCCTGGAGCAGAGGGGCGGCATGTTGGGATCGTCCGGCCTGCCGTTGCAGTTCAGCGTGCTTGCCGCCGCCAGATCCGCGCTGTCGACCGTTGCCCCGATCCGCGTCCAGACCGAATTCGCCGGCTCGATGACCAGTCCGGCATAAAGCCCGTGCTGCTGATGCGAGCTTGGCCCCATATGGTCGTGGGTAAAGACGGTCCTCAGGGTATTGTCCTTGCCGCTGACGCTATTGAGGATCGGGTCCGCCCACCAGCGCTGCGTCGTGCGCTGAGCGCCGCATAGGGGATGATCCCGGCGCAAAAGCTCCTCGTACTCGCTGCTGCTAGCGCTGCCTTGCGGTGGGCATTCCCCGCGCTTGAGCAGCGGCAGGTAGCGCGCATCCCTTTGCGCCGCCTCGAAGATGTCGCCGCCGGGAAGAAACAGCGGATGCGCCTTCGGAGCCAGCCGCTTCTCGGGAGAGCCGGTTGCGTCCAGATGCCGGTTATAGGCAAAGATGCGGTCGCGAACCTCCTGTGGCGAGAAGGTGGCATCCTCGTAGTTGAAGCCGTTTCCCGAGCCGTCCGACGATGTCACGTCGAACTTCACGAGATGGATATGCTGGCCGATCGTGTCGGTCGGCATGTAGATCTGGAAATCGTCGACGTTGAGCGCTGCCGGCACGAAGTTCGACGACTTGAAATTGATGCACTCGCCTGAGTTCGCCCGGAAAAAGAAGGGGGCCGGAAGGCTTGTGCGGTTGTCCGGGTCGATCATGTCCTTGATGTCGTTCTCAAGGATCACGATCCGGCCCTGCGGATCGAACCAGCCGTGCTTGTTGTAGGTCAGTTCGGTCTGGATGAAGGCGGCGCGATAATCGCGCTGCGGCGCATCCTGCGGACAAGGCTCGGCATAGGGCGCGCCCTGCGCCCGGTTGCGGCCGTTGACGTAGAAGAAGGCCGGGCCGGGATTGGCCTGCTGCCCCGCAACCGTGGCGGAGCGCTCGCTCTGGTACGCCTTGGGCCGCCACCAGTCGGCTTTCGGAAATGCCGCGTTGGGTGCAGGAACGAGACCAGGCCCGGTGAGCGTGCCCTCATGGAACTGCATCGCCCGCTGCTCGTCGGGCTCGCCCTCCTCTTTCAGGGGCTTGAGGGAAAGCGTCTCCCATTCGCCGGCAAGCGCGCTCAAGGCGGCCGGGTCCTGCGTGGCAACGCGCGCGGCGATCACCTGCGCGGCCTCCCCTCCCGTCTTCAGGGCATTGGCGAGCGCCGCCGGGCTCTTGACGACCTCGCCTTCGAGGACGACGTGGCGCGGCAGGCCGCCATCGACCACCTTGTCCTCGGGCGGCGCGGCCGAAAGATCGGTCCATGGCGCATCGACATCGAAATCGAGAACCGGCTGGGGCGGACGGTGGCCGGCTTCGCCCGGAATATAGAAGGGATAGCCGCGGAACGTCGCCGATGGCATCGGCGCAAGCGATGCGCCGGGAATGGGAACGAGCGCGGGCGTCTCGGTGCCGGTCGCGATTTCCATGTCCGGCAGGTTCATCCCCGTCGGGTCGTTGCCGGGACCGGCAGGCTTATGGGGATCGAAATAGCCGATCTTGCCGTCGGCGAACGCGTCATGGCTGCGCCAAAGCTCCCACATCCCTTGAGCGAAATGCGGATAGAGGTGGCAGTGGAAGATCGAGTCGCCGGGGGTGTAGTTGCGGTTGCCCGAGCCCCCGAACTCGATGTCGTAGGTGAAGGTGGCGCCGGGGGAGATCGTCTGAGAATCCAGATAGGACGCATTCGGATCGGTCCTGTCCGGTACCCACTGGTGGGCATGCAGATGGAAGACGTGGGTTTCTTTCGGCCCGGCGTGCAGGTTGCGGAACCGCACATTGTCGCCGAGATAGGAATGATGGACGTTGGAAGGATCGTCGCTGTAAAGCGCGCCGACCGCTTTCCCCTGATCGTTATATTTCAGGATCAGGGCCGGATCGCCATTCGCCCAGGAACTCAGGAAAAACTCTTCCGCGCGGCATTCGGCGCAATCCTTGACCGGGCCGACATGCTTGCCGAACTGCTTGGTCGACATGACCAGCGAGCCCATGCTGCTGACGCCGTAGTTTATGCCCATCCCGTCCTTGATCAGATGCAGCGGATTGTTCTCGTCCTCCAGCTCCGCGAACGCCTGCTCAGCGTGCACCTCATCGTGGAAGATGACGGTAAATTCCCGGAAAGGCTTGTCGTCACATCGGCCACCATAGGCCGGCGGACAATTGCCCTGACCGGAGGAGGCCGGCGGCACGACGATTGCATTGAGATCGCTGTGGACGATGTTGCCGTCCTTGTCGACGAGGTTCAGGATCGGCGTGCCGTCGTTGCCTGCAAGCTTTTCGTAAGCGATGTTCGAATAGGGATGCTTGCCGCCCTTCACCGCGCCTTTGACCGCCTGAATCTCGGCATTCGTCACCTGCGAGCGATACCAGCGGGAGCCTTTCGGCTCGACATTGACGGCGCCGAACAGGCCAAGCCCGATCTGGCCGCCATCACCCTCGCCGCCGACCGGGGCTCCCATGGAATAAGCGAAATAGGCACCGTCCTTGCCGGCGCGCCACCGCGTCACGACCGTTTGCCCCGGCATCGCAAGCGACCCATGCGCGAACTTCGCCTTCTGCGCGGCGGAGGTGGCCGGGTTGAACACGACGCCCTGCTGCGACGGCAGCCCGACATTCGATCCATCGCCGCCGCAGGCGGCATCGATCGGGCAATCCACATCCTTGATCGGGTCCATGGAGAGGCCGGTGATATGGAACGACGCCGCGCGGGTGCGGGGCATGTCGACGCTCACCGGCTCCGCCGCATCGACGCCCGTCTTGGGCGCCGAGCCAGGCAGGGCCTGGACATGATCCGGCAGGCGGCCGCCGTTTTGAGACGGGATGCCCCCCTCCTCTGCGGCCGTCTCCGACAGGAGGTTCGTAAAGGTGACCTGAAGGCAATCGCCCTCGTTGACGCGCAGAACGATCGGCCGCGGGCGCTTGTCGGCTCGAAGGACAGCATTGCCGGGCGTCGGCTCTTTGCTGACGGCGGGATCGAGGGCAACGACGTCACGACGCAAGGCAAACAGCATTCCCGCCGGCACGAAAGCCGAAAAGCGATTGAGCAGATAGGCTTGCTCGATGGCAACGATGTCAGCCTTGACCACGCGGTTGCACGCCGGCTTGTCCAGGGCCGCCGCCGCAAATGCGGCATGAGGCATCGCCGCTGCGATCAAGAGCAAAGCGAGGGTTTGAAGCCGCGAAACGATAGACGGAAAATGCTTGCTGCCAGCGATGAACGAAAGCATTGGTAATCTCCGGAAGCGGATTGTCGCAATTCTTGAGCTTACGTACTTGCAGGTCGATGGAAGTCTTCGGAGGTCTGCGCGCGTTCAAAAAATCGCTCAGGACACGACGCGCGACCGGTGCCCTTCATTCGCATATACAGGCAAAGCGACGGCGCATGTACGCCATACACACAATCACAAATTGCTGCAAAACAAACGTATCGCCAGCCGTATTTCTGGAAAGAATTGCCCCAACAGTGACATTGCATAGCATTTTTTTGCAACATCACACTGCGTTAGGCACCATGAAATACCGAGAAACCAGGCCTGTCAACGGAGTTATTCCAAATCGCCTGGAATTTTGCCCACCGGCAACGAAGAATAGCCCTTTTTGGTTGCACCTATATAATACCCTTCAGAGTGAGACCGCCGCGCAAACCGACATCACGACGCGCCCCATCCATCATAAATGATATCAACGATTTAAAGCTGAAGGCATCCACCGCATGCCGGAATTTGTCCGCCGGGTCATCGTCCTCTTCGATGATCCGCTTAGCTATCCTCGCGCCGGCTTTGGGAGGAACCGCGGCATGGCCGCGGCCCCTTCCTATCAAAAGAGCACTCAGCCCTTGGGCCACCGTTTGTTCGCCCAGGCAGCGAGATAGTCGTAAAGGTTCTTCGTGGCGTTGTCGTAGGATGCCCCGGTCTGCTCCGAACAGAGCTTGCAGGGCGTCATGCCGTGGACAGCACCCTCGATGACGACGAAGTCCTTGTCCTTGGCCGCAGAGAGATCGAAGATGGTTTCTCCGTCGCGCACGAAATAATGGCCGCCCATCGACATGACGAGCGTCGGCGCCGTGATGGACTGCACGGCACAGAGCGTCGAATTGTTGCTCGAGCAGATATCGATGTCAGTCAACGCATCCTTGGATCTGATGGCGTTGGCGCTGAGGAAGGATTTGACGGTCAGAAACAATGCTCCGCCATTCAGGCTTGCATCGACCTTGGCATTTTTCGGCGTCGAGACGCGGACCGAGCGGATCACTTCGGTCGAGATGGAACCGTCGTTCTTCAGAAGCTTTTGCGGCCGCTCGGTGCAGCACCAGACATCCGTCGAGATATCGGAAAGGCGGGCGCGATCGCGAAATGCGATGAAGGGCTCATCGTCGCCGCGCGGATCCTTGCCCGATTTCAGGTCAGCCTCCATCTGTTGCGCCTTGGCGATCAGCTTGTTCATGCGAACGGACTGCGCCTTGGAATAGCGCTCGACGAATTCCGCCGAATAATGCGAATCGCCCTTGGGATTGAAGCCGTTAGCCGGATTAAAGGGATCGAGCGCCGGGTCGAGGTCGTCCGGCTTGCTTTCGTCCGTCACCGCCGGGTTCAAGCCGCGCAGCGTGTTGATCGTATTGCCGGGATGGGCATCGAGGAAGACCATGCCGTCGGCCTTCGGCAAATCCTTGACGTCCGCATCGGTGCATTTGGAGAGCTTGTTTTCACCGTTGCAGTAGCCCGGCCCTTTTTCCGCGACGGCCTCGTAATAGCTCGTGCTCGGCCCGCCGCCGGAATGACCGATCAGGATAACGGCCTTGATGCCGGGCTGTTTTTTCAGGAATTCGACGCCCTGCTTGATATCGAGCGCGATATCTTCGAAATTGACCGCAGCCTCGTTGTTGTCCGAGCGCGGATTCATGCCCAGCACCAGGAAGCCGCGCTGCGAGAGTTCCCTGGTGGCGATCATGCTCATGAAATTGGACGTGCGGTGGATCGCCAGAAATGCCACAGGCGAAGGCGTACCATTGTCGGGCCTGTAGAGAGCACCCTTCGTCGCACTCGGTGAAAACTGGATATATTCCGGGTGACTTTGCGCATAGGCAGCGCCGCCTGACGCAAGGCTTGCGACGAGTGCCAGCGCCAAAGCCCGTAGTCGATGGATTGAAAACATATGGTCCTCCGTTTCAGTCGGTGATGAAAAGGCAAGCGGAAGGGATGGCGCCGGGACTTGGCGCCTAGAGCGTTTCATCTTTTAACGGAACCATATCCGGCATTTTCGAGATAGTTTTGGCATTCGGCGGGCTGGATGGTTTCGACCAGCCTGCCGATATGACGCCATGTGTCGTCGATGGTGCG
>Ga0153956_1002069_pt1 | contig 15647 bp, 17 predicted proteins | sample TSFL040MetaG_FD_104704 | JGI IMG/M metagenome (GOLD analysis project Ga0153956, IMG submission 104704) | Attine ant fungus gardens microbial communities from Florida, USA - TSFL040 MetaG | ecosystem: Host-associated > Fungi > Mycelium > Unclassified | place: USA: Florida, Wekiwa Springs... | reverse complement strand
GGGTGGGGCGCTCGCGCGGGGTGCTGTCGCGGCGCATCGTCACCGCGGCGGGCGTCCTCGTCGTCTTCTTGGCGGTGGTGCTGGGACGCGCCCAGGAGACCCAGTTCTCCGAACAGCACTACACGAACACGAAACTCTTCCTCCAGGAAGGCGGGCCGCAGAAAGCGTATTCCTTCGCCCAGCACCTCCAGCACCAGCGGATCGGGATCATCGGAGACAGCGAGATCATCTTCGGCCAGTACGGCTTCTTCGGCAATCCGCCGACCAACGAAGTCGAGTACATCGGCGTCCCTGGCCCGCACGGCGCCTATCGCCTGCCGACCTCCTGCCCGCAGCTGATGGAACGGATCAACGCCGGCAACTACGACTACCTGATCATGTCGCGGGAAACCGAGGACTCCAAAGAAGGCGAATACAAGGACTACTGGTTCCCGATCTACGCCTGGGTGAAAGAAGACCCGGCGCTGAAGAAGGTGATCGAAGAGCCCGAAATCGTCCCCCAGCCCGACTACGTCTTCAAGGTCAACGGCGAGGTCTCACCCAAGTACTGCCCGACGGCCGAGCAGGAAGAAAAGTACGAAGAAGAGATCGAAGCCGAAGAAATCAAGCGCGAAGCCGAAGAAACCGAAGCGCACGAAGCCGAAAAGAAACAGGCCGAAGAAGAAGAAGAAGGCGCGGCCGAAGGCGAAGGCGAAGAACTCGTCGAATAGCGGGGCGGGTTGGAAGGGACGACGGCCGTCTCGGCCACGGCCCTGGCTGGCTGTGGCCGTGGCCGAGACGGCCGGGGATGTGGGGAGTGTCACGAGCGTCCACGCGGGCGCCGCGGGTTCGTCACGGGAAGGGCACGGATGCGTGACGAGACTCGCAAGTCGTGGGAGAGATGCCGGGAAGGCCACCCTTCCGCGCGTGTTGAGCAACACGCACGGACGCGCTGCACGAGTTAGGTCCCCCATGGGGGACCTAACTCGTGCAGCGCGTTTCCGGGCCTTGTTCTCAGGCCCGAGAACAGACGTAAGGCACGTGGAGGGGTGACGTTCCCGGCGTCTTCGTCAACGAATGAGGCCTCTCAAGGCTCTTCGTGACCTCTTCCGCACAACCGCCCACGGAAGTCCTGAGACTTCCCGACCCTCGCCGTCCTCCCCGCGAACCTCACGAGTCCCGGGCGTCTCGGACACGGCCACAGCCTGCCAGGGCCGTGTCCGAGACGCCCGGGACGCACCTCGGACGGCCGCCGCTATCTACAGCTGATAGCCGTCGGGCAACCGCTTCGAGGGAGGCCCTCTCCGCCGGTCAGGGAGGGTCTTTTTCTTTCTCCATATAGAGGGAGGTTGTTCGATGGACCTGGTCAACGCAGAGCTTCCTGCAAAGACGTTGGTGGTGGGGATAGATCCGGGTAAGGCGGCCAACCGCGTCCTGCCGGCGACGGGTGAGAACGGCGTGCTCGGCGAGCCCGTCTCGCTGTCGACGCAGCGCGAGGGCGTCGAGCGCCTCTGCGGGCTGATCGCCGAGGCAGACGCACCGCAGACCGTGATCGCGATCGAGGCGACGGGGTCCCTGAACCTGCCGTGGGCCGCCGAGCTCGAGCGCCGGTTGCCGGGATCGACCCGCCTCTTCGCCCCCTCGGAGACCCATGCCGCCCGCACCGGACTGGGCTCGCGTCGCTTCAAGGACGACGACCGCGACTGCGCCGCCCTCGTCTCGCTCGCCCGAGGCACGCCTTGACTCGTCGGGGAAGAACTAGCGCCCGAGCGCGTGGGTGCGGATCAGGTCGGCGGAGCGGTCGGGTCGCTCCCACCAGAACATGTGGCCGACGCCGTCGAGGATCTCGAGGTGGGCGCCGGGGATGAGGGAGGCGATCAGCTCGCCGTTGGCGACCGGGATCATCTTGTCCTCGGTGCCGTGGATGACGAGGGTGGGGGAGGCGATGTCGGCGAGGCGGGCCTGGGTGTCGTGGCCGCCGATCGCGCCGAGCTGGAGCTGGACGGTCTGCTGGCGGGCGGGCAGGGCCTTCGCCATCGCGGTGAAGTCGGCGAAATGTGACTCGTCGGCGCGAAAGCCGGGGGAGAGGTTCACCGCGTACATGGCTTTCAGCATCAGGTCGAGGTTGCCGGAGCCCATCGCCTCGAGCAGCGGCCCGGCGTCGTCGGGGGCGATCAGCGAGGAGCCCGGCCCACCGGGGTAGGTGCAGCCGAGCGTGAGGGTGCGGATGCGCTCGGGGTGGGCGAGGGCGAGCTCCTGCGCGGTCATGCCGCCCATCGAGATGCCGAGCACGTGGGCGGTCTCGAGCCCCGCCGCGTCCATCACCGCGAGCGCGTCGGCGGCGAGGTCGGCGATCGTGAACGGCGCCTCCACCTCGTCGGAGTTGCCGATGCCGCGGTTGTCGAAGACGACGCAGTCGAAGTGGGGCCGCAGGTTGGAGATGAATGGCTCGCCCCAGGTGAGGTGGGTGCCGCTCATCCCCTGGATCAGGAGCAGCGGCTCACCCGCACCCGAGCGCTCCCAGTAAAGCTCCGCCCCCGAGTCCCCCGTCGTCGGCACCGCGGCATCGTACCCGGATGGCCGGCTGTCTGGCCGGCCGGTGCGTCAACCCTGGGGTGGAGCCCTTCATCCGCGGGTCGATATTCGACCCATCTATAAATTTTCGGTAAACGCCGGCGATAGGGTGGCTCCCAAGTGTCCAGACCCCCGCTCGGAGCTTGCGATCCGGCGGCCAGTCAGAGAAAAGGAGCCCCATTGAGAGTGAAACGCCTGTTCTGCGCTCTCCTCGCCTCGTTCGTCCTGCTCGCCACCGTGGCGATGCCCGTCGCCGCCGCGGTCAAGCTGCCGGTCAGCACGGCCGCCAACAAGGCGTTCATCTACGCCAAGCACACCTGCGCCCACGACGTGCACTGCATCAAATACGGCACCACCAACTGCCGTCGCATCAGCCTGCACGTGGTGTTCTGCCGCATGTACGTGGAACGTTCCACCGCGGGCCAGGGCCGCTACGCGTGCCGCAAATACGTCCGCGTGGTCCTCGACCCGATCACCTACAAGATCCTCGTCACCGGCACTTCCAACTGGGACTGTCACTGACGCCCGCTTAGGCGCGACAATGGCGCCCCGCCCCCGTAGCTCAGCTGGATAGAGCACCGGACTTCTAATCCGACGGTCGCAGGTTCGAATCCTGCCGGGGGCGCTCAGTAAATCGGCCTCTAGAGCCAAATCGACAAGCCCCGGATGTTCCAGACTGGCGAATTTGGTCCCCAATTGGTCCCGAGATCGGCTAGAATCGGGACCAGATGGAAGACCCAGCACCTCGCCCGATCTCCGGTCACGTCTTCAAACGCAAGGGGGCTCGCGGCGATGTCTGGTACGCGAAGTACCGGCTTCCGGACGGCAGGCAGCAGAAGAGGCGACTGGGTCCCAACTGGGTGAAGAAGACGCCGCCTCCCGACGGCTCCTTCACGAAAGCGAGCGCGCAGGCGCACCTCGACGCGATCCTGGCCCAGGCGCGCGTCGGATCGCTGCCGGGCATGGTCAAGACGGGAAGGACCTTCCGTGACGCGACCGAGGACTGGCTTGCCTACTGCGAGAACGTGCGGGACTGCAAGGCGACGACGCTGAACGACTATCGGACGATGGTCGCCGTCCTCAACCGCGAGTTCGGCAATCGCAAGATCGAGTCGATCACCTCGCAGGAGATCGAGAGGTGGATCACCGGCTATCCGGGCACCAACCGGACGCGGCAGAAGTACCTCGTCTGCCTCGGCTCGATCTTCAAGCGAGCGAAGAAGGTCTACGGCCTGCCGACCAACCCGGTCGACGTGGTCGAGCGCCCCCGGGTCAGGAAGCCGGCGACGATCGAGGTCCTGCGTCCCGAGGAGGTGATGGCTCTGGTCCGCGCCGCCGAGAGCGAACAGGATGCAGCCGTCTTCCACACCGCCGCCTTCGCCGGACTGCGGATGGGGGAGCTGCTCGCGCTCCGCTGGCGGGACGTCGATTTCGCCCGCAGCACCATCCACGTTCGCGACAACTGGGCACTCGGGAAGACGACGACGCCGAAGGGCGGCAGCGAACGCGCGGTCCCGATGGCGAGCGAGGTCAGCACGCGACTGGCGAAGCTCGGCCAGCGCGACCACTTCACCGGCGAGGACGATCTGGTCTTCTGCACCGAGCGCGGCCAGCACCTCGGGTCGAAGTCGCTGCGGCAGCGCTACCACGCGGCGCTCAAGGCCGCCGGTCTGCGTGAGGGCTTCCGCTTCCACAACCTGCGCCACACCTTCGGTAGCACCGTGATCCGCAACGCCGACTCCCGCGAGGTCATGGAGTGGATGGGTCACGCCGACCTGAGCACCACCCGCCGCTACCTGGCGTTCGTGGATCGCGAGGACGCCGCCAAGCGAGTCTCCGAGGCGTTCCGGTTCGAGGTTCCCGAGGAGCCTGCCGCCGTCTGATTCCGGCTGGTTGCCGAGGGTTACGGTCGCCCGTAGGTGTGTGAGTCGACCCATCGCTCCAACCCGCCGCGGGTGAACCTCAGCCCCCGCTCGCCGATCCGGACATGGGGGAGCCCGCGGGAGCGGACAAGCTCATAGACGGTGCTACGCGGGACGTGCAGCAGCTCAGCCGCTTCGTCCGCGGTGAGCAGCGGCTGCTTGAGTGAAAGACCGCCGTTGTACTGCTCGGCATCTGAAGGCGCGTAGCTCATCGTCATATCTCGATCGACATTCCGCGCTCGACCTGCGTGGTGCGGACCCGGTCCTGGGCCTGACGCAGAAACCTCTGTTGTTGGATGAGTCGCCGACGCACCGCGTCTTGCTCGGCGCCGTCGAGGCCTCGCTCCGGTCGGCGCCCCAGTGCAGTGTCTCTGTCCTGAATGCCATGCTCCTGCCGATAGCGCTCGACCACCGCGGCGCCCTGGTCCCAGGCACGACGTTCCGCTGGCTCGGACGGGCGCTCTCCCAGCACGGCAACGAGGTAGGGCGGAGGGTCGAGCCGCACGGCCGCGACGCGGGCTTTGATCCGCTCCTCGATCAGGTGGTCGACCGCCGCCTGCTCCGCGCGCGCCGCATGGGCAACGGGCGGGGAGGAGCGGAGTTCGCCTTCGAGCCGCGTCGCCTCGTCGGCGACGTCCCGCAACCGCGTGTCGAGCAACTCCGCCTGCGAGCGATGCTCCGCCCGCTCGCTCCTGGCCCAGAAGGGAGGCTCCTCGCCGAGGCCTTCGCGACGATCGGCGAGACCGTCGAATTCCCCCTGGGTCCGTCCGAGCCGGCGCCGCAGATCCTCGGTGGCGCGCTCCCCGGCGGCCTCCGCGCCCGCCTCGGAGGCGAGCTCCCGCCGAAGCGCGAACAGCTCACCGGTCGGCAACCGGCCGAGCCGGTCACGCAGCGCCTCGTCATGGGCAGCGGCCTGGGCGCCGTCGCGCTCGGCGGCCCTGGCGATGTGCTCGCGGGCGTCGGAGTCGGGCGCGGTCGGGGCGAACTCGATCCGGTCGAAGCCGACCTCCGGGGTCACGTAGAAGAAGGTCTCCTCCCGCGTGCGTGAGGCGGCGACGTAGAACTCCTGGCGGCTCATCGAGGGGTCGGCCATCACGAAGGCGCTGTCCAGGGTGGCCCCCTGCGCCTGGTAGATCGTCGCCGCGTAGCCGTGTTCGAGCGCCGGCGCCCCGTCGGAGGGGCTGACCCGCCCCAGATAGCCGGGATCGACACCTACCTGCCTGTCGGTGTCGATCCCGGCCAGCGCCAGGCGCCCGGACTGCACATCGACGGCCTCGACCCGCCAGCGCTGGCGGTTGAAGATCTGCGCCTGCTGGTCGTTGACCCGCGTGATCACCTCGTCGCCGACCGCGAAACCCCTACCGCCGACAGTGATCTCCTCGGCGCCGAGCCGCCCCTCCGTCTTCAACAGCTCGCGTGCCCGCTCGTTCAGATGCGAGCGCTCGGCGTTCAGCCTGGCGATCATCAGCGCGTCCTCGCCACGCTTCCTCGCCTCCCACCAATCGGAGACGATCGCCTCGCGGCGCAGCTCGTGGTCTGCCGCGACGACGACCCGCCCCTCCCGCGCATAGCGCTCCAACGCCTCCGAGCCGTGCCCTTCGCGGATCAGCCTCGCCGCCTCGCGGTCGAGGTCGTGACGATGGCGGATCACCTCGTCCAGACGGATCTCCTCGCTGCGCGCGGCGATCGCCGCGAAGAGGCCTCCGGCCTCGATCTCGCCGAGTTGGGCGGGGTCGCCGACCAGAACGAGCTTCGCGTCGGCGCGATCCGCGTGGTCGATCAGGCGCGCCAGCGTCGCCGTGTCCACCATCCCGGCCTCGTCGATGAGGAGGACCGAGCCCGGCCTGAGCGTCGGCGCGCCGTCCTCCATGCGGGTGTCGAGTCTCGCGAGCAAGCCCGCGACGGTGCCGGCGTCGAGTCCCTCGGCCCGCAACACGTTCGCTGCCCGCCAGGTGGGCGCCGCGACGACGAGCTCGCATCCAGCCGCCGCCCAGCCTTGGGCGGCGACAACGGTGGCGTAGGTCTTGCCGGAGCCGGCCTCACCGATCACGACCTCCAGGGCGCGGCCTCGGCCGAGGAGAACCCGGACCATCGCCTCCTGATCGGACTTCAGGCTGGGGTGGGCGGCGAGAGTCCGAGCGACGATGATCGGGTCGATCAGGGCGCGATCGTCGGCTAGGTGCATCTCCTCAGCCGTCGCGAGCGCGCGCCGCTCCAGCTCCCAGATCCGCTCCGTGGTGAACCGTGCGCCGCGTGGCGTTTCCGCGATGCGCATCACCGAACCCGACGCGAGGAACTCGTCGGCGAGCCGCTCGACCTCCGCGGCGGGGGCGCCGTGGGGCAGGTTGTCGGCGACGGCGCGGATCGCGTCGCGGCGCTCGAAGTGGGAGACGTGCGCGGTCACCGAGCGCTCGACCGCCCGCATCATGACCACCGAGGGGCCGGGCCGCTCGTGACCGAGCCGGGCGGCGATGGACTCGCGGTCGAGTCCGACCTCCTGCGCCTTCGCCCGCCACCTCTCCCGCATGCTCTCGTCGGTGAGGTTGCGGTCCTTCGCCTTCCGGGTCTCCAGGGCGGCGACCTGCATCGCCCGCGCGGAGGCGCCGTCACCGACCGCGGCGAGTATCTCGGCGCGGCGGGTCGAGAAGGCGCGCAGCTCCTCGACGGAGAATCCGCGGATGTCGGCGATGCCTTTCTCGACCGGCGCCCACTCGACCCCGAGCCGCATGGTCAGCTCGTGACGAAGGTGGGCCTCGTAGAGGTAGGAGGCGGTCTTCGCGTGTTCGTAGATCGCCGGGTGGTAGAGCCGCGACCAACGGCCGTCGGGACCGAGGGTCGCGTTGGCGATCAGGACGTGCGTGTGGAGCTGGGGGTCGCCGGCGCGCGAGGAGCGGTGGACGTAGGCGGCGGCGAGGAAGCCATTGCCGTGGACGAACGTGGTGCCGCCCTTGCCGCGTCGCGCCCAGCAGGCCGAGCGTTCCATGTAGGAGAGGGCGGCCTCGATCGCGGCGCGGTGAGCCTCCATCACCTGGCCCGACATCGGGTGGCCGCCGAGCGCCCAGGTCAGCGACACCGACTTCGGCGCTGAGAAGGTGAGGTCGAAACCGGGGACCGGTTCGCGACCCGGCGCCGACTTGAGACCGAGCGGCTCGCCCGCCACCGGGTTGCGCCCGGTCAGCATCGCCGTGAGCTGATCGGGCTCGACCTTCCCGTCGAGCCCGAGATCGCCGGCCGCCGCGCCGAGCCACTGCCCCTCGGCCTCACCGCGGCCTGAGTAGTAGTCCTCGGCGCCTTCGGCGACCTTCCCGACGTAGTACTGCTCCTGGCCTGAGCCGACCTTCCCGATCGACAGCATCAGTCGGTATGTCCTTCAGCCCGGCGGAATCCGTTGCGATCGGTCTCCATACCGAGAACGGCGCACGGCGACGGCCCGTGTGTCGGGTGCAAGCTGCCGCTCCCGCGCCGCCGCCGCGGTCGTGCCGACCGGGTATTCCGGCTGAGAATCAGGCGGGTGTTGTCCACGCCTCCATTGGCCGGCGAGGGCGCCGTCTGCACCGGGTCAGGTTGGGACTCCATGACCCGGTTGTCAGGAATCAGCCGCGTCTGTATCGGGTCAATTCACCGCGCATGGGCCGAGCAGAGCCGAGAGGCGGGTGGTTCGGTCAGTACCGATCACCACCGGGTGATAGGGCGTGAGGGGTTCTGCTGTTGGGGTCGGACTGGCTCTGATGCTCTCGGGTTGCTTGTGGCCTGACGGTCGTCTGGCTGGATCTCTGGCCTTGGTTCGGGTCGTCTTGCTGGACTCGGCTCTTCTCGCTGCGATGTATCTCTCTCGTCTCGGTTGTCTCCTACTCGGTTGGCTCTTGCATCGCTTGCCTTGGACTGGGTGAGATCGACATCGAGCCGAATGCGAAGGCTCCGACAACCTCGGGCGCCGGGACCCAGGAGATCCCGTCGAGGAGTTCACCGGGTGGGACCACCATCGAGTCCGCTAACCGGACCAACGTGTCGATCCTGGGGACACGCTCGCCGTTCTCCAGCCTGCCGATCTCGGTGCGATGTAACCCGGCCCGCCTCGCGACCGCTTCCTGGGTGAGGTCCTCGCGCCTGCGGACACGGCGAAGGTTCCGGCCGAAGCGCTCGGCGACGGCGGGGTCACGCCTTTTTCGTGGCACCGCCGCCGCCCTGTCTCGGCTCCCACGGATCGTCGTCGCGGGGTTCGCGGAGCGGGGGACCCGTGACCTCCCAGTCGATGCCGACGACGAGCTGCCCGACGGAGATACCGAGCGCCGCCGCCAATTTGATCAGCGAGGAAGTGAGCGGCATGCGTTCGCCGTTCTCGTAGAAGCTGATCTGGGTGCGGTGGATTCCCGCGCGTTCGGCGAGTGCTTCCTGGGAGAGGTCGAGGAAGTTCCGTCGTCGCTTGATGCGGCGCCCGAGCTGCCGCATGACGCGGCTGTCGAAGTCCTCCATCAGCCGAGCGAGAAGCCGAGGGCGGCCATCTGGCGGGCGGGCCTGACCGGGACCAGCAGATCGCCCTGCCGTCGGATCAGGCCGGCCCACCCAAGTGCCCGTACCGCGATTTCGAAGGCGTCGTTTTCCTGCCAGTCCCCGCCTTCACGGACGCGGGCGAGGCGGGCCTCCTCGTAGGTCATCAGGGCCGGGTATTCGTCGAGCAGCTCGTCGAGGAGGTAGGCCTGCTGCTCGTCGTATGCAACCTGCGGATCGCGGTCGCGGCGCGGTGCCGGGGTCGAGCGCGCGGAACTATCTTGGTCGTGCATGGGAGTTCACCCTCCTGTGCCATGCCCCCGGCTGTTTGCGCAGCGCGGGGGCGCTTTTGCGTGTATTGGCGGAAGGTAACGCAGCAAGTTCCATAGCGCAAGTGCCGTAGTATGTGAGCCCCTGCGCCGCCTCGACTTGTGAAACGGTCCCGTCGTGAGCGAGTCCAGCAATCCGCAGCCAGCACTTGGAGCGGCGATCAAGGAGATGCGCCGAGAGCGAGGGGCGACGCAGCAGCAACTCGCAGAGGCCGCGGGCATGACCGTGGCGCACTTGTCCAAGATCGAACGGGGACTGACGAACCCGACCTGGGGAACCGTCCTAGCCCTGTCCGATGCGCTCAAAACCTCGATTGCCGACTTGGCGGCAAGGTCGGAAACGCATTGACACCGAGGCTCGATCGAGCCTGACACTCTGGACCCGTGCAACAGATCCGCAGATACGCTCAGGAGTTCGTTGGAGGTCTCGTCGTAGTCCTGACGATCCTTGGGTTCTTTCTCTTGCTCCCATGGCCAAGTTCGCTGATTTGGGCCCTGGTCACCGTCATTGCATTTCTTGGATATCTACTCTGGCGAGTGGCCCCGCCAAAAATCAACGCGGGCGATCAGGACCGTCTTGACGATCTCTTGCGAATCCTGAATCGGAAGGCCGAGGAGAGCATCGCCGCACAGGACTTCTACGCGACCTGGAATGGCCGGATTATGAATCCGATCAAAGTCTTTGTTTACGAACGCGCAGGCGTCGAGCACCATTTCCTCGACCAGCGCCTTGAGGAGAAACGAGCCCTTCTTTATTCGGCGGCAGAACAGTTCCTCGGGCAAGAGGCAAACCATGGCTTCCCGCCGCGCGGCTGGGGAACGCCAGCAGACCGGGTGCCGGGCTACTCCCCGTCCGAGTCGGAAGGCCTCCCAGATCGGGAAAGGACGGTTGACGTCCATCAGAGCGCGATCTTGCCGGCGGCGCAGGCCTTTCTGAAAGCCCATGCGGACCTTGTCAGCAATGCTCGTGATCGTGGGTATCGAATCGACGGGCTGAGCCAAGCTAGGCACCCGAAGGTACGAGACTGGGACCGCATCCAGGATGAGGCTGAACGACGTACGCAGGAGCGCGCGCCCGGCGGGACATCCTGAAGGCCCAACTGACCGGCTGACGTCGTCCCTCATGACAACGATTTCGAGATCTTCGTCCTCAGCGGAACAGCCGCTCCCTTGAGTAGGTTCCGGGAAGGAATGAACCTGGGGCTTCCGAGCTTTCGTGTGGCCGTCCCTGGGACGGACGAGTGGACCATCGCCAAAGGAGTCGCCTTCGGTGGAAGGTTCTTGAAGTCGGCACTGGTGGTCGAACCGTCCGAGCGGCGGAGCTGATTTCACTGCGGGACCTGGTGATCCTTATCGTCGGCGTGGTCGCGGGAGGCCTCATGAACCTCTTGGTTCAACTCGCTGTCGAATGGCAAAGGCGGCGACGCGAACTCAAGCTCGCCGCGCGGGTCCTTTACAGCGAGCTGTTCGAGTACGGGAACCTCGAGATAAATGACGGGCCTCTCGATGCAACCCGGCTGCATCGAGTGTGGAGGGAGCATCGGTCGGCTTTGGTCGACCTCGGTGCGGAGGAGTGGCGCGCGATTGAAGCGGCGGTAGAGAACGCCGTCTATCCCGAAACCTATCCGCAGCCTCCGTCAAGCGCCCCGAATGACTCACTGGAGAAGGCACTTTGGCTCTTGGAGCCCCACGCCGATCTGCCAAAGGCACTTCGCGGCTTCGAATAGGAACTAGTTCGCAGTCGCCCAGCGCAAGACGGACTGATGCGTCCGATCTCCGGGCCGAAGAAAGAGATAGGACTGGGGTGGTCTAAATCTCAGCGGTTTGGGATCGAGACGGGTCGGGCGACGGACCTCGATGGCATAGGCAATCTCGCAGCCGTCGAAATACGCATCGAAATCCTCCCGGGTGATGCCAGCGGTCCTGGAGACAACTTTCCATACCTTTGAAGGGCTCTCTTCATGAATGTTCCCGGCTTCAAAAGTCCCGAGAAGTCGTTGGTCAGGGGAAGAGGAATAGACGACCACGCGACTGCCCGGTGCGAACGATGGGCGTCGGCGGCGCAGCTCAAAGGTCTTTGAGCCGGCGAGGATAGCCGCCGCGTACTCGGGTCTAATCGACATTAGGACGTCGCGATTCACCATTGCAGTCCTCCGCTTCGCCGGATGGACTCAAACTCCTCGAAGGAGATCGCTAACAACCCTTGGGGAACGCGACGGCGGCCAGCGATCCTGTCGAGCGTTGGACCGGGAACCGTCTGCTCGAAGGGTACGTACATTCCGAATCGCATTGCTAGGGCGCGTCCGGACCTCGGCCCACGCGAGATGACGTGCTGGCGGATCTGCGGCAGTTTGTAGATACCCAGACCGCCATAAGTGGCGAAAAGCTCCTCGGGCACGTCAACCGTCGCTTCGTAGACGCGGGCCTCGCCGACCACAGCTCCTACCGGCGCGGTGACGTAGAAGAGGATTGGCGTGCCGGGACGGGCGATATCTAGCGACTTTGGATAGCAGTAGTAGGCATTGTCAGCGCGCATGATCAGCCGTTCAGAGGCCGCGTCCTGACCGAGAGTGCGCTGCTGGCCCGCATGCTCCAAAAGGGCATCCGCCCACTGCGGCTCGATCGGAACCAAGAGTGCGCGTCGGTTCGTGACTGCGAAACGAACCGGGTGGAAGATCCTCTCAAGGTCCAGCAGTCGCCACTGACGCCGCACCTCGTCGCCTGCGCGCGCCACAAGTTCCAGCGCATCCTTCTCGCCCTCCCAGGTCAGCGCCGGGTGCTCCACATCGGGCTGTAGCCCCCACCCCGCGGAACTCGCCTCCGCGCCTGGAGGTACGCGAAAGACGACGCCTGCGGGACCGTTGGCAAAATTCTCCAGATCGGCGTCAGTGACACGCTCGCGGAGGAAATGCTTTGCAAGCACCATCTCCGCAGTGTCGTCTTGGTATCGACGGGGCGACATCCCCTCGACAAGGAAGCCGAAGCCGGTGAAGAAGCCGACTAAATCGGCGTGGCGGGACGACACGGTTACGTAAACCTTGCGCACCTCGTGTCGCGCCCACGTCCTAAGCTCGGACCAGAGCAAGTGCCCGCCGAGTCCTGCCCGCTGAGCGGCCGCATCCACATAAAAGGCCGAGAGCTTGACGACGCCGGAACCCTTTGGCTGGCTCAGGGCGACAGCGGCGACCTTGTCGTCGTATTCGCCGAGTCGGACCCGGGTTCCCTCGCGCCGCAAGGCCTTGGTTAGCCAGGTCTCGAAATTCGGGTAGTCCGTCGCAAGCGGAGCGAGCACCCGCCGAATGTCGCTCTCATCCCTCTGGGGATCGGCATCGCGGACCGAGACACCTGGATAGCTGGTCAGGCCTGCAGCTTCCATATCGTCCGTTACTCGATCGACGAGTTGCTTTGGACTAAGGACTTCGATCTCGTGCTGTTGAGCAACGGGGGCTTCTCGCAGGAGACGCTCGTCGCGGGTTACGAACACGTCCCGGCCGATCAACTTGTGGGCGGCGAGCTGGCGGCAGTCGCGCTGGTTGTGATCGTCGCGTCTGCTCCCAGATTGGGCGTCCGGGAAGATCTCGGAATGCAGCATTGCGGCCAACTCATCGCGCTCTCCGGCTCGATGTCGGGGAAGCGCAAGTTGGCCGAAGGTCTTCAGCCTGGCGATCCGCCTTTTTCGAGTCTCGGCATCAGTAGTCAGTTCGACCTCGCCAAAGGCCTCCTCGGAGACATTGGCTGCGACCCGGCCAGCAAGGGCAAGACTGATGACCTCCATCAGATCATCATCGGGCTCCTCGTCAGTCATGAGGAAGTTGAGAGCGCAAGACGTATCAAGCGTTACGGAGATCACCGCGGATAGTCTCGGTCACTCTCGTACCTGGACGTAGTCTTGCCTGATCCCGTGCAGTTCCTACTGCGATCACGCGTAGGCCCTTCGGGACCAGGCCCGGGCTGATGAGCAATTCGACTCCCAGCGGGACCCTACAATTCAACGAGATGACCAAGGCCGATCTGCACGAGCTGGTGGACCGTCTCCCCGACGGCGCGGTCGACGGCGCCGCGATCCTCCTTGAGGAGATCACCGACGGACGGATCGACCCGGAGCAGGCCTGGTTCTGGACGCGCGAGTGGCAGGCCAAAGAGCGGGAGGCCGACAAGGACATTGCCGCCGGCCGCGCAACTACTTATGAGAGCGACGACGAATTCCTTGGGGCGTTGGAAGCCGACATGAAGCCCCTCGATGCCGACTCGTAGCGTTCTCGCGTCCTTCCGGCGCGATTGGCAGAGCCTGACTCCGCAACAGCAGCGACAGTTCCTGGCAGCGCTCAAGCAGTTCATCGCCGATCTTCAGAAGTCGCCGCCGTCCTTCCACCCTCGCCTCCGGGTCAAGCGGATGCAGGGGCACGCGAACCTCTGGGAGATGAGCTGGGCGCCGGACGGGCGGGCCACGTTCGAATACGGCGACGAGGTTCACCCGGGCCAGGCTCACATCATCTGGCGTCGTGTCGGAACTCACTCGATCTTCCGGCGACCCTGAGCGCAGAAAGACTGGGCAACAGCCGCAGTTGCCCTGTTGGTCCGGGGGGTTGCCTTATCCGTTGCCCATTTGGTGTGTCGGTCGGTGTCGGCCGGCGGTCACCTCGATGGCGGGATATGCGCTCGGTCTTCTGCGACGCGCTGAAGGCGGCGGGATTAGGCCACGAGCGCCACGAAGTTCGGCCGCTTCGCTTTAACGACCTGCGGCACACGTTCGGGACCCTTGCCGTGCCGGCATGGCCGTTGGTGGACGTGCAGGCGTACATGGGGCATGCCCACATCCAGACAACGATGAACTACGCCCATCACGTGCCGAGACCCGATGCAGCCGACACGCTGACGGATCTTGTGAACCGAGCCGGGCGTCTGCTGTCGTCGCGGCGGCAGCCGCCTAAGCGACCAAGCTCTGCGCGGCGTCCGTCAGCAGCTGGGCGCGGTCAGCGGTGAACTTCTCGTAGTCGTCGTCGAAGAGCGACAGGGGGCAGAGTGCTCGGCTGAGAATGTCGGAGAAGTGGTTGTCGTCCATTTTCTCGCGGTATTTGCTTGGCGCGACGCCGCCAAGGATCGTGTTGTCGGCCTTCGAGATAAAGGCGAAGTTCGTGAGGCGGTTGATCTGGTGGTTGTCGTAGTTCTCGCGAAGGAAGGCCCGCGGGTAGAGGTGGTGGAACTCGTTCCGGTTGTATTCGCGCAGGACCTTGCCGAGGTCGATGGGGGCACCGGAGACGAAAGAGCGCGGATTCTGCTGTGCCAGCATCAGGACGTGGGTCTTCGTGTTGACGACTCCGGAGATGAAGGCGTTTTCGGTGAAGAAGTCCGGCTCGATCCCTGCGGCGAAATCGCCCAGGCTGCTCTCCTTGCCCTCCCTCAGATCGGTCATGGCCTGAATGTCGGTTTTCAGGCTCCGCAGCACGCCGCTTGAGTAGCGACGCGAGAAGCACGTTCGCCAGAACCATCGGAGAATCTGCTGACGCGCTTTGGCGGTCATCTGGACGTGTTTATTTCCCGGCACAGCGAAGTAGACCGCGAGGGGTACGAGAGAAGCCGAGTAGGGGAGGTTGTCGAGCGTCTCGACCTTGAGGTTTTTCCTCACGAAGTCGATCGCCCCCTGGACTCCGGCGCGAACCTCATCGAAGCGCTGCCGGACGACCGAGCCGTTCAGAGACACAAGAGCGTTCGGGGAGGCATCCCCGGATATGACCGCGGCGCAGCAGCGCAGCAGGAGATTCGGGTCCTGCCCAATGTCCTGAAATCCGAACTCGGCGACCTCTTCCGACAGGTCGCTGAACTGCTCCTGCAGGTGGAACTCGTCGCTCCACGACCATGCCGTCAGTAGCTGGAGAGCATCAAGGGCGATGCCGAGCCGATTGACCCGCTCGAAGACGATGGCGACCTCGGCTTGGCTTTCCGTTTCAAATGACTGAACCGGGAGGGTGGCCTGAAGGAATCGCTTCTGGACTTCATCGAGCTTGAGGGCGAGGTCATCGGAAAGACCGCTGGTCGCTGCCCGGTAGGCAGGCGGACTGAAAAGCACCTTGAGGGGGAAGTGTCGGTCCGGGTCGACCTCTCCGTCCGGAAGGGCTACGAACTGGGACTCCTGTGCGTCCTCTGCCGCGACATGGTCGAAGTAGATGGGTAGCCAGTTTTCCTGGTGTTTCTCCTCGACGGCGGTCTGGAACACGCCGAAGACAGACGTAAGGCGCTGCTGCCCGTCAAGCACGTAGTCGATCGGCAGGCCGGGGTCTTTGCGGGGTAGCTCAAACGGGCCGATCTTTCCCTCGGTGCGGAGTTGTCTCTTGGTCCGCCAGAGGAGCAACGATCC
>Ga0153956_1002068_pt1 | contig 15652 bp, 14 predicted proteins | sample TSFL040MetaG_FD_104704 | JGI IMG/M metagenome (GOLD analysis project Ga0153956, IMG submission 104704) | Attine ant fungus gardens microbial communities from Florida, USA - TSFL040 MetaG | ecosystem: Host-associated > Fungi > Mycelium > Unclassified | place: USA: Florida, Wekiwa Springs... | reverse complement strand
TCATCTACAAAGTGGATATTGCCGACGACCGCGCAGTGAAGGTCGACATGACGCTGACCTCGCCGAACTGCCCGGCGGCGATCGAACTGCCGCACATGGTGGAGAATGCCGTTTCCTCCGTGCAGGGCGTCGGCCCCGTGAAGGTGGAAGTCGTGTTCGATCCGCCCTGGGACCAGGGCCGGATGTCCGAGGAAGCGCGGGTTGCGCTCAACCTCTGGTAACCCCATTTAGGGCAAAGTAGACTGGTAAGCGGAATCGACATGCCGACACCCAGACCCGCCGTAATGAAAGTCACCGATGCCGCGGCAGCCCAGATTCGCGACATTCTCGCGCGCGCCGACAAGCCCGCCGTGGGCGTCCGTGTCGGCATCGAGAAGGGCGGCTGCGCGGGCATGTCCTATCAGATGGATATCGCCGAAGCGGTTAACAAAGGCGACGAGGTCATCGACACCACCGGCGGCAAGGTGCTGATCGACCCCAAGGCGGTGCTGTATCTGCTCGGCTCGGAAATGGATTTCGTCGTCGACAGGCTTTCGGCGAAGTTCGTGTTCAAGAATCCGAACGAGGTTTCGTCCTGCGGCTGCGGCGAGTCCGTTCAGCTCGAGCCCGCCAGGCTATCCTGATTATACGGGTTGCCTCAGGCGACCTTTTTGCCGTCGCCGTTGAGCGAGATTTCGCTGACCACGCAGTTACGGCCCGCGTTTTTGGCGGCGTAGAGGCAGTTGTCCGCCCGGCTCAGCAGGAGCGGCACCGTATCGCCTTCGCGCCAGGTCGCGACGCCCAGCGAAATCGTCACTCGCCCGAGCGATTCTCCGGTCGATCGCCGCAGCAGTTCCTTGCTCATCACCGACGTGCGGATGTGATTGGCGACGATCTCGGCCGCGGCAAGCCCGGTCCTGGGCAGAAGAACCGCGAACTCCTCGCCGCCATAACGTGAGGCCACGTCCTGCCCCTTCAGGTTGTTCTTGAGTGCCAGCGCGACCAGCCGGAGCACCTGGTCGCCGGTGAGATGGCCGTAGGTGTCGTTGAACAGCTTGAAGTGGTCGATATCCGTGAGCAGCACGGAGAAGGGGGTGCCTTTCTTCTCCGCGTCGCTCATCATGCGCAGGATCGCATTCTGGAAGAATTTGCGGTTGGAAAGCGTGGTGAGGGGGTCGATCAGGGATTCCGCTCGCGCCTGCTCCAGACTTTGCTGCAACTCGTGGATTTCCTTCCGGGAATCCACGAGGTTCGTCTGCAATACCCGGTTGGCTTTCTGTGCTTCTCTGGTCGCGCCGACAAGCGTTTCGATCATGGCGCGTAGCTGATCGCGGTCGGCGTGGTGATCGGAGGAAAGCTCGGCCGCGCCCGCGAGGGACTCGCCATAGCTGTTGGCATTGCCGATCGCGCTGTCGATCGTCGACATCACGCGATCGATCTCGCCCATGATTTTCTGGCCGACCTCATCCGCCTGTTCGGTAAGATGCGCGGTCGAGAGGAACTGATAATAGATTTGTCCGAGGTCGTGCTCGGTGATGCGGTTCTCGCCGCCCAGCGCCTCGTTGATGCGCTTGTTCAGGGCTTCGTTCTGCCCGGTGGCGTAGGTGTACCAAAGCTCGAAGTTGCGCGGATTGGCGGCGATCCGCAGCGCCTTGATGCGGTTCAGCGCCGTTTCGGCGAGTGCCAGCGTTCTCTCGTATTCGGAACGGTTGATCGCCATACCCAGCCCCACACGCTCGCAAGCGAGTCGTCGACCGCTTCTATAGCGCGAACTTAGGAAGCTGCTGGTAAATGCAACGTTAAAGCGGGAGGTAACTAAATGCCGTAACTGTGAATTAGGAAACCTTTTGCGGGACCGGCCGCAGCAGGAAAGCGGGCAGGTGCGAAAGCGTATCGTCCGCAGGCTCTGCGTTACGGGACTGGGGCCGAGCCTCGTGACGGGGCTGGCGGGATACCGCAGCATGCGGGGTTCGCTCGTCCGACGGCTTGGATTTGCTTCGGCCGCGTCCGCCGCGCTTGCGCTTGCCGCGCTCTCCCTCGTGACGGGGCGGCGCTTCGTTGCCGCTGCCTTCAGGCGAGGCTTCTGCGGCGGCAGGCTCCGCCGCCCAGGGGATCGATTGGCCGATCAGCCTCTCGATCGCAGCGAGCGATTTCTTGTCGGCGGGGGCGACCAGCGTGAAAGAAGCGCCGGCGCGCCCGGCGCGGCCCGTGCGGCCGATACGGTGGACGTAGTCTTCTGCATGATGCGGTACGTCGAAATTGAAGACGTGGCTCACCTCGGGAATGTCGAGACCGCGGGCCGCGACGTCGCTCGCGACCAGCAGCTTCATTTCGCCGTTACGGAAGGCATCGAGCGCCTTGAGACGCGCATGCTGGTCCATGTCGCCATGCAACGCGACCGCCGGGAAACCGTGCTTCACCAGCGAGCGGTGTAAATTGGCGACCTCGGATTTGCGGTTGCAAAATATAATGCCGTTCTGAAGGTTTTCGGCGCCGCGGATCAGTCCGCGCAGGACTTCGCGCTTCTGTTTCGGATCGGCGCCGGTCGGCACCAGAAGCTGCGCGATGTTCGTCGCGGTGCTGGCGGGCTTGGAGACCTCCACGCGCGCCGGATTGCTGAGAAAGGTATGGGTGAGACGCGCGATCTCCGGCGGCATCGTCGCCGAGAAGAAGAGGGTCTGCCGTGTGAACGGCACGAGCTTGCAGATGCGCTCGATGTCCGGAATGAAGCCCATGTCGAGCATCCGGTCGGCCTCGTCGATGACGAGAATCTCGATGCCGGTGAGAAGCAGTCTTCCACGTTCGACATGATCGAGAAGCCGCCCCGGCGTCGCGATCAGCACGTCCACGCCGCGGGTAAGTTTCGATTCCTGGTTTTCGAACGAAACGCCGCCGATCAGCAGCGCGACGGTGAGCTTATGCTTGGCGCCGTATTTGGCGAAGCTTTCCTCGACCTGCGCCGCGAGTTCGCGCGTCGGCTCGAGGATCAGCGTGCGCGGCATCCGCGCGCGGGCACGGCCGTTCTCCAGCCGCGTGATCATCGGCAGGGTGAAGGCGGCGGTTTTGCCGGTGCCTGTCTGTGCGATGCCGAGTACGTCGCGGCCGGCGACGACATGCGGAATCGCCTGTTCCTGGATGGGGGTGGGGCTTGTGTAACCGGCAGCCGCGACGGCGGCCTGCACCTTGTCGCTCAAACCGAGCTTTGAAAATGGCATCTAGCGTGAAATTCCGGCATTGGCGCTCCGGAGGCCGGCCGTTCGAACAAAAACGAGGGCGGGCGATGAAGTCGATTGGGGAGCGCGATTCAGGTCTCGTGTATCGACAGCGAGAACATAGGAACAAAACGTGACAAGTCAACGTCAAAACAGGCATTTTCGCCGCCGTTCCGACGAATGGTGAACAGCCGGGGGCGAGATTCCTGCTCATTTTGCGGCTATCTGGCGGATTCCCCTTGACGCTCTGCGGGAACCGATGTCGTGGCTTGCCGGCGATCGGGTGCCGGATTGCCGGCCTCAGGCATTGAATCGCGGCAAGAGCCTCGCGCGGTGGGCGGAATAACCGGCCGATCTGCCGCAAGGCTAAGTTTACCGTGCCGATAAATGGTATCCCGCTATCGATATGGTTGATGACATGTGAATTTCCGTCATCTTTTCATGATCGCTTAAGCCTGAGCACGAAATTAACGGTGCGGCACGGCGCGCATCAACGGTCCGCTGTCGAATATCCAGCATCATACCCATACAACGCGTCAATCATTTTGGGTTGGGGATTCCCGTCGATGCGAATCGTCGTCGTCGATCCGAGCCGGACGGTCCTGAAGATCGTCACGCGCCTGTTGGAGGCCGGACAACACGAGGTCCGGCCGTTCACCGACGGGCCGGAGGCGCTCGCGCATATCCGCGCCGATTTCGACGTCGATGCCGTCATCACCAGCGCAGAACTGCCGTCGATGACGGGCATGGATCTTTGCCTCGAGACCCGCAAGCTGCCGGCGAGCCGCCGGCCGGTTTACGTCGTGCTGATGTCGTCGAACTTCGATCAAAGCAAGTTGATCGAGGCGCTCAACAACGGCGCCGACGACTTCATCGGAAAGCCGCCGGCCACGGAGGAGTTGTACGCGCGTCTGCGCGCCGCCGAACGGCTGGCCGAGATGCAGCGCCGCCTCGTGAAGATGGCGACGACCGATTACCTGAGCGGAGCCCTCAATCGCCGCGCATTCTTCGAACGTGCTTATGAGGCTGCGGCGAGCGCCATGACCGGCGAGAAGCTCTCCGCGGTGATCTTCGACATCGATCACTTCAAGCGCGTGAACGATACCTACGGCCACGATATCGGAGACGAGGTGATCCGCGTCGTCGCTCGCGCCACGGTAGCGGAAGTCGACACTCTGGGACGGCTTGGCGGCGAGGAGTTCGGCTTTCTCCTGCGCGGCAAGGGGATCGACGAAGCGGTGGCGACGGCCGAAAAGCTGCGCGAAACTTTTTCGCGGCTGCAGATCAACGCGGCCGGAAACCCCGTGATGTTCACCTGTAGCTTCGGCGTCAGCGAATGGGAGACGGGCGATTCGCTCGACGGCCTTCTGAAGCGTGCGGATATCGCGCTTTACAAGGCCAAAACCACGGGGCGGAACCGCGTCGTCAAGAACCAGACGGTTTGGGGCGAGGAAGAGGAACCCCGTTCGACCGGCATCATCCGTTTCGCGACACGCTAGGGTGCGCGCTTGACGAACCGCCAAAATATTCCTAGATAGCGGCATCGAGTTTAGGTTGAGACTTGGTTTTGTGCCTCTGGCGCGCTGAAAATCCCCCAAAACATCGATGGAAGACGTAACTGCGCGGTCGCGCAGGGACGATTTTGTTTATCTAAGAAAGGGCTCGGTATGAGCACTGGAACTGTGAAGTGGTTTAACGGCCAAAAGGGTTTTGGCTTCATTCAGCCGGATGATGGCGGCAACGACGTGTTCGTTCACATCAGCGCGGTCGAACGCTCGGGGATGCACAACCTGGTCGAAGGCCAGAAGATCTCCTACGAGGTGAAGCGTAACCCGAAGAACGGCAAGGACGCCGCTGAAAACCTTCAGGCGGTCTGACCACGCATAGCGGGTTCGCCCGCCGACCCTTTGTCTCAAATACGCGACTGACCGCGGAAGTACCGGCAGGCGCATGAAGAGCCGGAGGGGAAACCCTCTCTTGCGAAAGCGGGAGAGGGTTTTTGGTTTTTGGGCGGCCGGATTAGACTGGCCTCCATGCGCAGCACGAAAATCTACAAGGTTCTTGTCGGTCTCGACGATGGCGGCATGAGCTATTGCGACGGCGTCGAATACGACGACATCATCTGGCTCGTTCCGCGGTGGATAGACCGTCCGCAGGACGGATACCGCACACCGGAGCGAATGATCCGGGTCGACCAGTTCGAGCATCAGATATTTCCGCCGCCGTCGCCGATCGATATCGCCATGAACGAGCCAGTGCCGCGCGCGCTCTATGACGGCGCGCTGACGCCTGCGCTCGAAGGGAAATATCAGTTCTACGATCGTCCGGATTTCAGATACGAACTCCGCTGAAACCGAAATCCACTGGAGCCCGATCCATGAATGCGCCTGCCGCTTCGGCAATCCCGACTTACGATCACTCGCCGCTGTTTCCGCTGGGACCGGACGGGACTTCCTATCGCAAGCTCGAGATCGGCGGCGTAAGGGTCGAGAAAGCGATGGGCAGGGAAATGCTCGTGATCGAGCCGGAGACGCTGCGCGCGCTGTCGGAGGCTGCTTTCACCGACATCAATCATCTGTTGCGTCCCTCGCATCTGAAGCAGCTTCGCAAAATTCTCGACGATCCCGAGGCTTCCGCGAACGACAAATTCGTCGCCTACGATTTTCTCAAGAACGCAAATATCGCGGCGGGCGGCGTGCTGCCCATGTGCCAGGATACCGGCACCGCGATCGTCATGGGCAAGCGGGGCCGCCTCGTTTTTACCGACGGCATGGATGAAGCAAGGCTCGCCGAAGGCGCGCGTGACGCTTATCTCAAGCGCAATCTGCGCTACTCGCAGCTCGCGCCGGTCTCGATGTTCGAGGAGAAGAACACGAGCTCCAACATGCCCGCGCAGGTGGAGATTTATGCGGAGGGCGAGGACGCGTACAAATTCCTGTTCATGGCAAAGGGCGGCGGCTCGGCGAACAAGTCGTTTCTTTTCCAGGCGACGCCCTCGATCCTCACGCCCGACCGGCTGATCGCTTTCCTCAAGGAGAAAGTGCTCACGCTCGGCACGGCGGCGTGCCCGCCATATCATCTCGCGATCGTGATCGGCGGCACCAGCGTCGAGATCACCATGAAAACCGTGAAGCTCGCTTCCGCGAAATATCTCGACGAGTTGCCCGCGCGAGGTTCGCTCGCGGGCCATGCCTTCCGCGATCTCGACATGGAAGAGCAGGTTCTGAAGTTGACGCAGTCCACCGGCGTCGGCGCGCAATTCGGCGGAAAGTATTTTTGCCACGACGTGCGGGTGATCCGGCTGCCGCGTCACGGCGCGTCGCTGCCCATCGGCCTTGGCGTATCCTGCGCGGCCGACCGGCAGGCGAAAGCGAAGATCACGAGGGACGGCGTGTTCCTCGAAGAACTGGAGCGGAATCCCGCGCGGTACTTGCCGGAAGTGGATCAGGAGAAACTCGCCGGCGAGGTGGTCCATGTCGATCTGCGGCGGCCGATGAGGGAAATTCTCGCGCAGCTCTCGAAATATCCGGTGAAGACACGGCTCTCGCTGACCGGGCCGATGATCGTTGCCCGCGACATGGCGCATGCGAAGCTGCGCGAATGGCTGGAGCAGGGCCGGCCGTTGCCGGATTATTTCAAGAACCACCCGATTTATTACGCCGGCCCCGCAAAGACGCCGGACGGCTACGCATCGGGATCGTTCGGGCCGACGACGGCGGGGCGAATGGATTCATTCATCGAGCAGTTTCAGGCGGCGGGCGGCTCGATGATTTCTCTCGCCAAGGGCAATCGGTCGGCGCAGGTGCGCGACGCCTGCCGGAAATATGGCGGGTTCTATTTGGCTTCGATCGGCGGAAGCGCCGCCAAGCTTGCCGAGATGTGCATCAGGAAGGTCGAAGTGCAGGAATTCCCCGAATTCGGCATGGAGGCGATCTGGCGGATCGAGGTTGAGGATTTTCCCGCCTTCATCGTGATCGACGACAAGGGCAACGACTTTTTCAAGGAACTCGACCTCGGGTGAAGCGCTATTCGCCCCTGATCTTCCGCTGCACGCGCTTGTCGAAGCGCTCGACGTTCACGACGACGCGCTCATGCGTGCCGTCGCCGATCGGCTCTTTTTCGTCCTCGGCCCTGACGACGAAATAAATCTGCCGCCCTTCGACTTTCACGACTTCCGCCGTTGCCTTGATCCTCATGCCGACGGGCGTGGCGGCATAATGCTTGACGTCGAGCCGCGTGCCGAGACTCTGGTGCCCCTCCGGCAGCAGCCCCTCGGCGGCTTTGAGCGCGGCCGCTTCGATCAGGTTGATCATCACCGGGGTTGCGAGCACCGCGACACGGCCGGAGCCGACGCGCGGCGCGGTATGTTCTTCGCCGACGACAAGTTCAGCGGTGCCGACAAGGCCGGGTTTCACCTGGGAGAGAATTTCGCTCATGCAATGCCCGATGAGATGAAATGGACAGCCGGATAAGCAGACAGACGGGCCGCGCGCGGCCAGCTTCAGATATCGAGTTCTTTCGCGAATTCCGCATTCTCGGTGATGAACTGAAAACGCGCCTCCGGTTTGTTGCCCATCAAGCGTTCGACCGTTTTGGTGGTTGCCGCTTTCTGGGCATCTTTTACCGTGACTTTCTGCAGGGTGCGCGTTTTCGGGCTCATCGTATCCTTCAATTGTGAAGGCAGCATCTCGCCGAGCCCCTTGAAGCGGCCGACCTCGATCTTGGTCTTGCCCTTGAACACGGTCTTCAGAAGTTCGTCCTTGTGCTTGTCGTCGCGGGCGTAAACCGTCGTGGCGCCGTGCGTCAGCCGGTAGAGCGGTGGTACGGCGAGATAAAGATGATCGTTCTCGATCAGCTTCGGCATCTCGCGGTAGAAGAAAGTGATGAGCAGCGAAGCGATGTGGGCGCCGTCGACGTCGGCGTCGCACATGATGATGATCTTGTCGTAGCGCAGCGTTTCGTCGCGATAATGCGTGCCGAGGCCGGCGCCGAGAGCCTGCGCGAGATCCGCGAGCTGCTGATTGGCCGCGAGCTTGTCGCGCCCGGCGCTCGCGACGTTCAGGATCTTGCCGCGTAGCGGCAGCACCGCCTGCATCGCGCGGTCGCGCGCCTGCTTGGCCGAGCCGCCTGCGGAATCGCCCTCGACGATGAACAACTCGGAGCCGGACGACGCACTCGACGAGCAATCGGCCAGCTTGCCGGGGAGGCGCAGCTTGCGCACGGCCGTCTTGCGCGAGATTTCCTTCTCCTGGCGGCGGCGCAGCCGCTCCTCGGCGCGGTCGCTTGCCCAGTCGACAAGCTTGTTCGCCTGCAGCGGATTGGCCGTGAGCCAATGCTCGAAGGCATCGCGGATAGCGGCTTCGGTGAGCCGCTGCGCCTCGGCGGTCGCGAGCCGGTCTTTGGTCTGACCGACGAATTCCGGATCGCGAATGAAAACCGAGAGCAGGGCGGTAACGCCCGTCATGATGTCGTCGGCGGTCACGGCGGAGGCGCGCTTGTTGCCGACGCGCTCGGCATAGTCCTTGATGCCGCGCAGGAGCGCCGCGCGCAGGCCCGCTTCGTGCGTGCCGCCTTCGGGCGTCGGGATTGTGTTGCAGTAAGAGCGCATGAAGCCGTCGTCGTCGGCGATCCAGGCGATCGCCCATTCGGCGGCGCCGTGCCCCGACTTTTTCTCGGTCTTGCCCGCGAAGATTTCGGCGTGAACGAGCGTGTGGCCCTCGAGTTCGCTTGCGAGATAGTCGCGAAGGCCGTTCTCGAAGTGGAACGTCGCCTTCTCGGGAACGTCCTCGATGCCTTTCAGCAGGGACTTCGCGCAGGTCCAGCGGATTTCCACGCCGCCGAAGAGATAGGCCTTCGCCTTCGTTGCGGCGAAGATACGCTTCGGTTTGAACGCGGCGCCCGGACCGAAGATCTGCGCGTCGGGCTTGAGGCGGATTTTCGTGCCGCGCCGCTTCACGCCTTTCTGCACGAGCTTTACGGGCCCCTGCGGAATGCCGCGTTTGTAGCTTTGGCGATAGAGGTTGCCGCCGCGCGCGACTTCGACGTCGAGCGATTCCGAAAGCGCGTTCGCGACCGAAACGCCGACGCCGTGCAGGCCGCCGGATGTTTCGTAGGCGTCGCCGCCGAACTTCCCGCCGGCATGCAGCGTCGTCAGGATGATCTCGAGCGTCGATTTGTTCTTGAACTTCGGATGGTTCTCGACGGGAATGCCGCGGCCGTTATCCGTCACCGTGATGAAGCCGTCTTCTTCCATCTCGACTTCGATGAAGCTCGCGTGACCGGCGACGGCTTCGTCCATCGAATTGTCGATGACTTCAGCGAAGAGGTGATGAAGGGCGCGCTCGTCGGTGCCGCCGACATACATGCCGGGACGGCGGCGGACCGGCTCGAGCCCTTCGAGCACCTCGATTTGGGCTGCGCCGTACTCACCCTTCTTGCCCTTGCCGGAGGCTGCGGGCTTCGCGGCCTTGTTGCCGAACAAATCCGGTGCCGCGCCTTGCTTGGCGGCGGCTTTCGATTTTTTCGCGGAGGACTTGGAGGATTTCTTTGCGGGTTTGGCCATTGCGTCGGGGGTATGATGCGTCGGGGGTATGAATTGAGGAAGGCGCGACCGTGTCGCGAATCAACTGGGCAAGATCATGCCATAAAACATGATCTTTCGGCCTGTCGGCGGTGTCCGTGGGTGCGGCTTATGCCCTCGTGCCCGAAAAGGGCATCGAACCGAATGCGCCCGCATTCGCATGCCCCGAGATGCGGTCGCCTTCGACCGTGCCCTCGAATTCGAGCGTCAGGGGCATCGGATTGGTGATCGCGACCTTCCACGAGACTTTGTTGGCGGCCACCTTGCCGTCCGTGATGCTGGTCGAGCCGCCATCGGCCGATTGCGTGCCGGTGAGCCGCTCGCCCTCCGTGGAGAGGTCGAGCGTCGCCTGCTTTGCGCCGATGGGAGTTTCGACCGAAATATTCCAGCTGCCGTCCACGGCCATTGTTCTGATCCTTGTCAGGGCTGCATTGCGTTTGGCGCGACCCTAGCGCCATGCGATTGGCACGGCAATCGAAACGCCCCGAAGCAGGTGTCTTTGGGAACAGATGGAAAGCCGACGCGTTACTCTCCGCTTCCGCTGGGCGTCGGATTGCGCTAAGGCCTCGCGGCATATTCATGAGGCTGATCATGGCGGACGCAAAGGCACGTATCGGTATTCTCGGCGCATCCGGTTACACCGGAGGGGAGGCGCTACGCATTCTGCTCCGCCATCCGCGCGTCGAGATCAAGATGCTGACGGCCGAACGCCATGCCGGCAAGGCGGTGGGGCAGGTGTGGCCGCAGTTCTTCGGCATGGATTTGCCGCCGCTCGTCAAGATCGATGAGGTCGACACGAGCGCGCTCGATCTCGTCTTTGCCGCGCTTCCGCACGGTACGACGCAGACCGTGATCAAGGGCCTGCTCGAGAAGCGGCCCGAGTTGAAGATCGTCGACGTCTCCGCCGATTTCCGGCTCTCCGATCCTGCGGCCTACGAGAAATGGTACGGCCACGCGCATCAGGCGCTCGATCTGCAAAAGGAAGCCGTTTACGGCGTCACGGAGCTTTACCGGGACGAAGTGAAGAAGGCGCGGCTCGTCGCCAACCCCGGCTGCTTCACCACGACTTCCATTCTTGCGATCGTGCCGCTTCTGGAAGGAGGCGCAATCGAGCCCGACTCCATCGTGATCGATTCCAAGACCGGCATGACCGGCGCGGGCAGGGCTGCGCGCGAAGAAATGTTGTTCAGCGAAGTGTCGGAAGGCATTCACGCCTATGGTGTCGGCGGTCACCGGCACATGTCCGAGCTCGATCAGGAATTTTCGCTGGCCGCCAAGCGGCCGGTGACGCCGAGCTTCACGCCGCACCTCATCCCGATGAACCGCGGCATCTATGCCACTCATTACGTGAAGGGCGAGGGCAAGACCACTGCCGAACAGATTCACAAGGTGCTTAGCGATTACTACGCGAGCGAGCCCTTCGTGCGGGTGCTCGATTTCGGCCGTGTGCCGCAGTCCCGGCATGTGCGCGGCACGAATTTCGTGCAGATCGGCGTGGTCGCGGATCGCGTGCCCGGCAAGGCGATCGTGATCTCGACTCTCGACAATCTGGTGAAGGGCGCGTCGGGTCAGGCAATCCAGAACATGAACCTCATGCTCGGTTTCCCCGAAACCGAAGGGCTGATGCAGTTGGCCATGTTCCCCTAAGTTCCCGAAGGGAACTTTTCTCCGGCGCGAGGCGTTTTCCTGCGGGCTTTCCCCGATTGGGTGTATCCGCGGATGAGGATGCTTGTTGTGTTGCTGGCGCTGCTTGTGCCGGCCGTGGCCTTTGCGGCCGAAGGCGGAAGGGGGCCGTCTGCGGAGTTACTGTTCGCGCAAATCATCATTCTGATCTTTTGCGGACGGTTGCTGGGCGAGGCCATGCAGCGGATCGGGCAGCCGGCCGTAATCGGCCAGCTTTTGGCGGGCCTTCTGCTCGGACCCTCCGTGTTCGGACTGCTGTGGCCGGATGCACAGCACGCGCTTTTTCCGGGCAAGATCGAACAGAAGGCGATGCTCGATGCCGTCGCGCAGGTCGGGATCTTGCTGCTGCTTTTGCTTACGGGGATGGAGACCGACCTCAAGGTCGTCCGCAAGGTAGGCGCGCCGGCGCTCAGCATTTCGGCCGCGGGGATCGCCGTGCCTTTCGCTTGCGGGTTCGCGCTCGGGGAATTCCTGCCGGACTCCCTGCTGCCGCATCCCGAAGCGCGGCTTATCACGTCGCTCTTCCTGGGCACCGCGCTTTCGATCTCGTCGGTGAAGATCGTCGCCATGGTCGTGCGCGAGATGCATTTCATGCGCCGGAATATCGGCCAGATCGTCGTGTCCGCCGCCATCACCGACGACACGATCGGCTGGATCCTCATCGCGATCACCTTCAGTCTCGCGCAGAGCGGAAAAGTGGAGCCATTTTCCCTCGCCAAGAGCGTGGGCGGCACGCTTGCATTCCTCGTTTTCAGTCTCACGCTCGGCCGTCGTATCGTTTTCACGCTGATCCGCTGGGCGAACGACAATTTCGTTTCCGAAGTGCCGGTCATCAGCACGATCTTCGTCATTATGGGCACGATGTCGCTGATTACCGCTGCGATCGGCGTGCATACCGTGCTCGGCGCGTTTGTCGCCGGCATCCTCGTCGGCGAATCCCCGATCCTCACGCGTCAGATCGATCAGCAGTTGCGCGGCATGATCACAGGATTCTTCGCCCCGGTGTTTTTCGGCCTCGCCGGATTGAGTGCCGACCTTGCCGTCTTGAATAGCTGGCAACTCGTTTATCTGACGGCTGGCCTCGTGCTGATCGCGAGCCTGGGCAAATTCGCAGGCGCCTTCATCGGCGGAAAGATCGGCGGCCTTACGGGCAGGGAATCTTTTGCGCTTGCCGCCGGCATGAACGCGCGCGGCTCGACCGAGGTGATCGTCGCGACCATCGGTCTTTCGCTCGGCATGTTGAACGATTCGCTTTTCACTATGATCGTCGCCATGGCGGTGGTCACGACCATGGCGATGCCGCCGATGTTGCGCTGGGCACTCGCCCGCCTGCCCATCAGCGAGGAAGAAAAAGAGCGGCTCGAGCGTGAGGAATTCGAGGCGAGGGGCTTTGTCACAAACCTCGAGCGCCTGCTGATCGCGGTCGACGGCAGCAGAAATGGGAAATTCGCATCGCGTCTTGCAGGCATGATTGCGGGCACGCGCGGCATGCCGACGACGATCTTTCACCTCGGAAAAGGCAGGAAGGACACGGAAGAAAAAAACGAAAAGGCGAAAAGTGCGGCCAAGGAAGTGCAGGCCGTCGCCAAGAAAGCCAAATCGAGCAGCCGGAAAAAGTCCAAGGCCGATGATGAACCGCGCGATGTCGATGTGACGACACGCGTGCAGCAATCTTCGACGCAGGAAGCGATCGAGAGGGAGGCCCGGAAGGGTTACGATCTGCTCGTCGTCGGCGTTCGGTACACGCTGACTTCGAATGGCGCGATCCGCAACGAAGTGAGCCGGATCGCATCCGGCTTCGATGGACCGTTCGGGCTCGTGCTCGCGCGCGGGCCGCATGAGGAGAATCCGCTCGCTTCCAAATTGAAGATCCTTGTCGCCATCGCCGGTACCGATATCTCAAACCGCGCGGCCGAGGTCGCGGTCGTGCTCGCGCATGCGTCACGGGCGCGCGTCACGGCGCTCTATGTCGCGAGCGTTTCCACCGAAGGCAAGAAGCGCAGCCTTCGTCAGGCGAGCGCCTCGCACCGGCAGGAGGAGGCATCGCTCAAGGATATCGTCGAGATGGCCGAGCGTTACGGTGCAGCCGTACGCACGGCTGTGCGCGTGAATGCGATGCCGGACCGGGCCATCATGCAATACGCGAGGGACGGGGGCTTCGACCTGATCGTGATGGGCGTGTCGCGTCGCTCGGGCGGCAAGCTGTTTTTCGGGAACACGGCGCAATCGATATTGGAGAAAGCGCCATGCTCGGTCTTTCTGCTTGCGGCGGATTCGACCGGTGACAGAAAGTCCGGACCGAGGGACGAGGCAGCCTGATTATCGGGCCGTCCATACCGCCGAGGATTCCGGCGTTTCCCAGAGCCGGATCGACACGATCCGCACGCCGTGCGGGTTCAGGAGTTCCGCCGAAACCCTGGCGAGTTCCGCGACGATCACTTCCACTGTCGGATGCCCGTCGAGCAGATAGGCGGGGCGTCCGAGCCGGGCATTCATCTCGATCACGGCCTTCACGGATGGCTCGTCGTCGTTTTTGTACAGAAGCGCGGTGTGGTCGAAATTCCGCTTGATCCAGCCGCCGAGGACTTCCTCGACCGTGTAGAAATCGACGACGCGGCCAAGCGTGTCGAGCTTTTCGGCGGTCAGCGTGAATTCGGCGGCATAGCGGTGGCCATGATAGGCCTTGCAGATGCCCTCATGGCCGGGGATGCGATGCATCGCATCCCATTCGATCCGTTGCACGATGCTGATTGCGTTGCTGCCTTGGTTCGACATAGTTTCCGCTCAAAATCCGGCTTCTCTATTCAATATCTCATGTACGCGGTCAAAGAGATTTTCCTGACATTGCAGGGCGAGGGCGTCCACACCGGCCGCCCGGCCGTTTTCTGCCGCTTTGCTGGCTGCAATCTGTGGTCCGGCCGCGAGCAGGATCGCGCCGAGGCGGTATGCCAGTTCTGCGATACCGATTTTGTCGGTACCGACGGGACCAAGGGCGGCAAGTACAAGGATGCCGAAGCCCTCGCCGACACGATCGCGGGCGAATGGGGCGAGGGTACGGAAAGGCGTTTCACCGTGCTTACCGGCGGCGAGCCATTGTTGCAGGTCGATACGGAATTGCTGGAAGCGCTGCATGCGCGCGGCTTCGAGGTTGCCATCGAAACCAATGGCACATTGGAACCGCCGCCCGGCCTCGACTGGATTTGCGTGAGCCCGAAGGCAGGCGCAGCGTTGCGGCTGAAAGCGGGAAATGAACTGAAGCTGGTCTACCCGCAGGAGAGCGCGAAGCCCGAGGATTTCGCCGGGCTGCCGTTCCAGCACTTCCTGCTGCAGCCGATGGACGGGCCGGATGTCGCGGAGAATACGAAACGCGCGATCGAATATTGTTTGAAACATCCGCAATGGAATCTGAGCCTGCAGACGCATAAGGCGTTGGGAATTCGTTAGGAGGAGTCATGACCGTAACGATCGCCGTCATCGCGCCGGGCGCCATGGGCAGCGGAATCGCAAGAAGGCTCGTCGAAAACGGCGCGCGCGTGCTGACGAACATCGAGGGCCGCAGCAAGCAAACTGTGGCGCGTGCGCAAGCGGCGGGCATGGTCCCGGCGAATCTGGCGGAGATCGCGGCCGCCGATCTTGTTCTTTCTATCGTGCCGCCCGCACAGGCTGTGAGTCTGGCTCAAACGCTCGCGCCCGTGTTGCGCGCCGGCAAGACGAAAGCGGCCTATATCGATTGCAACGCGATCAACCCGGAGACGATGAAGAAAGTCGCTACAGCGCTCGCCGATACCGGCTGCGAGGTGATCGACGGGTCCATCATCGGCGGCCCGCCGGTGCCGGGCAGTGCCGGCCCCGCGCTCTATGTCAGCGGCGATCAAAACCATCGCGCCGACATTCTCGGCGGGCTCGGCCTCAGGCTGCGCCGGATTGACGGCCCCCTCGGCGCGGCGTCGGCGTTGAAGATGGTCTATGGCGGCATGAACAAGGGTACGATCGCGCTGCAGGCTGCGATGCTGCTCGCGGCGGAACGCGCGGGCTGTGCCGAAAGCCTGCGGCAGGAATTCGCGGAAAGCTCGCCGCAGGTTCTCGCGCGCATGTCGCGCTCGATCCCCGACATGTATCCGAAGGCTTATCGTTGGGTCGCCGAGATGCAGGAAATCGCGGAATTTCTCGGCCCGAACGATCCTGCCGCTGAGATTTT